>Ga0209606_1000371_pt1 | contig 69157 bp, 80 predicted proteins | sample AD_UKC057_MetaG_FD_184412 | JGI IMG/M metagenome (GOLD analysis project Ga0209606, IMG submission 184412) | Active sludge microbial communities of municipal wastewater-treating anaerobic digesters from USA - AD_UKC057_MetaG (SPAdes) (version 2) | ecosystem: Engineered > Bioreactor > Anaerobic >...
CCAGCAAATCGTCCAGGCACTCGCCCCCGGTGATCATGCTCACGGCCATCCCCAGGATGGCCTCCGACTCCCGGTAGCCCCGCTCGCGCTCCTTGACCCGGACCCGCTGGTCGATCAACTCGGGCAGGCCCAGGCGGTGAATGAACTCGTCGAGCAGGATCCCGCCGCCGAAACTCACCAGGGTCTCATCGCCTTCTACCAACCGAAACTTCCGCCTGCCGACCTGCTTCATGTTCACCTTCCGGGTGATCGGGATGACGGAAGTCTAATAAACCGAAAACCCTTTGTCCATAGGCTTTTCAAAGAACGTAAAACTATTTTACAAGTGCCTTAGCGCTGGATCTGGGATATTTTCTATAGTCGATCTAACCTCATCCGGAAATATCACAGGGTATCGGTCATGAACCTTCGCGAAATGGTCGAGATGCGCAGAGACGAAATCATTAAGGTTGCCGTGCGGCATGGTGCCCGCAATATACGTCTGTTCGGCTCTGCGGCACGCGGTGATGCCGATGAGAAAAGCGACGTCGATTTCCTCGTGGATCTGGAATCGGGGCGTAGCTTGCTGGATCTCGGGGGATTGCTCATGGACCTGAAAGAGGTCCTGGGGCGGGATGTCGATGTGGTGACCGAGAGGGGTTTAAATCCCCGTATCCGGGATCAAGTATTAAGAGAAGCGGTGGCGCTGTGAGGGAACTGAACCCGAACTAATGCACTCGGCACATCATCACCGAAACCGTGTAACTATTAGACCGATATCAGTTCCCCATCGTTTGCGAGTTTGACATTCGTGATATGCGCCTGAAGCAACTCAGGATGGTTACTGTGGATTGGGACAACCATCTTGGGGTTTACAGCATCGACGAGTTTGATGAGATCAGGTAAGCCTGCATGACCGCTCGTGTGCAGTATCTCTGTACGCACGCACTTTTCCTGCATATACGTTCGTAAGTCATCGAACGTTTTGTCTTTTTGTAGATATCCCGGCCACATGGAATAAATCCAGGATGCCTCCGCCAGGGTCAACTGGTTCTGGATATCCGTTAGATACTTCGGGCGTACCAGCATGACTGTCCTGTCTTCCGCTTCCCGGATGGTCCTCCTGCCTATTTCGCTGATTCCGCCACCCCATTCCGACGGAAGGCGCCACCCGATTCCGATCGATTCCGCCACCCCCGGCCGAAGCCTGGTGACGCTGAATAAAATCGGGGCACTTACGGGCGTCGATTACAGCGCCGTGAGCATTTCCCGCAAGCGACTTCAGGCATCGTTGTGCGATAGTCCGCAGCTGCGAGCCGCCATGGCGCGGGTGGAAGAAAGGGCTGGGCGGGGCAAGGGAACGCGGGCCGAAAATATCGGTTGATTAACCGGGATATCGGTGCTATGAAGCAAATAATTAACCGATATGCCGGTGATTTTATGCTGCGCGATGAAAAAATACTGGAAATTCTTCACAGTTACAATCGGTTCTGGGCCACGGGACAGATCGACGCAGGCATCCCGCGGGACCTGTTGGGGCGGTGCGCCCGGCAGCTCGAGACAAAGGAGGCCCTCCTGCTCAGGGGGGTGCGCCGCAGCGGGAAATCGACGCTGATGGCCCAGCTGATCCTGCATCTCCTGAACAACGGCACGGAACCGGCCCGCATCCTGCGCGTGAACCTCGAGGAGCCGCTGTTTGCCGCCGAATACTCGACGGAGCTCCTGGAGCGGATCTATCGCATCTACCGCGAGCGCGTGGCACCCACCGGGCGCTGCTGGTTGTTTCTCGACGAGATCCAGAACGTGGAGGGCTGGGAGAAATGGGTCCGCGCCAGGGGCGAAACCGAGCCGGTGAAGATGGTGATTACCGGGTCTTCGTCTCGGCTGCTGAGCCGCGAGACGGGGGCGAAGCTCACGGGGCGGCATCTGTCCTTCGAGGTCTTTCCCCTGGGCTTTGCGGAGTTTCTGCGGTTCAAGGGCGTGGGAGTTGCCACCAGGGCCGACTACTACCACCTGCGGGACAGGGTTCGAAATCTGTTCCTGGAGTACGTCCGCTTCGGGGGATTTCCCGAGGTCGTCCTCCGGCAGGGCGACGAGGACAAGGCGCTTCTTCTGAAGCAGTACTTCGAGGACATCATCCAGCGCGATATCGTCGCCAGGCAGGACATCCGGGATGTTTTGACGCTTCAGAATCTCGCGCTGTACCTGCTGACCAACATCGGGCGGCTGACCAGCGTTTCGAGCCTGAAGAAGAATTTCGGGGTCTCCCAGGACAAGATCGAGCACTACACCTCGGCCCTGCTGGAGAGCTGCCTGCTGCACCGGGTCGCAAAATTCGACTACTCCGTCAAGCGGATCGTCCGGGCCCGGTTCAAGCCCTACTGCATCGATACGGGGCTGCGGAACCGGGCGGCCTTTTCCTTCTCGGGGGACCAGGGGTGGCTTGCGGAAAACGTCGTGCTGAATCACCTCCGGGGGCTCCACGAGGAGATCTACTACGGGGCAAACGGCGCCGAGGTGGATTTTGTCGTGAAAGAAGGGGTGCGCGTCACGAAGCGCATCCAGGTCTGGTATGCCGACACGGCGGATGCTGCTCTTCCGGCCCGGGAGACGTCGGCCTTCGAGCAGACCGGAAAAGACCTGGAGGGTGTCGAGAGCCTGATCCTGACCAACGATCTCGAGCAGTCGCTGAAGATCGCAGGCAGGGAGGTTCGGTGCATACCGCTTGCGATGTATCTGCTGGGTCTTGCATAGTCTGGGAATAGGGGTCAAATCTCGACGGGCTGTTGCCCAAAGCCATTGTTCAGTCGTAAAGAGCATGGGGTGAGCGACAAGTGCTTTCGATGGTCGGAGGCGCCAGCAGCACCCCCATGCGACCGGAAAAGCCTTCGAGCAGCCCCCCAAAGCGATTTGCAAGTTGCTGTGCGGCACCGGGGGACACCCCGGAGAGCCGGATGGCGCAAGCGGTCCCACGTTCTTTGACATACCGCAGCAGCTTCATCATATTCTGAATCGCTGCCGTCAGGTACTCCTGGATTTGCTCGCGCCAGAGCCTGCGCCAGCGGGCCCGTTTGAACCCGTACCGCACGGCGTCGGCAAAGGAGCCCTCCATCAGATGCTGCCGCATCCGGATGTCGCGGCGGGCCGCCTTCGAGCGGGCAAGCTCCCGCATCCGATCCAGGTCGTCTTGACGGTTATGGCGTTTGACCGAGCGTCCGGTCTTGGCCGTCGTGCACTGCGCTCGGAGTGGACAGGCATCGCATACACCTCGATCGCAGAGATAATCGACGGCCTGCTGCTTCCGATGATGACGTCGAGGCCGAAGGGATTGCCCCGCCGGGCACACATAAACATCCGTCTCGGGATGATATTGGAACGCCCCCTCCGGGAAGATCCCCTTGCGTCGGCCCGTGTTTTCCTGGCTGCGCTTGATGTCGGGGATGTGGGCCTTGAGCCCTCGATCATCGCAGGCCAGGTAGTTCTCCACGGTTCCGTACTTGGTGTCGGCCACGAGGGTCTCGGCCGAGCGGCCCGTGTTTCCGTAGTGTTGGTCCACAAGGGGCACTAACCGGTGGGCTTCGTTGACCTCGCCCGGGGTGACCTCGGTGGCGGTGATGATCCCGCAGCTCCCATCCACGGCCCGGTGGATCTTGTACTTCAGGCTGGCGCTTCCTTTGCCCTGGCGCACCACCGAGGCATCGGGATCGGTCGTCGAGTGGTGACGTCGATTGACGGCCCCCGACTTCGGCACCTCCGGCGGCGCGGGGTCGGACGAAGCGGCCTGAGGCTCCTCCAGTCTGGCTTCCAGTTCCCGGCAGCCCTTTACCAGGTAGGGCTCGAAGGCCGGCCGGCTGACCACGGAGTTGTTGGAGGCATCGGCCTCGATGAGGCTGGAGTCCATAAAGAGCTTGGTGCCGTCCACCAGCCCCGCTTGCACGCATTGCCACACGATGCGTTCGAAGAAGCTCCGGAAGGCCTCCACACCCCAGCGCCCCCGGGCCTTGCTCAGCACGCTGTGGTTCGGGATCTCGCTGTCGAGGTCGTAGCCCAAAAACCACAGCCAATCGAGCCGAAGCGGGATCGTGTTCATCAGCTCGCGCTCCGAGCGCACGTTGTAGAGAACCAGAAGGAGCATCATCTTCAGAATGGCGGGCGGTGGCACGGAGACATTGCCCTTGATCCCGTAGCACTTCCGGACCTCATCGTAGATGAAGTCGAAATCGACCTGCCTCCGGATCCGCCGCAGCACATGCTGCTCGGGGATCCGATGCTCCAGGTTGATCGAGGGATAAAAGAGCTTCGGTTGCTGATCGGATTGAAACCCCATCATGGCAGGCTCTCCATGAATCGTGGCGTTGCCAATCCTATAAAGACATCAGCACACACATGCAACGGTTATTTGGGCAACAGCCCGTCGACAATTGGGTTATGGCCAGGCCACTCCGGATCCAGTTCGAGAATGCCTATTACCATGTCACAGGCCGGGCGGTCGGGTTCAAATCCTTATCCTTACGCGGTTGACACGTCCCTCTGTTCGATGTATAAGCAATGTAGATACATCCAATCGAGGTGCAGAATGAAGACAAGAATGCAGAAATGGGGCAACAGCCTTGCCATAAGAATCCCGAAGGCCTTTGCTACGGAAGTCGGCCTGAAGGAGGAAAGCGAGGTCGACGTGTCGCTGAAAAGCGGAAAACTTGTCGTGGCGCCTGTGGAAAAGCCGGGCGTGACGCTGAAGATGCTCCTGGCGAAGATTACCGAGGACAATGTTCACCGCGAGGCGGATACCGGTGCCGCAGCAGGGAGAGAATCGTGGTGAAAGCCAAAGCGTATGTTCCCAGGCGCGGCGATGTGGTTTGGATCACGATGAATCCTCGGGCCGGGCATGAACAGTCGGGTCGCCGGCCCGCGGTGGTTCTTTCCCCGGCGATGTATAACGAGAAGGCGGGGCTTGCCATTCTGTGCCCTGTCACCAGCCAAATCAAAGGTTACCCCTTCGAAGTATCCCTGCCGTCGGGCCTGCCCGTCTCGGGCGCCATCCTGGCCGACCAGGTGAAGAGTCTGGATTGGCATGCACGAAATGCAGAGATGATCTGCACGCTGCCCTCGAAGACAATGTCCGAGATCTTACATAAGCTCGGTCTGTTGCTGAGCAAGTGAGGGTGGTGCGTCGCGATCCGGGAGAGGGGGTCAAATCTCTACCAAAACAGGCAGACCCTGAGACACTTCAGCCATGGCCCGGCCCCTCCGGATCCAGTTCGAGAACGCATACTACCACGTCACCTGCCGAGGCGACGCCCGACAGGCGATCTTTTCCTCCGATGCCGACCGCTCGGCTTTCCTCGATCTTCTCGGCCGCTCTTCCGATATCTACGGGGCCGAGATCCTCGCCTACGTGCGCATTCCGACGCAACCCGCCACCTGATTCCGATTGATTCCGCCACCCCCGGCCGAAGCGTGGTGACGCTGAATAAGCTCGGCGCTTACAGGCGTCGAGAGCCTGATCCTGTCAAACGATCTGGAGCAGTCGCTGAAGATCGCGGGCAGGGAGCTTCGGTGCATACCGCTTGCGATGTATCTGCTGGGCCTTGCATAGGGGCGGTGAAGACCGCCGGGGGGCCGGGTCGTCAACGATCTACGCCACCCGGGGCGTCTTCGCCTTCACCGCGTCGATGAGAAACCGCACCCCCTGGTTGTCCGACGGGTTGAGCCACAGCATCCGTTTGAACAGGCGCCCCGCCTCGCCGAAGCGCCCGAGCCGCCAGAGGCACAGCCCGTAGCCGTGCATGCAGCGCAGGAAAGGCCGGTTGTCGACGAGGCCCCAGGGCAGCAGGCCGTTGAAGTCGCCTCCCAGGGAGAGCTCGCCGATGCGCAGCCCGACTTCATAGTGCCGAAGGGCATCCTGCGGGTTGAGATCAAAGACGAAATTGCCCAGGTGCGCATGGGCGTCGAGGCATCGCAGATCCGCCTCGCAGAGCTCCATCAGGATTTTCGCCGCTTCAGCCCGCCGGCCGGCGTCCTTGAGGCCGTTTGACCGCGTGATGGGATCCTCGAGAGGATCGTCGTCGGGGTCATGGCCGGGCAACACCTGCTCCATCTCGAACATCGGGCGGGGCCCGCCCGCGATGATCGGCCTGGCCCACTTCTCGACGGGTTCGCCTTCTTCTCCCCAGTACTCCTCTTTGGGATCCCACATGCCCATGGGCGCAAGAACCAGGGGCTCGAGATCGAGGGCCTTCGCGTCGATTCGGGCCGACTGGATGTCCCCGGAAAGGTAGGGATGGCCGGCATAGCTCCACTGTTTTCGGGGCTGGACCGTGACGAGTTCGCCGGGAACGATCCCCCAGGGGCGGCTCGCGCGCAGCGTGATGATCCGGTTGCTTCCCGGCAGGCGGCACCGGGCGGCCGACCGCGAGACGGACAGGACGACCAGTTCGTGCAGGGCACCCGGGTCGATGTCCTCTGCCGTTGCCCTGTGCTGCCGCCTGCGTTGGGAATGTTTCTGTCTTTCCGCCGGGTACGGATCGAGGCCGAGCCACCGGCGGTAGGCGGCGACGTACCTTGCGCCTGCTGCAGCCCGGGGAAACTCGACCTCGGGGACGGCAACGACATATTCGGCGCCGTCCTCGCGCCGGCATCTTGCCGTCAGCCCGCGCCGCTCGTTGCCGTCGTAGTCGATCGCCGTCACCGAAACCGGCTCGCCGATCACGAAGGCGTCGGCCGGCAGATCGATGTTGTCCTCGAGGACCTGCCGGAAGGCCCATAATTGCTCCATGTCGCCGTACGCGTCGATCGTGCATTCTTCGATCAGCCTGTCCAGGGCGCGGAGATCCGTCTTGCCTTCGGTTTTTCGCGTAGACATGGCCCTATTTGTCCTCCCAGATGCCGGCCTTCACCAGGCGCTGAACCAGCGCCTTGCGCCGCCCATGGCCGGTCATGAATTTCTTCAGCTCCTCCCGGAAGCTTTTGTTGCCGGCGTGAGCCGCGTGCGCCTCCGAAAGATCGACGAGCAGACGGCAGGCCTCGTCATAGGCCGCCGCCGTGCCCCGTTCGACGGTCCGTTGCGCCGACGTCCAGGCCGAGGCGGAATCCTTGAACAGGGTTTTCAGGTGCGCGTCGCGTTCTTTCCGGCGTATGGCTTCCCGCTGCTTCTGCGCCTGTCTTCTTTTTTCCTGCCGGACCCGTTCAGCCGCCCGGACATTGTCTCGCAGCGCTCCCACGGACCGAACAATCGCCTCTTGGCTACTGCCGGCCAAATCGCGGCGCCATGCAGCGAACCGCTTCTGGACGGCGCGCTCGGCCTCCTGCCCTCGGCCCGAGAGGAGCAGTTTCACGACCTTTTTCACTTCGTCTCCGGGCAAATCATCGATCCATGCATCCATGTCCTGTCGAGAGGCTTCCCCGTCCCGGGCGGCCGGACTGCCCGGGACCGCCCCGGCCAGCAGGTCCTCATCCACTTCCAGGAACTCCGCGAGGGCCAGTTGGGCCGCGCTCCATTGGCCGTGCCCGCTCAGGGAGAAGGGTTCCAATTCGTCATCGGCCACCATCCCCAGGCTCACGTCCGCCAGCCACCCGATGTAGAGGCTGCGAAGATCGCCGCGCAGCAGCTCGTCCCGCACGGGGGCGAGCCGCGCCATCCAGCCGCGGCCGTCCTCGAGCGCGAACCGCTCGTCGTTTTCCGACTCCTCCAGATGCCAGGTGATGATCCAGTGGGTTTTCGCGGCCTTGAAAAAGAGCGACTCGCAGGCCGACAGGGCCTCGACCGTCCTTTTCGCCAGCGCCTCGACGGGAACGCGGACCTTGAAAATGGCCGTCCTCCAGTTGGCGACGTAGACGTGCGCGTCGAAGCAGCGCTCCATCAGCCTGTCGGGATTGCCCTTGAAATCCCCCCACTGGTAGTCGTTGGTGAAGCTGACGCGCGTGATGTCGGCGCGGGTCGACAGGGCCCGCAGCTCCTTTATCTCCGCCGCCGTCAGCGGCCGGTCGACGGCGAGAAACTCGTAGTACTGGTATTCGCTCATGGAAGACTGCCCCTCACGATTTTATGGCCCGAAACGCGGAATCGTCCCCCAGGTGGAAGAAGATCCGCCCCTTCAGTTCTTCCTGTTCTATCCATGCCCATCCGCGGCCGAGCACGGGGTCCAATTCGGCGTTTCCGTCCCAGGAAAATTCGATCCGCCACCTGCCGGAAGCATTTTCCGCCCGGCAGTCCATCTCGCCCCGGACCAGCCCGAAATGGAAATGGCCGGTGCCGTCCTTGCGGAACGTGAAATGCCCGGGGCCCTCCATGTCAATATATTCCCGGTCCCACTCTTCCATTTCCACGATGCGCCATTTGCCGACGAAGGGCTTCAGCGCTGCCTTCATCGCCCGCTTGCTCTCAGCCACCTTTTCGACCTCCGATTATTTCGATCCGTTCCAACGTCCCGGAGCATTCTTTTATACCTCTTCCATGTTCCGTTCAAGGTCTGTTTCGAAAAGGCGCCCTCCCCGAACGATACCTTCGAAAGAGTCCTGGGGCTGAAGCCGATCCATCGGTCCCCGGGTTCATTCCTCAACCGGCCCGCCCTCTCCCGCGAGGAGGCTGTGTCATAATCGGCTATCGTCATTGCGAGCGACCGCAGGGAGCGCGGCAATCTCAATCTTTCCGAGGATATCCGGGATTGCTTCAGTCGCCTCGCTCCTTCGCAATGACATTGCGACACAGTCTCGAGGGGAAAAGGGGATAAACGGATGGGGCTTGTGTTTCGGCAGTCTTCGTGGCATAAGCGGGCGAAAATACGGGGATTGAAATGGGGATCGTTCCCATTTTCTCGAGGACAGATGACCCCTCTTCCGTTAAAGCCGACAGCCGAACAGCGGCGAATCCTGGATGCCGGGGGCCGGGTTGTCAAGATCAACGCCCGGGCGGGGACGGGCAAGACGGCGACGCTGCTGATGCTCGCCGAGAAGAACCCCGGCCTCAAGATCCTGTATCTCGTCTTCAACAGCCGAAACCGGCAGGAGGCGAAAGGCAAGTTCCCGCCGCACGTCCACGTGCACACCCTTCACTCCTTCGCGCTGTCCTCGATGCGGGGCCGGTTCGAGGGGTTCGAGACGATCCGGCCGTCCGATTTTCTCCGGCACTACGGCGCCAAAAAGGAAACCCTGGCCGCGCTCACCCGGATGTTTCTCGTTTATTTCCTGAACTCGCCGCACCCGAAGCTGGAGGACGGTGCGGGCCCGTTCCATGACGGCCTTTCGGGCGAGCTTCAGAAGCTGTTCAAGACGCACGAGGCGGCGATCGTCGCCGTTTCGAGAAAAACGCTCGCGCGCTGGTACAAGGACAGGCGCGACTGTCCGCACGACTTCTACCTCAAGCTGTCGCATCACGAGAGGGCCTTCCAGGCCAGGCTGAACCGCTACGACCTCGTTCTCGTCGACGAGGGGCAGGACCTCTCCCCGATCATGCTCGATGCGCTCTCTTCGTTCCGGGGGCGGGTTGTGCTGGTGGGGGATTCTCATCAGCAGATTTACGGTTTCCGGCACGCCCGGGACGCCATGCGGCACGTCGCGCACGACCGGATGCTGGACCTGACGCGGAGCTTCCGGTTCGGGCCCGCGATCGCCCGCCTGGCCACCCGGTTCATCCGCTGCGGGAAGGACGAGCCGGGGTTCCTGATCCGTGGGAACCGGGGCAAGACGTCACGCGTGTACTGCTACGAGCGCCTGGAAGCCTTGCGCCTCGGGCGGGACACGGCGATCCTCTGCAGGACGAACTTCTCGCTGTTCAAGAACGCGCTGGCGCTTCGGGCCCGCAGGGTCCCGTTTCGATTCGAGCGCGACATCAGCGCGGAACTGTACCGCACGCTTGACGTCTACTGGCTGTCCGTCCGCGAGACGGACCGGATCCGGGATGACCTGATCCGGTCCTTCGCCGACATCGGGGACCTCAAGGAATACGCGGAGACGCTCGAGGACTACCAGCTGCTCAAGACGGCGGAGATCGTGAAGACCTACGAGCGCGACTTCCCCGAGATCGTGTACGAGCTGCTGGCGCTTTGCGGGGAAAGAGACGGCGGAAGATCGGATGCCCTCGTGCTGTCGACCATCCATGCCGCCAAAGGGCAGGAATACGGCGCGGTCGTGCTCGACGACGACGTGACCGCGAACCTCGGGGCCGCAAACAAAAAAGACATCCCCGCGGAGGAGATGAACGCCGTCTACGTGGCCATGACCCGGGCGAAGGCCGATCTTTACCTGCCGGCCGGCATGACGATTCTCTTCGACGACGAGTGGCAGGACTATGCCGAAACCATCCCGCATGCGCCGGCCGGGAGGGTTGAGCGGAAAGTCCGGACGCCCGATTCGGCCCGCCGAAAGCCCGTGGAAAAACAGGGCGCCGCCGCATCGAGGGCACCCGGGAAAAAGGGCGGCACTTCGCGGCGGCGCCGGTCCGGCAGGGCGCCGTCCCGGCCGGGGGTGCGTTGAGGCCCTGCTTCGCTGGGCGGCCGGGCGCGACGGCCGCCTGCAGGCGGCGCCCGTCGTCGCAGTCGCCGGGGGTGGGAGGCGCTGAACCTCAGAGGATGCCGGTCAGGCCGCTCTTGACCGCGCGGAGCGTTTTGAGGGGCGACTGATGGACGATTTTCGTCCCCAACTCCTTCATGACCGGTTCCAGAAGATTCACCAGGAAGTGATTCTGGACCCGGATCTCCTTCGGCCGCATGGGCACAGCCGCGAGCCGGGCGAGCAGCGAGTGGGGAATTCGTCCGAAAACATGCTCCAGGCTCTCTTCGACGGGCAGGAGGTCGGCAAACAGGGGCATTCCGGATTTGCGGTGCACGGCGAGCAGCACGTAGGCAACGGCCGGCCGCTGAGACGGTTTTCCGATCGAGCCGGGGAACATGAAGAAATCGAGCTCGATGCTGTCGCCCGCCATCGGGGTCTTTTTGAGCCGGGTCATGTCGCGTCCGTCCCAGCGCAGGTCGATGATCGACGGTTCCTGCGTCGGAATCGGCACGCGCTCGTCGACCCAGACGCCGTCCGCCGTACGAGCCCGGACCAGCATGTCCTCCCTCTCTTCGATGTCCAGCAGAAACGCGCCGGCCCGCGCCCGGGGCGCCACGTCCTCGAGCTGCTCGAGGGCCCGGGTGAGAACGGGGATTTCGTCGAGCTCCAGCCGCCAGGGCATGAACCCCGGCCGGTAACTTTGAAACAGGGGCCACGCCTGGCCGCCCCGCACCCTGTAGCCCATCGCGCGGATGAGCCGGCGGTCCCATTCCTGCAGGTCCTCGCGATTTTCGAAGGAGAGCTGAAGCTGAGGAATCTGAAGGAGCAGCTCCGGGTACTCCATGATCGTCTCCTCCGGGATGTCGCGGATCTCCAGAAACCGGCTCAGCGCCTCGTCGCCCCGGTAGACGGCAATGCCCAGGTGCTCCCCCAGGTTGCCCATGACGCTGACGTAGCAGGTCTCGCCGCCGTCGCGGATGCCGAACAGGTCCGTCTCGACCATCCATTCCCAGGGCGCCATGTCCTTGATCCGAAAGGCCGCCTCGAACAGGCCTTTCCATGCCTCCGCGTGCAGGGTCTCTTTCATGGGTGCGTTCTCCGTGGCAGGGGATTCGCCCTTATAATCTCTATGGCAGATGAGGGCAAGGAAAAGTTGGCGAGCAACGCGGCCGCCCTGTCGCCTGCCGCGACGATGTCCTCCGGCGGCGGGAGCGGGTGGGGAAGAAAGCCCCCAGTCGGCAGGGAAAGAGAAGGGGTCAGGGCAAGACCCCTCTGTACTGCTGTTGGATACGGGCGGCCATGGATGAAAAAAGAAAAAATCGTGGTTCATGACGATCTTCTTGCCAAGGTCGGAGTTGCGCTGAGGCGGGCCGCCAGGAGAGCCGGGGAAATCGCGGCTCAAACGAATACCCCGATCGTCGTTTACGAAAACGGCTAAGCGGTCAAGAAGAAGGTGGCAAAGAAATAGGGTCGGGTACGATCGTGTCCTGCAGCGGTTTTGAAGATGCCCGGGGATTCTTGTTTCGGGTAATGGACGTGTCAATCGGTCATTGCGGCGCTAGCGGCTCTGCCATGAGAGCCATTTCTGCACTTCGGCAATAAAGTCCTTTCGCAAACCCTCGGGTTTCAGTATTCTCACGTTCGGCAGCCACATCTTGAGTGTCTCGCGGATTTCCCCGAAGTTTCCCACCTTCAGGCTGACAATCAGCGAACCGTCGGGTCTGGTTTCCCTGATCTCCTGCGTGGGGAAGATCTTTCTTCGTCTGAAGTAGCCGGCCGCCTTCGGGTTCCCCTCGATGAGCACCTCCAGGTTGCGCTCCTCGGCAAACCAGATGTTGGCGCTCCGCCGCAGCAGCTCGTCGAGGTTGGCGGGCACGGCGGGGAAACCCTCGGCAAGCATCTTGAGGTCCGTGAGCTTGTCCAGAGCGTAGCGTTTGACGATGCCCGTGCCGTCCTCTTTTGCGACAAGATACCAGAAGCCGTCGTAGTGGACGATCTTGTAGGGGTCGACGGTGGCCGGGTGAGTGTTTTTTGTCGAGGTGTAGTGGAAGGAAAGGCGCCGTCGGAGGCGAATCGCCTTGAGCAGCCGGTTCATGAGACGGGCATCGAGGGGCACCGACTCGTCGACGTGGATGTAGACAGGCTGGGAGGCCGTTGCCCGGTAGAGACGGTTGAAGACCTCGTCGGCGGCCTTCCGGAAGGGCTGGCCCAGTTGGGAGACGGCGCACTTGAGGGCCACGATGAGGGCCAGCTCGTTTTCGTCGAAGAGCTCGAAATGCTTGAAGATATCCTTGTCCAGTTTATAGACGCCGGGGCCTGCCTCGGTCACGGGGAAGCCGCACTGCTTCAGAAAGGAGAGGTCGCGCTGGATGGTGCGGGCCGTGGTGTGGAATTCCCGGCTGAGGGTGGCCGTCGTCACCCTTTCCTTCTCCAGGAACAGCTTCAGCATCTGCCCCACGCGCATCAGGCGCTTGTGGGTGTTCTTCTGTCCTGTCATCTTGCATTCTTTGGGCTCCACAACGTGGTCCTTTTATGCAAGAGGCCTGCCGGAAAGGCGAATTTTCCCCCCTCACCCCATAGCTGCCTCGCAGCAGTGACCAGTGATTTGTGGCCAGTGAAGAAAAGCGCTGATAACTCAAAGAAAACACCTCTTTACCCCCCTTGTTAAAGGGAGGAATCAACAAAATTAGTCAGTGGGGATTTTCCCCCGACAGAGGGCTGTCGGGGCGGCCTTTTTATATAAGGAAGAAGCGGCGATAATGCCCTCAGACAATCCAAAAACTCCCGTTTCGCTTTCGGGCGTTTCGGGAGGGAGGGGGGCTTATGGAGGATACGATCAAGCATCATCTGGAGGGGATCACGTTCGGCGAGGCGCAGCGGCACCGCAACATGGCCGTCTGGCCGATCTTCTCGGCCGTCGACGGCGGCCCGCACTACATGACCATGAAGGAGGCTATGGCGGGCGGGTTCCTCACGGTGACCGAGGTGAGCGCCGGGGGCGCGGTGCCGGAGCTCAAGGTCGTCAACAGCGCCCCCGTGGCGGTGCTGATCCTCGACGGGGAGGAACTGGCCGGGGCCAAGCAGAACCGGATCGTCAACACGACGATCCTGCTTCGGCGCCAGTCCGAGACGATCATCCCCGTGAGCTGCACCGAGCAGGGGCGCTGGTCCTACGTGTCATCGCACTTCGACGAGTCGGGCCACATCGCGGCCCACCGGGTGCGGGGCGCGGCCAAGCAGAGCGTGACGGCCTGCCTCAAGAGCGCCGGGCGGTTTCATTCCGACCAGGGGGCCGTCTGGGACAACGTGGCGTCCGTGCTCGAGGACAGCCGTGTTGCCTCAAACACGGGGGCCATGAAGGACGCCTTCGAGTCGAAGGCGAGGGACATCGACGAGTACCTGGGCAAATTTGCCTGCCTGCCCGGGCAGAAGGGGCTCCTGGTCCTGATCGACGGCAAGGCGGCGGGGCTGGACCTGGTGTCGCTCGAGGGGGCTTACGCGGCCCTGCACCCGAAGCTCGTGAAGAGCTACGCCATGGAGGCCATCGCGCTGGGCGGCAGGGACGGGAAGGCTATCCCCGACGGCGTTCCCCAGGCCTTCCTGGCCGAGGCCCTGGCCTGCACGGGGCAGCGCTTCAAGTCCGTGGGCCACGGGTGGGACTTCCGCCTCGAAGGGAAGGGCATGGTGGGCTCGGCGCTGGTATACAACAAGGCGCTCATCCACGCGGCCTTCTTCCGCGTGACCGAGGCCGAGAAGGCGGGCCACATGTCGGCCCTGTCCCGCAGGCGCGGATTCCGCGGGTGATCTCGGGGGCTTTGCGGCCCCGGCAGCGAAGCCGGATCGCCTCCCTTCGCGACGGGGCCGGGCCCTTCGATAAGACTCTGGAGCACGAAGCGAGGTGCGACATGGCCGATGGAGGAAACCAGATGGTCTGCATTCACTGCAGGCAGGCGGATGGGATCGAGCCCGTGGCGCTCACCGAGCGGGGCAAGGAGGTGGGCATGGTCTACTGCTGCGCCGGCTGCCGGCAGGGAATGCAGGGGTACTCGATCGACATCATTTTCTACAACCCCGAGGAGAGGAAATCGCAGCACGCGGTTCACTGATGAAAGGGCGATGACGGCGAGGATCTACAGGTTCCCGAAGGGGGACACGAAGCCGGCGCAGCCGGAGAAGCCCACGAAGGTCGGAAAGCCGGCCGCTCTTGCGCGGCCGCCGCGGGTCCTGCTCATCACCGGGCAGGACGAGGCGAGGGAGGTCTTCTCGGAGGCCCTCGGGAAGTTCGGCTGCGAGGTCATGCACTACCGGCTCGATGCGCGCTACTACCCGGCGATCCTGCTCGACCTCTTCGAGAAGAACCGCTTCGACGTCGTCATCCCGACGAACCTGGGGATCCCCTTCGTGTACCTGCCCGACCTCGTAGCGCTCACGCGGAAGTTCGGCAGGGGTGCGGACATCGCCGTCGTCTCGGGCTGGGTCCAGGACGACTTCGTCGCTGAACTGGCGCGGATCCCCCGCACGGCCTTCCTGGAGGCGCCGGTGAGACTCGAGGAGCTGGCGTCGAAGGTGCGGGAGCTGGCTGGAGAGGCAACTGCAGATTTCCCTCTCCCTTGAGGGGCCGTGTCGCAATATTGAAAAACGCCGAAATCATGGCATTCCCGCGGAAGCGGGAATCCAGAACTGATTGAAAAGACTGGTTTCCGCATCGCGCTGCGCTTGCGCGGAATGACAGGCGCGGAATTGCGACACCGTCTCTGACCGGAGGGGTCAGGGTGAGGGTGACAATCATGGAGGGCAACGCATGACGGAATCGAACCGGAAGGACGTGCAGCAGCAGCTCTTCGAGCCCGGGATGTTCGAGCGGGCCCTTGCGGACGGCACGGAGGCGGGCCGAAGTCGGGCACCGCGTTTTCTCGTCGTCGACGACGAGCCCGAGGGGCGCGCCCTGGTCACGGGAGTCATCCGCTCGCGCTGGCCCGGGGCGGTGGTCCGCCTTGCCTCGAGCAACGCCGAGGCCTTCCAGATCCTTTTGGGGTTCACGCCCGACATCGTCGTCACGGAACTTTCCCGCGCGGGCGGGGCGGGCTACGAGTTCCTGCGCAAGCTGCGCCTGAGCCCGCGGCTGGCCGCCACGCCCGTGGTGCTCAGCTCGCGCCGGGGCGACCCGGGGGATGCCTTCGGGATCTCCGTCGAGGGGCTCCACGAGGCCGCGGGCCGGCGGCTCTCGCAGGAGGCGATGCTGGCGGCCCTCTTCGAGTCGCTCCTGGGGCGCGGGTCCCTCATTGAAAGGGGGAGCCCATGAAGTCGCTCGCAATCGTTTCTATTTTCTTTGTGCTCCTGACGACGGTGCAGACCGCAGGAGCGGCGGAGTGGGTCGAACTGGGGGAGACGGTTTGGGGCACATATCATTACGACAGGGAGTCGGTGAGGCAAATGGGCCGTTTCGTGACCGTGACCTCGAAGCAGATGCTCAACGCCGGGATGGCTGCCGCGGTGGAGGCAGTGCTTCCGGCAGCCAAGGGGGTTGCCCACGTGGTCAGTTATGAGCTGATCGACTGCGAGGAGGGGCTCTATCAGCAGAATAGTGTTGTGTACTACGACCGTCATGGCCGGGTCCTCCACGATTCGGCGCTCACGAAAAAACAGTACCGGGAGCCCGCGCCTCGTCCAATCCCGCCCGACACGCCGATCGGATGGCTTGCCGAGACCGTTTGTGCGGATGAGGTGCAGGAACCTCGAAAATGAAGAGGGAAAGAAATCGTTCGTAGGGGAATGATCATGTGGCTCATGACGGATTTCGGGTTTTTCAGCATTGTGCAGAAAGAGGGGGAGGCGAACCTGACCGTGCGCGCCAGGGTGAAGCAGGACCTGCAGAATCTCAAGGAGCGCTGCCTGCCGGCCGTCGGCCCGATCGAGGAGACGGAATACGCCGACTACCGGTTCCGCGTGCGCGTCCCGCGGGAGGCGTTTGCCGAGGCCCTGCGGGACATCGCCCTCGACATCGAATACCCCAATTTCAAAAACTCCGTTGCCAGCAAGCAGGGGAAGGCCCGGGCACGGGTGTACGAGGACGTGTGGCGCAGGCTCCACGGCCTTCGGACGGGAGACGGCAAGTAAGTGTATATAATAATATACACTTGACATGTACAGTCTATGAAGCTAGGCTGTCATAAAAAAGGCGAGGTGTGATCCGTGAAGGAAGTGAATGCGCTGACGTTGCGGAATCGCCTTGGGGAGATCCTGGATCGGCTCAAGGAAACGGGGGAGCCCGTTCTGGTAAGCAAGGGGAGAAAGGCCAGGGCCGTGATGATCACCCCCGAGCAGTTCGAGCAGCGCTTCCTGGTTTACCAGGCCGAGGAGAAGAAGAGGGAACTGCTGGCGAAGATCAAGGCATCCCGGTCCGCGAGACTCGGCCGCAAGACCAGTCTAGAGGTTCTGCGAGAGCTGAGAGGCTACGAGAAATGATCTGGGTGATCGACGCCTCCGTCGCCGTCTGCTGGTTCTTGGAGACCGAGAGCCATCCCAACGCGGATGCAGTGCTCGAGCGCGTCGTGCAGCAGGCGGATACATTTGCGGTACCCGAACTCTTCGCTTTCGAGGTCCAAGCTGTGCTCTGCCGCGTTCACTCCAATGGGGCGCGCGTCTTCGAGGAGTGCATGATGCCGCTCCTGGAAGGCGGTATATACCGCCAGCCCATGACGCGGGGGCTTGCACGGCGCGCCGCCCTCTTCGTGAGCAAAGGGCTTACTGGTTACGATGCCTGCTACGCCGCCCTGGCAGCCGAACTGAAGGGCTGCTGGATCACACTCGATGAAAAAGCCCACCAACGTATCCGAACGCTCAAAGTGTCGCACAGTCTCGTGCACGGCCTACCCGATAACTGGTGATGAAGGAAGCTTGGGGTCAGGCCTGATTATTGACATTTTGGGGGGATACGGCCGGTGCAGCGCCCCGGCACTCTCGGCGCAAATGATTCGGAGGTGCACCCATGTCTTTGTCTGCGCGGTTTGACGAGGCGCTTGCCTATGCCCACGAGGTTCATCGCGATCATCTCCGCAAGGGGACGCAGATCCCGTACATCTCCCACCTGATGGCCGTCGCCGCGATCGTCCTCGAGAACGGGGGCGACGAGGAGACGGCCGTCGCGGCCCTGCTGCACGACGTCATCGAAGACGGGGGAGGCGAGGTGGCACGGCAGGAGATCCGGAGGCGATTCGGAAAACGTGTCGTAGACATCGTGGACGAGTGCACCGACGCCGAGGTCATCCCCAAGCCGCCCTGGCGAGAGCGGAAAGAGAAGTACATCGCCCACCTGCGGCATGCCTCCCCGCAGGCGCGGCTCGTCTCCGCGGCGGACAAACTCCACAACGCACGGGCGATCCTCGCCGATTACCGGGTCGTGGGCGAGGGCCTCTGGGAGCGGTTCAACGCGAGCCGCGAGGAAACCCTCTGGTATTACCGGGAGCTTGTGACGGCCTTCAAGGAGGGCGGAACGACGCCCCTCATCGAGGAACTCGAGAGGGTCGTGAACGAACTTGTGAGGATGGTAAGGGACCGCAGCGTCTGAAAAACAGGACCAGCGGCGATTTAGAAGCTACTTGCTCCGCTATAGAAATGTGCTAAAGGCTCTTGGGGGAATGGAAGCCCGTGCCTGTGGCGCGGGCTTTTCGCTTATCGGGCCGCGGGGCACTGATACCGCAAGGAGGTATGGCATGAGGCGCATCGAACTTCTCGTCGCGACGACAGAAATCCTGAACGCGGCCATCCGGGCCGAGGACGGTGACCATTTTGCTGATGCAGATCGTCGATTGCTTCGGCTTTGTCGAGGGGACGTTCGAGATCATCTTCCCCATCCTGGTGCAACTGAAGGAAAAGATCGAAGCGAAGGATTATCCCGCGGCACAAAGCGATGCCTTCGCCTTGCTGACGAAATTCCGGGCGATCCGGCAGCCGGCCCTCAGCAAACGGAAGCCTGCATTCCGGCCCAACAGCTGAGTGCGCCCGCCGAGGCGAACGGGCGGGGTAGGGAGCGGTCCCGACGCGGAGCGAAAGGGGTCAGGTCTTGTATTGAAACGGATCCTGCCTGCGCCATAGAAATCATTGCCGGTTGTTGCTGAAATACAAGACCTGACCCCATTTCGACTTTTTCGGCGACTTTGATCTTGACAAACGGGCTGCCGTTCGCAACGATAGCCCGTGTCGTGAGGACCGGGCGAAGTGCGGCTGTCGGGCGCGAACCCGGGATACGGCCAGTGACAGGCAGGGGGAGGTGCGCGGGCCGTGCTGGTGGACTCGAGGGGCATTGCAGGGCAGAAAGAGACGACGGAGAGGGTACAGGAGCTGTTGGCCCTGCAGAGTTCCATTCTCGATGCGCTTCCGATCGCGGTGATGGGGATGGAGGAGCGCCGCATCGTCCTGGCCAACCACGCCGTGGAGGACGTCTTCGGCTGGAAGCCGGAGGAACTGATCGGCCGCAGCACGCGGGTTTTGTACCGCACGGAAGAGGACCACGAGCGGATCGCCAGGAGCGTCTACACGGCGCTCAAGAGGCAGCGGACCTACAAGACGGAATTCCCCTGCCGGCGCAAGGGCGGCAAGAACATCATCTGCCTGGTGAGCGTGGCCAGAATCGGCGACAGCCTGCAGGACCGGCGGATCATCGCCGCCTACGAGGACATCACGGAGCGCAAGAGGACCGAGCAGGCCCTCGAGGAGAGCGAGCGGACGCTGCGGGCCCTTCTGCGGACGTATCGGAAATGAGGCGTGCCTGCAGCGGCACGATCACAGCGTCTTTCAGCGAGGGAATGCACGATGCCCGAAGAGATCACGAAGAGAGGAATCGACAGCCCGATCGAGAAAACGAAGGGCGGCGAGACGGAAGTCCTCGAACCCCTGCAGCGGACATCCCCCTTCATCCGCTTCCATTACTCCTACAGGGAGATTGCCTCCGTCAACGGTCAGACCCGCATTCGCTCGAAGGAAAAGCGGTTTGCCGACGGCAGGCTGGAATCGGAGGAGTTCGAGGGCACCCTGGGCGGGCATGTGTACGACAGCGTGGTGTCCGGCATGCAGAGACAATTCCTCCGCCAGATGGAGGCATTCCTGACGCCCTTCTCCATGCTGCTGCCCTTCGGCCCGAGGGACCGCAAGGACGGCGAAAAATGACGGGCCGGCGCCCTGCCGGGCGGGCCGCCGGGCGTCGGGCCGCCGGAAAGACATGATCGTCCGGGAGATCGCCGCAAAATCCATCCTCTCCAGATCCCAGGTCTTTGACTATGCCCTGAATCCCTCCAGACCAAATCGTCCCTCGTCCTGCGGGACATCGACGTCCTGAAGCGATTCGCCGACATCGAGGTCGGGTTTTCCGTCACGACGGCCGACGAGAAGATCCGGAAGCTCTTCGAACCCGGAGCGTCTTCGATCACGGAAAGAATCCGGGCCCTGGATGCGCTGCATGCGGAGGGGATCCGCACGTACGCCATGATCGCGCCCATCCTGCCCGGGGCGGAGGGGCTGATCGAAGAGCTTCCGGGAAAGGTGGATCACATCCTGATCGACCGGCTCAACTACTCTTACGCCAGCCGGGTCTACCGGCAGAACCGGCTGGAATGGGCCCGGGCGGATTCCTTCTTCACGCAGAAGGCGGAGGCGTTGAGACAGGGATTCGACAGGGCGGGCATCCCCGTGCAGGTGGTTTTCGGCGGGTGAACAGGACAGGCAGGCCGTCGGGCCCGCCCGCCCTGCATGGCCGTGCCGCCCGCTTCGCCTATTCGATGTTGGCGCTCACCACGGCCGCCATCTGCATCATGTCGATCGTCTCCCCTTCCTTGAGGGTTGTGAAATCGACGACCTTGCCGGACTTGGTCGTGGTCTTCGTGTTGTTGAAGATCTTCACCAGCTTCGCGTCGGCCACGATGAACTTGCCGGCATTCTCCGGCTTTCCGTTGACGGTGCTCGTCTGCAGCCCGTTTGCCTTGATGTAGTCCCACAGCTTCTTCGTGATCTCGGTGCGGGGCAGCGCGTCGGCCCCCAGGAAGGCCGCAAGGTCCGCCTTCAACTTGACCGGCTTGTTCAGTCCTTTTTCCTCTGCCATGAGTAAGCCTCCGTTCTTCAAGGGTCTCTGTCGCGTCCAATCCGACAGGGGGGAAGTATACGGCCTGCCGCCCCGCATGTCCAGGCAATGTTGACGGCGCCGATCGGTGCCCCGTGGACGAGCTGGATCGGAACGGCCGGCATGACGGCGGGGTTGCCCGGCCGGGCCTTCCCGCTGATCGAGTGAAGGCGGCCCCGGGCACGGAATTTGAAAGGCCCTGTGTCGTCAGGGATGCCGCGCTGCGGCCCTGAACGAAAACCGGCGGGAGCGATGGACGACCCCCGCGGGAGAGCAGAAGGAGAGCGCCCATGATGCGGAAGCTGTTTGCCGCTGTCATCGCCCTGGCCCTGGGCATCGCCGTGCCGTGTCACGCCGTCATGTATCTCGTCAACATCCCCGACGTGCGCAACCTTCCGAAGGAGGAGGCGGAAAGCCAGCTGAAGGCCAAGGGGTTCCAGGTGGCCTTCGTCGACGGCACGGCGCAGATGTCGACGCAGATCGGGAAGGTCATCGACCAGAAGCCCGCCGGCGGCGGCTACCTGCTTGCCGAGAAGCCCAAGACGATGCTCGTCACCCTCACCATCGCCGCGAAGGGCTCCTTCGTGCCCATGACCCTGCTGATGACGGAGGCGGCCGCCCTCGATGCGGTGAAGAAGGCGGGGTTTGTCCCGAAGGTCGAATACTATCCGGAAGAGATCGGGGGGATGATCGGGAAGGTCAAGAACACCGACCCGGCCCCCTACCTGGCCCTGGCCCCGGGCGGGACGGTGACCCTGAAGGTGGGCGCCGCGGCCCACTCCATGCCGAACTTCGTCGGCCACTATGCCCAGGGCGCGAAGCAAACCATCGAGCAACTCAACGCCGTCAAGCCGCTGGGGCTCAAGGTCACAGTCACCCAGGGAAAGACCACGACGGTTGCGCAGGACGACCAGAGGGTCTACGAGCAGTCGCCCGCGCCGGGCGCGACCCTCAAGGCCGGCACCGAGATCCGGCTCGCCGCCTACCGGTACGTGGCGCCCCCGCCGCCGTCGAAACCGGCCGAGCCGGGGAAGGTCCTCATGCCGGACCTTGTGGGCAAGCCGGAGAAGGAGGCCGTGGAGACCCTCCGGAAGGCCGGCCTGAAAGTCACCGTCCGGTATTTCTCGAACCCGCGGCTCCATGCCCCCGGGCGCGTCCTCGCGCAGTCCGTCGCCGCGGGCACGCAGACGGCGGGCCCGGTTGTCCTGACGGTCGGAGGCCGGTAGGGGTCGGACGCAGCGGGGCGGCCGTCCGGGCGGGGCAAGAGGGCCGGGACGCGTCGGCGGCTCGGCGGACGTTCGGGGATCCTGCGGGGCCCGGCACTTGACAAAGTACGTGCATTCCGCTACGCCTAAAACAGGTTTTGTAAATTCCGATGCGCCCCCTGGAGAATCGCCATGAAAGGCAGCGGCAACCCCCGCGAGGAATTTTCTCTGCTCTTTTCCGAACTCAAATCCACGATGCCGGAGGAAGGGGTCTACGACAGCGTCTACGTCGTGCAGAACGGCAAGTTCCGGTTCGTCAACCCCCAGTTCGCCGCGGCGGGCGGGTTCACGGAAAAGGAGATGCTGGGGATGGAGTCGGCGCGTCTCATCCATCCGAACGATCAGGAAGAGGCCAGGGAAAATGCGATCAAGATGCTCAAGGGCGAGCGCACCCTGCCCTACACGTTCCGCATCATCGCGAAGGACGGCTCGGTGAAGTGGATCCAGGAGACCGTGCACGCGATCACCTACAAGGGCAAGCGGGCCGTCCTGGGCAACTCCATGGACGTCACGGCGCACCGGGAGGCCATGGAGAAATTGAGGGATCTCCAGGCGCTGCAGAACTCCATCCTCGATGCCCTGCCCATCGCGGTCCTCGGGATGCACGCCCGCCGCATCGTCCTGGCCAACCACGCCGTGGAGGCCGTCTTCGGGTGGAAGCCGCAGGAGCTGATCGGGCAGAACAGCCGGGTGCTATACCGCAACGACAGGGACTACGCGGAGATCGGCAAGGCCGTCTACCGGGCCCTCCAGCGGCAGCGGACCTACAAGATGGAGTTTCCCTGCCGGCGCAAGGACGGCGAGGACATCATCTGCCTGCTGAGCGTCGCGAGAATCGGTGAGTACCTCCAGGACCGGCGGATCATCGCCACCTACGAGGACATCACGGAGCACAAGCAGGCCGAAAAGGCCCTCAAGGAGAGCGAACGCACGCTCAAGGAGCTTCTCAGGAGCTACCAGAGGAAGGCCTGACAACGAAGGGCCCCTTGGTTTCCCCTCATCCCCCTTCCCGATCGTCCATCCCCGGCGGGCGCCGGTGCACTGCCGTTTGCCGATGACCGGGTGAATCGACGGCACCGGGTTTGCGTGAATGAACGGGATGTGTCGGTTATCGTCAACCGCGGTTTGTGCCCATCAAACCCTAAGGAGGTTTCCATGAAGCGACTCGTCAAGCTGCTCTCGGCTCTGTCGGCCGTCGTCATCCTGGCCGTCCCGCTTTCCCACGCGACCGCCCAGATGGCCCCCAAAGCGCCCGCGGCGGTCAAGGAGATCCCCAAGACCCCGCCCGTCGCCGACAACCCGCTCATCCAGTCCTTCACCGTCGGCCCGGCCGTGGTCGTGCAGGGTGACCCAATCAGCGTCAGCTGGCACGTCGTCCGCGGTCCCGGGGGCAGCCCCGTCGTCTCGGCGATCCTCACCGTCGACGGCGCCCCGTGGTTCAGCAGCGGAGCCGAGTATTTCAACAGCAGTCCCCGGTCGTTCCCTTGGACCGGAGAGAAGACCTTCGTGCTGACCGTGCGCAACGCGGCGGGAAAGACGGCGACCCAGTCGAAGACGGTCCGCGGCGTCTCCCTGGCGGATGCGCTGAACAACCTGAAGATCGCGAACATGGAGGCCAACCCCCAGCGCTTCAGCCCCCTGCAGCCGATCGATTTCCAGGTCGTGATCGGCAACGACAACCCGGGCCTCGTCCTGAAGCCCGTGAACATCTTCGTCACCCAGGGCAACCGCGTGGTGGGCAACCGGACCAATCTCAACATCAATCCCGGCAGTCAGGTCATCACCCTGCAGGACACCGGGTTCAAAGCCACGGGGGGCCAGTACACGGTCGACGTCGAGTTCAAGGGGAAGCACAAGACGCGCAACTTCGTCGCGAAGCAGGTGCAGATGTATACACTCGACCCGGTTCCCGGCCAGTGACATCGCCGCCGCCGGCCCCGGAGCCCGCGGTCCGAGTCCCCTCGCGATCCGGGCAGGGTATCGCACCAACGGGGACGGCTCCCGGCAGGGGCTGTCCCCGTTTTTTTTGGAAACGGGTCGCCTTCGTCCCGTGCTCGCTCGGAACGGCGGGGGACGCGGGGGCTCAGGCATTCGAGGGGCTCAGGCTGAACTGGATCTCCACGCGGCGGTTCTTCGTCCGGCTCTCGTCGCTGTCGTTGGCCAGGAGGGGCCGCTCCTCCCCGAAGCCCCGGATGGCAAGCCGGGTGGGTTCGATGCCCATCCCGACGAGGGCCCGGGCGACCTGCGTGGCCCGGTCGACGGAGAGTTCCCAGTTGGAGGCGTAGCGCCGGCCGCGGACGGGGCGGTCGTCGGTGTGGCCGTGGACCGCGACGGCGAGCGCGGGTCGGCTCCGGATGACGGCGGCCACGCGTTCCAGCAGGGGCCCGACGTCGCCCCTGCCCTCGGCCTGCCCGGAGTCGAAGAGGATGCGCTCGGGAAAGGTCAGGACGATCTGCGTGGCACGCCTCTCCAGCGTCCCCTCCCGGCCCACGGCGGCCAGCAGCGCCCTCTCCAGGGCTTCCGCGTCCTGCGGCGTCCGTTCCGCGGGGGTTGCGACGGGCGCGGGCGGCGCGGCCGCCGTCTCCTTCTGCTTCTGCAGGCTCAGCCCGAAGAGCAGCACGAAGCAGACCATCAGCAGCATGAAGACGTCCGTCAGGGTCAGCAGCCAGATCTCGTTGCCCCCGTCGGCCGCGGGTGCGTGCCTGCGGAAACGCGCCGATCCGGCCGCCTTCTTCAGCGGCAGCCGCTCGACGGCCTCGTCGCCTGCGGTGCGGATGGGGGCGGCGTCCGGCATCGCTCTCACGTCGCCTGCTCAGGGGAGGGAACGAGCGCCAGCCCGGCCCGCCGGGACTCCCGGCGGGGGATGCCCAGGGTCGCCGAGAGGGTCTCGAGCTTGTAGCGGATCGCCCGCGGGTGCTCCTGGTCGAAGAGATCGAGAATTCCCTCCTGGACGATGTCCATCTGCAGCTCATGGAGATCCATGTACTCCCGGAGCTTGTTGGACAGGGGCACGAAGCAGAGGTTCGCGAGCACGACGCCGTAGAAGGTGCTCAGGAGGGCGACGGCCATGGATCCGATCAGGTTCTGGGGGTCGCTGATGTGCCCGAAGATGCGGATGAGGCTGATGATGGTGCCGGCCAGGCCCAGGGCCGGGGCCAGGCGGGCCATGTTGTGGAGCATCTTGTGGGCGGTTTCGCACCGGTTGTGCATGCACAGGGCCTCCTTGAGCAGGAGCTGCTCGATCTTGTCACGCGAGGCGTGATAGGCGATGAGCTCCACGCCCGTCTTCAGAAGGCCCGGGGGCAGATGGGCGGCCTCCTGCTCCAGGGGCCGGATGCCCCGGCTTCGGTAGATGTGCGCCAGGCGGACAATGCCCTCGATTGTGGTGTGCATCTCCTCGCGGAGGGTGAAGGCCTTCCTGATGAGCTGCGCCGTCCAGGCGAGCTTCGCCATGGGGTAGGCGATCAGGGTGGCCGCGAAGGTGCCCCCGAGGACGACGAGGAGGGCGAAGAAATTCGAGGCCGGCCCGATCTCCCTGACCTCGAGGTTGAACGTGACGGTGAAGATGATCGCCAGCAGCGCGAGCGAGCAGAGGGCTTGTCGGATCATGGGAAGGCTCCTTGTGCGGTCTTGCGTCGGTACCGGTCAAACGCACGATGCGTGCCATGGGGGATCGGGGGCCGCTTTTTTTACAACCCGTTGATATGATTGGCGCTGTCGCTTGCCGCGCCGGCGGCTGCGCGGCACCGCGCGGAGCTTTTGGGCCCGGTGGGGGAAAATTTTTCCCTGCCTGTCGCCCGCACGGCGGCAGCACCCGCAGGCCGATGTCAACCGGGCTTTCCTTCAGGCGTTTGACAAGACGGGTGTTTTCGGCAGAGTCGCCTTGCAGTTTGGGGTGGCGATCGCCGGCCAAAGAGGGTAAAGTCAGTCAGCCGGGCCCGTCAGGGTCCTCAACGGCAAGACAAAGGCTTATTTCGAGGGACAGACATGAAACTCACCGGCTCGTGGCAGCGGGCGTTGATCGGGCTGCTGGTCGTTATGATGGCCGTCCCGGCACCGGTCTTCGCACAGAACAACATCCCGGTCTTCAGGCAGGAGGAACTCGACCAGCTGCTGGCGCCCATCGCCCTGTACCCCGACTCGCTCCTGGCGCAGATCCTCATGGCCGCCACGTACCCGCTGGAGGTCGTGCAGGCGGACCGGTGGGTCCGGGCCAACAAGCACCTGTCGCCCGAGGCGCGCAACGACGCCCTCGACAGGCAGAACTGGGACCCCAGCGTGAAGGCCCTCGTGCCCTTCCCCGACGTCCTGGCCATGATGAGCGAGAAGCTCGAGTGGACCCAGAAGGTGGGCGATGCCTTCCTGGCCCAGGAGGCGGACGTGATGGCCACGATCCAGGATCTCCGGGCCAAGGCCTACGACGCGGGCAACCTGCGGTCCACCCAGCAGCAGAGCGTGAGGCGCGAAGGCACGATCATCGTCATCGAGCCGGCCAACCCGCAGGTGGTCTACGTGCCCGTCTACAGCCCGATGGTGGTCTACGGCCGCTGGTGGTACCCGGCCTACCCGCCCTACGTGATCTACCCCTATCCCCCGGCGGCGGCGATCGCGACAGGCGTCATCGTGTTCGGCACCGCGGTCGCCGTGGCCGTCGCGTGGAATCACTGGTGGGGCCACTGGGACTGGGGGCACCGGCACGTCTACGTCAACGTGAACCGCACCGTCAACATCCACAAAACGACGGTGATCCACACGCGGCAGATCCAGACCACGGTCTGGCGCCACGAACCCGTGCACCGCAGGGGGGTGGCCTACCGCGACCCGAGGACCCGCGAGAAGTACGCGCCGGCAAACCGCCAGGCCGTGGAGAGCCGCCGCAACTACCGCGGCCATGACCCGAGAGAGCAGGCCCGGCCCGTTCCGACGGCCGCAAGGCCGGCGCCCGACGCGCGTCCCGGCACGGCCGCGGTGAAACCCGCACCCGGCGCCGCGAGACCCCCTTCACCGGAGACCCGGCCCGGCACGGTCGAGCGGGCCGCCCCGCAGGCTCGGCAGGCCCCGGCGGTGACACAGCCGCCGGCCCAGGCCCGTCAGGCCCCGGCCGTTTCCCGGCCCGCAGCGCCGGGCACGATCTACGGCGTCGATCAGGGAAGCAAGGCCCGCCGGGAAAGCACCCGGGGGCGCGAGAGCCTCTCGTCGCCCCGGGGCAAGCCGGGCGAAGCGCCGAAGGCCGCGCCGGCCGCATCACGGCCCGCCCCGGCCGAGAGGCCCGCACCCGCCGAGAAAGGCGGGGGCCAGAGGCAGGAAGGAGGCGGCCACGGCCGCCGGTAGGCAAACGGCGGGACATCGTCGCTCGATCATCATGGACACGCGCTTTTCGATGGAGGACCCCATGGTTTCAACCACTCGTCACGGCGGAAAGAGGCCGGCGCTGCGGATTGCCCTGGCCGCTCTCGCAGCCGTCCTGATCGTGACCGGCGGCTCCGCGTCCAGGGCCCAGGCAGCCGCACCGCAGCAGAAAACCTTCTCGACGCCCGAAGCGGCCGTCAAGGCCCTGATGGATGCGGTCCGGGCGGATGACGTCAAGGCGCTGACGTCCCTCTTCGGGCCCGGCTCGGAGGACCTTGTCTCGTCGGGGGATGACGCGGCCGACGCCCGGGACCGGGCCCTGTTCGTGAGGGCCTGGGAAGAGGCGCACCGGCTGGAGAAGCCCGGCTGGGGCAGGCGGGTGCTCTACGTCGGCAAGGACGACTGGCCCATGCCTGTGCCGATCGTCAAGGCGGGCAAGCGGTGGCGCTTCCAGACCGAGGAAGGCCGGCAGGAGATCCTCAGCCGCCGCATCGGCGAGAACGAACTCGGCGCCATTCAGACCTGCCTGGCCATCGCGGATGCCCAGAAGGAGTATGCCGTCCTCGACCGCGACTCCGACAAGCTCCTGGAGTACGCCCTGAAGTTCGAAAGCGAGAAGGGAAAGCGTGACGGCCTGTACTGGGAGACGGCGCCCGGGGAGCCCCTGAGCCCGCTGGGGCCCCTGGTGGCCCGCGCGACGGCCGAGGGGTACAAGAATCCCGAGTTGATGTCCCCCTATCACGGCTACTACTTCAAGATCCTCACGGCCCAGGGCGAGCATGCCAACGGCGGAGCCTACAGCTACATCGTCAACGGCAACATGATCGGCGGCTTCGCCGTCGCGGCCTGGCCGGCCCTGTACCGGTCCTCCGGCGTCAAGACCTTCATCGTGAACCACGAGGGCGTCGTCTACGAGAAGGACCTGGGGCCCGAGACGGCGGCGCTCGCCGCGGCCATGACCGTCTTCGACCCCGACGCGACCTGGCGGAAGGTCGAGCTCAAGTAGGCAGCGCGCCGATGGACGGAAGAAAGGCCGTACCCCGCCGCGGGGACGGCCTTTTCGCGTCGCGATGCCGGAATATCCGGTAAAGAAGCTCTTGACGGGCGGGAGAAGATGATTGCATATGTCTCTGGAAAATGACCGGGAGGAGGCTGCGGCGAGGCGGGAGCCGGGTGCCTCGTTCACGGAGGGTGAGCGGTTGCGAAGGGTGTGACTCCTTCGCAGGGGGTCGGGTCAACGTCCACAGGGATGCCGGGGAGAGGGCATGCGCATGCGCCGGGGCTGCACCGCGGGGATTGTCCTGTGGGTTCTGTGCGGGTTCGTTCTGCCGGTTTCCTCATCGACCGACGGAAGCGCGGCAGGCGGATCGGCGGCCGGGGGCGACACGGCGGCCGCCTCGTCTCCCGTCTCGATCGCCGGGCCGATCGCACAGGCCTCCCGGCGGGACGTCACGCCGGCGGGCGGCGAGACCTGGACGCGCCGTCAGGAGAGGGTGATCTCCGGGGGCGGCGAGCCCACGAGGGTCCGGATCCGGGGCAACAGCGTCCTGGTGCCCGTGACGATCGTCTACGGGGGTCGGGAGGCCGACGTGCACCTGCTGCTCGACACCGGCGCCTCCACGACGACGATCCACAACGGGGTGGCCGATCAGTTGTCCATCGATCTGGGCCGGGCGAAGAGGGTGCGGGTCCAGGTGGTCGGGGGCGACGTTCTGGAGGCCCGCGCGGTCCCGCTCGACAGGCTGACGGTGGGGCCTCACACGAAGCGTGACCTCACGGTCGTGGTCGTCCCCCACAAGGGCCCCGCCCCGCGACACGACGGGCTGCTCGGCATGGACGTGCTCCAGGGGCTTGAGTACCGGGTCGACTTCAAGAAGGCCCTCCTCCTCTGGGAGTAGGTGCGGCGCTACTTTCTGAGCTCCCGGCCCAGTTTCGTCTCCACCGAGCGGATCTTCTCCGTGATGCGGTCGGTCTTCCCCGGCCGGTCGTCGATGATGACGGTCGTCAGCGCCCTGGGCGCTCCCCTCAGGGCTTCCTCGTGACACCTGCGGATCAGGGTCATCACCGCGTCCCACTCGCCCTCGACGATCGTCCCCATGGCCGTGAGCCGGTAGGACAGGCCGCTGCCGTCGACGAGGTCCAGGATCCTTGCCACCTGCCCGCTGATACTCTCCCCCGTGCCGAGGGGGACGACGCTGAACTGCACCAGCATGAGGAACCTCCCATTAACGCTTCATCCTGTAGACGTCCCGTCTGTGGGCAACCTTCACGACAACAACCGTCAGGACGTAATCCCGGATCTCGTAGACGATGCGGTAGACCCCCTGGCGCAGGCGATAGCGTTCCTGACCGGAGAGTTTTTCACATCCCGGCGGGCGGGGGTTTTCCGCCAGTTGCTCGAAGCATTTCAGCACGCGATGGACATCCTGCACGGGAAGCCCCCGGAGATCCTTGCCCACGGATTTCTTGAAAACGAGCTTATATCTTCCCATGGGCCTTGAGATCTTTCAGAAGCGCTTCGTAGGACATCTCCGGTTCTTTGTTTCGTTCCTCAAACGCCGCGAGATCTTCCTGGTCGTCGCGGAACGCCATGCGCACGGCCTCATTGACGAGATCCGTCATGGAGCGCCCTGAATGAAGTGCCTTGAGACGCAAGGCACGGTGCAGATCGGGTTCCAGGTAAATGGTGGAACGTTTTGCCGGCTCGCGCATTTTCATTACCTCCCTGCTCAGTATGACGGCGTGATGTCATAATGTCAAGATGGAACAACATCATCTGGATCATCCATGAGCCTGAGCGGAGCCGTGCGCAGGCGACTGCAACGAGCCAGTGTCCTGTCCCATCAATAACTTTACTTTTACGGGTTTCTGTGCTGGGGTCTCCAAAACCGCTTTAGGGAGAGCCAAAATGCCCAGAACCCCGAAGAACATCGTGACCGTGACCGGCGAGACGCGCAACCAATTGACGGCCATTGTTCAATCCCGCTCGATCCCCCATGGGCTTACCCGGCGAGCCCAAATCGTGTTGATGCTCGCCGACGGGATCCCCGCCCCCGAGATCGGTCAACGCCTCGGGCTGTCCCGGCCGACGGTCCAGAAGTGGCGCGATCGCTTCGTCGGACAAGGTCTGATGGGCCTCTATGAAGAGCTGCGGCCGGGGGCGCCCCGCAAGTTCGATGATGAGCAGATCGCGCTCCTGATTCGTCAAACCCTCGATTCCAAACCCGAAGGGAGCACCCCGTGGAGCTGCCGATCGCTGGCCCGCGACACCGGAATCTCGAAGTCCACCGTGCAGCGCATTCTGGCCGCTTTTCGCATTCAGCCCCATCGGCAAAAGCACTTCAAGCTCTCCACCGACCCCTTCTTTGTCGAGAAGGTGCGCGATATCGTCGGCCTCTGTCTCGATCCGCCCGACAAGGCCCTGGTGCTCTGCGTGGACGAGAAGCGTCAAATCCAGGCCCTGGAGCGCACGCAACCCGTGCTGCCGAGGGGAATGGGCTACGTGGAGGGCGTGACCCATGATTACGTCCGTCACGGCACGACCACCCTTTTTGCAGCCCTCGACATCGCCAGCGGCAAGGTGATCACCCAGTGCAAGCCGCGTCATCGTCATCAGAAGTTCCTGGCCTTTCTGAAGCATCTCGATAAAAACGTTCCCGCAGACCTCGACCTGCACCTTATTGTGGACAACTACGGCACACACAAACACCCCAAGGTGAAGCAGTGGCTTGCCACGCGGCCCCGTTATCATATGCACTACACGCCCACGTACGCCTCCTGGATCCATCAGGTGGAGATCTGGTTCAACCTGATCACCCAGCAGGCCATTCGGCGCGGCAGTTTCCGAAAGGTCAAAGAGCTGGTGGTCAACATCAAACGGTTCGTCAAGGCCTATAACCCCAAGGCGAAACCCTTTGTCTGGACCGCCACCGCCGATTCGATCCGGAATAAGATCGACCGGCCATGTGAATATATTTCTGGGACATGACACTAGAGGGGATCTTGGGCTCATTGCATGCAGGGCCCCGGAAATGGAGTGGAAATTCGGCGCAATCCCTGATAGAGATGAGCGAATGATTCATCGGGCCTGCAGGCCGGGGCATCGCCCCGGGCCTGCCGGTGTCCGGGGTAAAACAAGGAAAAGGAGAGGACGTACCCGTATGGCATCGAAGCTGAAGCAGACGCAACTGCGGAGGAGGGAGCAGTACGAACGAAAGCTGAACAACCGGCTGGCGCTCCTGGCCGAAAGAAAGATGGAGCCCGCCAGGATGGATAAGGACCCGCTCGTCAAAAGCCTGCGCGCCCAGGTCGAGGCCACCGATGCCCGGCTGAAGGCGATTGCCGCACTCGAAAAGAGAACGGCCGAGCTGGCGAAGGCCATGGCCGACAAAGCCGAGGCGGAAAAGGCGGCCAAGGCAGCCCCCGCGAAGCCCGACGAGGGCGGCAAGGAAAAGAAGGAGAAGAAGGAAAAGGGGGCGAAGGCCCCGGCGGAAGGCCAGGAGAAGAAAGAAAAGAAGGAAAAGAAGAAGAAGGAAGAGAAGCCGGAGTAGGCGCCGGTCTGCGCCGCATAGGCTGCAGGCGAATACACGGGCCGCCTCCAGGAGGAGGGCGGCCTTTTTGCAGGGACCTTTCTCAGCTTGCGGGATCACCGGAAGCTGCGCTCGAAGAGCCCGGGGACGGCTCTCGGCGCCCCGTTGCGGTCAGTTCTCGTCCCGGATGAGCATCGTGGCGGGATCGAGACGCAGGCCCCCCGCGGCCTCATCGGCCGCCACGCCCCGCAGGGGCTCGACGGCGATGTCGGCCCCCTTCGGCTCGAGCTTCAGGATCACGTCGAACAGGTCGCCGGTCTGTGCCAGGGCGGGCGGCAGCCCCTCGGCCGTGGGGGCTTCGTGCCGGTGCGTGTGCACGGTGAACCAGGCGCAGACCCCGAGCCTGCCGGCCAGCAGCTTCAGGGCCATCAGGCGCTCCCGGGCGGCCTCCCCGAAGGGGAACCCGTCGATGAGGACCATCTCGGGCTGGAAGATGTTCTGGGCCGTCAGGTCCGTGAGCCGCTCCTCGAGCTTGGGGACGGTGAACCCCTCCACCCGGAAGGTCATGATGAACCGGTGGGGCAACAGGTCCTCGAGCACCCCGTCGAGCTTCGTCCACTGGGATCGGCCGGTCAGGTCCTGGAAGAGCTTCTGGTACCAGAGGTTCACCTTGGTGACGGGCTCGTCGAGGCTGATGTGCAGGACGTTCTTTTCCCGCAGCATGGCGTTGAGGGCCAGCTGCACGATGAAGGCCGTCTTGCCGACCCCGGCGGGCGCCAGCACCGCGCCGAAGCGTCCCGGCTCCAGGATCTCTTCGCCCTGCCGGCCCAGGGACCGGAGGGGGTTGCGGAGGATCAGGTCTTTCTTGAACATGTCGATATTCCTGTCCCTGAGATGGATGACGTTTTCGATTTGTTGGGTCTGCATGAGCTCGGGGCTAGGCCGCGTTCTTCTTGCGCGCCGCCACTTCCTCGGCGATCTTCTCGGCGATGGACGGCGGCACCAGCTTGTACATGGCGAACTCCATCGTGAACTGCGCCTTGCCCTGCGTCGCGGAGCGGAGGGCCGTGGAGAAGCCGAACATCTCCGCCAGGGGCACGTGGGCCTCGACGACGGACAGGACGCCCTCGTCCTGGGCGCCGACGATCATGCCCCGGCGCTGGTTCAGCAGGCCGATGACCGGGCCCTGGAACTCGGTGGGCGTCTCCACGACGACCTTCATGACGGGCTCGTGGATCACGGGCTTGGCCTTCGCGTAGGCCTCGCGGAAGGCCCCGCGCGCCGCCGCCTGGAAGGCGATGTCCGAGGAGTCCACCGCGTGGGAGGCCCCGTCGTTGATGACGACCTTGACGCCCGTGACGGGGAACTCCATCTTGGGTCCCTTGGCCAGGCACGACCGGAAGCCCTTCTCGCAGGCCGCGATGAACTGGGTCGGGATCGCGCCGCCGGTGACCTTGTTCTCGAAGACGAAGTCCTCGTCGGCGACGGGCTCGATCCAGCCGGCCACACGGCCGTACTGGCCGGAGCCTCCCGTCTGCTTCTTGTGGGTGTAGTTGAACTCGGCGCGCTGCGTGATCGTTTCCCGGTAAGCCACCCGGGGACTGCCCGTCGTCACCTCGGCCGCGTACTCGCGGCGCATGCGCTCGACGTAGACCTCGAGGTGCAGCTCGCCCATGCCCTCGATGATCGTCTCGTTGGTCTCGGCGTCCACGCGGCACCGGAAGGTCGGGTCCTCCTTGGTGAAGCGGTTGAGGGCCTTGGACATGTTGACCTGGGCCTTGTTGTCCTTCGGCACGATCGCCAGCGAGATGACCGGCTCGGGGACGTACATGGAGGTCATGGTGAGGTTGACGCCCGGGGAGACGAAGGTGTCGCCCGAGGCGCACTCGATGCCGAACAGGGCCCCGATGTAGCCCGCCGAGACGGATTCGATGTCCTCCATCTGGTCGGCGTGCATGCGCACCACGCGGCCCACCTTGACCTTTTTGCCCGTGCGCACGTTGACGATGGTGGAGCCCTTGGCGATCGAGCCCTGGTAGACGCGGATGTAGGTGAGCTGCCCGTAGGGGCCGTCCTCGAGCTTGAAGGCGAGCGCGACGACGGGTTTCGCGGGGTCGCTGGCGAGCGTCACGGGCGCCTCGTCGTTGTCCATGTCCAGGGCCGTGTTCTCCACGTCCGAGGGGCAGGGCATCAGGGCGCAGACGTAGTCGAGCAGGGGCTGGACGGCCTTGTTCTTGTAGGCCGAGCCCATGAGCACCGGGGTGAGCTCGCGGCGGATCGTCCCGGTGCGCAGGGCCGCGATCAGCAGCTCCCGCGGGATCTCGCGCTCCTCGAGGGCCGCCTCCATGAGTTCGTCGGAGAACATGGACGCCGCCTCGATCAGCTCCGCCCTCTTGGCCGCCGCCTCGTCGCGCAGACCGGCGGGAATCTCCTCCGTGCGGACCCCCTCGCCGTTTTCCCCTTCGAAGTACAGGGCCTTCATGTCGATGAGGTCGACGACCCCCTGGAAGTTCATCTCTAGACCGATGGGGATCTGCAGGGCCACGGCATTGTGGCCGAGCTTCGACTTCAGCTGGGCGATCACGCGGGACGGGTCGGCGCCGCTGCGGTCGCACTTGTTGATGAAGGCGATGCCGGGAACCTTGTAGCGCTTCATCTGCTGGTCCACGGTGATCGACTGGGACTGGACGCCGCCCACCGAGCACAGCACGAGGACCGCGCCGTCGAGCACCCGCAGGGAACGCTCCACCTCGATGGTGAAGTCCACGTGGCCGGGGGTGTCGATGATGTTGATCTCGTGGCCGAGCCACTCGCAGAAGGTCGCCGCCGAGGCGATCGTGATCCCGCGCTCCTTCTCGAGCTCCATGGAGTCCATCGTGGCCCCGACGCCGTCCTTGCCCTTGACGTCATGGATCGCGTGGATGCGCTTGGTGTAGAAGAGGATGCGTTCCGTCAGCGTCGTCTTCCCGGAGTCGATGTGGGCGCTGATGCCGATGTTCCGGACCTTTTGGATGTCGCTTTTCATGGTTCCTTTCCTGATGGGGAAATCCCGCCACCCCCCCGGCGGAAAAGAAAACTCCCCGCATCTGATGGGTGCAATCAAACGGGGGAGCCATCGAACCACGGACTGCAGTCGATATCGGGAACTCCAGCTTGGGGGTGATGACGAATTTTTGGATAATATGTATTTGATGATCATTTGTCAAGAATATTTTTTGAGGAACAGGGGGGGCGAAACGGGGCGGTGCCGGTGCCCCTGCGGGCGGGCGCCGGGGCGGCGATATTTTGTTGCCGGACCCCGGGGATGCTGCTATGGAGAAGAGCCGGATGCCGAAGGAGGTCGCAATGGGCAAGATCTACGAATACCGGACAACGGTGACGATCGGGGACACGAACCTGCTGCAGCACATGTATTTCGTGCACTTCTTCACGCTCCAGGGGGTCACGCGGGACCTGTGGGTGAAGGAGTGCGTGCCGGGCGGCCTCGAGTCCATCCGGGAGGGCCTCGTGCTCATCACGAAGAACGCCATGTGCGAGTACAGGAAGGACTTCTTCCTCTACGACCGGGTGCTCGTGCAGATGCAGATCCGCAACATCCGCGGGGCGAGCGTGGAGCTGGTCTTCCGGTTTTTCAGGGAAGACACGATGGAGCTCCACGCCGAGGGGACCAACGAGATCGTCTTCGCCAACAGCAGCCACCGGATCTGCCGGATCCCGCCGAATTTCCGGAACGCGGGGATCGAGTACTCCGCCGCCGAGTGAGGGCCGACGCATCGGACCCCGGGGTTTGGACATGAAACCGAAGCGGGCGATCATCGCTGCCCTCGGCCTTTTCGGCCTCGTCCTGCTGACGGTCTACGCCGGCGGGCGGGCCGTCCGCGCGCCGGCGGAGGGGCCGCCTTCCGCCGGGGACGGCCTGATGATGGGCATGAACGCCTTCACCGACGTTCCCTACCTGCCCACGCCCCACGAGATCGCGGAGGAGATGATCCGGCTGGCGGGCGTGACGGCGGACGACGTGGTCTACGACCTGGGCTGCGGCGACGGGCGCCTCGTGATCGCGGCGGCGGCAAGGCGGGGCGCCCGCGGCGTGGGGGTCGACATCGACCCGGATCTCGTCGCCGAGAGCCGGGAAAAGGCGAGGCTTGCCGGCGTGGAGGACCGGGTGCGCTTCGTCAGGCAGAATTTCTTCGAGACCGACGTCCGCGAGGCGACGGTGGTGCTGATCTACCTCCTGCCCGAGATCAACCTCCGCCTGCGTCCCAAGCTGATCGGGGAGATGAAGCCCGGCTCGCGCCTGGTTTCCCACGCCTTCGATATGGGGGAGTGGCAGCCGGACGGGCTCTCGAAGATCGGGCTGCAGAGCGTGTATCTCTGGGTCATCCCCGCCAACGTGACGGGGCGGTGGACATGGACGCTCCCCGGCGAGCCGGGGGAGCCGCACGTGATGCAGCTGAGCCAGGAGTTCCAGCGGATCCGGGGGGAACTGTTCCACCGGGGCGTGAAAACGGAAATCAACGGCGCGCAGCTCGCCGGCGACCGGATTGCGTTCGCCGTCGAACAGGCGGTCGACGGCGTCCTCGTCTCGAGGCGATACGCGGGGGTCGTCGAGGGCGACAGGATCACCGGGACGGTCGTTTCCGGCGGCGGGGTGCGCGAGCAGAGCCGCCGATGGCTTGCGGTCCGCGACGCCGCCACCGCCCGGCCGATCGACGCGGGCCCGCGGGGACAGGAGCTTCCCTGGTACTGAGGGAGCGGGCGGCGGCCTGGCACGTCGGTTGCACGCCATACAGAATCGGCAAATCGATCCCGGGGGGAAACCTCATCCATTTCCCCGGGCGGAGGGACTGCATGGATGTCAAGTACATCAACCCCTTCCTGACCGGCACGCTCGAAGTCCTGAAAAAAATGGCCGCCATTGATGCCGTCCCCGGCAAACCCCGCGTCAAGACGGACGAATCCGCCTTCGGGGATGTCTCGGGCATCATCGGAATCACGGGCGATGCCCTCGGCTCCCTGGCGCTGAGCTTCTCCGAGGCCTGCATCTGCAGGGTCGTCGCCAACATGCTGGGCGAGCGGTTCGACGGGGTGACCCAGGAGATCATCGACGCCGCGGGGGAGCTCACGAACATGATCTCCGGGGCGTCGCGGACGCAGATGGAGAAGATGGGGATGCGCGTCTTTGCCGCCATCCCCACCGTCGTCCACGGGAGGCGGCACACGATCAGCCATATCCTGAAGGCCCCGAGCATCGTGATCCCCTTCTCGACGGCGGCGGGGCCCTTCTTCGTCGACGTCTGCATCCGGACCGTGGAGCAGGGCGAGAGGGACGCCGTCCATTCCGGCGTCGCCAACGTGCGGACCCCCGTGAGGCCCGCGCCCGCCTCCCCCTCGACGGTCCCGGCGGCGGAGCCGGACAAGGCACCCCCCGGGGAGTCCGTCCCCGCGATTGACATCCGCCCCGTGGGGCAGGGGGGGGCAGGCAGGCCCGTCGATCTCAACGAGGTCAGGGAGGGGGCGGCGGGCAAGCTCGGGATCCTGCGGGAGAGGCTTCGGGAGATCACGGCGAAGCGCAACGCCATCCAGGGCGAGCTGAACGGCAAGCCCTTCATGGAGCTAGCGAAGCGCAAGCGTTTCAAGAGCGAGATCGCGTTCTACGACGGGCAGATCAAGAAGATCAAGCTCGACATCCTCGGGCTCGAGATGGTCGCCCGGATGTCGCAGGAAGACCTCGACAAACCGAAGATCACCGGGCACTACCAGAACTACGACACGCGCAGGAAGCGCTGATCGCCCCCCGGCGGGGCTCGGCGCAGACCGCCGCCGTACGAGCGGCCTGCCGCCGCAAGAGAGGCCGTTCGCTGCGGCAAGCGGCCCCTCCGGAGGCACCTCGCCGTGCAGCCGTCGGCGTCCCTACTTCGTTTTCTCCCCCCCCCAGAGCGACAGCAGCGGGGCCTTGGCCTTCATGGCCTTGCACTTGTCGTCCAGTTCCTTCCGCATCAGTTCGTCATACCGGTCGATGATGACGAACTCGGCGTAGTCGAACATGAGGATCATGCGGCTCTGGCTCTCCAGCGCGTGCCGCTGGTCCACGGCCGTCTCGAAGATGGCCTGGTACTCGGCGAACAGCCACATGTGCCGCCGCATCAGGATGAGCGCGTAGACGGCCTGGGGCAGCGGGATGCGGTCCCGGTAGCTCGCGTCGGCGTACTTGGTGAACAGGGCGGCGGCATCCTCGAAGGGCTTGTCGGTGGAAAAGAGCTTCAGGAAGCTGCTGTAGAAGCTCAGCGCCTGCTCCATGGCCTTGTCTTCCGGCAACGTGTGATAGGCCGGCGTCTTGGGGTTGATCTTGACGTTCTTATACCACTGCTGGGCGATGGCCCGGGCATTCTGTTCGACGATCTCGATGAGCTTTGTGGCGTGCGGTCTCATGGCCTGACCTCCTTCCTTTCAGCCTGTGTGGGGATCCCGGTCGACGGATCTTCCGGCCTGCCGCAGGGCCGGCTAGGACGGCTTGCCGCTCTTGCGGTCCGTGCTCTTCTTCAGGGCGTTTTCGGCCAGCTTCTGTTCCGTGATGTCCTCCAGGGTCTCCACGGCCCCGACGAGCTCTCCCCGCGAATCCCGGATCACGGCTGCCGTGAACCGCAGCCAGCGCCCGCTCTTGCCCAGGTCGGGGAAGAAATCGGTGGCCTCGAAGGCCTCCTCGATCAGGTCGGATTTGCGGTATTTCCCCGAGTACCACTTCGAAACCTTGTCCGCCGCGCAGTCCACGAGCAGGTCGGCCATGCAGGGGCGCTCCTTCGCGTAGAAGGCGCGCCAGTGCTCGTTGGTGCCGACCATGTCCTTGGCCTTCAGGTTGGTCAGCTTCTCCAGGGCCCGGTTCCAGTACAGGATCCGGTGGTCCTTGCCGATCACGAAGGCGGGGATGGAGAAGCCCTGGACGATGCTGTGCAGCCTCTTTTCGCTCTCAACGAGCTTCTGCTCCGTTTCCTTGCGCTCCGTGATGTCCTCGAGGGTCTCGATGGCGCCCGCCAGGGCCCCCCGGGAGCTGCGGATGGGGGAGACGGTGAAACGCAGCCACCGCCCGCCGTCGCCCAGGTCGGGGAAGAAGCCCTCGGCCTCGTAGGTGTCCTCGAGCAGCTTCGACTTGGCGACGCCGCCGTACCACTCGGGGATCGTCTCGAGGGACTGGTCGACGAGCAGATCGGCCATGCAGGGGCGCTCCTTCGCGTAGAAGGCCCGCCAGTGACGGTTGGTGCCGATCATCTCCTCGGCCGGGATCCGGCTCAGTTTCTCCAGGGCGCGGTTCCAGTAGATCACCCGGTGGTCCATCCCGATCACGAAGGTCGGGATCGGCGAGCCCTCGATGACGCTGAAGAGCTGCTGCTCGCTCTCGCGCTGCTTGAGCTGCGCCTGCATGCTTTCCGTTATGTCCTCGAGGGTCTCGATGGCGCCGATGATCTCGCCGCGCGTGTCCCGGATCGCCGCGGCCGTGAAGCGCAGCCAGACGCCCCTGTCGCCCAGGGCGGGGAAGAAGTCGGTGGCCTCGAAGGCTTCCTCCAGCAGCTCGGACTTGCGGTACTTGCCCTCGTACCACTTCGGGACCCGGTCCGCCGTCCCGTCGACGAGCAGGTCCGCCATGCAGGGCCTCGGCTCGGCATAGAAGGCCCGCCAGTGCTGGTTGGTCCCCACCACCTCGCTCATCGGGATTCTGCTGAGCCGCTCGAGGGCCCGGTTCCAGTAGAGGATCCGGTGGTCCTTTCCGATGACGAAGGCAGGGATGGAGAAGCCCTGGACGATGCTGTGCAGCAGGTATGCGGATTCGCGGGGGTCGCTCGTAATCCCCCCTTTGGCCTTTGAGGCCGTGCCGATTCCGCCTCCGCCCTTTTTCCCGACTGTTTTCTTTTTCATGACAAAGCCCTCCTTTCTTGAAAAGCCCGCCCGATCGGCCGCGCATCCGGCCCAGGCCGGATCTCCCGCGTGACGGACCCGCTGACCCGTTGCCCACCGCCTCGACGTGCCTGCCGCGACCGTCCGGGTCCCCTGCCGGCCTTGCCGCCTCCGGGTTCGTGCACCGGGCCGGGCGGTCGGGCCCGACGGGGACCCCTGGCTGAAGGATGCGGGAAAACCGGCGGAAAGGCAATAGGAGTAGATCATGAGGTAACCGTTAGGTGAATCCTCAGGATCCAGGCCGGGCGGGGATGCCTCGCCCTTCAAGCATTGTCGGCGTTCTGCCGATGAAACCGGTACGAGCTGCCGGGAGCCGCCCGGCCCGCCGCGAGGCGGGGCCGGAAAATACGCCCCGCCCGGCGAGCCGAGAGACGATGGTTCAGCCCATTCCGCCCGCAGAGGGCCTTCTGCGGCCTTCCGTGCATGTCCTGGTCGGCAGCGGGCCCGGTCCCGTCGAGCCCGAGATCGGGGCCTTCCTGGAGGCGGTCTACCCGCAGACGTTCTGGCGGCTCGCGGTCCACGAGGCCGTCAGCCCCTCCGCGGCCGTCTCGCTGATGAAGGCCGTCCGGGTCCACCTCGCGATCCTCCTGCTCGAGCGCCTCGAGGGGGCCCCGCCACCGCAGGGCGTCATCGGGCCGGCCTCGGCTCCCGGGCTGGTCCGCATCCTCAAGGCGGCCTGGAACGTCCCGGTCGTCGCCGTCGCGCCGTCGCCGGCCGAGCCGGGCCCCCGGGAAGACATCCTCGCGTGCGGGGCCGACTGCGTCCTGCACACTCCCCGGGAATTGTGGGGCATCCGCTACCGGGTCGAGGCGATGACGTCGGTCTTCTACTCCCGGGACCGGCTCGAGACGGCGCCGGAGGTGCCGGCGTTCGTGAAGAATCAGCTTCGCCGGTGGGACGCCCTCGCGGCCGTCGCCTACGATAGCTTCCGGAAATACGGTCGCGTCGTCATCGGCGTCGAGAAAGACGAGGCCGACCCGGGCGGGGCGGCCTTCACGGCGATCACCTGCAACCCCTTCGGCGGGTGGCCGGACCGGCGGGTCCAGCAGATGGTGCTCGCCTACGATCCCGAGTGCGAGATCGTCGTGCGGTTCACCGACCTTGCCGGCCGGGTCAGGACGGAGAGGCTGCGCACCGGCCCCGAGGGGAACCTCCCGAGGAAGGCCCACAAGATCGGTCTTCTCAACGATACCCTGCGGGGCCTGCGGGTGGGGCGCAAGATGGCGCCCGTCGGGTGAGGGGGATAGGGTACAGGGACCTTCCTCTCTATAGAGACTGTGTCGCAATTCAGATTTTGTCATTCCGCACAAGCGAAGCGCGATGCGGAATCCAGTATTTTCAATGAGTTCTGGATTCCCGCTTTCGCGGGAATGACCGGATTTCGGCATTTTTCATTATTGCGACACAGTCTCGTAAAGAGAAAGGGCCTAATGCGGAAGAAGAAAGAGACAGGAAAAGGCCGGCCCCGTCGGGGGGCGGCCTTTTGGCGTTTCTCGAGGTGCGGGTCGTGCCGGGTACGGCTTCACTTGTGGAAGCTCGTGATGTCGAAGTAGTACCGCAGGCGGGCCCCGTCGCTCGTCCGGATGACGAAACTCTCGTACGTGCGCCCCCCGGCGTGGAGGATCTCCTGGGACTCGATGAGCCAGTCGCGGCTGCGCAGGCCGTGCAGGCCCGAGATGTAGGCGTACTGGTCGGCGAGGCCCTTGCGCCGGTCGCGGGCGTGGATCACGACGGCATGCGCCATGTCGATCCCGTCGCCGCCCGACCAGTCCTCGGCCATTTCCATCGCAACGGCCCTGCTGATGCCCCGGCGGGGCTTTTTCTGCCTGAGCGCATCGAAGAATCCCATGGTGGGCCACCCCCGGACGGATTGGATCAACGATTCCGTGCAAGACACGTGCCCCCGGGGGGGACGGCCCGTGAGCGGGCCCGGCGGCGCTCACCGGATGACGACTTTCTTGCCCTGGAGGTAGAGGATCAGCAGTACCAGCAGGATGATCAGGAGCACCGCGACGACGACCTCGCCGCCGTCACCCCCGGCCAGGACCCTGTCCGAGGCCTGGGCCATGAGGTGGAGCTGTTCGTCGGAGATCGCCTGCAGGCGCTCGAGGGCCTCGCCCGGCGTCAGCCCGTGGGCCTCGAGCCCCGAGCGCACGATCTCGGTCTCGAGGGCCCGCTGGATCCGGCTGAGTTCCTCTCCCCGGGGCCTGCCCGGGTCGGGCTGAGAGGCGAGCCCCCCCCAGCATGGCCGCCGTCGCGGGGGCGGTCAGGAAGGCCGTCAAGGCAAGGGAGACGGCGGCGGCAAGCAGGGGATTTCTCAATTTCGGCAGCACGGTGTGACCTCCTTACCCGGCCCGGCGCGGCGCGGCCCCGGGCCTCTTTTTCTCGAAGGTTGCGCGGATCGTGTGGTCCTCCGTCAGGTCGGTGAACATGTACAGGGTCACGGGACCGATCGAGACCCCGTCCACCTCGATGTCGCGGATCGCGTAGCCGGCCCAGGGTCTCATGACGAACATCCTGCTCAGGCCGTAGCCGACGGGCTGCCTGTTGCAGGGCGTGATGGTTCCCCCGTGCCCGGAGGAGGCGGTGATGGTGATGACCGACCGCATGCGCCCGGTGTCGGGGGATGAGCCGCTTCCGGCCGTGCTCATGGGGTGAACCCTCCGCCGTCGCCGCCCCGCCGGGTCTCCTGCCCACCGGCCGGCCGTGACGGCGCCCCGGCCGGGCGAAGGAGACGAAAGGGGATCCCCCCGGGGAATGGAGGGGGCCGTGAAAACTTCCCCGGGGGTATCCATCAGGACGTGCCGGCTACTTCCTCTTGAACGTCACGCTGATCGTCTGGTTGCTCTTCACGGCGGGGAAGGTGTAGGACTTGACGGCGCCCACGGAGACGCCGTTCACCTTCACGTCGTAGATCTTGTAGAACCAGCGTGGCGTCATGGTGAACGTCTTGCTCGACCCGGCGGGCACCGTGACCGTGCCCGAGGGCGAGATGGAGCCGCCCGTCCCGGCCGCGGCGGTGATCGTCACGCTCGACGATGCGGCCTGCTGGCTGACCGTGAAGGCGCTGCCGGCGATCGTCAGGCTGGCCGACCGCGATGCGGCGGCCGTGTTGGCCGCGACGGCATAACCGACCGCCCCCGGGCCTGAGCCGCTCGAGCCCGACGTGAGGGTCAGCCACGAGGCCCCGCTCGAGGCACTCCACGCGCAGCCCGCCTGGGTGGTGACGGTCACGCTTCCCGTGCCCCCGGAGGAGCCGAAGGACTGGCCGGCCGGCGAAATCGTATAGGTGCAGGCCGCCGCGGGCGGGGTGTAGGAAACCTCATTGGAGTAGGCGCTCTCCCTGCCCGTCGAGTCGTAGGCCTTGCAGGCGAAGTAATACGTCCGGCCCGCGTCGAGGCCGGTGATGTTGACGCTCGTCCAGTTGCCCACGTCGACCGTGCTGGAATAGCTCCCGCTGGCCGTCCCGTAGCCGACCTTGTAGCCCGCCACCGCCGCTTCCCTGTTGGCGTCCCAGGCCAGGGTCACGCCCGCCGAATGGGCCGGCTGTGAAAAGACGGTCAGGATGAAAAGAATCGACGAAAGAAACCAGGCGCAAAGAGGGATGCTCGAAGGGTGTCGTTTTGTGCAAGTCATGTGAAGCTCCCGCAGTCCTGATCGGTGAGGTCCGGCAGGTGAAGCGCCTGCGAGGAGCCTATAGGCAACGAGCATACCATCGGGAAGGGGGAGTTCCCAAGTATCTTATTTTACTTGTATTTCTGTGATTTTCGGGATGGGGGCGGCGGTGAAAGCGGCGGCTAAGGATGAAGGTCAGATCCTACAGCATGAGGCCCGTCATGCAGAAATAAGCAGTTATCTCAATTACTTGCGTCGTATGTTTTACCCTTCACCGGGCACTACATCGCTGCGGGGGAGTCCTCCTGGCAGAGCCGCTGGATGGCCTTGTGCAGCTCGCGAAAGGGGACGGGCTTGTAGAAACAGGCATGGGCGCCCGCTTTTTCGAAATCGCTGACGTTGACGGCCCCGGTCATGCCGATGATGCGGATGTGAGGGTACCTCTTCCTGACCGTCCCGCAGAGTTCGAAGCCCGTCATCCCGGGCATGACCGCGTCGGTGACGACGACGTCGTACGTGCCGCTCTCGAGCAGGCGAAGCGCCTCGAGTCCGTTTTCGGCCGTATCCGTCTCGTAGCCCGCCCGCGCAAGGTAGAGCTTCAGGATCTCCGTCATGAAGGGGTCATCGTCTACAACCAGGATTCTCATCGGCCGTCACCGCGCTTGTGGATGGGGGTGCAGTACAGCAAGGGCCGTACCACAGGCCCCGGTTTTTCAGAAGGCCCTGATTCCGTTCGACTTGTCGCCGCCTCCGTGCCGGGCGCCCGCCCCGGCCGCCGTTGCCGGTGGAGGGGATTCCCTGCGAGGCGCCCGGTGATGCCGGCAGGCGCCGGGCGAGGCCCCGGGCCGTCACCCTTTCCTGAAGTCGAGCGGGTTGATGCGGTATTTCTCCAGCAGCTCGTAGAGGTCGGCACGGTACTTGCCGGCCAGCTTCGAGGCCTGGCTGACGTTGCCCCGGCTGATCTTCATGAGCTGAACCAGGTAGTTGCGCTCGAAATCCTGCTTGCTTTCCTTCAGGGGCTTGAAGGCGTGCTTCTCGTCCGCCTGCCCCGGGACGAGGATCAGCTCCTCGGAAATCACGTTTTCCGTCGACATGACCACGGCGCACTCGATGATGTTCTCGAGCTCCCGGACGTTGCCGGGCCAGGCGTAGAGCATGAGCTTCTGCATGGCGCCGGGGGCGAGCGTCTTGGCGGGCTTCTGGAGCTTTTCCGCCACCTTGGCCAGGAAGTGTTCCACCAGCACCGGGATGTCCTCCTTGCGCTCCCGCAGGGGCGGCACCTTGATCGGCACGACGTGGACCCGGTAGAACAGGTCGCTGCGGAACGCCCCGGACTCGACCTCTTTGGCGATCTCCTTGTTCGACGCCGAGACGATCCGCACGTCGACCTTCACGGTCCGGTGCGCTCCCAGGGGGTAAAACTCCTTTTCCTCGATGGCCTTGAGGAGCTTTCCCTGCATGTGCAGGGGGATCTCGGAGATCTCGTCGAGAAAGATGATGCCCTTGTCGGCCTGAACGAAGAGCCCCTTCTTGCTCGCCACGGCGCCCGTGAAGGCCCCTTTCTCGAAGCCGAACAGCTCGCTCTCCAGCAGGTTGGCGGGGATGGCCGCGCAGTTGATGGCCACGAAGGGGTGGTCCCTGCGCTTGCTGAGCCGGTGCAGGGCCCGGGCCACCATCCCCTTGCCCGTGCCGCTCTCGCCGCTGATGAAGACGTTGGAGTCCGTCTCGGCGGCGAGGGCCACGGCGTCGAAGACGCGCTTCATGGCCTCGCTGGGCCCGATGATGTTCTGCCCCTCCAGGTCGGAGCGCGTCAGGCGCCGGAGCCGCTTCACCTCCCGGGACAGGCGGGCCTTCTCGATGCCGTTGCGGATCTGGACGAGCAGCTCGCGGTTGTCGAAGGGCTTGGTCAGGTAGCTGTAGGCCCCCTCCTTCATGGCCTCGACGGCGCTCTCGATCGTCCCGTAGGCCGTGAGGATGATCACCGGCAGCTCGGGGTCGATGTCGCGGAGGCTCTTCATCAGTTCGATGCCGCTGCCCTCGGCGAGACGCAGGTCGAACAGGGCGATGTCGAAGGTCTCCTCCCCGAGCCGCTTCTTTGCCTCGCGGGCGTCGGGGACCGCCGTGACGGCATAGTTCTCCGATTCCAGGCGCATCTGCAGCACCTTCAGGACGCTCACGTCGTCGTCGACGATCAGGATCCGCTCCATCGGTTGCCCTCACTTGCGCGTCGGCATGGTCCGCCGCTTCTCCTCGAGGCTCCGGTCGATCTCCTTCATCTGTTCGATCTGCTTCTGCAGGGCGTCGACCTGCTTTTCGAGCGCGTCGATTTGCCGCTTCAGGGCCGGCGCCCCACGGTCACGGTTGGCGAGCTCCTTCTCCCGGCTCGCGAGTTCCTTCTCCCGGTTCGCCAGATCGCCCAGGACGGCGATGAAGGCCTCGGCCGGGGGACGCCAGTCGCTTCGGGGATGCTCGGCGACGAGCCGGCGGAACGTCTCCAGGGCCTTGGCGTAATCCTTCTGCGGGTTGCGCGGGTGGGCCTGGATCGTGCCGATCTTGAAGAGGCCCGCGTCGGCCGCTCTGGGGTAGAGCCGGTTGATCTCGCCGTATTGCCGCCCGGCGGCCTCGAAATTCCCCGCGGCCAGCTGCTGGTCCGCCTGCCAGGTGTCCGGCTTGGCCAGCAGCCCCTGCATGCCGGTGCACCCGGGGATGCCGATCAGGATCAGGCAGGCAAGGAAAACGTAAAGGTGCTTCCCTTCCCGATTTCGCTTTCGGCCCATACCCGACCTCCGTGGGCTTTGATGATGTGTTTCACGATGGCAAGCCCGAGCCCCGTGCCGCGCACGGCGCTCTTGCCGTCGTCGACACGCTTGAACTTCTCGAACACTTCCTTCAGCCCCGACTCGGGGATCCCGCGTCCCGTGTCGGAAACCGCCACCTCGACGAGCCCGGCGTCCGGGCGGCGGCATGCGGCGATCGTGATGCGCCCGCCGTCGGGGGTGAACTTCAGGGCATTGCTGAGCAAATTCTCGATGACCACCTCGATCTTCTCGGTGTCCATCCGGATCGGCGGCAGATCCGGGGGGATCTCGACGTGCATCTCGATGTGCTTGCGCTGGGCCACGGGGGAGAATCGCTGCAGGTTCCTCTCCACCAGCGGCCCCAGGGGCGCCGTCTGCATCGTCAGCGGCATGGTCCCCGATTCCATCATGGAGAAGTCGAGCAACCGGGTGACGGACCGAATCAGGCGCTCGCAGTCCTCGCGGATGAGGGTGTGGAGCTCCCGCTGCTTCTCCGGCCTCTCCCGGAACAGGCCCTCCTCGAGCATGCACGAGGCCTCCCGGATGGCGGTCAGCGGCGTGCGCAGCTCGTGGGACAGGTGGCTGATGTAGTCGATCTTCATCTGGTCGAGCTCGCGGAGCCGGTCGCACATCGCGTTGAACGCCTCGGCCAGCTCCCGGATCTCGGGGGGCGACGCGATGTCCAGCGGCTCGCCGAAATCGCCCCGGGCGACGGCCTTCGTCTTGTCCCGGAGCCGGGAGATGGGGACGTTGATGGACTGCGTGTTCAGCACGGAGACGGCGATCATCAGCACCATCGCCACGACCAGCGAGATCAGGATCGCGTCGGCGGTGCGCACCGATTTGGCCTCGATCTCCCGGAGCTTGTCGTCGCGCTCGTCGTAGGAGATCCTCGTCAGGTCGCGCAGGCTCTGCACGGTCTCCGCGACGGTCAGGTCCTGCTCGATCCGGTACCGGGCCATCTCGTCGGCCGCGACGCGGCGGCTGCCGGCCAGGGCCGCCATGTCGTCGAACAGGGCGCCGTAGCGGACCTGCGCCGTGCGGATCCCCTCGAGGAGCGTGCGCTTCCTCTCCGTCTCGGCCAGCGAGGCCAGCTCGGCCAGCTTGCCCGCCAGCGTGCGCTCGATGTCCTTGAACTGCCCCCGGTAGGTCTCGTCTCCCGAGACGAAGTACTTCTTCTCCGACGCGTTGGCGCTGTAGAGGATCTCCTGGCATTCCTCCGAGAGCTGGATCATCCGCGTGTCGTAGGAAGTGACGGCCCGGATGAGCCGGTTGAACTCGCTGAGGTTCCAGATCGTGTACAGGCCGGACAGCAGGACGACGACGATGATCAGGAGATACCCGCTGATGAGCCTGAAGAGGATCGAAACGTTCAACGCCACCTGGTGCCTTTCTCCCGGGGGATGCCGCGGCGTCCCCGTCGGTCCGCCTTCGCAGTAGTTACCAGAAAAACGGGTTTTTTCCAACCTTTCTTCCCGGCCCCGGCGCGACGGGCCGAGATAGCCGTTGACATCCCGTTTCTTTTGCCCTATCAAGAAATCAGGGAGGCGGCATCGATGTCGCGCCGCCCCCTGCGTTTTTTCCTCCTTTCTCCCGTTGTGAGACCCGGACTGCAACCCACTCGACCCGACCCGTGCCGATACGACCCGGGGACCCGCCGCACCGGCGCCGGCGGCGTCCCGAAGCCCTCACGCGATGCGGAGCGGAAGGCCGACGAGGTGCCGCAGCGGCAGGCAGGCGAGGCAACAGAGTTTCTCGGCAAGGAGGTGCTGACATGATCAGGAAAGCGGCGTTGACGAAGCAGATCTACGTGACCGTGGACGACGAGGTCGGCGTGCTGAACCGGATGGCGGACTCCCTGGCGGACCGGGGGATCAACATCGAGGCCGTCGCGGGCTACGGGATGACCGGAACCGGCAAGGCCCGGGTCATGCTGGTCGTCGACGATACCCGCAGGGCCTGCGACCTGCTCAGGCAGAAGGGCTTCACGGACCTCGAGGAGAGGGAGGAGATCCAGGTGGAGCTCGACAACAAGCCGGGCGCCCTGAAGGGCGTCACGAGCCTGCTGGCGGCCAAGGGGATCAACATCAGGCAGCTCTACGGGACCATGAGCTCGGAGAAGGCGCCGGTCCGGGTGGTGCTGGCCACGAGCGACAACCAGTCGGCCATCGTGACCCTGAAGAAGGCCGTGGCCAAGTAGACCAGGGACTTCCCGCGCGGCTCCGCGCTCGGACGGAAAGGAGGCGGGCCATGGAAGGGATCAGCCGGATTCTCGTCGTGAGCAGGCTGACGCGCTATTGCCGCAGGGCGGTGCGCTTCGGCGTTTCCCTTGCCCAGAAGTACGGCGCCGAGCTCTCCGTGCTCCACGTCGTCGAGAATCCCTTCAAGAAGGGATGGAACCTGCCCACGATCCACTACGAGGACCAGTACAAGAAGGACATGGCGAGGGTGAAGGCGGAACTGGAGGAGATCGTCAACTCGGAGAAAAAGAAAGGCATGGCGGTCCGGGAGTTCATCGAGGAGGGCGACCCGAAGGAGGAGATCCTGAAGGTCATCGAGCGCGAGCGCATCGACCTGGCGATCCTGACCGCCCATGAGGAGGGTCGCCTCGAGCACTTCCTCTACGGGCGGGGCGTGGACAGCGTGATCCGCCGGATGCCCTGCTCGATCCTGCTCGTCAGGGAATAGGGGACGGGGTCCGGGGTTCGGGTCCGGAAAGACGGCGCGTCTCAGCGGCGCCTGAGAAACGGGAGCGCCGAGCTCAGGTAGCGGCCCAGGCCCCTGTCGGTTTTCGCGATGTGGCCCACCAGCCAGTTGGCGATCCACCGCTGGAACTCGGCGACGAGCAGCGGGGAGGGCCCGTTCTCGAGGATCTCCTCCTTGAAGGCCGCGAAGTCGCGCGCGAAGGCGCGGTGCTCGGCCTTGTGCGCCTGCTCCTCCGCGTAGCCGCCCTCGGCGTAGAACTTCGTCATGTACCGCTCTTCGAGCGAGAAGTGCGTCTGCACGTAGCGCTCGAGAAAGCCGAACAGGGCCGGGATCTCCCCGGGGCCGCCGCCGTCGCGCAGCTGCCCGAAGAAGACGCAGACCCGCTGCAGCAGCTCCTTGTGCTGGTTGTCGATCTCCTCGATCCCGACCGACAGCGCCGGTGTCCAGGGGATGTGCACGGTCCGGTTGCTCCTTGCGGTGACTGGGTGCGCTGCGCGGCGATGGGCCCGCACGGTCTTCTTATCGGCCGGCGTTCGGGGATTCTTGAGGCCGGCCGCGCTTTTCCTTGCGTTGTGAGCCGCCGGGGGGTATCCTGTCCAAAAGGAAAGGAGGAGACGACATGCAGGATTTCATCCGGAAAGTGAGACTGCTCAGTGTCGGCCTGTTCTACCTCGGCAAGGAGAAGGTCGAGGAGACCGTTGCGGACCTGATCAAGAAGGGGGAGATCAGCGAGAAGGAGGGCAGGGCCCTCATGATCGAGCTGCTCGCGAAATCGAAGGCGGCCACGAAGGACCTGGAGGAGCGGATCCACAGGGCGATGGCCGACGCCCAGGCCAGGCTCCACGCGCCCCTGGTCAAGGAGATCGAGGCGCTCAAGAAGAAGGTCGCCAAGCTCGAAAAGGAAGCGGCCGCCGCGAAGGCCAGGAGCCGGAAGAAAACCGCCGGGCCGTCCGCGAAGAGCGCACCGTAGTTCGCCCCGGCCGTCCGCGTCCGCGAAAAAGCCCCGCTGTCCGGCGGGGCTTTTTCTATGGGAAAGCGGCTTCGCACGGTACGTCCGGAAGGGGTGATCGAGTTCACCGGTGGCCGCCCCGGAACCCTGCCCCGGCGCCCCGGAAGCCTCCGCCCCCGTTGCCCTGCGGGAAACTCCGGACGGCGTCGCCGACCCTCGCGCCGCCCTGCGGGAATGACCGGGCGGCGCCGGCGGCCCATGCGCCGCCGGCTTTCGGGCTGTTGAGACTCTCGCGGCCCCAGGTGCTCTGCCGGCGGACCTCGCCGCCCCGGCCGATCCCCTCGAAGGCGCGGCCCGCCGGGCTGCGCTCCGCGGCGGCACGCTCCGGCGTACGCCGCTCCGCACCCGTCCGGGCGAGGCCGGCCTCGCGCCGCACGTCCCGATCGGTCCTGACGGACCGGTTGGTTATCGTCACGAGCCCCACGGCCCGGCCGGACACCGCGTCGCTGCGCCGTGTCCCGCCCGGTCCGGCGGTCCCGGCGCCCGGCGCCTCGGCCCGGCCCTTTCGGGCGATCCCGGGGGCCTCCGCCCTCGCATCCCTTGCGGCCAGCGCATTGCGGACGGCCGTCGGGTCGGGTCTCGCGGCCGCCCGTGCGCTCATCGCGGCGCCGCCCGCCCCGGCCGCCCGTCCCGTCCCCTGCTCGAGCCGGTTGCCCTCGTAGCCGCGGAAGCTCCGCCGGCTCTCGACGGCGGCGCGGTTGACCCGGCCGTATTTCTCCATCGTCGCCGTGTCGCGGTAGGCGACCCCCCTGCGGTGGGCGGGGTCGTGCCGCCAGGGCTGCACCGCCGCGGCTGCCCCAACGGAGCCCGCGGCGCCCTGCGGCCGTGTCGCCCAGGCCCCGCCGACGGCCCCCGTGCCGGCTCCGGGATACCCGCCGCGGACGTAGACATTGCGGTTCACGTTCACGTAACAGGCGTGATGGTGCCAGCCCCAGTACCCCCACCCGGTGCCCCACCAGAAGGCGCCGACGGCCACACCGACCCCGAACCAGATCAGCCCGGAGGCGATCGCGACGGCCGGGGGATAGGGGTAGACCGCGTACGGGGGATAGGCCGGCCACCACCAGGGCCCGTAGACCCACCAGGGGTCATAGACCGGCACGTAAACGACGGCGGGGTTCGCCGGTTCGACCCGGATGACGTCCCGCTCCGCGATCACCTTCTGCTGCTCCGTGGACTTGAGGTTGCCCGCCTCGTGGGCCCGCTTGCGAAGCCTCTGGACCGTGTCCATCACGTCGGCCTGCTGGGCGAGGAAGGCGTCGCCGACCTTCTGGGTCCAGTCCAGCTTCCGGCTCATCATCTCCAGGACGTCGGGGAAGGGGGCGAGGGCCTTCACGCTGGCATCCCAGGGCTGCTTGGCCAGGGCCGCATTCCACTGCTCCGCGGGGAGGTGCCTGTTCTCCCGCGCCCAGCGCTCCGCCATCACGACCTCCAGGGGGTAGGTGGCGGCGATGAGGATCTGGGCAAGCAGGGAGTCGGGGTAGAGGGCGATGGGCGCCAGCAGCTGGTCCAGCTCCGCCTGGGAGAAGGTTTGCGGGGCCGCCCTGGCCGCGTCGGGCCTGCCCTCCTGGGCGAAGAGGGGCGGCGGCAGGGCGATCAGCGCGACCAGGCACCAGGTGACGGCGTGCCGGAGTGCGTTTACTGTCTTCATGTTCGTCTCCAGGGGGCTTCGGGCCCGCCTTCGGCGTCGGGACGCTTCGAGGGGGAAGCGCCGGGGTGGTCGGTGAAATCAACGTGTTTGGGGGGTAAAACGCGCGAAGAAACATCCGGTTGACGAAAGGGCGCTTTCCGGCCGGCTCAGGCATGGGGGCTGCGTGAAATCCCCGGCGAGCCGGCCGCGGAGGGGCCTTTGCCGTCACTTGCTCTCGATGCGATGGATGCCGTCCCAGTTCTCGGGCGGCGGGGTCTCCCGGTAGCGCCGGCAGCGCTCCATCAGGATGCGGGCGGGCTCGTCGGCGTGGTTGAGCTCCAGGATCTTCCGGCAGCAATCGGCGGCTTCGCCCCAGCGGCGCCCGAGATAGCAATCGAGAGCCGTTTCGGCCAGTTGCGCGATGGCGCGCGTGCGATCGTCGGCCCTGTCGGCCTCGGCCATCAGCTCGTAGATCCGCACTCCCCGTGCGCTGCCCTTGACGGAAACGAAGTCGAGGGGGCGGGCGACGAACCGGTCCCCCACGAGCGACCGGGTGCTCTCGCCGATGATGATGCGGGTGCCGTAGAGCTTGTTGAGGCCCTCGAAGCGGCTCGCCGTGTTCACCGTGTCTCCGACGACGGTGTAGTTGAGGCGGCTGGCGCTTCCCATGTTGCCCACGATCACCTCGCCCGAGTTGATGCCGATGCGCTGGTGGAAAAGGGGCTTGCCCTGCTGCCGCCAACGCGCCTGGAGTTCCTTCAGCGCATCCTGGCAGGCCAGCGCCGCGCGGCAGGCCGTCACGGCGTGGTCGGCGTTGGGCGTGGGGGCCCCCCAGAAGGCCATGATGCTGTCGCCGATGAACTTGTCGAGCGTGGCCGGGGGCTGTCGCCTCAGCACGGCGCTCATGGCCTCGAAGTACTCGCCGAGCTGCTCGACGAGGGCCTCGGGCTCGAGGCGCTCCGAGATCGTCGTGAAGTCCGCGATGTCGGAGAAGAAGATGGTGAGCCGGGCCTTGCGGCCCCCGAGCTCCGCCTCCCCGCCCGAGGCGAGGATCTCGCGGACCAGGTCGGCGGGCACGTATTTCCCGAAGGAGCGCAGGCCGCGCTTCATGTCGTGCGTGGCGGTCATCAGCTGGTCCACTTCCAGGATCAGCGAGCGCTCGAGGGGCCGGGGCTCGATCTCGAAGCGGCCGATGGCCTCCGAGTCCAGGGCGATCCGGCGCAGGGGCTTGGCGACGAGGGCCGAGATCCAGGCGCTCGCCATGAGGATCAGGAAGAAGACGGCGATGCCGATCCCCAGGGTCTCCAGGTTGTTCCGGTCCACGGCCCCCATGACCTCGCCGTAGGGGATGACCAGGGCGATGATCCATTCCGGGAGGTCCTTGCCGGCCATGCGGCGGTAGCTGCCGAAGTAGTCCCGGCCGCCGGCGCTGAAGCGGAACGTCCGGAGATCGTGGCCCAGGTAGCCGCTGTCCTGCGAGAGCCTCTCCATGAAGCGCACGACCCGCTCGTCGCCCAGCTTGCGCCAGTCCGCGAACTCGAACCGGGACCGCCCCCGGTCATCCTTGAATTCGCGGGTCAGGATCTCCGGCTGCGGGTGGGCGAGCACCTGGTATGGGCCCGCCTTCGTCTTCTCGGCGATGAAGGCGAACCCCTCCTTCCCGATCGGGTTTGAGTTCAGGAAGCGGGAGATGGCGCTGATGTCGAAGTCCACCGTCGTGACGCCGATGAACCGCCGCTCCCTGTCGTAGATGGGGGTGGCGAAGGTGACCCCCGGCACCGCCCGGTTGCCGCTGCGCAGGGTGCGTCCCTCGGTCCAGACCGGGCCCCCGGCATCGCGGGCCATGGTGTACCATTCCGGCTTCCTCCCTTCGCCGGTCAGCCGGAACTCCCGGCGCTCGTAGGGCTTGCGCTGCGCGTAGTCCTCGGGCTTGAAGTCGAGGATCACCGCCTTGCCGGCCTTGCGGTCGTAGCGGGCCTCGCGGATACTGAAGCCGCCCTCCGGGAGCCGCTCGACGGACAGCATGAGGCCGCTCTCGAAGCCCGCCGAGAGAAAGGTGAAGTGGCCCTGCGCCTCCATCACCCGCTGCAGGTGGCGGGTGAGCCACTTCAGGGTCTCCGGGCCGGGCTTGACGGAGCCCAGGAGCTGCCGGTTCATCTCGCCCTGGTCCTGGGCGCGGTTCAGAAGGGTTCCCACCCAGTGCCGGATGCGCAGGGAGCTCTCGTCGAGCACCTGCGAGGAGAGGGTGTCGGCGTTTCGCTTGAGGTTGTAGTAGGACAGCCCCCCGAGCAGGCAGACCGTGCCGATCAGCATGACGGCCAGCAGCGTCGACAGGGCCGTGCGGAAGGGTACGCGGGTCGATGCGAGTTTTTGCGCGAAGGGGGTTTTCATGACCACGGGCGCATTTTAATACAAAACGCGCCGCGATGCCCGAAAAAAACGTGCCCTGCCCGGGGCGGCCGGGCGCAGATCCTGCATAACCCCTTGATCGGGAAGAGGGAATGCATACCTCCCGGATTGACCTTGCGTTTTTGCGAAGGCTTGTTTATCTTGTCGACTGCGATGAACGAAATGAACACCGGCCTTCCTCTCTCGCCGGTCACCCTGGAACTGATCTCTTCGGCCTACCGTGTCCTGGTGCTGGCCCTTGCCGTCCTGGCCCAGCTGTACCTCTTCGTGCGTTTCCGCGAGGCCGTCCGTTCGACCCGTCTCTCGAAGCGCGCCGCCTCTTGGGCCGTCGGCGCGGCGGGTGTGGCCATCGTCACCCTCTTTTGTCTCAGCGGGTTCGTCCTGGCGAGGCCCCTGGCCTGGCTCGACCCGCCCCCCGCCCTTCAGGCCGCTCTCTTCTACCTGCCGTCCCTCTGGAGCGTGGGGTCCCTGACCTGCGCCCTCATCCTGCTGTCGCTGCGGGTTGCCGGCGAGGCGGGCCGGCGGGCAGGGCGCATCTGGCGGGACGCAACGGGACGCAAGCCCGCCGTCCCCGTCGACACGGGCCGCCGCCGCTTCGTGAAGGCCGGCGTCGGAACGCTGGCCGCCGCCCCCTTCGTCCTTTCCGGCTACGGGGCCGCTTACGCCGGCCGGGCCTACACGGTGGAGGAGCGCTCGCTTCCCTTCGGCCTGCCCCTCCGGGTGGTCCAGCTGACCGACATCCACGCGGGTCTCACCATGACCCGCCGGGAGATGCGCCGGTACGCCGAAGAGGTGATCGCCCTCGAGCCGGATCTCTTCGTCCTGACCGGCGACTACGTGAGCAACACGAGCGCCTTCCTGCCCGACTGCCTCGAGGAGATGGCGCGGGTCCGAGCCCGCTACGGGACCTTCGCCGTGCTCGGCAACCACGACCACTGGTACGTGCCCTCCGGGGAGCTGACCGCCCTGTTCCGGGAAAGCGGGATCCCGCTGCTCCGAAACGAGAACCGCGTGATCGCAACGGCGCAGGGCCCCTTCGCCGTTGCGGGCATCGACGATCTCAACGCCGGCCGGCCCGACCTGCAGGCCGCCCTGCGGGGGCTTACCCCCGCGGTCCCCACGATCCTGCTGTCCCACCGCCCCGAGGTCTTCCCCGATGCGGCGGCCCGCGGCGTGGCGCTCACCCTCGCCGGCCACTACCACGGCGGTCAGATCAAGCTCACCCTGCCCCGGAGGGAGATCAGCGTCGCCCACCTGCGGACGCCTTACCCCGAGGGCCTCTTCCGCATCGGAGAGAGCCGCCTGTACGTGAGCCGCGGCATCGGCACGTCGCTTACCCCCGTGAGGCTCAACGCCCGGCCCGAGGTGACCGTGCTGAACCTGGCGTAGACGCTGCACCGCTAGGCCCTCAACCGTCCGGACGATGATGACGGAAAAAAAGCCCCGCCGGGCCGGCGGGGCTTTTTCCGCTTGAGGGTTATTTCGTGCACCCGGTGAAGAGCGCCGGGTTCCAGGTCATCTCCGAGAGCGTTTTCTGCCCGTAGGCGGAGGGGTGGAAGCAGTCGATGTCGGAGACGTGCCGCTCGCCGAACTTATACTCGAAAGCTGCAGGCGTGTAGACGTAGCGGTGGTTCGGGTCTGCCGCGTTGTACCCCTCGGTCACCGCTTTCAGGATGGCGTTGAAGCCCTGGATTCTCGCCTTCGTGTACTGACGGCCCGCCTCCCCGATGAGCGGGTTGAGCATCGTCGAGCAGGGATACCACTTCAGCAGCGTCGTGGCCCAGAGGACCTCGCAGTCCACGATCCCCAGGGCCTTCTTGTCCTGCGCGACCTCCCAGAGCCGGTAGATGTCCACGATCCCCACGACGTAGACGGTCGCGCCCTTCGGGAGACCCGCTTTCAGGATGTCCATACCCTCGCGGAACTTGTCCTCGAAGACAGCATTGCTCGGGATGTCGATGAAGCGGTCCTGGCAGGCGTCGTTGTGGCCCATGAGGACCGTCACGTAGTGGGCCTGCCGGCTGACGGCCTGTGCCGCCTGTGCGGCGAAGTCGAACATGTCGGCGCCGCTCTTGGCCTCCATGTAGTTGGCGCGGCCCGAGCTCCCGTAGATCTTCGTGATGCGCTGGTTGTGGCTGTAGACGTTGGTGAGCCCCAGGAGCCACTCCCAGAAGCCGTGGTAGCCGTTGACCCAGCTGGCCCAGTGGTTGGCCGCCGGAAGCTCCGCGTCGATGGCCTCGGTCATGCTGTCGCCCGTGCTCGAGAGGCGCTTGGGGCAGAGCGGCGCGGCGGTGTCCGCGGCCGCCTGCGGGACGCCCGGGGCAAGCAAGACGACGACAAGGACCGGGATGATGAAACGAATCGGCCTTTTCATGGTCTGCCTCCTTTCCCGTTTCCGGTGTTGCCTGGTGATTTCCCCTGTACTCTCGTTTCGCTGCCTGTTTGATTCCCCCCGATCTCCCTGAGGACCAAGGCCCTCAAATCCTCGTAGGGGAAGGTCCCGCTCATGTAGATCCCGTTGACGAAGAGGACCGGCGCGGCCTGCACGCCGGCCCGCACCCCCCGGCCGATGTCCTCCCGGACCCGGTTGAGCAGGGTCCCCTTGCCCTGCTCGTCGGCGAGGCGCTGCATGTCGAGGCCCGCCTCCCGGGCCGCCTGCCGGATCGCCCCGGCCGGGGTGCGCCCCCCGCGGGCGAGGATCGCGTCGTGAAACTCCCAGAACCGCCCCTGCCGGAAGGCGCCCTCGCCCGTCTCGGCGGCCCGCAGGGCGTCGTCGTCCCGGGTGTCGAGGAAGCTCCGGTGCACCCATCGGATCTTCCCCGGGAACTCTTCCAGGAGGCGCCGGATCTTCTGCGCGCTCGCGGCGCAGACCGGCGAGGAGAAGTGGGCGAAGTGGACGATCGTGACGGGCGCGTCCGGCGACCCCCGCCACGGCGCCCCCTCGGTGGCCACGCGGATGCGCGGCCGCTCCGGCGGCGCCGCGAGGAACCGGTAGTCCGACTTCTCCCGCAGAGCGGCCACGTAGTCGAGGCGCCGTTGGATCCGGCTGCGCTCCTCGAGGTAGCTCCTCAGCCGGGCGCGGCCCTCGGCGCCCCGGCCCGCCTCTTCCGGGTGCTCGGCCAGGTAGGCGTCGATGTCGCTCTCCCGCAGGGGGGCGACCCTTCCGTCCACCTCCTCCTTGAGCAGGGCCTCGACGCTCAGCCCCCGCCGGGCCGCCTCCCTCTCGAGCAGTCGCCGGTCGGCGATCTCCCGGGCCTCGCGCTCCAGGAGGCTGTGGATGCTTCCGCGGAGCCGGTAGATCTGGAAGGCCGCGTTCTCCTCGATCTCCGCAAGGGTGATGGGCCTGCCGTCGAGCACGGCGATCACCTCGTCGCCCGCAGCGGCCGCCGGTCCGATACCCGCGGCGGCCAGCAGGAGGCTAACGGCCGGGACGATCAGGAGCCCCGACAGCCGACCGGTCCTCTTCACGCCTGTCATTGTCGATCCCTTCCGTCGTCATTCGCCGCAGGAAGTCGTTGAAGCTCATGCCCGTCGTCTTCTCGATCCGGAGACGGTTCTCCTCGATGCGTGCCGTCAGCTCGCGGATCCGGTCCGCATTTTCCGCTGTCCGCTCCGTTTCCCGGAGGTCCCGCATCGATTCCCGGAAGGTCTGGATGGTCTCGGTGAGCTCCCGGATGTCCTCGTCCGAGAGAGATGCCTCGGGGAGCCTTTCGCGCAGGGAGAGGGACACGATCGCCGGGAGCCCGGGCCCCGCCTCTTCCGGGGCGGCTGAAGCGGCGACGGGGGGCTCGTTCCGCACCGGGGGTGCGGCAATATCGGCGGGAGGCTGCGCGGGGACCGGGGCGGCGGGGGCGGGCGCAAGGGGGCCCTCTGCGGGGGGATCCCTGGAAATACCGCCCTGGGGCTGCGGTTCGGGGAATCGCAATTCCGGCGGAAACGCCCAGAACGCAGCCGTGACGACGATCGCCGCGAGGGCGAGGACGGCCAGGAATCTCTCCAGGCGCGGGTACATGGCTGCGGCCTCTCGGGGAAGAGGGGGGAATCGACGGGTGAACCCGGTGACCTTCGACCGTGCCCTTACTTATAGCAGAACGGCGCACCCGGGGTCAAGCGGTCCGCCCCGGCCGCCGCCTCGCATCGGGCGGCCGTCGGGGCCGGGCCCTCAGCGGCCGCGCTCGACGACCTTGAGGAGCGTGTTCGGGGGGACGGGCTCCTCGGGCAGGCCGCCGTTGAGCAGCGCCGTCTCCTTGATCCGGTTCTCCGGGACACCGAGCGAGCGCAGCGCGTTGCCGAGGGTGTCGGAGCGCGCGGCGCGGCGCACGCGGATGCGGTCGGGCTGCACGTTGATCCGCCGCGCGTCGGTGAGCTCCGCAAACCGGGTGAGGGTGTTCTCGAAGAGACCCTCGTATGGCGCGAAGTTGCGCTGCGCGCTGAGCCCCGCGAAGGTGAAGACCGCGGCCTCCTTCCGGATGAAGTAGGACAGGGTGCGGACCGTGCCGCCGCCGGACGGCACGTCGGCCGCGAGCCGGTAGGCCTCGAACCCGCCCACCCGGGCCGGCCGGCCCTCGATGACGCGGGCCTTGGTCTTCGAGACGAAGCCGCGGGCCGCCTCCACCGGGGACTTGCCCTGCGCGGCGGTGAAGAGGATGACGGCGCTCTTGTCCGGGCTCTGCATCTGCACCGCCGTCGGCGAGTCGTTGACCTTCCAGTCGGCCGGCACGGGGAACTGGATGCGCAGGGCGGGATGATAGTACATCCCCGCCTCCACGTAGCCCTCCCGGGGATCCTGGCCGTAGACGATGCCGTCGATAGCCCTCAGGTAGGCCTCGCGCTCGATCCGGGGGCGGGTCAGCCCCATCTGCCGCTGTGCCTGCTGCGCCTGGAGCTTGATCGCCTGCTCGCGGTCCTCGGGGCTGGGGTGCGTGGAGAACCAGGCCGGCATGCCGCTGCGGTCCGACTGCGGGTCCATCCGCTGGAGCGTCTCGAAAAACCCCGCCATCTGCGAGGCGTCATACCCCGCCTTCGTCGCGTACTGCACGGCGAGGGAGTCGGCCTCGCGCTCGTTGTCGCGGCTGTACTTCATGAAGAAGAGCCCCATCCCGACCTGCGCCAGGCCCGACAGGACGGGCAGGCCGAGCACCTGGGGGATGATGAGACCGATCTGCGCCGCCTGCGCGCGGCTGAGCTGCTGGGCCGAGTGCCGCGCGGTGACGTGGCCGATCTCGTGCCCGATGACCCCCGCGAGCTCTGCCTCGCTGTTGAGCGCGGCGAGGATGCCGCGCGTGAAGAAGAGATAGCCCCCGGGGGCGGCGAAGGCGTTGACGACGGGGGAATCGAGGAGCTTGATGCTGTAGTCGAGCTGCGGGCGGTGGGAGAGCTTCCCCAGCCTCCGGCCCAGGTCGCCCACGTAGGCGGTCAGGCGCGCATCGTTGTACAGGCCGTACTCCCGGGTGACCGAGGCGTCGACCTTCCTGCCCATCTCGATCTCCTCGGCCTCGCTGATGAGCATGAAATCCTGCCGGCCGGTGACGGGGTTGGCGGCACAGGACGAAAGCAGGAGGTCTGCAGCGAACAGGAGGGCCGTGGCGGTCAGGCGGCGGGATCCGGGTGTCATGGGCCGTTGCTTCCTTTGCGGTCGTTGTCCCGGATCATAGCACAGGCGGGATCGAAGTCAACGGCGGGTTGCCCCGCGGGGGGGCCGGCCGGGCCCGGGGCCAAGACAAAAGCCCCCGCCCGTTTGCGGGCGGGGGCCTTCGGCACAGGAAATGGGGCGGTGTGTATGTCAGCCGGCACCGGCCGGATTTGCTACTTCGTGAACACGGGGTAGCACATGGGGTCCGCCCAGAGCTTGCGGTCCTTCCGGGTCTCTTTCGTCGTCTTTTTCATGGTCTCAGCCCTCCTCGTCGGCTGTCGGTTGTGGGTTGGTCTGCCGTTTCCTTCTACTTGCCGCGCTTCGGCGTGAAGACGGGGAAGCTCATCGGGTCGTTCCAGAATTTCCGGTCGGTCTTCACGTTCTTGGCCTTCTCCTTCATGACGATACCTCCTTGGTTGTATTCTGTGCCCGGGGATCAGCGTGCGGTTTCCCTGCGGGGGGTCAGGATGGGGTCCGCCCACACCCTGTCGACCCGCTCGCCCATCAGGTTGATCCGGGGGTCGGTGCTCACCCGGGTTGCGCCGTCTTTGCGGATTCGGGTCATCATGGCTTTGCTCCTCGCGGTCTTTGTTCCCTTTCGTCAATGGCATTATCGACCTTTCCCGCGAAAACGAAATCGGCGCCCGTCTGAATGTTTTCTAGGACTCAGCGGCCCCCCTTCCCGCAGACCCCGTCCGAGGTCCCCATCAGACGGGCGCTGATGGGGCCTCGGGAGGCCGACGTCAAGAGGGTTTGCGGGGTGATGGGGCCGGAAAAATGAAGAGATGCGATGGGCAGCAGGCGGATCCGGATTTCTTGCCTTCTTCCCCTCTGTGCTCATCCGCTTCCGGGCGAAAGAGTGAGGATGCGCCGCTCGGGCGGGGAAAATCTCCCCGGTTGCGCAAGGTATGGTTCTGTGGCAGATAGGGGCATCGGCCTATGGAACCTTCATTGACCTTCGGCACCCTTCGGTACATCGTCGTCAGCCTCGCGGTGTTCGCCCAGCTTTATCTGTTCGTCCGCGTCCGGCAGGCCGTCCTCTCCTCGGGCCTCCCGGAACGCGTCAAGCGCCCGGCCGTTTTCCTGGCGGGGTCGGGCATCGGCCTGCTGTTCGCCATGAACGTCTTCATCCTGGTCAGGCCCATCCCCTGGGTCGAGGCGCCGGCGCCGCTGCGGGCCCTTCTTTTCTACCTGCCGGCCGCCTGGGGCTTCGGCTCGATCCTGTCGGCCCTGCTGCTTGCCCTCTCGCAGGGCGCGTGGGGCCTCGGACGCTCCGTCGCACGGCGTTTCAGGGCAGCCGCGCACCGGCCGTGGGAGGAACCCGCGGACCCGGGTCGGCGACGCTTCCTGCAGGCCGGGGCCGGGGCGATCGCGGCGGCGCCCCTCGTCCTGTCGGGATACGGCGCCGCCTGGGCCGCAAGGACCCACGAGGTGCGGGAGCTCTCCCTGCCGTTCGGGATTCCGCTCCGCGTCGTCCAGCTCACCGACCACCACGCCGGGCCCTACATGACCCGGGAGGACCTGCGGCGCTACGCCGATGCCGTCATCGCGCTCGAACCCGAGCTCTTCGTCCTCACCGGGGACTACGTCTCGAACTCGATCGCCTTTCTGCCGGGATGCCTGGAGGAGATGGCCCGTGTCCGGGCCCGGTACGGCACCTTCGCCACCCTGGGCAACCACGAGCACTGGGTGGCGAACCCCGACCGGCTCAGGGCGGCGTTCCGGCAATACGGGGTCCCGCTGCTCTACAACGCGCACCGGGTGATCCGGACCGGGAAGGGTCCCTTTGCCGTCGTCGGGATCGACGACATGCGGATCGGGGATCACGACCTGGATGCCGCCCTTCGGGGGCTCGACCCCGCGATCCCGGCGATCCTGCTGTCCCACCGGCCGGAGATCTTCCCCGAGGCTGCCGGGCGGGGGATCGCCCTGACGCTGGCGGGCCACTACCACGGCGGGCAGATCAAGCTGAGCCTGCACGGCCGGGACCTGAGCCTGGCCCACCTGCGGACCCCCTACCCCGAGGGACTCTATCGCATCGGCGGCTGCCGCCTCTACGTGAGCCGCGGCATCGGCACGACCTTCACCCCCGTGCGGCTGGGCGCGCGGCCGGAGATCACCGTGTTCAACCTGACATGAGAGGATCGGCAGGGGCGGGCATTTCAACCCGCCCGGCTTCTTTTTTTCTTTCCCCTGATACGCGTTACCCGTACAATCGGACAGGAAGGCCTGGGGGCGTTGCATCGCCCGGTTCAACCGCTACCTCAAGGGGTGACGGACCGATCCCCGACGGGGGAGGGGCCGGTGAAAACGGATCGACGAAAGGAGGAGGGCCATGGAACTCGAAGCGGCCGTGAGAGGCAGGAGAAGCATCCGGAAGTTCAGCGAACGGAAGGTCCCCGGGATTCTCGTCGAGGAGATCCTCGAGGCCGCCCGCTGGGCGCCGTCCTGGGGGAACACGCAGCCCTGGGAGTTCACCGTGCTGACCGGGGCGCCCCTCGAGGCCTTCAGGGAGGCCAACGAGCGGATGTTTTCGCAGGGGCTGGCCGCCGCGCCGGACATCCCCATGCCGGAGAGCTGGCCCGCCGCGCTCAAGGCGCGTTACGGAGAGCTGGGCAGGACCATGCTGGATCTCCTGGGGATCGACCGGGCGGACCAGGATGCCCGCAACCGGCTCTATGCGCGCATGGCGGGCCTCTTCGGCGCCCCCTGCCTGATCGTCGCCGCCATCCCCCGCGGGGTTGCCGTCGAGTATGCCATGCTCGACGTGGGGCTCGTCGTGCAGACGATCTGCCTGCTTGCGCACGCCAGGGGCCTCGGGACCTGCATCATGGCCGCCGCGGTCCGGTACCCCGATGCGCTGCGGAAGGTCGCCTCCATCCCGGACGACCGGCGCATTGTGGCGGCCGTCGCCGTGGGCTACCCCGACCCCGAGTATCCCCTCAACCGCTTCGAGAGGAAACGGGCGGACCTCAGGGAGATCGTCCGCTGGGTCGACTGACCCGCGGGCGCCTGCCGCATCGGGGCCGTCGATTCGTTCGAAGGGGCGGGTGCGGCGGACCGACGGGCTGAGCCGCGAGGATGGGTCGGCATCGGAAGAGAGTCGTAGCGTCGAATCATGCTGCCGTCGTATTGACTTGCAGCGGCAAAGGGGCGACACTGCAGCCGGAGAACAGATCATGAGGAACCGAGGTTCCCGGGAGGTTGGGTCATGAAGAAGACATCGATTGCGTTGCTGGTCGTCTGCGCCCTGATCGCAAGCACGGCGCAGGCCTTTGCCGAACCGCCGAAGGACGGGATGGCGATCGTGGCAGACGTCCTGTTCGCGCGGCCTGTCGGCCTCGTGTCCATCGTGGCGGGCACGGCGATGTTCATCGTCGCCCTGCCGTTTTCCCTTCCCAGCGGAAGCGTCGAGACGGCGGGGAAGCTCCTCGTGGCCGACCCCTTCGAGTACACCTTCGCGCGGCCTCTCGGTGACTTCGATTACAAGCTGGAGCCGGTCCAGGCGCCGAAGTCGGGCGGGCGCTAAGGCAGCTCAGTCCTGTTCCAGGATTTCCCGCAGGGCCGGGCGGATGTAGACGTCGGAGAGATCGAAGGGCCTGAGGGCCTGCACGAGGGTCCGGATGCGCTCCTTCGCCGTCGCCCGCGCGTCGATGACGATGACGTTCTTTCCCCTGAGCCGGTAGAGCCCCCCGGAGATCGTGACGTCGTCCTGCGGGATCTTCTCGTAGCGGACCTCGATGCCGAGGTTGTAGGCCAGGGCCTCGAGCTGGTCCAGGGCGATGTGGTCGTCCACGTGAGCCTCCGGCGATTCCGGTCGGCGAAAGCGACGCGCCGGTCGTTCAGCCTTCGATCTTCTCGATCTCGATGTCCTGCCGGAACAGATCGTCCGCGTACCGGCCGACCTTTTCCGTCATCCTCTTGGAGAGCCAGGCGAACACGGGGGCCGCGGCCAGGCAAACCCAGCGGCCGGCGCCGCGCTGCACGACGCTGGAGCCGATCCTCGCGCCGAGGGCCGAGGCGATCTTCTGCGCCGCCGGGGTGCTCAGGGCCTTGACGATGAGCCGCGAGCCCGCCCTCTGCACCATCAGCCTCCCCGCCGTCACCCCCAGGGCGCAGCCGAAGACGTAGAGAACGAGGGTGCGGTTCACCCGGTCGTGCTTGCCGTGGTACTTGGCGATCTTGTAGAGGAGGTCCATCTGGATCTTCGTGACCGCGGCGAGCTCGGGCAGGATCGTCGCCATCCCGAAGGGGCCCGGCATCATCCCCGAGGCGAAGCTCACCGAGAAGGCCTTGTTGGAGGCGAAATCCGTCATGTCGCGGGGCGCGCCGTCCACCTGGATCTTCTCCGGGTCGGGCGCAAGCCCCATCATCGTCTCGACGAACCACTTCTCGAAGCCGAAGTTCTCCGTGGTCATTTGCCGCCCCTTCCGGTTGAGAACGATTGCACGCCCATTCCCCGCGGCACGCTGCGGGGCAAGCGAGCACGATGACCGGCACATCCGTTGCCTGCGTTTCTGAATTCCCGGCACCCGGGTGCGGAAAATGTCAATCCGCCAGCTCCCGCCCCAGCGCCTTGGCCGCCTTGAGCAGGGCCCGGTCGGACCGGATGTCGCCCGCCCCCATGGCGCTGCCGTAGACCATGCCGACGATCTGGGCCCCCGCGTAACGGTAGGCGTCCTGGAAGGTCCGCAGGGCGTTGACGCATCCCGAGTCGAAGGGGTCCGCGCCGCCGTACGCCATGGCGACGGCGATCCGCTTTCCCGCGAAGGGGTCCTTCCCGTAGGCGGGCAGGGCGAAGCAGCGGTCCATCCAGAGCTTCAGCTGGGCGGACATCGTGAACCAGTACACGGGCGTGGCGAGCACCCAGGCGTCGGCCTCCAGCATCTTTCGGTAGATCGCCTGCATGTCGTCGTCAATCGAGCAGCCCTTGCTGCCGGACTTCTGGCAGGCCATGCAGGCCTTGCACGGGGCGATGGAAAGGCCGTGGAGAAACAGGGTCTCCACCTCCGCCCCGGCGGCCTTTGCGCCCCGGGCGATCGCCCCGGCGAGCAGCGCGCTGTTGCCCTTCCGGCGGGGGCTTCCGAGGATCACGAGGACCTTCTTTTTCGGTCGCATGGCATGCCGCTCCTTGCCGTGGATTCCGGACGGGGGTAGTCTTCCATATCGGAGAATCAAATGCAACGCCATTCGAGCCGCCGCGCTCGGTCAGGCCGGCGGACGGGCAACGAAAAAGCCCCGCTCGGGGGCGGGGCTTTTCGCGGAGGGGCGGGGAAGGAAGGCTGCCCGCCTGTCGGCACCCGCTCACTGGTATTTCGGGCCTGGCTTTCTGCCGCCGTTGGCCGGTTTCCCTTCGCCTTCGCCCTTCATCTTTCGTGAGGAGGCCTGCGCCCTGAGGCTGTTGAAGATGGCGCCGGCCTTGCGCTCGGCCTCGAGCAGGACGGCGTTGCACTGCTCGACGGCATCGGACTTCCGGCGCACGGCGAATTGCTCCGCCTCCTCGCGGGCCGCCTTGACGATTTCCTCGGACTTCTGGACCGCGGTCTGCACCGCGGCCAGCAGACGCTCGTGCTCCTTGTTGAGCTCTCCCAGGGTGCGCCCGATGAGGCTGGTGGTGACCATCTCCGCCTCCGCGCGGGTGCTCTGGATGATGGCCTCGGCCTTCACCCGGGCTTCGGCGATGAGGGAGTCGAAATTCTGAAGGGCCTCCTCGTCCTGCGCGTCGTCCGCCTCGGCGGGATCCAGGGCGCCGGCGACGGACGGCGCGATGACGCTGCCCGGCACGGAGAGGGGGCGCTCGAAGTCGGCCGCCGCCGCAGCGGCCGATGCGAGGGCCTCTCTCGCCTCGGCCTCGATCTTCTCGGCCTTCTGCTTGGCGTTCAGGATGACCTCGTCGGCCATGACCTTCGCCTGCGAGAGCATCAGCGCCGTTTCCCGCCGCGCCTTGTCATGGGCCTCCCGCTCGGTCTTGCGCCTGAGCTCCGCGAGGTCCCGCTCGGTCCTCTCGCGGATCGCCTCGGCCTCCTCCCTCGCCCGGGCGACGATCTCCGCGGCGGCCCGGTCGGCATCCTCCAGGGTCTGCCGGTGCTTTTCGGCCTCCTTCCGGGTGCCGAGGGTGGACCGGACGGTCTGCTCGGTGAGCCTCTTCTCGAGCTGGGCGTTCTGGGTCAGGATCTTGTCGAACTCCGCCGCCACAACCTTGAGGAAGCTCTTCACCTCCTCGGCGTCGACCCCCATCAGGCTCTGCTTGAATTTCCGGTTCTTGATCTCGCGGGGAGTAAAGGTCGTCATCGGTCAGCCTCGTTTCGTTGAAATTCGCGCCGCACCCGCTGCACGGCGCGGCTGGCGGCGGGTTCAACCTTACCCATACTTCGGCCGCAGGGGGCGAATTCTTTAGCGGATTCGAGCGGGTCGCGCGTGCTCGAGAATGCCCTTGACAGACCGGGGGAACCGTGGTTTACTGCGCGCACTTCGTGAAAGGACGATGCCGTGATGGCAAACCGGATGGGCATCCGTTTTCTGGGCTGGTGGTGGTCCGACAGGAGGCCATCGGTCTGCCCATCGTAGACGACAACGGCACGAAGTAGAAAGCCGGAAGAAAGCCATGGGTGGATCGGTCGCCGCCCATGGCTTTTTTGTTTCGAAAAGGCCGCGGGGGCGGGGCACCCGGCGGCCTTTTTTTTATTCGCGCAAAATTTCAGGAAGGAGGAGACGGCGGTATGAAGAAGCGGCACTCATTGAGGCAATGGCTCGTGGCGTTGATCGGGGCGGTCTTGCTTGCGGGCCCGGCGGTCCTTGCGGGGCCGGCCCTGGCCACGGAGGGCGGGGGCGGCGCCTACCCGAACGGCGCGGAGGACTTCATGGCAGGGGCGCTCCCCCCGCCGGGGGTGTATTTCAAGAACTACCTGACCTACTACCAGGCCTCCAAGCTCAAGGACAACGACGGCAATGATGTCCCCATCGATTTCAAGCTGAAGGTATGGGCCGACGTGCTTCGATTCATCTACGTGACGGACACCAAGATCCTCGGGGCCAACTGGGCCGTCCACGCCTTCATCCCGCTCGTATACCAGGACGTGAGCGTCCCCGGACAGAGCGATGACCGCTTCGGCCTGGGCGACATCATCGTCGACCCGATCATCCTCGGCTGGCACTCCAGGAACGTCCACGTCACGGCGGGTCTCGACATCTACATCCCCACGGGGAGCTACAACCAGGACCGCCTGGCCAACACCGGGCGCAACTACTGGACCTTCGAGCCCGTCCTCGGCGTGACCTACCTGAGCGACGGCGGCTTCGAGGTATCGGCCAAGTTCATGTACGACTACAACACGGAAAACGACGACACGAAGGTCCAGTCGGGACAGGAGTTCCACGTGGACTACGCCGTCGGCTACCACATCGGCAAGGAGTGGATCGTCGGTCTCAACGGGTATTACTACCAGCAGGTGACCGAGGACGAGCGAGACGGCAACGACGCGGGAAACAAGGGCCGGGTCTTCGCCCTCGGCCCCGCGGTGCAGTGCAACTACAAGAACATGAGCTTCACGGCGAAGTGGCAGCCCGAGTTCGAGGCGCGCAACAAGCCCGAGGGCAACAAGTTCTGGTTCAACTTCGTCTACGCCTTCTAGCGAAAAGGGGCCGCCTACGCGGGGCGGGCGGCCCCTCCCCGTTTCCGGAAATCGCTTGAAATCCCGATCCGGTTCGTTTAGGGTACCTCAAACGGCAGGCGCCTTCCCGGCCCGGCGCGCCAAGGCACGCATGCCGTCGCCGATTCGGGAGTGCGAGAGCCGCATTTTCATGCCCGGCGCACGCACCGGCGGCGCCGACACGGGGCAGCGGGGTTTTCCTCTCGTGACACCGGCGAAAAAAGCTCTCGGCCCGGCCCTTCTCGTCCTGGCGGGGGTCTCCCTGCTCGCCGTCTTTTTTTTCCTCGGCACCTCTCCCGCCCCCAATCCCCCGGCATCCCCCGAACAAGCGAAGCTGAGCAGTCTTTTCCGCATCAGCGGCATCGTCGAAAAGGGGCAGTCGCTCTACGAGATCTTCAAGCGCCACGACCTCGACCCCCGGGAGCTCTTTCACGTCAAGGAGGCCCTGGCGGGTGTCCACAGCATGCGGGAGTTCCGTCCCGGTCAACCCTACGAGTTCCACGTGGACCCGGAGAGACGGATTCACGCCTTTGTCTACTGGGTGAGCGACGATGCGCTCGTGCGCGTCACCCGCGCCGAGGCGGGCTACCAGGCCGAGAAGCTCAACCTCGAGTACGAACGCAGGGTGCTTTGCCTCGAGGGCGCCATCGAGGATAACCTGATCGCCTCCATGGGCGGCGGGCAGCAGAACCTGCTGCTGGCGCTCAGCCTCTCCGACGTCTTTGCCTGGGACATCGACTTCACCACGGCCCTGCGAAGGGGCGACACGTTCCGCCTGCTCGTCGAGGGGTTCTACCGCGACGGCGAGTTCCGCAAGTACGGGACCATCCTGGCGGCCGAGTTCGTCAACGACGGCGTTGCCTACCGCGCCTACCGCTTCGAGGTCGACGGCAAGGCCGACTACTACGACGCCGAGGGCCGCTCGCTGCGCAAGGCCTTTCTCAAAGCGCCGCTGAGCTTCCGGCGCATCAGCTCCGGCTTCTCGAAGTCGAGGCTCCACCCCGTGCTCAAGATCCGCCGGGCCCACAACGGCACGGACTACGTCGCGCCCAAGGGGACGCCCGTCTCGGCCATGGCCGCAGGCCAGGTTGTCGCCGCGGGCTGGCAGGGCGGCTACGGCAGGCTGGTCGTCCTGCGGCACCCCAACGGCTACAAGACCTGCTACGGCCACCTTTCGGGTTTTGCGAAGGGGATCCGGAAAGGGGCGACCGTCGCCCAGGGGCAGCTTATCGGGTACGTGGGCGCCACGGGCCTTGCCACGGGGCCGCACCTGCACTTCGAGATGCGCCTCAACGACCGGCCCGTCAACCCGCGCAAGGTCGCGATCCCGCCAGGCGGACCCGTGCCCGAGGCGCTCCTTGCCGCCTACAAGACTTCCCGGGACGAGCTGGCGGGCCGGCTTGCCTCGGTGCCGCCCATGCGCTTCGCCGCCGCGTCGCGCTGATTTCCCCGAACCGGAAAGAAAAACGAGAGGGCCGCCCCTCGGCGAGGGCGGCCTTTTGCGTGTCTGCTGCGGCCAGAGGGTTTCGATCGCCCCGCCCCTCGTTTCCGACCGGCCCGCAACCGGTCCACGCCGGAGCTTCCCGTTGCGGCTAGAGGTTCTTGATTTCGGCGATCAGGCGATCGAACTGCTCGACATCGATCACCGGCGACGTGGTAAAGGAGATACCCGTCAGCATGTTCAGCGCGACGGATGCCGCCAGGGCTTTCTCCGTGGTGGGGAAATGCAGGGTGAAGACCAGGTCGTGCTCACCGAGGACGGCGTACATGGAGATGACCTTTCCGCCGTGCTGCCCGATGATTTCGACCGCCTTCTTGGTCCGTTCCGGGGATACCCCTTTCAGGGCATCCGCGTTGTATTTCCCGAACATCATGAAGATCGGCATAACACGTCCTCCCTTTTTTTAGATGGGGTCTTCCGGGATTGTTGTGCATAAATTAGGGTGATTTTGGCTCTTTGATATACGAGGTGATGACCTTGAGCATCAGGTACTCCTCGTTGGTGATGCCGTACGCTCTGCGCTGGATGACGCGGATC
>Ga0209606_1000375_pt1 | contig 68684 bp, 59 predicted proteins | sample AD_UKC057_MetaG_FD_184412 | JGI IMG/M metagenome (GOLD analysis project Ga0209606, IMG submission 184412) | Active sludge microbial communities of municipal wastewater-treating anaerobic digesters from USA - AD_UKC057_MetaG (SPAdes) (version 2) | ecosystem: Engineered > Bioreactor > Anaerobic >...
CCGATTTCTACAAGGGCAAAATCGCCACGGCCCGGTTCTACGTCATGAATCATGTTCCCGAAATCTTCGGATATCTGAAGACCATGAAATACGGCGACCGCAGCGCGATCGATATCCCGGAAGAAAGTTTCATGTAGGGCGTAAGGAACGGTCGCGACCGCTCCAGGCTTTTAGGACAGAAATATGTAGGGAACGGTTTTTAAACCGTTCCGAGGCTGTAAGTTCCCTCCCTTGATGGGAGGGATTCAGGGAGGGTGAACTTTTTACCTTGCCATGCCCGCGAAGGAGGGAATCCAGAAAAGCGGGCTAAGGGGACACCCTTAAGTATTTAAGTTTACAGATAAGTCGGTCAGTATTGTGCGGGTGTCCTGCGGATCGGTGCCGCTGGCTAAGGGGACGCCCTTAAGTATTTAAGTTTACAGATAAGTCGGTCAGTATTGTGCGGGTGTCCTGCGGATCGGTGCCGGATAAAGATAATCGTTTCATCCGTCTCCACCATTCAAAAATTTCATCGATGTGATATATAGAGGACCGAACCGGCAGCAATTGTGGCCTGCAATTCCCCGGTAAGGAGATGGATATGCAATCAAATATTGCAAAGGCCTTCGGACGCACCGTGCTGATCGGCAGCGGGGCAATCGGCACCTGCCTGCGCGGGACGGTTGGAATCGGCGATGAGCCGGTGGAGCTTCTCAATCTCAGAAGCCCCGAAACCGTCAAAAACCTGCACGCGGCTTACCGGGATGCGGGATCACAGATTCTGGTGACCAACACGTTTGCGGCAAACGCTCTGGTTCTGGGCGAGGCGGGCGCAGCCGATCGGTGCGACGACGTCAACCGCGCGGGCGTGGCGCTGGCGAGGGAGGCAGGCGGTCCGGAAGGCCTGGTCTGGGCTTCGGTCGGGCCTCTGGGCCTGGGGCTTCGCCTGGAGGATTATCCGGACGCGGCGCTGGAGGAGATCTATCGGAGACAGTGCCTTGCTCTCACCGAAGCCGATGCGCTGCTCCTGGAGACGTTTGCCGAGCCGCGCGAAGCCAAAGCCGCCATGGCCGCGGCCGCCGCGACGGGCCTGCCCGTCATTTTTCAGATCGGCAACACCGGCGGGGGAGGGCAGAGATGGGAACGAGTGGACCGTCTGCTTGACGAGGCGCACCGGGCCGGCGTCATTGCCGTGGGAACCAACTGCCACCATCCGAATGAAATCGTCCGTGTCGCCTCCTACATTGCCGCGCATACCAATCTGCCCGTCACCGCGTCGGCCAACGCCGGACATCCGCAAATTGAGCGCGGCGCTATCACCTACGAATATTCGCCGGAGGCATTTGCCTCATTTGCGCTTGAGCTGGCCGCCGCAGGCGTCGCGGTCATCGGCGGCTGCTGCGGCACGACGCCGGAACACATTCGCAAACTATCCGAAGCATTGGGCGGCCGGCCGGTTGCGGCGCGTCCGCAGCCTGCCGTTTTCGCCGAACCGGTCGGCCCCGCCGTCAGACAGGCAGGCGAAGCGGCCAATCCCATTCGCTCGCTGCTGGCGCAAAAGCCGTTTATCATCAGTGTGGAGATCCGTGCCGAGCGCACGCGGTCTCTCGAAGAAATCGTGCAGGGTGCCGAGGTCGTGGCTCAAGCCGGGGCGGATATGTTCGACGTGCCGGACAATCCCGGCGCGACGGTCGGGCGCGATGCGATGGTGACCGCCGCCCGCCTTCAGTCCGCGCTGGATGTTCCCTCCATCTTCCATCTCGGGGTGACGCAGTCCAATCTGATGCGCCTGCACTCATCGCTCATCGGCGGCTGGGATCTGGGAGTGCGGGGGCTTATCGCGGTGACGGGCGACGCGCCTTCCATGGGACATCTGGGGAGTCTTGCCCACCGCGTGATGGACGTGCGCAGTTCGGTGGAGCTCCTGCGGCTGATCCGCTCCCTGCGCGAAGGCAAAATCATCAACGGCGAGGGCCTGGCCGATCCGCCGGACTTTTGCGCCGGCTGCGCGATTGCCCGGCCCATTCCCGCGCAGATCAAGTGGCTCAAAACCAAGATCGACGCCGGCGCCGAGTTTGTTTTTTCCCAGCCGGTCTTTGCGCTGGACGACTTCCACAGACTGCGCGACGCGCTTGCGGGGCTGCAGATCCGCTTTTTCCCCGGCATTATGCCGCTTACGAGCCGGCGCAACGCAGCTTTTCTGGCCGGCGGACGGATTCCGGGCATAGTTGTTTCTTCAGAAGTCGCGGCGGGTTTTGAACGGTACGAGTCGCCTGAAGATCAGCGCCGCTTCGGCCTGGACCGAGCCTGCGAGCTTGCAGCGGGGATTGCCGCGGAGGCTTCCGGCCTTTATCTCATCATGCCGTTCGGCAAAAGCTGCTACGAAGACGCCGCCCGCATCGTCCGAGAGGTGAGGAAGGGAAAATAGTGGATGGTGGATAGTGGATAGTGGATGGTGGATGGTGTCACGGTCAGCTATTCACCATCCACGATGAGCCGTGAGCTGTCAGCTATGTGTCATGCGCTCTTCACAATTTTCTCTTATCGATCACGCGGCTGGCCTTGCCTTCGGAGCGCTGAATGGTTTTGGGCTCGACCAGTTTGATCCTGGCGGTGATGCCCAGATAATCCTTCATGTCCTTTTTCAGTTGATTCTCCAGACGCTGCAGCACCTTGACTTCATCGGCGCCGTCGAATTGCTTTTCCGTCAATTCCACCTGAACTTCCAGCGTGTCCAGCGTTTCCTCCCTATCCACGATCAACTGGTAGTGCGGCTCCAGACCTTCGATGCCGACCAGCACGGCTTCAATCTGCGAGGGGAAAACATTGACGCCGCGGATGATCAGCATATCGTCGCTTCTGCCCATGACGCGCCCCATGCGGTAATGCGTCCGCCCGCAGCGGCAGGGCGCCGGGTTCAGGCGGGAAATGTCCCGCGTCCGGTAGCGGATGAGCGGGAAGGCCTCTTTGGTCAGCGTGGTGAAAACCAGTTCCCCTTCGGCGCCGGGCGGCAGGACTTCTCCCGTTTCGGGATCGATGGTCTCCACGAGAAAATGATCTTCAAAGATGTGCATGCCGTCGCGCGCCTCGTCGCATTCCATGGCCACGCCCGGACCCATGATTTCGGACAGGCCGTAGATGTTGAAGGCCTTTAGGTTCATCGCTTTTTCGATCTCGGCCCGCATTTGTTCGCTCCAGGGCTCCGCGCCGAAAACGCCGACGCGAAGCGCCAGAGAGCGCATGTCCACGCCCATGGCGCGGCCCTGCTCCGCGAGGTTCAGCGCGTAGGAAGGCGTGCAGCAGATGGCGGTGGGACGGAAATCCTGCAGAATCATGATCTGGCGTTTGGTGTTGCCCCCGGACATCGGCACGACGCTGGCGCCGATTTTTTCCGCGCCGTAATGAGCGCCCAGTCCCCCGGTGAAGAGGCCATAGCCGTAGGCGTTGTGGATGACGTCGTTTTTGGTGAGGCCCGCGGCCACAAAGCAGCGCCCCATCAGCTCCGCCCAGGTGTCGATGTCGCGTTTCGTGTAGCCGACCACGGTGGACGCGCCGGTGGTGCCGGACGAGGCGTGCAGGCGCACGACATTGCTCATCGGCGCGGCGAAAAGCCCGAAGGGATAGTTGTCCCGCAAATCCTGCTTGGTGGTGAAAGGAAAACGCTTCAGATCCTCGAGGGTTCTCAGGCTCTCCGGCGTCACCCCCGCCCGGTCAAAGGATTTTTTGTAAAAACCGACGTTATGGTAGAGCCGCGAGGCGACCTGCTGAAGCCTTTTGAGCTGCAGCGCTTCCAGCGCCTCCCGGGGCAGGGTTTCAAATTCTTCATTGTAGATCATGGGTTTCGGTTCTCCTTCGGCTATGAAAAATTCTGCGCTTCCTATAGCACAAACCGGACTTAAAAAGAAAAGGTTTAAGTAATGAAGATTTAAGATTTAAAACTTATTGACAGAAGCCGGTTTTCTTTTCTATACTCGCGCCGTCCGAATGCTTCTTCAGGTTCGAGCCACCACAACAAGGAGCAGACCTATGGAAATCGTCGTTGCCAATGAGTCAGACGTCGCGGTTTTTGCCATCACCGGAAGACTGGATGCCGTTTCCGTTCCGCAGCTTGAAGAGAAGCTCAGCCAGTGGTTTGAGCAGCCGGGGAAAAAGCTGATATTCGACCTGGAAGGGCTCGATTACATCAGCAGCGCCGGCCTGAGGGTTTTTCTGACCACGGCCAAGAAAATGAAGGCGCGTGAGGGGAAATTGTGCATGGCCAGGCTTCGGGACAATGTGAAAGACGTTTTTACCATTTCGGGTTTCATCGCGCTGATTCCCGCATTCGACACTCTGGGAGCGGCTAAAGATGCCGTAAAGTAGCGTTGGCCGGATTCGCCTATGATCATGAAAAAATTGCCCGCCCGGGTGGAAAGCCTGCATGAGCTGCTGACGTTCATTCGGGCCGAGGCAAAAAAACTGGGGTTTTCCGAAAGCGCCATCGGCCGCATCGAGCTGGTTGCGGAAGAGGCGCTCGTCAACGTGTTCGTGCACGGCTACGCCGGAGAGCAGGGACAGGTGGAAGTGCATTGCCTGGTTTCGGACGATCCGGCGTTGACGGTAGAGGTGCATGACACGGGCGTCGCCTTCAATCCCCTGTCTCTGGCGGACCCGGACGTTCAATCTGATCTGACGAAACGCAAAATCGGCGGCATGGGCGTGTTCTTCATCCGCAAAATGACCGACCGGGTGGCCTATCGCCGCGAAGGAAACCGCAATATTTTATCCATGACTTTTCTCAACCGCTGAATCCGGCGGATCTTCTCTTTCCGATTCATTCTTCAGGAGGGACGCCTGGCCTCCGCAAGATTTGCGCCGGGAGGTTCCATGGCGTTGCGGGGATCAGGAGGGGGCGAGGTGCGACTGCAGCAGGCTGAAATCAACCGACCCCATGTGCTTTACATTCTCGTTGAATCGCTTCAGTCCTTCGGCGATTTCTTCCAGATTCCCCGGGGACGCCACCAGGCAGACCTTCGTGTGGGTCAGCCTCGCGATGTCTTCCGACAGGCCGTCGAAAAAACCGGTGAGCATGGCTTCCAGAACGGCGGCCGGCGCGAGCGCCGAGCGGCCGTCGCCGGGCAGGTCAAACGAAAATTCCCACAACTTCATTCTGCCCGCCGCGGCCATCACCGCATAGGCCGCCTCGTAAATCCGATCATAAGAAAGATCGGCAAGGCTGCCCAGCCCGAAAAGAAGCAGCAGCTCCGCGTCAATTCGCTCCGGCTGGGGAATCGCCACCTGCTCCTTGAACGCGCCTAGAATATGCCCCTGTTTGATTTCCCGGGAAATCAGGCCGTTGAGGCGCCAGTCCATCAGCCCGCAGATGCCGCGCGGGGGCTTTTCGTCTTCGAAAAAACCCAAAAACAGGCATTTATGCTTTTGCCGGTCGGGCGGCTGGGTGGACAGATGAATCTGCATGGTTTTTCTGAATTTTCAAATGGAGGGCATCCAGGATGCCGTTGATAAACGAGCCGGAATTTTCCGATCCGAAGGTTTTTCCCAGATCGACCGCTTCATTGATGCTGACTTTGGGCGGAATGTCGTCGCAGTGAAGAAATTCAAAAACGGCCATGCGCAGGATGCTGATGTCCACCTTGGACATCCTTCCCAGCGACCAGTTGTCCGAGCAATCGGCGATGAGCCGGTCGATCTCCTCCCGATGGCGCCAGGTGCCGGAAATGAGCGTGGACGCGAATTCCCTGGCCGATTTGGGGGCGACAAAATTCCCCCAGAAAAGTTCCTGGGCCTTCTCCACATCGAGATTGACAAAATTCAAACCGTAAAGAACCTGCAAGGCGACTTCGCGCGCCTTTCTCCGTCCCTGCATCGAATCCTCAAACATCGCGCCGGATTCCGCCGGCGCGGTCCCGCCGTTTTTCAGGCGTTCATCTTCTTGAACAGGTCCACCATTTCGACGGCCGCCATCGCGGCGTCCGCACCCTTGTTGCCGGACTTGGTGCCCGCCCGTTCAATGGCCTGTTCGATGGTGTCCGTCGTCAGAACGCCGAAGGCCACCGGAATTTCCGCTTCCAGGCCGACGCTGGCGATCCCCTTGGACACTTCCGCGCTGACATATTCAAAGTGCGGCGTCGCGCCGCGGATCACCGCGCCCAGGCAGATCACGGCGTCAAAGCGCTTGCTTTTGGCCAGTTTTTTCGCGGCCAGCGGCAGTTCAAACGCGCCGGGAACCTTGTAAATCGCGATGTCTTTCTCCTCCGCTCCGGCCCGGACCAGTGTGTCCACCGCGCCGTCGATGAGGCGTCCGCTGATGAAATCGTTGAACCGGCTCGCGGCGATCGCGAATTTCATCCCTTTGGCGACAATTTTTCCTTCAATGATCTTCGGCATGATTTCAGCACCATCCTTTGGTTGATTATAATTCCAGAATATGGCCCATCTTTTTCTTCTTCGTGGTCATATACCGGATATTGTTTTCGTTGGGAGGAATCTCAATCGGGACCCGCTGGGTCACGGCAATGGCGTACCCTTCCAGGCCGACAATCTTCTTGGGATTGTTGGTCATCATCCGCATCCTGTGCACGCCCAGATCCGCCAGAATCTGCGCGCCGATGCCGTAATCCCGCAGATCGGCCTTGAAGCCCAGTGCGATATTGGCCTCGACCGTGTCCTGGCCTTCATCCTGAAGCGCGTAGGCCTTGATCTTGTTGACCAGGCCGATGCCCCGCCCCTCCTGGCGCATATAGACGATGACGCCTTTTCCTTCCTCCTCGATCATTTCCATCGCGCGGTGAAGCTGATCGCCGCAGTCGCAGCGGGCCGAAGCGAAAATGTCGCCGGTGCAGCATTCCGAATGCACGCGCACCAGCACTTCGTCTTCCTTGCGGATTTCCCCCTTGACCAGCGCGATGTGCTGCATGTCGTCCACGTCGTTTTCATATACGATGATTTTGAAATCGCCGCCGTACAGCGTGGGCAGCGAGGCTTCGGCCACGCGGCGGATCAGCGACTCATGCTGCATTCGGTAATCGATGAGATCGGCGATCGTCACGATTTTAAGCTGGTGTTCGCGGGCGAAGATTTCCAGGTCCGGCATTCGCGCCATCGTGCCGTCGTCCTTCATGACTTCGCAGATCACGCCCGCCGGCGTCAATCCGGCCAGGCGGCACAGGTCCACCGAGCCCTCGGTCTGGCCGGTGCGCACCAGGACGCCGCCCTTGCGCGCGCGGATCGGGAACACGTGGCCGGGGCTGACGATATCCTCGGCTTTGGCGGCGGGATTGACCGCGGCCAGAATCGTGGTGGCGCGGTCCGCCGCGGAAATGCCGGTGGTCACGCCGTGGCGCGCTTCGATGGAAATGGTAAAGGCCGTTCCGAACCGCGCCTGGTTGTCCTTCACCATCGGATTGAGGTTCAGCCGGCCTGCGATTTCCTCGGTCAGGGTGAGACAGATCAACCCGCGCCCCAGCCTGGCCATGAAGTTGATCGCTTCCGGCGTCACGAACTGCGCCGCCATGCAGAGGTCGCCCTCGTTTTCCCGGTCTTCGTCATCCACGAGAATCACCATCTTCCCGTTGCGGATGTCTTCGATTGCTTCCGAAATTTTACTGACTGCCATGTTTCATCCTTCGCTATTTGATAAAGCCGTGCAGGGCTAAAAAATCCTTATCGATTCCCCGCGGGCTTTGCAATAACTTTTCCACATACTTGCCCAGAATATCCGTCTCGATGTTGACCCATTCGCCCTCTTTTTTCCCCTCAAGCGTCGTGTGGGCGGCCGTATGCGGAATGATATTAACATAAAACCGGCCTTTTTCAAGCCTGTTCACGGTCAGGCTGACGCCGTCGATGGCCACCGATCCCTTCTCCACGATATGGCGCGACAGCGCTTCGGAGGATTCGAACGCAAAGATCACGGAGCCGGACTTCTGCGTTCTGGACAAAACGCGGCCGGCGCCGTCCACGTGGCCCAGCACAAAGTGGCCGCCCAGAAATCCGCCGGCGCGCAGGGACTTTTCCAGATTGACGCGGTGCCCCGCCTGCAGGTATTTCAGCGTCGTTCGCGAAAGCGATTCGGCGGAAACATCGGCGGAAAAGACGTTCCCTTTTTTGGATGTGACGGTCAGGCAGGCGCCGTTGACCGCGATGCTGTCGCCGGGGGACACCTCGGCCATGTCGATGCCCGCGTCGATTTCCAAAACGGCATCCGCCCCCTTTACGGTGAGGCGGACGACTTTTCCCAATCCTTCCACGATGCCGGTAAACATTATTTCTTGCCTTTGCTCAACAGGTCCTTCAATTCGGACATGAACTCCGCCACGTCGCGAAACTGCCGGTACACCGAGGCAAACCGGACGTACGCGACGCCGTCCAGGGCTTTGAGTTCGTCCATCACCTTTTCGCCGATGGCCGAAGAGGGGATTTCCTCGCCCTGCAGCTCCTGGCAGGCCGCCTCCACGCTCTCCACCAGCTTCTCAATGTCCTCCGTGCTGATCGGCCGCTTTTCGCACGCCGTCCGCACGCCGCTTCGGATTTTGGTCCGGTCGAACGGCTCGCGCCGCCCGTCTTTCTTCACGACCATCGGCAGAATGTCTTCCACGTATTCATACGTCGTGAAGCGGCGGGAGCATCCCATGCACTCGCGGCGGCGGCGGATGGCCTTGCCGTCCTTGCTGATCCGTGAATCGATGACTTTGTTTTCCGCGTCGCCGCAAAAAGGACATTTCATGACGTTCGCGTGCCGTCCTTTACAAGGTCTTCAGGGTTTCAACGCTGATGCCGGCTTCCCGCAGCATGTCCGCGGCCAGGGCGTCGCCGTAGCTGTCGCGGATTACGATGCGCGCGATCCCCGCGTTGATGATCATCTTGGCGCAGATCACGCAGGGATGATGCGTGCAGTACAGCGTGGCGCCCTTCGCGCTGACGCCGTGCAGCGCGGCCTGAATGATCGCGTTTTGCTCCGCGTGCAGACCGCGGCACAACTCGTGGCGTTCGCCGGACGGCACGTGAAGCTGATCGCGCAGGCAGCCGATCTCGAGGCAGTGCTGCAGTTTGGAAGGAGCGCCGTTGTAGCCGCTGGCCAGAATTCTCCTGTCGCGGACCAGTCCGGCCCCGACGGCCCTTCTCAGGCAGGTGCTGCGCCTTGAAACCAGCTCGACGATGTCCATGAAATACTCGTCCCAGTCGGGACGGGAGCGGACCTGATCCGGCCGACGGCGCGACGGCTCGTTGTTTTCCGACATGTCATTTTGCTTTCTGGCCGGCAGCCTGCGCCCTGCCGGATGCTGGTTTTATTCCTGAATCCTTCCCGCGTAGAGCGGAAACCGGTCGCAAAGCGTTTTTACTTTTCCGGCGACGGCCTGAATCTTCCGCTCGTCGCCGATGTGATGGATCACCTCGGCGATCAGGGAGGCGATCAGTCGCATTTCCTCTTCCTTCATGCCGCGGGTCGTGAGCGCCGGCGTGCCGATTCGAATGCCGCTGGTGATCATCGGTCCCAGCGTGTCAAAGGGAATGCCGTTTTTATTGACGGTGATGGCGGCGCGGTCCAGCGCCTCCTGCGCGTCTTTGCCGGTTACGCCCTTGGCGGTCAGATCGACCAGCATCAGATGATTGTCCGTGCCGCCGGACACCAGGCGGAAGCCTTCATCTTTGAGCTGCGCCGCCATGGCCTTAGCGTTTTTCACAATCTGCTGCTGATAGGTTTTGAATTCCGGCGACAGAGCCTCCTTGAGCGCCACGGCTTTGGCGGCGATGACGTGCATCAGCGGACCGCCCTGCATTCCCGGGAAAACGCGGCTGTTGAGAACCTTGATGCAGGGGGCTTGACACATGATGAGTCCGCCGCGCGGTCCGCGCAGGGTCTTGTGCGTGGTCGTGGTGACGTACTCGCAAACGGGAACCGGCGACGGATGCAGGCCGACGGCGACCAGGCCGGCGATATGCGCGATGTCCGCCATGATGACCGCGCCGACTTCATCGGCCACGGCGCGAAACTTTTCGAAATCGATGATCCGCGGGTAGGCGCTGGCGCCCACCACGATCATCTTGGGCCTGCTTTCCCTGGCGATTTTCGCCAGCTCTTCATAGTCGATGGTTTCCGTGTCGCGGCTGACGCCGTAGGGGACGATTTTGTAGAACTTGCCGGAAAAATTCGCCGGAGAGCCGTGCGAGAGATGTCCGCCGTGCGACAGATTCATTCCCAGCACCGTGTCCCCGGGAGAGCAGGCGGCAAAATAAACGGCCATGTTGGCCTGCGTGCCGGAATGGGGCTGGACGTTGACTTCATCGCAGCCGAAAAGCTTTTTGCAGCGCTCGATGGCCAGCTTTTCGGGAATGTCCACGTATTCACAGCCGCCGTAATAGCGTTTGTCGGGATACCCTTCGGCGTACTTGTTCGTCATCACCGAACCCTGGGCTTCCAGGACCGCTTCGCTGACAAAATTTTCCGAGGCGATGAGCTCGAGCTTTCCCGCCTGGCGTCTGGTTTCCAACTGGATGGCCTGTGCGACTTCCGGATCGTCCTGATTCAAAAAAGACATGAATGAAAACTCCTTTTCCAAAAACTATGGCGTATATTTTCTGAATGCGAGAACGGCATTGACGCCGCCGAATCCAAAGCTGTTGGACAGGGCGGTGGAAATGTCCCGGCGCCTGGCGACCTTCGGCACAAAATCCAGATCGCACTCGTCGTCGGGATCGTCCAGATTGACGGTGGGCGGAATGACGCCCTCCTGAAGCGCCAGGGCGGCAAACATCGCCTCCACGGCGCCCGTGCCTCCCAGCATGTGGCCCGTCATCGATTTGGTCGAACTGATCAGCAGTTTCTTTGCGTGCTCGCCGAAAAGCGCCTTGATCGCCTGCGTTTCGTAAAGATCGTTTAAGGGGGTGGACGTGCCGTGGGCGTTGATGTAGTCGATATCGGAGGGCTCCAGGCCTGCGTCGCGGATCGCCGCTTTCATGCTGCGGCCCGCGCCTTCATGTCCGGGAGGCGGAGCGGCGAGGTGATAGGCGTCCGACGTGCAGCCGTATCCGATGATCTCCGCGTAGATCTTTGCGCCCCGGCTCAGGGCGAAAGACAGTTCTTCCAGAATCAAAACGCCGCAGCCTTCCGCAATGACAAAGCCGTCGCGCCCCCTGTCGAACGGGCGGCTGGCTTTTTCCGGTTCGTCGTTGCGCAGGGACAGCGCGCGCATGGCGCAGAATCCCGCGATCCCCAGCGGCGTGATCGCAGCCTCAACGCCGCCGGCAATCATGGCCTCCGCGTCGCCGTGAGCGATGATTTTGTAGGCGTCGCCAATCGCCGACGTGCCGGTGGCGCAGGCCGTTACGGCGCAATTGATGGGGCCTTTGGCGCCGAAGCGAATGGAAACATGGCCGGAGGCCAGATTGGCCAGAATGGCCGGAACGGAGAAGGGGGATATTTTGCGGGGGCCCGAGGAATGAAGCACGAGGGCTTCTTCTTCAAAGGTGGCGGCCCCTCCGATGGCGGAGCCGATGATCACGCCGACCCGCTCGGCAATGTCCGGGCCGAGCGTCAGCGCCGCGTCGTCCATCGCCATCTGGGACGCGGCGAGCGCGTAAACGGTGAATTTATCCTGACGGCGGGCTTCTTTTTTATCGACGAACTGCAGCGGATCAAAATTTTTGATTTCGCCCGCGACGCGGGAAGCGAAAGCGGATGCGTCAAACCGGGTGATGGGGCCGATGCCGGATTTTCCCGCCACGGCGTTCGCCCAGGATTCCGCCGCGGTGTTGCCCAGCGGAGTCACGGCGCCAATGCCTGTGATCACAACGCGCCTTTTCATCGACAAACCCCTGTCCGCGAATTAATTGACGCCCTTTTTCCGGAGAAAGTCGACGACATCCTGAATCGTCCGGATTTTTTCCAGCTCTTCGTCGGCGATTTCCACACCGAACGCTTCTTCCATTTCCATGATCAGCTCCACCAGATCCAGAGAATCAGCGCCCAGATCATCAATGAAAGAGGCTTCCAGCTTGCACTGCTCCGGTGTGACGTCCAGCTGTTCCGTGACGAGTTTTATGACTTTTTCTTCTAATGACATGCATCCCTCCTCGAGCCGAAGATTAGGTTAAAACGATTCAGGGCGCTTCCCCGCCCGTCATCCGCGGCCGGCAAAAGCCGGGCGCCTGCCCGGACGGCATTAGTCCATCTTTTCCGCCGGAATCACTTCCCTGCCCTTGTACGTGCCGCAATTCGGGCAGACCCGGTGGGGCATTTTCGGCTCCCCGCACTGCGGGCAAGCCGACACGGAAGGCTGTTTCAGAAAATCGTGCGCCCGGCGCATGTTGCGTCTTGTTTTAGAATGTCTTTTTACTGGGTTTGGCATGGCGTATCCTCATGATTGAATTATTTTTTTACTGTAAACTTTTTCAGCGCCGCCAGGCGGTCATCGACCGTTTCCGAACGGCAGCTGCACGAACCGGTATTTAAATTGACGCCGCAATGCGGGCATAGCCCTCTGCAATTTTCGGCGCAGAGAAACTTCATCGGCGCCACCAGAACAATCTGTTCGCAGATGATCGGGGCCAGATCGATAAAATCACCGCGATAGCAGCCGGTTTCCAGCTCTTCCGCGGAAAGTTCCAGATCTTGCGCCGTCTCCGTCTTTTCCGGGACCAGCGTGTAGGCGAATGCTCCGCCCGCGGAAATCGTCGCGGGCTCCAGACAGCGGCTGCATTCCCGGCTCATTTGCGCACTGAGGTCCCCGCTGACATAAATCGTATCGCCCGAGCGGGTGATCAAACAGTCCGCATCCGCGCTGACCAGCGAGAATTCCGGCGGCGCATCGCCTGCAAAACATCCCTGAAACCAGGCGTTGCCTTCGGAAAATCTCAACCGCAGGCCATCTTCCGGGAGAATGGCCAGATTAATTTTCAAAGAATCAGACATTGAATCTTGCAGCCCTGTTGTAATAAGCCCAACTCCGATTGAGCGGGGAAGTTAATGATAAAATGATTGTATTGTCAAGCATAATTTGCTTGCCGAAAGGCAAAAGCCGCTTGACAAATGATTGGCCGCCGCCCTATAACAGCGCAAAAATCAAGAGGAACAGGATGACCGCCAAAATTCGCACCCGCTTTGCCCCGTCCCCGACCGGCTATCTGCACATCGGAGGAGCCAGAACCGCCCTTTTCAGCTGGCTTTTTGCCCGGCACCAGGGCGGTGAATTTGTATTGAGAATTGAAGACACGGATCAGCAGCGCTCCACGGACGAATCCACCCGGGCGATTCTGGACGCCATGACCTGGATGGGCCTTGCCTGGGATGAAGGACCGTATTTTCAGGCCCAGCGGGTGGACCTGCACCGGCAAATGGTGCAAAAGCTTTTGGAGGAAGGCAAGGCCTACGTCTGCACCTGCACGCCCGAAGAACTGGAGATAAAAAGAAAAGAGGCGCTCGCGGCCGGGAAAAAACCCAAATACGACGGCGCCTGCCGGGACAAAGGCCTGAAAAAGTCGCCGGGCTGCGTCGTCCGCTTCCGCGGCACGGATGCCGGCGTCACCGTCGTGGAAGACCTCATCAAGGGGAATATCGTATTTAACAACGAAGAACTGGATGATCTGATCATCGAGCGCGGCGACGGGTATCCCACGTATAATTTCGCCGTGGTCATCGACGACGCGATGATGAACATCACGCATGTCATTCGCGGCGACGACCACGTCAACAACACCCCGCGCCAGATTCTGATGTATCAGGCGCTGGGCTTTGAGGTTCCGAAGTTCGCCCATGTTCCGATGATTCTGGGATCCGACAAGACCCGCCTGAGCAAGCGACACGGGGCCACCTCCGTCATGGCCTACAAGGAAATGGGCTATCTGCCGGAAGCGCTCGTCAACTACCTGGTGCGCCTGAGCTGGTCGCACGGAGACCAGGAAATTTTTTCCCTGAAGGAGCTGATCGAGTTCTTTTCGCTCGATGCGGTCGGCAAATCGCCCGCTGTTTTCAATCCCGAAAAACTGCTGTGGCTCAACGCCCACTATATCAAGGAGGCAAGCCCGGCGCGGCTGGCGGAAGAAATGAAGCCCCTGTGGCCCGCCGAAGCCCGTTTGGGCGACGCCGCGTTTGCGCAAAAGGTGATTGCCGACCTGCAGCCGAGAGTCAAAACGCTGGTGGATCTGGCGAAAGCCGCGGAATTCTACTTTACCGACGAGATCGTTTACGAGGCGGAAGCCGCGCAGAAGTTTCTGACCCCCGACGTATCGGCGCACTTGCAGTCCATCGCCGCGGCCATTCCGGGCATTGAGGATTTCAGCAAGGCAGGCATCGAAGCGTTTTTGAAAAGCTTCATCGAGGCCAAAGGCATCAAGTTCAAGGCGATCGCCCAGCCCCTTCGGGTCGCGCTCACCGGAAAAACCGTCAGTCCCGGCATCGACGAAGTCATGGTCACACTGGGGAAAGAGCGGGTGGCAAAAAGAATCACCGCCGCCGTGGACCACATCGCAAAGCGGCAGTGAACCGGCCGAAGACAGGCAGAGTTTCGGCATGAGGCGGCAATTTTGCCTTGACATTTCGCGCCGGTTTGACTAGGTAAACACGCTCGACTTTCAACTGCTTTTGGCGGATTGTCGTTTGGCGGCACCCGGATAGAAAGAATTTCATGGTCCCATCGTCTAGTGGTTAGGACGCTGGCCTCTCACGCCGGAAACCGGGGTTCAAACCCCCGTGGGACTACCAAAAACATTTGGGGTCAAATCTTTATTCTTGACATTTGCCTGATCTCTCTCTGATTTCATCCTGTTCCCGGAACAGGTTTTCTAACAAAAGAGAGAAACACAGGGCGAATTTTCAGGTGCGCTACCAGGGGACTTCAGGGGCGCCGGCGCGGAATGGTCGCGGCCGTTCCCTGCAGACCCGTCACTCATTGCTCATTGCTGATAAAGAGGCGCTGTCCCTGATTTTCCGGTCGAAATGTCAAGAATAAAGATTTGACCCCAATTACAAAAGGAGGCTACGGTGAACACAACGTCAAAACTGATGATGTATTGCTGCATGGTGATTTTTGTTTTATTGATGATGACGCCGGCTTTTGCCCAGGAAGGAAAAGACGCGCCGCCGCCAACGGTTGTTGCGGGCCAGGAAACCGACTCCGCGGCGGTCGTCCCGGAAGCCGCGACCAAGTGGTACGTCGGCGTCATTGCGGGCGGAGCGCTGGCCGATGATCTCAACATCGCCAATAACGCTTTTCCGGGAAACATTGAGCCCAAGGCAGGCTTCGCGGCGGGCGTGGCCGCTGGTTTTAAATTACCCTATGGCCGGTTGGAGGCGGAGTTCTCCTACCTGCGCAATCAGTTGGGCAAAGTCACCGCCGATGGAAAAGAGATTGCCTCATCGGGCGCGATTTCCAATTTTGCGTTGTTGATCAACGGCTACATTGATTTCAAAAACAGGACCGCCTTTACACCCTACCTGAGCGCGGGCATGGGCGCTTCCAATTTCAACATCGATTCCATGCCGGTGAAAGTGGGCGGCGCCTACGTGATGGAAAACGCGAACAGCGTCGTCTTTGCCTACCAGTTGGGCGCGGGCGTCGGCTTTGCCGTGACGGACCACTGGACCATCGATTTGAAATGCCGGTATTTTGCAACTTCCGATCCCGACGTGGCCAAGTCCACGCTGAAATTCAGAAGCAGCAATATCTTCCTCGGAGCAAGATACTCGTTTTAATGCTTTAAATGGTTTTCGATATCCTGATGGTAGCGTGTAAAAAGCAGGGCGGCCTCGGTGCGGTTGCGGACGCCTGTTTTCTCGAAAATATTGCGCATATGCGTCTTGACGGTTTTGTTGCTTAAAAAAAGTCTGTGCGCGATTTCTTCGTTGGTCAGGCTTTCGCTGACCAGCTCCAAAACCTCCATTTCCCGGTGGGAAATTTTATTCAGCTTCACCAACTGCTCGCTGGTGGGAGATTTGACCATATCGCTTTTCTGTGAATCCATCAGGAGCTTGCCGCAGACGCGGCCCAGCAGACCGGGCGAAAGCCAGACCTCGCCGCGGGTGACGACGCGGACGGAGGGGGCGATATCCTCTTCCAGGTGATCTTTCTGGACAAACCCGCGCGCTCCTCCCCGCATCATCGCAATCACGTTCTGCTCGTGATATCGGTTGCCCAGAATAATGAACCGCACGGAGGAAAATTTGCGCACGTAATCCATCAGCCGCTTCATATCGATCGCGGCTGCCTCGCGCAGGACGGCCATGTCCAGGATGATGACATCCGGCATCTTGTCGATCGCCTTGTTCAGAAAGTTCAGGAAATTTTGCGCTTCCGCCCTCACGTTCCGGACGACAATAGCCCCGCTGATGCTGAATTCCTGATCATTGTGCAGTCCGTGGAGCACCCGCGCCTCGGTTTCTTCGTCATTGCAGATCACTGTCAGTTTGGTCATAGAAGGATCCCTTTCTCAGTCAACCCATCTCACGAACCCGTCACGGGCGTAGCGCTGAAACGCCTTGTCCAGCAGCGGGGGGCTGGTTTCCACCTCATCCAGATAGCGGGTTTCCGCAGCCAGCAGATCGGCGCGGAAACTGCCCGCATCCAGCACCGTGTAGCCGTGATGACTTGTTGTAAGATGCCTCTGCGGCTCATCGAACGTCAGCTCATACATTTTGTCTTTAATCGTAAACAGGTGAACCAGGCCGTTTCGCAGGCTGTCATAAAGGCCCTTGGCGTTATAGCGGCCGCGCGGCAGAAAATACTCGTTGATAAATCCGACATAGGCCTGCCGGGCCATGCCGGTTTCCCGGTTTTCACCCCACCAGAAACCGGCCAGATAATCGATGCTGCAGGACATGAAGACAAAAGCGACCAGCATATCATCCTTCTGCAGAGGAAATTTTTTGATGGGATTCAAAACAAGGGAATCAAAATGAGGCCGGAAATCCCGAAACCAGATGCGTTTTCCGTCGGGGATATCCATATATTCCGCGGCACTTTTCACGATTCACCCAGTCGGTTTCTATCATTTGTCTGTTTGAAAACGCTGCTGCGTTCACCGCTTGTACGCTGTTGGAATCAACCCATACTCATAAAGTAGTAAAAATGCAAGCAGGAAAATAGGGCAATTCGGGAGACATAACAATTAATCAATTAACAATGAAGCGAAAGAGTGTCCGGATCGCACCGTCCGTCCCGCATTTACAGACTGTGTCTCAAGAACATAGGAAATATCGATTTAATGTCCCCGCCGGAAACTTCCCCGCCCCTGGCGGGCGGGGACTGAGGGGCGGGGGTGCAGTCTTTAATTTTCACCCTCACCCTAACCCTCTCCCCTCAAGGGAGAGGGACAAAACGTCCACCCCCGGTGTTTTCACGCCACCCCCGGTGTTTTCACGCCACCCCCGGTGTTTTCACGCCACCCCCGCCGGCGGAGGTGGTGAGGTTGTAGGGCGCGGTCCCCGAGCGCGCCGCTTTCCGGACTGTTCGGGGAACAGTCCCTACATCGCAAGCATGTAATGAGACGTTTGCACAACCAATAAAACCAACAATTTTATCATTCCCGCGAAGGCGGGAATCCAGGATTCAATAATATTAGTGGATTCCGGGTCAAGCCCGGAATGACGAAGATAATTGTGACGCTGGTGGTCAGTCGTCATGCCGGCGGAAGCCGGCATCCAGGAAGAACAATGGGTTGCAACCCCTTGTTCTATAAAGACCGAAGCAATCGGCGTTGAAGCAGATCGTCCAGATCTCTGCGCCCGTCCAGAACACAGTGGATAAAAACCTGCTTTGCAACGATTGAATAAATAATTCGGTACGGCTTCAAATGAATCTCTCGATACTCGCGAACGCTTATTCTGTCCAGCTCAGGTGGAACATGGCCGCGCATCGCCATGGTTTCAAGGCTGGAACACGCCTCCTGTAATTTGTTAAAAACAGCATCAGCCTTTTCAGGCGAATCATGGCGTAAAATATAGTGATAAATCTCGAAGATATCTTCTTCGGCATCAGAAATCAGATAAACGTCGATTTTCATTCTATTTCCCGGATACGTTTTTGCAAATCGTCAAAAGCGTTTTTTATCGGCTTCACGCGGCCTTCTTTAAGGTGATTCGCGCTGAGGGCAAGTATTTTCAGCAACGCCAGGCTTTCCTGGAATTGTTCAAAGGTTCGAATATCCTGAACGACAACCTTCGCCTCGCCATTTTGCGTTATGATCAGGGTCTTTTGATTATTCGAAACATCTGCGATGACTTCCGAAGCATGTGCTTTAAAGTAGCTGATCGGTTTTATATCTTCTGATGGCTTCATGTTCAACCTCCCTTGTTGACCAATATATAGATCATTAACAGGTCTGCTGCAAGCAAATAATTCTGGGGACATAGCACATTATTCGCGAATTGCGCCACTGGCTTAAGACTCAAAACAGTTTTACGAGAGCGTCATGTCCAGGATTTAAAGAAATGAAGTGAAAGAGAGAAATTAAGTGTTATTTCCCCGGAATTACAAATACTTAAAACTTAATACTTATTTTAAAAACGTGTGTTTACGGTGTAGCTGCCGGTGGTGGTGGCCCGGACGTTTTCGGTGTAGAAGATGCCCATTCCACTGCCCGTGAGCACATTCTTGCCGGACAACGTTCTTTCGAGAGAGCCGGAGTAGTCAATTTCCTGATTGTCCAGCGTGACGGTAATGTTTTCCTTGCCCATCGCAAAAAGGCTGTAGAGCAGGTCGGAGGATGTTTTTTCGTTGGCGGCGGCCGACGAGGGAGCGGTCGCCGCGTCCGTGGAATTTCGCTCGACTGTTTTTTCCGCATTGGTGGCGGTGACGACCGAAACCGGTTCCCCCGTCACGGTAGTGTAGGCCTTGGCCATTTCTTCTTCATCGAGTGCATCCGCCGCAAAAGACGGGTCCATGAAGACGAAACAAAGAGCCGCGGCAACGAGCAGAAAACAGAAAATAAATCGTCTTTTTGTCTGCATTGTCGGCTCCTGTGGATTCCTTTTTTACCCCGAATTAAGCGCTTACAGTCCGCCGATCTTCACATTCAAACGGTGGAACTGGATATTGTCGATGGCAACGGGGCCGAAGCTCTGAGCGCCGAACTGAACATTTTCCATTCGCACCGTGCCGGACATCGGCAGGCTCAAATTGACGGTGGTAATGCCGCCTGCGTCCGTCGCCACGTCCATCGAGGCGGGAGTATTGTACACATCGCCGATCGACCCGATCTTGAAGACATTGGATACCCCGCCAAACTCCCAGGTGGAAGGAGTTGCCGGATCATCCGAACCGCCCGTTGCCGAACCGGCGATGTGAATGCCGGCAAGGCTCAGCGCCGCCGGTGTGGTGTTGTAGGTATAGGTGAACGCATCTGCAAAAACAGTCGTCCGCGAGTCAAAACGGACTCCCTGTCCCGTCGAAGGCGCCCAGAAGCGATGCAAACCCGGTCCCGCCCGCAACGCATCCGCGTCGAGGGAGCCCAGCGGCTGATTCTGCAGGTGAAAGTCGCCTGCGTCGCCGGGCTTCAACAGATAAGCCGTATAGGCGGTCCCCAGCGTAACGAGGCCGGAATCAGCGGTTGCCGTCAGCAGGGTCACGTCGCCTGCGGCCCAGGTGGAAGGGTCGCTGTAATCAAAACCGCCACTCAGGCCAAGCGCAGCAATCAGGCCCGCGTTGTCTAAAGAATTGGCCGTCATGTAATGACCGACCGTATTGGAAAGGTATGCGGTATTGGTGATATTGGTGCTGAAGGCATTGAGCACCAGGCTTCCCACGCTGTACCAGCGGGGGTTCAGATGGGAAGTATTGCGCAAGGAAACGAAGGTTGTGCCGGCCGGAAGCGAGGAGCCGGTGCTGTCCGTGGCCACGTCGATGAAAGTCGGGTCCAGTATCCGGTCAAAGGCATCGGCCAGTCCGGCAATATTGCCGTTTCGGACATTGACATCGGATAAAATATCGTCCCGGTGAGACGCCCAGGTATAAGCCGCCTTTGTCGCGTCCGGGGCCGTCGTCGTATAATAGGCAATAAAGTTTGCCACCAGCGTCACCGGTTCAGTGTCGCGCCTTGTGGCAATGAGAAAATTTCCCCCCGCGCCGTTGTCCACGGCTACGTTGTGCAGCTCGATCCAGTTGGGGGCGGTTTGCGAATCGGAGAACTTGTAGAGGTCCATGTGCACCTGAGCGCCCACCTGCATATTGATGGAGATTCCGGCCTGTCCGGAAATCGTCTGCAGATCGTAATCGGCAAGCTGCGCCATCTGGGCCGGAGAAGCCCACGGCATCAGGCACAGGGACAACAAGAGCCCCGTAAGAACAGCACTTGCGCCCCGTCCTGCCGTCACGCCCCGTTTCACAAAAGAAGCAATGGCCCGGAAACGAAAACTCAATGTCATGGCTTTGGGCATTTTCACGCTTGGCGCTCCTGTGAATTCTTTTTTACCTTGTGGATTGAACTATCCCAAAATAATCAAGCTGTAAATACTCCTTTCGGGGTATTTCTGCGCGCCGTCCGGCCGGACTTTCGTCAGCTTTTGATCTCCAGTTCGTAAACGGCGAACGCTTTGCCGGTAAAATCCAGCACCAGCGTATGCAGATGCGCAGCATCGTCAAAAACCAGCTTTGCGCCCTTGACAATCGCGCCGAAGCGGCTTTTTCCTTCCACGCCGTCCACCACCACCAGCCAGTTTCCCTTCTCCAGCGCCGCGTAAGCCAGATGCTTCGAGTCCGGGCTGTAAGCCGGAATGGATACGCCGTCGTAGGCCTTTTGCTCTTTGCCGTCCGCCACCATCCGCCACTTGCCGTCTTTTTGCGCCATGTAGCAGAAATGGTTCGAGTCGGGACTGAACTGCGGGAGCGAAATCTTGTCATAGAGCGGGCCCTCGCTTCCGTCTTTGACGATCAGCCACTTGCCGCCTTTTTGCGCTCCGTAGGCCAGGTGCCGGGAGTCCGGGCTGTAAAAGGGGAAAAGAATCGTATCGTAGCGGACGCCGGCTTTGCCGTCCACCACCATGACCCCCTTGCCGTCTTCCAGGGCGGAATAGGCCACGTGCTTTGAATCCGGGCTGAATTCCAGAAAGCCCAGCGCCTTGAAGCCCGGGCCTTCCTTTCCGTCAATCACCATGAACTGCTTGCCGTCCCGTATCGCCATGTGGGCGACGCGGGTGGAGTCCGGGCTGAAGATGGCGATGGCCACACTGTCGTAGCGCGGGCCTTCTTTGCCGTCGGTCACCATGAACCACTTGTCGCCCTTTCGGGCGGAGTAGGCCAGCTTTTTGGAATCCGGGCTGTAGCTGCTGACGCTGATCTGCTCGTAGGCGGGACCGGCCTTGCCATTGTCGATGAACATGAAATGATCGCCCTCTTTGGCGGCATAGCCCAGGCGTGAAGAATCTTTGCTGAACAGGGGCGCGGAGATCAGGTCATAGTCTTTTCCCTTTTGTCCGTCGCGGACCATGACCATTTTCTTGCCGTTGATCGCCGCATAAGCCAAATGGGCGGAATCGGGGCTGAAGAGCGGACTGTTCAGCTTTATCGCGATGCCGTCAAAGGCCGGCTCTTTTTTTTCGTCCGCCACGACCAGCTGCTTTTTGCCTTTTTTTGCCACGTAGGCCAGCCGCTTTGAATCCGGACTGAAGACAGGCTTTCCGGCCGCCTCGAACCCTTCGCCTTCCCGTCCGTCGAGGAAAACGTGCCAGTTGTCGCCCCTTTTGGCGATGTAGGCCGCGCGTTTTCCATCCGGACTGAAAAGAGGCGTATCTTTGGCGATGCTGTCATACGAAGGGGATATCTTCCCATTTGTGACCACGGCATATTTTTTGTCCTTGCGGGCCACAAAAGCCATTCCTCTGGAATCGTTGCCGACGACGAGGGAAGGCGCAAAAACGTCCCAGTCCGTGTAGGCCGTGCCGAACGACACGGTTTTTTCGACGAGCTGCGGCGCGGCCGCGCACAAATAGCCGGCGCCAAGGACGATGATCGAAAGGATAAAAAATAAACCAAGAAAAGTGCGTTTCATGTTTGAACTCCTTTTAAAATGGCAGTGCCCGCCTATACAATTTTTGTCGGCAAAATGCAAATTACTGTCACCCTGAGCTTGTCGAAGGGTGCCAGAATTAAGTGATATGTCCCCCGAATTAGAAAGGCAGGGGGAGTTGCCTCCCCCTGCCCGGTACATCATGGCCTGAACTTCAGGCCGATACTGCAAGGTTAATCTTAATGGGCTGCGATATCCACCCAGCCGTTGACGCCGACAACCAGATTGTCAACATACAGAGAACCCATGGTGCTGACTTTATCAGTGGGAATAGCAGCTGTGAGTCCCGCCAACGGAGCGTTATTGGAGAACACAACGTCAGCAGACAGGCCGCCGACAGTGACGACCACATTGGACAATCCGATGTGGACAATCGAGGGGCTCAAGTTGTTCTCCACGTAACCGGCATACATCATTTCGGTGATGGTGGTTGCGGTTAAAGTTGTCACGGTAGTGTCAACTGTCGCCACATCGATCGTAACCGTACCCGCAAGATCCAGACCCGTGAGGTTCAGGTTCTTCAAGCCGACATAACCGGCTTTTGAGCCTGCGCCGCCGATAAGGTCTTTGTTATCGTCACCCCAGGAAACGACAAGGCCCTGGCTGATCGCGATATTCAGATTGCCCAGGTCAATGGTCACGCCCTGAGTGCCGTCCGCGCGAGCGCCGAGCTGAAGCGAACCGGTAAGCGTAGCCGTCGCGCCGGAAACATAGACACTGCCCAGTTCCTGATCCAGCCCTGCTGTTGCATCATTGCCGAGGGCGGCCGTAGCCGTCAGACCGGAAATGCTGGCGGCCATGCCGGTGCCGAATCCGATTTCAACGTAGGTCCAGTCGCTGGCGTCTGTTGCCACGTCAATGGTAAGATCGCCGGCTGCGGTAATTTTTGCAATTTTGAGGTCTTTCAGACCGACCCAGCCGGTATCAGCCGCAACAGCAGTAGTCTGCAGCGTCGCATCTGTCGAGTGATTTCCATAGACGCCATTTGTGTCCGTGGTGAACGCCCAGTCGATGCCGTCGGTATCGCCCCAGGCCAGAGTATCAATGCTGAGGTTTCTAATGGTCGCATTGACAGCAAGGCTCACACCCTGACCCGTGGCGCGGTCATTGTAGATGTCCACATAGCTGTCGCCGCCGAGGCGCAGCGCAAGACCTTCCAGATACAGGGATCCAAGCGTGTACTTCATGTCAGGAACACCAGCTAAGGTGGGTCCGAGTTCCGCGTCTGCCGTCATGCTGTCCATTGTAACCTGCAGAGAACCGAGGCCGATGCGGACAAACGTCACGCCATTGCCGTGATCACCGGCAACGCCCGTGCCCGTGGCGACGTCAATCGTCAACGGAGCAAACGGAGTTTTCTCTCCTGCGCCTTTATCCGAGGCAACCTGCAAGTACTCAGCGGCGCCTGCTACGGTGCCGATATCCGCGATAACGGCATTCTTTGCGGTATTAAATTCTGTATTTGCCGTGCCAAAATCTGCATAGCTGGGAAGACCATAAGTCGCTGCATACAACAAAGCTTTGTTAAGCGTGGGGGCAGGATCTGATGTAGCCGTGACATAATCAGCTACCAACGTTTCACCAGCAGTTTGTAAAGCCAATGCTTTTGCTGAGAAAGTAGTCGCTTTTGCTGCTCCGCTGTGCTTTGCGTACCACTCCGCTCCCAACAGGGTCTGATCCGCACGGACGCGCAGATCAGTAATGTTCAGACCGGTCAGACCGACCCAGCCTGCGTTATCCGTGATGGCACCCGTGGCTCCAAAACCGTCCGCATCGCCCCAGGCCACGACGTTTGCACCGAGTTGAACTGTCGCGTCCAGGTTGATGGATACGCCCGCCTGACCGGTTACGGATGACAGGTCTCCATCTTCCATCGCCGTCATTGAGAATGACGTAAAAGGAAGCATGAGCATTGCCATCAAAGCAATAACCATAAAAATTTTCTTCATGTTTTTCTCCTTTAAATGTGAAATCGGTTAAAAGTTCCGGATCTCCTCTCCCCTCCCAAGGGTTTCAGGCAGACCCCCACTATTCACTATCAACTATTCACTATTCACTATTTTTGTCCTCTTCCCCCTCCTTTCTGCCTTTCCTCCTTTGGGAAAAGGCAAGAAATCCATGAATCGTTGTTTTATAATTCTTGCTTCCTGCTCACCTTCTTTGCAGTGCGCGCATGCATCAGCATGCCGCACACGATTGACGCGTTACGGCGATTTTGTGGCGCTGCCCCACTGAAACGAAAAGCCCAACTGATTTGTTCCCGCAATTCGGCTGAGCGTCATGCAAAAGTCGCTGGCGGCCGTGCCGTCGGCCGTGATGGTTGTAGTCCCCAGATTTTGCCGGCTGACGTTGGTGATGCCGGCGCCGGTGATCGTGCCGCTGAAGCTGTTGAAGGTTCCGCTGATGTCGCCCTGCATGTTGGGCGTGCCGATTTTAACGTAGTTGAGCGTGCGCGCGTTGGGGTTGTTGATCGTGGCCGTGTCAAAGCCCATTTCGACAAAAAGGCCCTTGGCGACAAGGTCGCTTACCGCCGTCCCCAGCTGCACGCCGGTCCAGTCCTGATCCCAGGCAGTGGTTGAGCCGTTGTTGTAGTAGCCCGTTTTCAAAGAGCCGATGTTGGCGTACATGCGGGCCTCGACATCCAGATCCAGCCGGGCGATGTCCTCGCCTCCCATGGTCCGCCAGGAAAAGGTTGTGTAGCCGGCGGCGTAAACGTCGGAGAGCTCCGCATCGGCCATTTCCTGCATTCCGGCGCGGCAGGGCTGCGCCGCGAGCCACATCGCCGCACAGAAGAACAGGACGAAAAACACAGCCGAAAACCGCAATTTGCTGAAATGAGCCATCTATTCCCCTAAATTTCTGAACAGGTCAGCCTTTTAAAATGAAAAACGAAGCATGTTTCGACGAACTCACCAAGACAATTTTAATGATAAATCTGCGTGTGTGATACGGCAGAAAGCCGGGCCTGTAAATACTCCTTTAGGATGATTTTTTTCCGTTCTGCCGGCAAAAGGGGGAAATTACGACTTTTGGAGTATTTATTCTGGGGACATAACACTTAATTAATGTCTGGAACTTGAAGAAAAGAATTGAAAGAAATAATTAGGTGTTATGTCCCCCGAATTATAAATTATAAATTTCAGTGTAAATTCATTCTAAAGAAGTATTCACACGTGGGCCTTTCTCCTGTATCAAAAATGAAAATTCCGTTTGTCCCTGGGCGAGATGAAGATGCGGCTAAGACAATACTTCCCTGCTTGTTTCTTGCTGATGATGGCGGTTCTGTTTTCTGTCCTCCTTTCCCCCCCGGCTTTGGCAGATCTGCAGAGAGTTGACGAAAATGAACTGGCAAGGGTCAACGCCCCGGTGACGGGAGAGCTGGTCGATGAATCGGGCCAAATTTATTCGCGCCACGGCGGCTATGTCGCTGACAAGGAGGAGCCGGAACCGGATTTAGGAAACATGATTGATGCCGAGGATGCCTTATCCCCGGTGACGGTTAAATCGGGAACGGGATACCTCTCAGACTATTTCAATTTTAAGGACGGCTCAGTATGGATCTGGATGAACCTGGGGGATCAGGAAGTCGCCATGCAGTCCCGCGATTTCCTGTGGACGCTGGGTTCCGATGCTGCGAAAGCCGCCGGCCGGGAGCAGGTGCTGGGCGCCTTCGCTTTGGACCGTCTGAGCGTAAAAATCGGCGGGGACAGCTATGTTACGCTGCAAACAGACGCCGGTCAGATGGGCATCGGCATTGATATCGATGCCGGAATTGACCGCATTGACCTTGCCGCTCTGTCCTGGGGCGATGCGGACGGTTTTCCTCCCAGTCCGGTTGGCAACACCAACAAAGCCGGCTATGTGGGCTTAAAAGATACGGCCATCACCGGAGTGACTGTTTCCGGCCCGCTCACGATTACCGTCCAGACGGATGCCAACAATAACCTCAGCGCAACCAAAACCGCCCAAATCGGGTTTGACAAACTGGATGTCGATCTGGCGTCCCTGGATACGACGGTGGTAACCGGCGACAAGAAGGATTTTTCCGGCAATCAGGATGTTCTGGGCACGCTCTACTTGAATGACCTGTCGATAAAGAATGTGAGCGGTCATTTGTACTTGCAGGATCCCACCGGCGCGGGAACGGCGACTAATCTGGACCTGGGTGCAACGGTTGACTCATTGGATCTGGACACGCTGGCCTGGGGAGACCCGGACGGAGTCCCCGAACAGCCGAATATGGGCGGTGTGGGCTTGAGAAGGCTGTCCATTGCCAATCTGGCGATTGACGGTCAGGCCACAATGGACACAAAGACTGTTCCGGATGATTCCGGCATGAATTTTTTTCCGGCGGGCAAAGTCTTCCTTCGCCTGGGATTCAGCAAGCTGGATATCGGCATGGGCTCCCTGGATACCGACCTGGCGCTGGGCGACAGCAAGGATAATGTCAATCAGGTTCTCGGTTCTCTTTATCTGGGCGGTCTGATCCTGAAGATGAAGGGAGATGTGGACATCCACACGCCTTCGGCAGACACTCAGGGTGTGGTAATTGAAATGGATGTCCAATCCTCCCAATTCACCTTAAACACTCTTTCCTGGGGAGATGCTGACGGCATCGGTCCCGGCAGCGCAGCCGGTTATACGGGCTGGAGGAATGTGAACATAGACGGTTTGAAGTTGGACGGCAAGGTCTCAATGGATGTGGCAACCGTCGATGGCAATGCAGCGCCAACCCCAACAGCATCGTATATGTATGCCAGCTCTGCTGAGCAAAATATGAGCCCCAGTTTTGTGCATATCGGCATCGGGACCGGCAACGCGGACGCAGCTCCCGGCGCTGTAAATGCTCCGCTTGCTGTCAGCATTGACACCTGGCGTCACGAAGTTGTCCGCGGCGCCGACAAAACCCTGGCAACCGGGAATGTACTCAGAACTTTTTATATGAAGGATCTAAAGCTTGGCATCAACGGCTGGATTGATATCGGCGCCCACTAGCCCTATTCGGGGGACATAACACTTAATTCAAGTTCCAGATATGACGCTCTCATACAATTGTTTTGGAATTAAGTTCGGCGGGTCTGAAGACCCGCCCTACGTCTTTTACGTAGTGCGTACCTTTAGGTGCGGTTGAATTAAGTGTTATGTCCCCCGAATGCTAGCTGCGGCGCGCAAGTTTTGCTTCCTGCACGAAACGCGGCGTCAGTTCTTCGTTTTTCACTTGCCGCAGATAAAGGTTCATTAAAACCTGATAAGAAACGCCGACTTCGTCGGCAATTTTTTTGAAGTAGGCAATCACGTCTTCATCGATGCGAATGCTGATTGGCTTCTTCAGCTTTTTGGCATATGGATTCTTGATCGCTTTTGAAAAATCGTATTTATTTTTCATAGTTTCCTCTTCTGCCAATATTCTTCTCTTTCAGTTTTATCGGCTTTTCTCGCCGATATGATTCTTATGGTTTCCTCATTCGCTTCCTTGACTCTTTCGCAAAAGGAAACCACCAATTCCTTTAGCTTTGACGACAATCCCAAAATAATAAATCTATCCTCATCATCTGAGTGGTCCGGATCGGAAATCAACAACGCTTCGGAATCATAGAACACGGTCATGGCTTCTTCGAAAGCAACACCATGCTTTTTCCGGTTCATCCTGTCTTTATCGGGGTCCCATGCAAATTTCACGCATACAATGTATATAATCCAAGTATAGTTGTCAATCATCAAGCACTATTTCTTGCGCTTGATTCGTATTCGGGGGACATAGCACTTAATTCAACCGCACCTAAAGGTACGCACTACGTAAAAGACGCAGGGCGGGCCTTCAGGCCCGCCGTGTATATTCGGGGGACATAACACTTAATTCCGTTGTCATGGTGAGCCTTCTGACTAATTTATTGTAAATCAATATATTAGCATCCATACCTTTACATTATTATGTTATATCCTTGACAAAATGATTATTAACCTTTACATTATCAGAAACTAACATTTACATTCTATAGGGGATTTAGTCATGGCTAAGTTAAGAAAAAGGGGTGAAGAAATTAGAAGTTTTATTTTAGACATTGTTGAAAACAATACGACAAAACTGATCCCCAAGACGATGGATAAGTTTAACATTACTCGTCAAGCAGTTTTTCAGCATATCCAACATTTAATTAAACAGGATATGTTAATACATACAAATCATGGAGTGTACGAATTACGCCCACAAGAAGAATGGTCTGAAACATTTTCTATCAGCAGTAATTCCGCAGAAGATGTTGTATGGAGAGAAGTAGTAGGCCCTAGAATAGGTAAGTTACCCGATAATGCTTTAGATATTTGGTATTATGGATTTACGGAAATGTTCAATAATGTCGTAGACCATTCTAATAGCAAAGATGTGTTGATTAGAATTAAGAAAACCGCTCAAACCACTCAAATGGATATTGCTGATGGCGGGATTGGAATATTTAATAAGATTAAAAATGTGATGGGACTTCTTGATGAGCGTCATGCAGTCATAGAATTAACAAAGGGTAAATTAACCACTGACCCGAAAAGCCATTCAGGTGAAGGAATATTCTTTGCTTCGCGTATGTTTGACACATTTTGTATTCTTTCAGGCGAAGTTTTTTTATCACATGCATATGGTGAGGATGAAGACTGGATTTTACAAAATAACGCTGCTCAAAATGGCACGAGGGTGTCTATGAAATTAAAAAACAACACTGCCCGCACTAAAAGAGAAATATATGACAAATTTTCTGATGTTGATTATGGTTTTACAAAAACAGTAGTCCCGGTTCGGTTAGCTCAATACGGGAACGAAAAGTTAATTTCTCGTTCTCAAGCCAAGCGCTTATTGGAGAGAGTGGATAGGTTTAAGACGGTATTGTTTGATTTCAGCGAAGTTGAAACAATTGGCCAGGCATTTGCGGATGAGGTATTTAGAGTTTTTGTCAACGCACATCCACATATTGAGATAATACCAATACGTGCCAATGCCGATGTCACTCAAATGATCCAAAGGGCGAAGTCTATTAATTCAGAAGAACAAGGACAACTGTTTTAAAAAAATTCCAAACTGACCCACTACCAATTAAGAAGCGCATTTGACAACTGGGCATGGAATGTGGTTTACTTCGCCGCACCAGCGCAACAACAGTCTGAGTGATGCATAACGGGGGAATCTGGTATGGGCAAGGCAAGGAAGGCAAGGCGCTTGAGCGGGCTGCTGCTGTCGGCGGTTCTGCTTTTGAGCGCGCTGTTTTTGGCGGGATTTGTTCCGGAGTGGGGCGCGGCAAAAGCATCGGCCTCGGAAAAGGCAAATGCGGCGGCCGCGACGGCGTCCATTCCCGATCTGGTGGAAAAGCTCAGTCCGGCGGTGGTCAATATCGCCACTACCCGGGTGGTGAAAAACCGCCTGACTGGGCGCGACGTCAGTCAGCAGGGGATGGGCTCCGGCTTAATCATCTCCGCCGACGGCTACATTTTCACCAACCATCACGTTGTAAACAAGGCCGACAGGATCAAAGTCAAACTGGCCGACGAAAAGGAATATGACGCCACGGTCAAGGGACAGGATGCGGCCACCGACCTGGCGCTACTAAAGATCGATCCGGACGCGGAGCTGCCCTTTGCCGCACTGGGCGATTCGGACCGCTGCCGGATCGGCGAAACGGTTTTCACGATCGGGAATCCGCTGGGCCTGAACCACACGATCACGGCCGGCATCATCAGCGCCAAGGGCCGGGTGATCGGCGCCGGGCCCTATGACAATTTCATTCAGACGGACGCTTCGATCAATCCCGGCAACAGCGGCGGGCCCCTGTGCAATCTGCAAGGCGAGGTGATCGGCATCAACACGGCCATCGTCGCGCAGGCGCAGGGCATCGGCTTTGCCATCCCCATCAACATGGCCAAATCCATTCTCGGCGATCTGAAAACCAGCGGGAGAATCACCCGCGGCTGGCTGGGCCTGACCACTCAGGCCATCACGGATGACATCCGCAAGAGCCTCAAGCTGAAGGATCAGAAGGGCGTTCTGGTCAGCAATGTTTTCGCGGGCGACGCGGCGGATCAGGCGGGGATTAAAATCGGCGACGTGATTCTGGAGATCGACGGCAAAACCGTGTCGGACAACCGGGAAATGGGCCAGGTCGTGGCGGCTCTGCACGTGGGCAGCCGGGTGCCGGTCAAGATTTTCCGGGACGGCCGCACGCTGACGCTTCAGGTGGTGGCGGCCGAGCGCAAGGACGGTCAGGAACAGGAAACGGACAGCCGGCTTGCGGAAAGATACGGCCTGAAGGCGCAGGAAGTGACGCCGGAAATTGCCCGGGTTTTGGGCATGGACGCCAAAACCGGCGTCATCGTCACGGAGGTCAAGGCGGGCGGGCCGGCCGATGAGGCGGGTTTGAAGCCCCGGGATGTCATTTTGAAGATCGCGAACAGTGAAATTTCCGGCTGGAAGGAATTTGTGGCCGCCCTGAAGCAGGGCGACAAGGGCGAGGTGATGCTTCTGCTGGTCCGGCGCGGCAAAGCCAATCTCTTTGTCACGCTGAAGAAAGCGCCGGAAGTGAAAAAATAGCCTAATTCGGGGGACATAACACTTAATTCATTGGTAATTCTATAATTGGTGAATTCGGGTGTGAATTAAGTGTTATGTCCCCAGAATCCATCAATGTTTTTCTCAGGAAATCTGTAGGGCGCGGTCCCCGAACGCGCCGTTTTCCGGACTCAGGAAATCTGTAGGGCGCGGTCCCCGAACGCGCCGTTTTTCGGACTGTTCGGGGAACAGTCCCTACTTCTTTTGGATTAAGATTGTTTGAATGTGCGGCGGGGTTTTCTGCCGCGCTCTTTCTGCAAGACAATAAAATCATTAAAACATTAAAAATGCGCGGTTGGTCCGGCCTTCCCTTTGTACTAGGGCAAGGCTAGTATTATACTGTCATTAAACGAGTAGGGTGTTTTGTGGGAAAATATGTAATATCTGCAGGCAATTTCATCATCCAAGGAGATTGCTATGAAAACAGCCGCATTGGAAAAGGCAGTCAATCGTCCCGTGGGCCTGGCGCTGACCCGCGAAGAAACAAAAATCAGGGTTATGCAGTCCTCCCGCCTTGCGGGCATCGAGGATCGCCTGCTCGATCCGGGCGCGATGTCCCTTCTGCAGGTCGAGCGGCAGCGTCCCGTGGAAGCGCCGGAGGTTTTCCAGAACCGGAAAATGTGGCAGGGCCTGCAGGACTATCATCTGCGGATGAAACGCTGCGAACGGGAAGGCGTCCTGCCTGCCCGCGTGGAGCAGATCAACGCCATGACGGTCCCCGACGGCTACATTCCCGAAGCGCTTTCCCATCAGGACATTTCCGGAAAAGGGCTGCGCCGTCAGGCGAAATATATTTACCGGGCGCCTTTCTTCCAGACCGTCTGCGCGCATTCGGAGTATGCCGACTTGCCGGATTTTTCCATTCCCAAGCGGGTGATGAAGGAGACGTTGTGCATTCTCAACGGGCTCAGGAGCGCGGGGAATCTGTTCAGGAAAAACAAAATCCAGACGATGATCGGCTCGCTCACGGAGGCGAATATCGCCAGCCGCTGTTTCGGCAGCCTCTGGCCGGCGGGCATCAATCTTTACGGAATTCTGCGGGAACTCTATCCCGCTTTTCACGCCCGAATCACCGGACAGGTTCCGTTGTATGTAGCCGACAACATGGAGGATCTGCTGGATACGCCGCTGGATTCCCGCGCGGTCCGCGGCATCGGAAAATTCAGCATCGACGGGCAGGGCCGGTTTCTGGGCCTCTACCCGACGGGCGTGCTGCCGGCCGGGCAGGTCACGGAGGACTGCACCTTTGTGTCGCAGGATCAGATGGGCAGAAAAGCCATCGTCAACCGCATTCTGGAGGATATCGTCTCCGCCCTCAAAATCAACGCGGATCGCCCGGTCCTGGTGATTGACTATGCCGGAGGCGTGGGGAACATGTCCGAGCTGCTGCTCAAAAAGATACAGGACATGTCCGATGCAAACTGGAAAGACCGGCTCTGGTCCAGGGTCCGCGTCGCGGTTATCGATATTGCCGAGGATCAGTTGGCGGCGGGCATCAACCGTTTCCGGCAGATGGAAAAACAGCCCCGTTACGCGGGAATCTGCAGCCGGATCATTTTTTTGAAGGGAGACGTCACCCAGCCCCTGCAGGCCGATCATATCGGCGCCATGGAAGCCAGGTTCGGCCGGGAGGCCGTGGCGGATTCCCTCTGCCTGGGCATGACTTCCTATACTGTCGGCGCGCTGGACAATATCACGCTGGAAGGCGGCGCGACGATTGCCCAGGCGATGGCCGATGAGATGTACAAGCAGTGCTGGAAGGTGTATGCCGTCGATTTTTCATCGCCGATGTGGCGTCGTTCTGCCTTTCTGAAGGATACGGGAAAATGGGGCCGGGAATATCTGCGGATTGTCCACGGATGCGCCCAAAAGGAAGACGAGCTGGAATCCATGCCCTGGATCGTCCGCCTCTATATGAAAATCCGGTTCGGCGTGTCGCTTCGAAGCGTCGCCGATTTTGTCCGCTTCATGTCCATCGGCGCCGCGCTGGCTTCCCACTATACGACGGTCTGGCCGGACAGCGACGGCCATAACGCCGGCTATTGCGTTCTGGAAGACGGCACGCTGAAAAAGCCCGGCATTTTAAGCTTTGCCGAAAGGCTTCAGGGTCAGGGCGCAACGCTGTATTACAAATCGAAAATCTGGCTGTTTGCCACGCTGGACCTGGGCAGCGCCGGCGCAGGAAACCGCGCCTGGGCCTTTATCCCCGGCTGGATTGCCGACTTCGTCGTCGCGGAAAACAAAAGCAACCGGTAAAATGTCGATGGTGGATAGTGGATAGTGGATAGTGGATAGTGAATGGTGAATGGTGAATGGTGAATGGTGAATGGTGAAATGTAGGGAACGGTCGCGACTGTTCCCTGCGAAGTGACGGGAAAGAGACCGAACCTTGAACTTAGAACTTAGAACTTTGAACATTGAACATTGAACCTTGAACATAGAACTTTGAACCTTGAACATAGAACTTTGAACCTAGAACCTAGAACATTGAACATTGAACCTTGAACCTTGAACCTATCTTCCAGGAGGCTGTTGATGTTCGTCAGGAATGATGTCGGCAATCAAATATCCGTGCAGGGCCAACTGGCCGGCAAACGAATCCTGATCACCGGCGCGACCGGGTTTTTGGGGAAAGTGGTCATTGAGAAAATCATTCGGGAAATTCCGGATGTCGATAAAATCATTTTGCTGGTCCGGGGAAACGACCGTTGCCCTTCGGCGCGGGAGCGCTTTGACCGGGAAATTGCCGCCTCCACGATTTTTGACCGGCTGCGGCGGGAAAGCCCAGCCCGGTTCCGGCAGTTCTGCCGCGAGAAGATGGACTGCGTCACGGGCGAGGTAACCGAAAAATACTTCGGGCTGAGCCTGAAGGATTTTGCAAAGCTTGCCGGGCGGGCGGACGTCGTCATCCATGCGGCGGCCAGCGTGGATTTTCGGGAGCAGCTTCCCCGGGCGCTGAAAATCAACACACTGAGCCTGCTCAACGTGGCCCAACTGGTGAAGAAGGCGGGCAACATTCCGCTGGTTCATGTTTCCACCTGCTATGTGCACGGATTTCACCGCGGGGACTGCCGCGAAGAGGTCGTGGCGCCGGTGAAAAAGGCGTGCGCCCGCAATCCGCGGGGGTTTTATGAAGTGCGGCCGCTGATCGCAAAGCTGCAAAAGAAGATCGGGAAGGTTTCCGCGGGAAGCCCCGGGCAAGATGTGCTGGCCTGCCGCATGGTGGAGCTGGGCGCGAAAGAATCCCGCCGCCGGGGCTGGAACGATACCTACACTTTTACGAAGTGGCTGGGCGAGCAGCTGATCATGGAGGAGCTGGCGGATTCCACGCTGACCATCGTTCGCCCGTCCATCATCGAAAGCACGCTTCAGGAGCCTGTGCCGGGGTGGGTGGAAGGCGTCAAGGTGGCGGATGCGATCATCCTTGCCTATGCAAGGGAGAAGACGCCTTTTTTCCCCGCGCTGGCCGACGGCGTGATTGATATTATTCCGGCGGATTTGGCGGCCAACAGCCTGATTCTGGCCGCGGCCGAAGCGCTGGCGCTGCCGGGCAGGCTGCGCATCTATCAGTGCTCCACCGGGTCGGCCAATCCCGTAACGGTCGGCCGCATGAAGCATTTTCTTCAGACGGAAGCCAATCAAAACGTGGAAAGCTATGACCGGCTGTTTCCCCGTGGCCGTCCGAAAAGAGATTTCCGGATTATCGACCGGCGGATTTTTATTCTGGCAATGGCCGCGCTGCGGGGGCCCGTGACTCTGTATGACGGCGTCTGCCGGCTGACCGGCATGACCAACCGAATTCAGAAAATAACGGATTTTGTGCGCACGACCATGAAGCTGGCGGTGACGTTTTCCTTTTACGCTTCGCCGCGCTGCCTGTTTCACAATGAGCGGCTCGAGGAGCTGGCCTCGCGGGTCACGCCCGCCGAGCGCCGCGCCTTTCCGGTGGATCCGGCCATCATCGAGTGGGAGCGCTACATGGGGCCGGTGCACCTCGCCGGGCTCAACCGCTACGCCCTGAAGGACCGCAAGGTCGTCGCCCTCAAGGAGGCAAAGCCCGTCCGGGTCCCGGTCATGGTGAGCCCTTCGGCAAGTTCAGGATAGGGACAAAAGGTGGGAGCGCAGGTTTTTCTTGGCGTTGGCCAGGCCCAGCTTCCGGCGAATATTGTTGCGGTGGAATTCGACGCCCCGTTCGGAAATGTTGATCACTGATGCGATTTCCTTGGAGGTTTTTCCTTCCTTGACCAGACCGGCCACCTGGATTTCCACCGGGGTGAGATTCAGAAAATTCTGCGAGAGGCGCTGAAGAAAAGGGGAAACGATGCTCTGAAGATTGGCCTCGAGGATTTTCGCATAGGCCATCTGCCTATCGTCCAGGCGGCAGCTCTGCAGTTTTTCCAGAATGGGGAAAAGGAGAATCCGGACATTGGCCAGAACCGTTTCCTCCAGTTCGTTTTTGTCTTTTTCCCGCTGCTCCAGGAGCACTTTCAGCGCGACGTTGGTTTCTTCCAGGTGCAGGGCGTTGATCTGAAGCTGGCGCTCCTTTTGCCGCAGGCTGCGCTCGACGATCCGGCGTTCGTCGATCTCCCGGCGGAGTTTTTCATTGGCCGCCGTGAGCGCGATCGTTCGGGCGGCGACCCGCTGTTCAAGCTCATCCAGGGTCTGCCGGAGTTCTTCCTGCGCCCGGTTCTTCTCGGTGATGTCCACAAAGGAGCACATCAGGCAGACCGGCCGGTTTTGCCCGTCTTCAACGAGATGGGCGGAAAGCTGAACCATGACGGCGTGCCCGTCTCTGGCCTTGCCCGCCACCGCTCCCTGCCAGCTTCCCCGGGCAAAAACATGGCGCACAATCAGATCGACATCCTGCCGGGACTGAGCAAGGGTCAAAATGGATTGTCCGATGACCTCCGCGGGGTCGCTGCCTCCCCAGAGCCGAAGAAAAGCCTCGTTGACGTAGGTGATGCGGCCTTCCAGATCGCCGAACGCAATGGCGTTGATGGAAGAGGAGATGGCCTGGTCTTTGACCCGCAGTTCTTCCAGCACGCGCCGGACGTCGGTGACGTCGATGAAGGAGCACAGCGTGCAGAGAGGCTCGCCGCTCTCGCTGCGGACCAGACTGGCCGACAGGTGGACGACAATGCGCGAGCCGTCCTTCTTGCGGCCGGCCACCTCGCCCACCCAGCTTCCCTTTTCCAGTACCTGGGCGAAGATCAACGCCGCCTCCTCCTGGGAATCGGCAAACGTCAGCACGGACCGTCCGAGAACTTCTTCCAGCGTATAGCCGCCGATCATGCTCAGGGCGGCGTCATTGCCGTAAGTCACCCGGCCTTCAATATCCCCGAAGGCGATGCCGTTGACGGCGCAGTCGATGGCGGAGCTTTTGATGCGCAGCTCTTCAAGGAGGCGGGCGTGATTGAGATTGTCGGTTTGCGTTTTCACGATCATTTGCTGCGGTGCGGCTTTCTAAAAGAGGAAGGTCATGTTGAGGGATACGATGTAGGCGGTGATTTTCTGTTCGTACTCCAGGCCGGCAAAAGGATTGTAGATGATGTCGGTGAAGTTCGTGGAGTTGAACAGCTTGCTCTGGTTGAATTTGACCTTGTAGTCGGAGGTCATGTAGGTGAACCCCAGGTCAACCTTATCGGGATGGAGCATTTGCTTGAGCAGGCCGAAAAGCCCCTTGAATTTCCGGTCGGGCGGCTTGAGCGCGAGGCCGAGGCCGGCGGAATAAAGCTTCATGTCGCCTAAGGGAAGCGGACCGAAATAGGATTCGGAAACGGATGTAGGCCGGTCTTCGTAGCCCAGGCGCAGGGTGAGCATATCGAGAGGCTGCAGCTCCAGGCCGTAGCTGAAATGCCAGGTGTCCTTGAAGTGGTTTTCCATGATCAGGGTTCTGGGCCCGCCGGTATAGCCCATGAGCTTGCCCAGGCGCAAAAGTTCGTTGTCCCGGTCCAGAACGATTTTCATGGATTCCCAGGCCGACCACTGGGCCCAGTGGGCATCCGCCAGAAACTTGATGCGGCGGTGGGGCTGCAGCTTGATGCCGAACTGGGCGCGGGCGGGCAGGACAACTTCGATGGACATGTTCCCCCGCACCTCGGGGGGGCAGTAGGTCGGCAAATCGAGGACGGCGGCGGCAATGATGGTCGTCGGCGACGAACCAAGCCAGTTGATGGTGTTCTGCATGCGCTTGGTGAAGTCAAACGTGTATTTTCCCTGCATATCGGCTTTGGTTTCGCTCTGATAGACGCCGCCGAAGGAAAACCAGCTCACCGGCTCCCAGAGCCAGCCGATGTTGAAGGAGGTGTTCAGGTTGTCTTCGGCGAAAAATTTCAGACCGCCCATTTCTTCATAGGGGTTGAGGCCGCCGCCGAACCAGGGCGGCGGGAGCAGCAGCTCGGAAAAGATCGGAATTTCCAGCCCCGTGGTTACATCGCCCAGAACTCCGGTCAGGGCCACCATGTCGTTTGGCGCGCGCATTCTGGTGTCAAATCCCATGTAGGCCATGCCCAGGCCGAAGGACGCGCCGACGGAAAGGCTTTTGGACACACGGTAGGAGATGGTGGGCGCCATCGTCAGACGCAGGACGGACATTCGCTTGCCGAGAAAGCGGTAGGGGTCGTCTGCCTCGGTATGTTCCATGCCGGCGCCGAAAGGCGCATAGACGGCAAAGCCGAAGGCAAATGGAGAATTCTTGGAGTGATAGCCGATTCCCAGATTCGGCGCCGCCAGCATGGGCAGCGCCCCCAGGTGGGGCAGCTCCGCCGATGGCGTGGTGGAACTGCCATGGCCCGCCGCGGGATCGATGCCGTTGTTGAACCAGCCGCCAAAGGGCGCCCAGAGTTTTCCCGTCTGCGGATCGGTTCCCTGCGTGAATTTCCCCTGAACGTTGAGCGTGGGGATATAGAAAATCCCCATGGTGAATTCGGTCCCGCGGACGCGGTCCAGCCCGGCGGGGTTGTAATGCGCGGAAAGGGGCCCCTGGGGATCCGCGGTGACGGCGTTGCCCAGAGATCCCGCACGGGTTTCAATGGCCAACTGCTCAAACAGAGCGGCGGCTCCGTCGCGGGGAACCAGCAGGAGGAGCAGGAGCAAAATAATATATCCGCAGTGTTTCCGTTTCATCAAGAGAGCTTTCTTCTTCAGTCTGGTTTAGAACATGAAAGGCAGACGGAGCATGAACAAGAAGTCCGGATCATTACTCGTCAAGCCGATTCCCAAAGAGAGTGCCAGCGTGGTCTTGGGCGTAATCCGCCAGCCTGTCCCGAGGATGAGGGAGGCCGTGCTGTACGTCGCGGATTCACTCGGCGTCGCCGAGTTCAAAAAGTAGTATTTGGTGTTCATGTAATATCCGTACTGGAACTGGACGTTCATCGACACGGCGTAGGAGATGGCGTAGGCCATGCCCAGCGCGGCATTGAAGCTCATGCCCGGCTCTATCTGATCCAGAATTCGCCCGTCGAGCTGCTTCTGCTCGACGCCGTGGGGTTTGAATCGGTAGGTGGCGCTCAGGGCGCCAAAGGCCATGGCCGGATCGAGGGATTTGCTCATGTTCATGCCCAGAGAGACGCCGTAAAAGCCGCTGCCGGTGGGCAGGTCCGTCTCGCGGTCGATTTTGAAGGGGCTTCGGCCCGTGGGAAGGATGGCCGACATGGTCAGCGTCGTCGTGGGCCAGTCGCTTGCCTTGAAGGGCTGGTAGTCCAGACCGACGGTGACATCCCCCAGGTCGGTGGCGTCCCGGGCCGCGGTGGTGCCCGTTTTGTCATAGACATAGACGAAGGGGACGTTGACGTTGACGGTGAGGTTGTTGAGCAGGCCGTACTGCACGCCGATGGCGTTGCGGATGGTATGGTTCGATTTGGTTTGGGGATCGAAGATAACGGTGTTGCCGATAAGCCGCGTAAGTTCGGTGGATGCAGCATACTCGTAGCGCAGACTGTATTCCAGCTCAAAGGTTCCCTTCTGCATCAGTGTGTATTCGCGTCCCACCGCCGTCAAAACGGCCTTTTCCTGCTCCGCCTTTTCTTCCGCCGTAATGGAGAGCTTTTCCCGGGTGCGGCCCTGCTCCTTGAGGGCATCCACCTGCTTTTGCAGCTCGTCGATTTTCCGTTGAATATCCTGCTGATTCAATGCCGGCGCTTTGTCCTGTGCCGGCGCCTGGGCAAAGGCCGGCGCGTTCACCAGCCAGGGGAGCATCAATAGAATGGTCAGCATCAGGATTTTTCTCATGGGTCTGGTCTCCTCAAACTTGAATATCAGGTCAATGAATACGGTTGTTCCGACGCCATCTTTTATGCCGTCTTAAGGCGGATTCCGGCGGTGCTCATCGCACCGTCTGCCGCGTGTTGAAGGCGCGGTCGATACGCATGTTGTCCATTGCGACGGAAGGCGGTTCAAAGGTGTCCAGGGCTCGCCTTGTCGCATCCAGATCGATGAAGCGCAGGTCCTCGTCCCTGAGCAAGAGCTTGCTGTGCGTAATCTCGCCGTCGGTGACGACGAAAGCGACGTTGCGCTTCCACATTTTAATAAACTCCGCCACGGAAAAACTGGTGTTGCCCAAATAGGGATCGGCCAGAAAAGCACGATCGGCGACGATGCCCCGAAAGACGCAAAAGTGATTGTATCCGAAGATTTCCACCGGCACGATGCAGGGCTTGCCCAGGGACTCGAGATCCTTGATGTCCGCCCTGTAGCCCGCGCCCTTGTAGCCCAGTTTTTCCACGAAACGCTTCATGTCCAGAAGGGAAAAAGCGCGCAGTTTTTCGATCTGCTTTTTGTCGCCGTACTCGACAAGACCCTCGATGACCTGCCTTTCCGATAATTTTTCCCCGAGATAATAGTTGAGCAGCGTCGCCAGGGCGGCCGATCCGCAGGAATAATCGAATTGCTGCTTGATGATGTGGGCGTCGGTGAATTCGGCGCGGGGTTTGATTTTTTGATGGACAACGACCGGGACGGATTCGGTTCCCACGGCCACGCGCAGCTCTTTTTGCGGCAATTCCACGATCGGGTAAAATGGATTGAGCAGGGCGACGATGATGAGAAAACCGGCAAAGATAACCAAACGCGCTCCTTTATTGTCTAAATTGACAAAACTAATAGCGAAAAACGGCAGTTCTGTAAATACCACTAAAGGTGTATTTTTCTAATGACCGGAGATTTTTATCCCGGGTTACGCAATAGCGGATCCCTGTCTTAAGGCGGATTCCGGTTGCGCTCAGGGTGACAGGGGTGGCTAATGGGGACCATGCCACAGGCGCTTTTTGAGTCAGGCGCCAAGAAACAGCTAAGATTACCGGGCATTGCGCACCGGAAGGGCCCGGTACCATTTTTGAACTTCGTAGGCCTCTTCCTCCCAGTCCCGGCGGCCGGAATCGAAGTTGAAGTAGGCGGCGTCGGCGTCTTTCGTCTGGGCGGCCCAGGGGCAGCAGCAGGATAAATCAATCAAAGGGGTCAGATAGATGTCATATTTGGGAGAACAGGTCTGTTTCCGCGGGCTTTTCCTGTCGTATAACTCCTCCAGCTCCTCAATCGTCGGCATCCGCCAGTCCGCATAGCCTCCGCCCCGGTATTCCTTGCAGTAGTTTTTGGCGTCCAGCCAATGGATGTCAACCCCGTTGTCTTTTGCCGCCCACATCAGGTTTGTGCCGGTGTCCAGAACCGTCTCATTGTTGTAGGCGATGAAGCGGCCGTCGCGCGCCGATTCCCGGACGACCGCCGGGGGGCGGCTTGCCGTTTCGGTTTTGACTTTTTTATCCGCTTCGGAAGCCGCGGGCGCCTCAATCCCCGGGGCCGCGGCGGCTTCTTTGGGGTCAACGATTTCCCAGGAAAGCACATCCAGCAATTTTTCACCCACGGACCTGGGAAGGATGTCATTCCAGAGACCGGCGGCCCCGGTCGGGGATGAATACAGGACGCCGCCGATTTCATTGTAAAAAGCAACGGAAACGTTTCTCATTTTTTTGCCGGCGCGGTCAAGCTCCAGCAATTCCGTGTAATAACTTAAAAAGGCCGGATTGGCGGGCGCCTTGCCGATGCCCTGGAGAATGGAGTAGTATTTTGTCTTGGCGTCCGCGCTCAATACATTTTTGGTCCATACGGCAAAAACGTCTTTGCCGACTTTTGCAATCCGGCTTCTGTCGTAGTAGAGGTCCCCGACGGAATTGGTGTCGTAGTAGATCCACTCTTCCGCCCCCGCCTGTCCGGCCAGCAGGAAAAACAGGATGAAGCAGACAAGTTTAAGAGCGTCAGGTCCTGAAAGTTTGATGGGGTCAGGTCTTGAAATATCAGTTTTTGCCCCGGTTCCGTCCTTGCTCATTTTTGTAAAATTTTCCCCCAAGATAATGACTTATCCTCAGCAGGGTTTATGAATGGCTCGGCGTATCCATAAGACAATGGTTTTCAAAAGTCAATCCCTAGAAGGCGTTGAGGCAAACCACCATCATCGGGATGCTTCGCAGCCGCGGTTTTCATGCAGAATGCAAAATTTCTGTTGCGCGGCCGAAGGGATTTGGGTAGAAGTGCAAAGGCAGCAGCAGGGATTGAAAGGCCGCTTTTCAAAACCGTGGAAAGGATGGAGCGATGGAAAATATAAAATATTGGTTTCAGGAGCACTGGAACGAGATCATGGCCTGGTACGAAGGCCTGGAGCCGCTGTATCAGTATGGTGTTTTGTTTCTGCTCATCATTGCCGCAATTTTGTGTTTTTCGCTTTTCTCTCTGAGAAGAATTACCCGGTAGCGGCGCGCCATCCTCTTTCGCCGCCGTTTTGAAGGACAGGGGCTACATGTAGTTCCGGTGCTGGATGGATTCGATATAGCCGACGGTGCCGGTTGTAATCTGTGCGGCGTTGGCTTCGTCCGTGTCCAGATGCATGTCCAGCCGGTAATTGGGATTGACGCGGACCAGCACGTCGCCGAAAATCAGCTCCCGAATGCCCTTGACGATCACCCTCACCACATCCCTGTCGCGCAGGCCGAGGTTCAGCGCCTCTTCCGGGGAAATGTGCATGTGGCGCTTCGCGCAGATCACTCCGTTTTCCAGTTCAACCGTTCCCGCGTCGCCTTCCAGCGTGATGCCCGGCGTCCCTTCCGTGTCGCCGGAATCCCGAATCGGAACTTCAATGCCCAGCTTGAACTGGTCCGTCCGGGCGATTTCCACCTGAGACTCTTTGCGCGCGGGCCCCAGAAGCCGCACGCGGTCGATCCTTCCTTTCGGGCCGATCAGGTTGACGGTTTCCGCCGCCGCGAACTGACCGGGCTGGCTCAGATCGGAGCGGAGCGTCATGGTCCGTCCCTTCCCGAAGAGCCCTTCAAAATGCTCCTGCGTCAGGTGAACATGGCGGGCCGAGACGGATATCGCGATCGGGCTGGAACGCAGCTTTCTGAGGTCTTCTTTGGACCGCGTTCGCCCGAGCGCATGGATCGTTTCCCGGGCGATCATTTTTTCCTCGTCCGCCGGAATCACGAGAATCCGGATTTTGGAGCCGGGCTCGGAGATGTCGGTGATGCGGCCCCGGCGGGAGCGCATTTTGGCGTTCACATCGTCGTAAACCACAACGCCCATGCCTTCCATGCCCCGGCAAATGCGGGCGCGGATCTCCGCGGCGTTTTCTCCGATGCCGCCGGTAAAAATCAGGGCGTCCAGGCCGCCCATGGCCGCCCAGTAGGCCCCGATGTATTTTCGAACGCGGTAGCAGAAAGCGTTGATCGCCCTTTCGCACCGGAAATCCCCCGACTCCGCCGCCTTGAGAAGCGTCCGCATGTCGTTGCTCGTTCCGGAAATTCCCAGAAGGCCGCTTTTTTTGTTGAGCATTCGGTCCAGATCCTCGGCGTTCATGTTCCGGTGGCGCATCAGGTGCAGAAGGACGCCGGGATCGATGTCCCCCGGGCGCGTGCCCATAATCAGACCTTCCAGCGGCGTCATTCCCATGCTCGTATCCACGCTGCGGCCGTGGTCGATCGCGCACACCGAAGCGCCGCTTCCCAAATGGCAGGAGATCATTTTCAGCTCGCCCACCGGGCGCTTCAGCCAGGTGGCCGTGCTGAGCGAGACAAACTTGTGGCTGGTGCCGTGAAAACCGTAGCGGCGGATCTGCTCTTCCTCGCTCACCGCGAAAGGCAGCGCGTAGGTGTGGGCCGTCTCCGGCATGTTCACGTGGAAGGACGTGTCGAAAACGGCCACCTGGGGCGCGCCGGGAATGAGCTCTTGCATTCGCTCGATTCCCTTCAGATTGAAGGGATTGTGCAGCGGCGCCAGCGGAATCAGCTTTCGGATGGAGGACAGGACTTCCGCGTCCGCCTTGACGGAGTTGGGAAACTGCGCTCCGCCGTGGACGACGCGATGCCCCACCGCTTTGATGTCGCTCAAGTCGCTCATGCCCGTGCAGGCCTGATCGGTGATCGTCGAAACCATCACGTCAAAGGCCTGCTCGACGGCCAAAACGTCGGGGACGGGGATTTCCTTTTTGCCGTCCGGCATGCTGAGGACGTGGGTTGCGTCGCCGGAGCCGATTTTTTCGATGAGGCCCTCGATGACCGGCTCCGATTGCGTCGTGTCAAACAGCGTGTATTTCAAAGACGAGCTGCCGCAGTTCACGGTCAGGATTTTCAGGGGTTCGGTGACGGAGGAGAAGTTCAGGTCGTAGGGGTCTTCATTTTCCCTGTGAACGTTTTTCAGGCGCTCTTTTGCGTCATCCTGCTGGTTGCGCAAAAGCCTTTTGGTCACCAGCCGGGTGAACTTGACCAGGGTTTTGGGATTCCGGGCAAGGATTCCGGACACGATTTCGCGCGGAATGCGGATGATTTTGGATGGCTGGGCGGCGACGACATCCAGGACCGCCGGCTCTCCGGTCAGCAGGGACATTTCCCCGAAGATCTGATCGCGCTCGAGGGTGGCTACCGTTTTCAGGCTTCCGTCGTCTTCCGTGCGCAGCACTTCCACTTCGCCTTCATAGACCGCCCACAGGAAACGGCCGAGTTCGCCCCGTTTGATGATGACGCCGCCGGCCGGAAAATCAATCGGGTGGGCGTTTTCGGCGATGAGAGTTATGTCTTCGTCCGGCAGATCGGACAGGAATTCAATTTTTTTCAAAAACAGCGACAGTTCCATTTCAGTCTCCCGGGGGGTCGAAAAGGGGCCTTCCGCGTTTGCGGCGCGGCCATCATAGCACGATTCGGTTTTTTTTAAATAAAAAATGATATAATGCCGCCGTTTTTCCGGCCTTGCCGTTTTTATTGGGCGAGGGAAGAATTCCGATTCTCTGCGGGAGGAGGGGGGCATATGATCAGCGGAAAATCATGGATAGCCGCCGTGCTGGGGATGATTTTGATAACGGCGGTGAGCTGGACGGCCGCAGCGGGCGGCGTCGCAGGGAGAAAGCCGGACGGGCGGCCGGTGCCGCATGCAAAGATCCGCATGGACGAGTACCAGAACTTTCTTCGGAACTGGGACGAGAAAAAAGATCCGCTGCTGTACGCGTTCATCTCCACGCCCGCCCAGGCGCAAGATTCCATTGACAGACAGGACCGCTTTTTTTATAGTGGCGGCCGCAAAAGCAAGTTCCCGATTGGTCCCCAAACGTTTGGCGGATTCAAGCGTTGAATCCGCCATCCCGACAAAGTTGTTCAACTGCCGGATGAGAAAGGTCAAATGACGCTTTTTCCCGAACATATCGCCGCCTGCCCCGACTGCGACCTGATGCAGCGGATTCCGGCGCTCTCCCGCGGTGAAACCGCGCGCTGTCTGCGCTGCGGCCGCACGATGGCCGCGGGCAAAACCGATTCCCTGAACCGGACGTTCGCCCTTGCGGTTGCCGCGGCGATCGTTCTGGTCATCGCCAACGTCACCCCACTCATGGGGCTTTCCGCCGTCGGACGCCACGCGAGCACGACCATCTTCGGCGGCGTGCTGAAAATGTGGCAGGAGGGGCAGGGAATCACGGCCGCGCTCGTGGCCTTCTGCACCGTCGCCGCTCCGACGGTTTACATCTTGTTCATGCTGACGATTCTCGCCGCCGTGAGAAGAGACCCGGCGCCTTCGTGGGCCGGCGCGCTGCTCAGGATTTCGGATGCCAGCCGATCCTGGGCGATGGTGGAAGTGATGATGCTCGGCATCCTGGTGGCGCTGGTGAAAATCGCCGATGTGGCAACCGTGGTTCCGGGCGTCGGTATGTTTGCCGTTTTTGCCCTGATCGTTCTGTTCGCGGCCATGACGGTCAGCTTCGATCCGCGCGAAGTCTGGTCGCGAATCCGGTGGGTTGACCGGGCGGCGCAGCCGGCCGGGGCCAGGCGGCAAGACGGCTTTCCGGAAGACCGGGCGGCGTCCGCGGACGGGATGACCGCCGCGAAGCTGGGGCTCGTTTCGTGCGGGGCCTGCGGCCTGCTCGCGAAACCGGCCGATTTGGCCTCGCCGGGATACTGCCCGCGCTGCGGCAGGGCGCTCGCCCTGCGCCGCCGCCACACGATTCAGCGCACGTGGGCGCTCCTGATCGCGGCGGCCATCTGCTACATTCCCGCCAACCTGCTGCCCGTGATGAACACAACCATGCCCGCCTACGCCGCGAATGACACGATCATGAACGGCGTGATCCTGCTGTACGCCTCCGGCTCCTGGCCGCTGGCGCTGATTGTGCTGGTCGCCAGCGTCATCATTCCGCTGGCCAAGATCGTCACGATGGCCTACCTGCTCGCCGCGATCCAGCTTCGCAGGCCGGAAAGCCGGCGCGAGCGCATTCGGATTTACCGGTTTGTGGAAATCATCGGCCGCTGGTCGATGCTGGACGTGTTCGTCGTGACGTTCGTCGTCGCGCTGGTCCAGCTTCAGCCGATCATGTCCGTGGAGCCGGGCGCCGGCGTGGTTTTTTTCGCGGCCGTCGTCGTGCTGACGATGTTCGCGGCCGAACAGTTTGACCCCCGTTTAATATGGGATTCCCCTGACGATGAGGAGAGCGATCATGACTGATCCGGAGGATCTGAACAGCCTTCCGCAATCCACGACCGTATCCGGGCGGCGAATGCGTCTTTCCGTGGTCTGGATTATTCCCATTCTGGCGGCGCTGGTCGGCGCCGGCATCGCCGTGCAGAAAATTCTTCATGAAGGCCCCGCCATTACCATTGTCTTCAAAACGGCGGAGGGCATCGAGGCGGGAAAGACGTTTGTCCGGTACAAGGACGTCCGGATCGGCCTGGTGCAGAACGTGAAGCTTTCAAAGGATTTCACAAAAGTCGTGGTGACGGCCAAAATCGACAAGAGCGCCGAGGGCCTGATCGTCGAGGACGCCACCTTCTGGATCGAACTGCCGCGCGTCACGCTGAGCGGCGTGAGCGGCATCGGCACGCTCTTGTCCGGGAACCACATCGGTCTGGGCGCCGGAAAATCAAGCCGGCCGCGGCGCGAGTTTGTCGCGCTGGACATGCCGCCCCCCGTCTCCATCGATAAGCCCGGACGCCGGTTCATGCTGTACGCGGATGCGCTCGGGTCCATCGGAATCGGCGCCCCCGTGTATTACCGCCAGATCAATGTCGGGCAGGTGATCGGCTACGATCTGGCCAAAGACGGCAAGTCCGTTGAAATCATGGTTTTCGTGAACGCCCCCTATGACCGCCAGATCACAACCCAGACGCGCTTCTGGCAGGCCGGCGGCATCGATGTTACGCTGGGCGCCGCGGGGCTCTCGGTGCAGATGCAGTCGATGCTGTCGCTCCTGATCGGCGGCATCGCCTTTGAACAGCCGCTGACGGCGGATGCCGAAGACCGGCCGGTGAAGGAAGGCGCCGTCTTCACGCTGTACGGCAACCGGACGGCGGCGGAGAGCCGGCATGAAGAAATCATCACCCCCTACGTTCTCTACTTCAAGGAATCGGTGCGCGGTCTTTCCGTCGGAGCGCCCGTGACCGTCGCCGGTCTGACAATCGGCGAGGTCACCGATGTGAGCTTTGAATACGATCCGGCAAAAGTCGATGTCCGGTCGCGGGTGGACATCGTGATGTATCCGTCCCGCCTCACGGAATACATGAAGCCAACCCCCGGCTCCGAACTCAAGCCGCTGGATGCGCAGGGCCGCCGCGCCTTCATTCAGCGGATGGTAAACCGGGGCTACCGGGCGCAGCTGCGCGTCGGCAACCTGGTCATGGGGCAGCTCTACATTGCCATCGACCGCTTTCCGAACGCCCCCAAAGCGAAGCCGATCGACTGGAGAAAACCGCCGTATGAACTGCCCGTCATGTCCAGTTCGATGGAGGACCTGGAGACCCGCGTGAGCAATATCATCGCCAAAATCGATAGAATACCGCTGGAGGCCATCGGAACGGACGTCAGGGACACGCTGGAAACCCTAAACCGGACGCTCAAAGACGCAGACCGGGTGATGAACCGCATCGACCGCGATACCGTGCCGGCGGTCCAGGCGACGCTGGAAGACCTGCGCAAGGCCATCGCAAAGGCCGATCGCGTTCTGGCCGGCGCGGATCAAACGCTGGTCGGAAAAGATTCGCCGACGCAGCAGGAGCTGCGGGAGGCGCTTCAGGAAGTTTCCCGCGCGGCGCGCTCGATCAGCGATCTGGTGGACTACCTGGAGCGCAATCCCCAGTCCCTCATCCGCGGCAAAGAACAGGAGGTGCCCCGATGACCCGAAAATCATGTCTCATCCTTTTCACGCTGACCGCGCTTCTGGCCGGCTGCGCTTCCGCTCCGGCGACGCGGTTTTACACGCTGAACCCTTCGGCCGGGCCGGCGGCAGGCCCGCAGGCCGGCTATTCCCTGTCGGTGGGCCCCGTTTGGATTCCCGCCGCCGTTGACCGGCCGCAGATTGTTTTGCAAACCGGTTCGAATCAGGTTTTTATTTCCGAATTCGACCGGTGGGCCGCGCCGCTCAAAGAATCGATTCCCCGGGTGCTTGCGGAAAATCTTTCCCTGAAGCTCGGCGTGCGGGATGTGTCGGTTTTCCCCCGGTCGGGGCAGACGGACGCATCCTGCCGGATCACGATCGACATTCTGCGCTTTGATTCCCTCGCGGGCAGGGAAGCCGTCGTGGAGGCCCGGTGGACCGTCCGCTCGACGAAGGATGGAAAAACCGAAAGCGGCCGCGCGAAGATTGCCGAGGCGGTTCGCGCAGACGGCTATGCGGAGCTGGCCGCCGCGCACAGCCGCGCGCTGGAGCAGTTGAGCGGCCGGGTGGCCCAAACCCTCCGCGGCATGGAGGGATGCAAACCGTAGCGGTTGCGGCGGGTTCGGAAAACAGGCAGCTATGGCTGCGTCGTGCAACAGGCGCCGATGCAGGATCCTCAGGAGAATCTCATGTCGAATGATCAAACGAACAGGCCGGCCGAACTGAAAAAAGACATTGGACTGGTGAGCGCTCTCGCCATCGTGGTCGGAATGGTGCTGGGCGCCGGCGCTTTCATGAAGCCGCCCGCGGTCATGGCCGCGGCGGGGGATTCCTCGTGGGCGCTGGCCGCCTGGGTGATCGGCGCGGTGTTCAGCATGGCCGGAGGCCTAACGCTTTGCGAGCTGGGGGTTCTGTATCCCCGCACGGGCGGCGTCTATGTTTACCTGGAAGAGATCTACGGCCCCAAAGTCGCCTATCTGTACGGCTGGATGCTGACCTTCATCTTCGGGCCGGCGACGATCGGCGCGCTGGCCGGTTATTTCAGCTCCGTTTTCTGCCTCCTGTTTGGAATCTCGGACCACTACCTTCCCGTCATCGGTCTGGCCGTGATGGCATTTGTCCTTTTCGTCAACAGCGTCGGCGTCAAACAGGCGGGCTACCTGCAGGTGCTTGCAACATTCTGCAAGCTGATCCCCATCGCTCTGCTGGCCTTCTTCGGCCTCTGGAAAGGCAACGGTCATGTGCTGAACCTCTCGACCGGAGTCACCGCGTCCGCGACCTTCTCCGTCGCCGTCATCGCCACCCTCTTTGCCTACGACGGCTGGGCGCAGGTGGCGTCGGTGGCGGGGGAAATGAAGAATCCCGGCAAAATCCTGCCGCGGGCCGTCGTCGGCGGGCTGATCTTTCTGTCCGTCGTGTACATCGTCATCAACGTCGCCCTGCTCAAGGTTCTTTCGCCTTCCGAGATGGTCGCCCTGGGTCATGACGCCTCCGCGATTGCCGCCCAGAAGCTTTTCGGACTCTACGGCGGCAATCTGATTTCCGTGGGCATCATGGTGTCGATTGTCGGCGGACTCAACGGCTACGTGATGACCCTCTCGCGCATCGTGTTCACGATGGCCGAACGCAATCAGCTCCCCGGCTCGGGCGCCCTGAGCCGGATCGAACCGGACAGCAAGACGCCCGTGAACGCCGGCATTCTCCTGGTGCTCCTGTCCTTCATCTATCTTCGAATGCTCGACGCCGACCGCCTGACCGACATGGCCATGTTTGCGATCTGGATTTTCTACATGATGACCTTCGCCGCCGTGTTTATTGCCCGGAAGCGATTTCCCGACGCGGTCCGCAGCTATAAGGTGCCCTTTTATCCCGTGACGCCGCTTGTCGCCATCGGCGGCGCCCTCTACATCATGTACGGCATGGTCCTGAGCCAGCCCGTGAATGCCGCGGTTTCGCTGGTCCTGACGCTGGCCGGAATCCCGGTCCTGTACGGCATGACCCGTGGGCTGCCCCGCTTCGAAGGCTTTGCGGTCAGCAAAAAATATCTCGTTCTGGGAGGGACGGCGCTTATCCTTGCCGTTTTGCTGATCACCCCGAAGTTTATCGACACCCGACCGGTGCTGCGGGTTGCCGTTGAAATCTCCAATCCGCCCATTGCCTTTGAGGACGAAACGGGCAAGCCGGCGGGGCTTAGCATCGATACGATTCAGGCGGTCGCCGGGGAGATGGGGTATCGGATCGCCTTCCGCCCCACAGCGTTCGAGCATATTCCCCTGGCCCTGGAAAAGGATCTGGTCGATGTCGCCGTCGGCGAACTGACGGTGACCCCGGAGCGCAGCCGGCGGGCGGCTTTCTCCCGAAGCTATCGTCAGGGGACGCTGGCCCTGCTGGTGCGCCCGGAGAGCCCGGCCGCCGCGCTGGAGGATTTGCGGGGAAAGGAGATCGGCGTCAAGGATCGTTCGACCGGCGATGGCTACATGAAACAGCTTTCCGGCTATCGCCTGCTCAGGCTCGACGTTTCCTCCGATCTGCTGGAGCTTTTCAACGAAGGCGCGCTGGATGCCGTCGTCTTCGACAAGCCCATCATCGACGAGTGGCTGGCCCGGGGGCTCGCCAAAGGGCGATCCATTCCGCTGGGTGAGCAGGAGCAATATGCCATTGCCTACCGGAAAGAAAACGCAAGGCTTGGCCGTGAGATCGACCGTGCGCTGGACAAATTGATCAAAAGCGGCCATATGGAAGAGCTGCAGAAGAAATGGCTGAGCGGCCGCCAGGAAAGGCCTTCCTCATGAACGTGATTGCGACATCGGCATTCGATATCTTCAAAATCGGTCCGGGTCCTTCCAGCTCTCACACGCTGGGGCCCATGAAGGCGGCCGGCTGCTTCCGCGAAGCCTGCGCCGGACTGAAAAAAGCCGCTTTGGAAAAGGCGACGGCCATCGAGGTATCCCTGTACGGGTCGCTCGCCACCACGGGAAAAGGACACGGGACGGATCGCTCCGTAATTGCCGGCCTGCTGGGATGGAATCCGGAGACCGTCGATCCGGACGCCTTCGACCCGCTTGGCACGGATTCGAAAATGGTTTATACCTTCTGCGCCGGCAAAAAGGAGATCCCTTTCCGCGCGGGCGATATTCATTTCGACACAACCCCCGTAGATCTACCGCACCCCAATACCATGGTTCTCCGGCTCAAAGCGGGAAAGGGCATTCTCCTGGAGCAGGAATACTACTCCGTCGGAGGGGGCTTCATTCTCTGCAAGGGAGAGGCGGAGCGTCCGCGTCCGATTCCGCCGGTTCCCTACGCCAGCATGCACCAGCTTCGCGCTCAGATGGACCGTCTGAACATTGGCCTCGTCGAACTCCTGCGGCGCAACGAGAAGGTGGTTTCCGGTCTGGACGCCAGCCAGGTGGATACGGGACTGGATGCAATCATCGCCGCGATGGTAAGCGCCGTCGAACGCGGTCTGGCCACGGACGCCATTCTGCCCGGATCCATCGGTCTGGCCCGCAAAGCGCCGGTTCTTCTGCATCGGGCGCAAACGATGCCCGATTCGCCGGAGCGATTCATCATTTTGCTCAACGCCTATGCGCTGGCCGCCTCCGAGGAAAACGCGGCGGGGCATAGGGTCGTGACGGCGCCGACGTCCGGCTCGTCCGGAATCATTCCCGGAATCATTTACTTTGCGTTGAAGCATCTGGGGATTTCCCGGGAGCTGATTCGCGAGGGGCTTCTCGTCGCCTCGGCCATCGGCGGCATTGCCCGCCACAACGCCAGCATCTCCGGAGCCGAAGTCGGCTGCCAGGGGGAAGTCGGCGTCGCTTCGGCCATGGCGGCCGCCATGATCGCGCATCTGCGGGGCTGCCAGATGGCCGTCATTGAAAATGCCGCGGAAATCGCCCTGGAGCATCATCTGGGACTGACCTGTGACCCCATCGGCGGTTATGTTCAGATTCCCTGCATTGAACGCAACGCCGTCGGCGCGATCCACGCCTACAATGCCTATCTTCTCGCGTCCGCGGGGGATCCGACCCGCCAGAAGATCGACTTCGACGCCGTGGTGGAAGCGATGCTGGAAACGGGCCGGGATATGTCTGAGCGGTACAAGGAAACGGCCCGGGCCGGACTGGCCGTCTGTTCCATCCGTTGTTGATCAGGGTCCGTCATGGTTTGCGGGAGGGATCCGCAACGGCCTGTTCGAGGATTTTTTGTTTTTCCTCCATGCTGCTGATCGTCAGCTTGTAGGCAATGTAATATTTGTAAATATTCCGGACGTAGGTGGTGGTCTCAAACCCCACTTTTTCGGCGGTGACCAGCTCGACGTTATTGAACCACCGGTTCGGGTCCAGGCCGCGCTCTTTCGCCAGCGTTCGCATTCTCGAGATTTTTCCCGGCCCCGCGTTGTAGCCGGCAAAGGAAAAAAGCGATCGGTCCTGATCGCTGAAGCGGGCATCCGAAAAGTAGTTGGCCATGAGCAGGTCCAGATACTTGGCGCCGGCGTGAATGTTGGGCTCGGTGATTCGAATGTCTCCCACTTTCAGCGACCGGCCCGTTTTCGGCATGATCTGCATGATGCCGATCGCGCCCGCGGGGCTGCGTTTGCTCTGGTCCAGCCGGGATTCCTGGTATCCCTGGGCGGCCAGCATCAGCGGATCGAATCCGTACCGGCTGCCGTATTTCCGAAACAGGCTCAAGGTTTGTTCAAACCGCTTCCATTCTCCCGTGCCGGTCGGGTCCTTGATCTTTTCGATGTTCCGGTGATACTGCTGAATGCGGTTTTCGATCACGCCGCGTTTTTTCAGGACGATGCGGTAGAAGTCCATGATTTCCGATTCCAGCTTCGGGCTGTTCTTGCGGATCGCCCAGCCGATCCGTCCCTTGCCGCGCAACACGATGTCGTCCCGGACGGTGATGCCGGGCAGAACTTCCGCCCACAGTTTTGCCATCCAGTCGTCCACGACGATAAAATCAAAAATGTTTGCCTGAAGCATTTCCAGCAGGTCTTCATCCTCCAGTGCATCCGGGACGGTGACGATGTTTACGGGTTTTTTGCGCTCCCGGATCAAACGCTCGTTCAAAAGAGTCAGGCTTTCAAAATAGCTGGAGGCTTTGCGCACGTGCACGGTCTTTCCGGCCAGATCGTCGAGAACGCCCACGGCGGGAGACGACGGACCCGCCACCAGGATTTCCGACACGCCGGGCAGGTCCGTCGGCGCGGCAAAGTCCACCGTCTTCAGGCGCTCCTCCGTCACCGTGATGTCGCCGGCGGCAATATCGCCTTGCCCTTTGGCCACATCGCCGAGGAGAAGATCCCGCGTGCGGGGAATGATCACGACGGTCAACGGACGTTTTTTCAGCTTTTTGGCGTATTTTTTATTGAGGGAGCGTTCAAATTCCCTGACCGTGTCGCCGATCAGCCCCTGTTCTTTTCCGTTGACAATCCAGTACAGCGTGCGGCTCTGCGGCACCAGAACGCGGATCATGCGTTTCTCCAGGAGCTGATCGAAATCGCAAAGCCAGACCTCGTTGGCGAGGGCGAGGCCGCGCAGACGCGCCGGGTCATCGTAATTCGGCGTCTGCGCCGCCGGTTCGGCCCACGAGGGAATCATCAGGACGGCCGCGATCAGAATGGCGGCAAGAGACGGGAGCCGGCGCAAAAGGCGGGTGAATTTTTCTTTCAACAGCGTCCCCTTTCATCCCGGTGATCGAAGAGGAAACCGGTTGCAAGACACTGAAAAGGGGGAGGCGCTCTGCCACCCCCTTCCGGTCCTGTTCTTGTAACGGCCTTGCTTGCAAGCCGCAGTTATTTTGCCTTTGGCTGCAGGGGAGGCATGGACGGCCTTGCGGCGGATTTGGCGTCCTTCACGTCCAGAAGCTCCACTTCAAAGACCAGCGTCGCGCCGCCGGGAATCACGGGGGGACGGCCCCGGTCGCCGTAGGCGATCTCCGAAGGGCAGATCAGTTTGGATTTTCCGCCCACCTTCATCATGCTGACGCCCTCCGTCCAGCAGGGGAACACCTGGCTTAAAGGCAGTTCCGCGGGCTGGCCGCGCTTGACGGAGCTGTCAAATTCCTTGCCGTCGATCAGCGTGCCCACGTAGTGGACTTTGACGAGGTCCGTGGCCTTTGGCTGAGCGCCCGTTCCCGCTTTGATTTCCTTGTAGATCAATCCCGACGCGGTTTTCTTTACGCCCGCTTCCTTCGCTGCCTTTTCCAGAAACGGCTTGGCCAGCGCTTTCTGCTTTTCCGTGGCTTTCTGCATGCGGGCCTGGGCCAGTTCGCCCAGTTTCTGCATGTTGGCTTCCGGTTCCGCCGCCAGCTTCTTGCCGCCGGCCGCGTCGGACATTCCCAACTGAACATACTTCAGCTCTTCGGGCGTCAGATCAAAAACGGACAGCTGCTTGCTGAGATGAACCCCCAGCGCGTAGAAAGCCTTCTGGTCTTCCGTTTTCGGCGCTTCGGGCGAACATCCCCAGACGGCAATCAGGGCGACACAAACCACAACCATTAATTTACGCATAATTAATCCTTTCTATTACCCTTTCTTTAATTCCTGCCCCGGGATCGGGCGCCAGGTTCAGGCGGGAACATCCGCCCCGGTCAGTGTTTCTTCAAGAAGTTGAACCAACACGTTTTCTCCCTTTTTCACATGGGAGACGTCTTCGTCCAAAACAATAAAAGCATTGGCTTCCACCATGGACTTCAGAATGCCGGACCCCTGCTCGCCGGTGATGCGCGCAGTGCAGCGGTTTTTTTCTCTTTCAACGACCGCCCGGAGAAAATTTTTGACGCCGGCGCTCTTTTTGATTTCCTGGGCGCTTACGGCAGTGAGCGTCGGGCGGAAAATCCGGGTATGCCCCTGCATGCGAAGCAGAAAGGGGCGTACAAACTGTTCAAAGGAAACCATGACGGATACGGGATTGCCGGGCAGGCCGAAGAGGGGAACGCCGTCGATGGAGCCGAAAGCCAGCGGCTTTCCGGGGCGCATGGCCACCTGCCAGAAGTGCATGGCGTTGCCGATGTCGCCCATCACATCCTTGACGAAATCATAATCGCCGACCGAGACGCCGCCGGAAGACAGGATGACGTCCGCCCGCCGCGCCACCTGGAATTTTTTGACCAGATCTTCCTTGTCGTCGCTGCCGATGCCCAAAAGAACCGGAGCGCCGCCGCAGGCCAGAATCTGAGCGGCCAGCGAATAGGTGTTGGAGTTGACGATTTTGCCGGGCGGCGGTTCGGTTTCAATGTCCACCAGTTCGTCGCCGGTGGACAGGATCGCCACGCGCGGCCTCTGGTAAACCGCGACAAACGCTTTGCTCAGAGCGGCCAGCATGCCGATGTGGCCCGGGCGCAAAACGCTGCCCGCTGCGATGACCTTCTCTCCGCGGCGCACGTCCTCGCCGGGAAACCGAATGTCCAGCCCCGGGGGCACGGCGATCTTCATCAGCACCGTTTTGCCTTTTTCTTCGGTGTCCTCCCGGCGGACCACGGCGTCCGCGCCTTTGGGGACCACCGCGCCGGTCATGATGCGCGCCGCCTGTCCGGCCTGAACCGTTCTGCGGGGAAGGCTGCCCGCGGCGATCGTTTCAACGACCTTGAGTTCGACGGGTTTTAAGGCGTGCGCGCCTTTCGTGTCGCCGGACCGAACGGCATAGCCGTCCATGGCGGAGTTGGCGGCGGAAGGAATGTCGCGGGGCGCGAAGACGTCTTCGCCGATCACCCGGCCCGCCGCTTTCAGAAGATCGGCTTTTTCCAATCCCATGGGCCGGCAGGCGGCAAGGACGGTATGAAGAGCTTTTTCTACGGTAATCATTTCGTTTCTCCAGCCTTTTTCAGCGGGACACTTTATCAGAGACGGTTGGGTTGTCAATCAAAAAGCGAGGGCAGGGGAAAGAGTGGTGAATGGTGAATGGTGGATAGTGAATGGTAAAAGAAGTGACGATCAATGGGCAATGAGTGAAAAGATTTCATGGTGATCCCTTCAATAAGCTCAGGACACAACACTAGGCTCGGGGTGACAAAATAATTTTTTTCTGTAGTGCGGGTCTTTAGACCCGCTATAAGTGCGCCTGATAACCTGAAGGTCACAAGCGGCACGCACACCTTTTTTCTATCCACTATCCACCATTCACCATCCACTAATGCCAGTTGAATTTCACCGGCATTTGCGCTAGGGAAGAGCCGTTGAAAAGAAAGGGAACAGAATGAACGAACAGCAGAAGAAAATTCGCGCGATGCTGGCCGACCGGAAGGGCATTTTGCTGGTCCACTACTATGCGCGGCCCGAAATTCAGGAGATAGCCGACGTGCTGGGGGATTCGCTGGCGCTGGCCCAGGCAGCGGCGCGCTCCGACGCCCGGGTGATCGTTTTCGCGGGCGTGCACTTCATGGCGCAGAGCGCGGCAATGCTTTCCCCGGAAAAAATCGTGCTGCTGCCGCGCCTGGACGCGGGCTGCCCGCTGGCGGACATGGCCGGTCCGGATGCGGTGAGAAAAATGAGGCAGGATCATCCGGACGCCGTTTTCGTGACGTACATCAACTCCACGGCGGAAGTGAAGGCCGAAAGCGACATCTGCTGCACTTCGTCCAACGCGCTTAAAATCATTCAAGCCCTGCCGCCATCGAAAAAAGCGGTGATGCTGCCCGACGGCAATCTGGCCCGCCACGCGGCGGCCGCCACGGGCCGGGAAATTATCGCGTGGGAGGGCTGCTGCCCGATTCACCAGGCGCTGACGGGGGAAGACGTCGCGGCCCGCAGGCGGGAGCATCCGCGGGCGGTGTTTGCCGCGCACCCGGAGTGCCGCCCGGAGGTGCTGGCCCTGGCCGATTTCGTGGGGTCCACGTCGGCCATCCTTCGGTTTGCCCGGGAAACAAAAGCCATGGAAATCATTATCGGAACGGAAAAAGGCATTTTGACCCAACTCGCCAAAGAGAATCCGGAAAAAACCTTTATTCCCGCCTCGGACGCGCTTTTCTGCGACGACATGAAGAAAATATCGCTGGACGATATCGAGCGGTCGCTCACGACGATGCAGCCGGTGATCACGGTTCCCCGGCAAGTGAGCGAGGCCGCGAAAAAAGCCCTGGATAAAATGCTGGCCGTTTCCTGACCGACCGATTCGCCTGGATGACATTCCGTGAGAAAAATCGTCGATAAAAAAATGGTTCACGACGCCCCGCCCGTGCGGGAGTTGCTGGAGGCGATCGCCAAAGGCGCGCCGGCCGCGGATGCGCGGGGACTGGTTCCCCCGGCCCGCCCGTTTCTGACCGCGCTGCTGTTCCGGCGGCTCGCCGCGCCGCTGATCGTCTTGTGCCCCACGGCAAAGGAAGCCGCCGCCTTTGCCCGCGATCTGGAGCTTTTTCTGGGGGAAGGGGCCGCGCTGCACTATCCGCCCCTCGATTTTCTTTCCGTGGACATGTTCGCCCTGCAGCGGGAAGAGGAAATGGCCCGCCTCAATGTGCTTGCGCAACTGCAGGTGGACAGCCGCAGGGTCGTCGTCACCTCGCCTTCGGCCTGCCTGCAGAAAGTCATGCCGTATGCCGAGTTTCAGCAGTATCTGAGAATTCTTTCCGTAGGCGATGTGCTGCTGATGGAGGAGTTTCCCGAAAAGCTTGCCGCGGGCGGCTACCGGCGGATGTCGCTGGTGGAAAATCCCGGGGAGTTCAGCCTGCGCGGCAATATTCTGGATGTTTTTCCGCCCGGCGCCGCGGAGCCCCTGCGCCTGGAAATGGCGGGCGACGAGATCGAATCCATCCGCCGCTTTGACGCCTCGTCCCAGCGCTCGGGCGCGTCCGTGGACGCGTTTGTTCTGGGCCCGGCCGGCGAAATTCTCCTCGACCCCGAAAGGCTCAATCGCGCCGTGCGCAATGTCAAGCGACGCGCAGACGATCTGGACCTTCCGCGCGATTTGCGAAACAGGCTTTCCGAAACGCTTCGGGAGCAGTCTGCGACGTCTCTCAATCCGATATTCCTGCCGCTGTTTTACGAAGACTACGACGACCCGGCGGGTTTCGGCCGGCGGAATCTTTCCAATGTCTTTGACTACCTGCCGAGGCGTTCGCTCCTCGTGATCGACGATCCGCTGGCGGTGGAGCAGGCGCATCAAAACGTCTCGGCCGGCATCGACAAGCTCCTGTACAAGGCGAAAGCGTCCGGCCGGTTTTATCTGGAGCGCGCCGGCCTGTATCTGGACGACGAGATGCTCCATGAACGAATGGACGGGTTTCAACAGGTTAGGCTCTGCGGCCTGGCGCTGGACGGCCCGAAGAGCGCCGCCCCCGCGGTGAGCTTCGATACGCGGCTGGACGCTCCCGTTGCCGGGCCTTTGGCCCGCGATGGAAAGGAGGAGTCCCACCTCGGCCGGGCGGCGGAAAAGATTCAAAACCGGCTGGCGGAGGGGATGCCGGTGTTCCTGATGTCCCCCACGCCGGAAGACACGGCCCGCGTCCGGCGCCTGCTTTCGGAGTACGGCCTTCCCGCGCAAATGCTGCCCGCGGCAAGCCCGCTTTTGGAGGCGCTCCTGAATCCCGCCGCCGCTCTGTACCTGCGGGAAGGGAAAATATCCGGAAGCTTCGTAATGGGAAGCCCCCGCCTCGCGTTTCTGAGCGAAGAAGATATTTTTGTCAAAAAAACGCCCCGCCGCCGCGTCCGGCCCAGCCGCGAAGGTTATTTTTTAAAATCCTTCGGCGATCTGAAAGAGGGGGATTTCGTCGTCCACCGGGATTTCGGCATCGGGCTGTACCGGGGCCTGAAAAAAATTGCCGTGGGCGCAGTGGAAAATGATTTTCTGGTGATCGAGTACCTGGACGGCGACAAGCTCTACCTGCCCGTGAACGCCCTGGAAAAGATTCAGCGCTACCTCGGGCCGGACGGCTGCACGCCGAAAATCGAAAAGATGGGCGGCGCCTCCTGGGACGCGGTCAAGGAAAAGGTCAAAAAGTCCGTCCGCGACGTGGCCGAGGAGCTGGTGGCGATTTACGCCGCCCGCGAGGCGATGGAGCGAAAACCCTTCTTGCCGCCCGACCGCGTCTATGAAGAATTCTGCTCGACGTTTGAGTACGAGGAGACCCCCGACCAGGCCAGGGCCATCGAAGACATTCACGCCGACATGGACGAAGTCAAACCGATGGACCGGCTGATCTGCGGCGACGCGGGGTTCGGCAAAACGGAAGTCGCGCTGCGCGCGGCGTTCCGGGCGGCGATGGACGGCAAGCAGACGGCGCTTCTGGCGCCGACCACGATTCTGGCCGAGCAGCATTTCGCGACATTTTCGCGGCGGCTGTCGGATTTTCCCATTCGCGTGGAGGCGCTCAACCGTTTTCGAAGCCCCGCCGAAATCAAAAAAACGCTGGCGGACCTTCTCAGGGGAAGGGTCGATGTCGTCGTCGGAACGCACCGCCTGCTGCAGAAAGATGTGGCGTTTAAAAATCTGGGGCTGGTGATCATCGACGAGGAACAGCGCTTCGGCGTGGCGCACAAGGAAAAGCTCAAGAAAATGCGAACGCTGGTGGATGTACTGACGCTCTCGGCCACGCCGATTCCGCGCACGCTGCACCTGTCGCTTGCCGGCATCCGCGACCTGTCCATCATCAACACGCCGCCTGCGGACCGGCGGCCCATCAAGACCTACGTGATGGAATTTGACGAGGACGTCATTCGGACCGCCGTCGAGGCGGAGATTTCCCGGGGCGGCCAGGTGTTTTTTGTCCATGACCGGGTGCGCTCCATTTACGGGATCGCAAATTTGGTGCAGCGGCTGGTTCCCCGCGCGCGCGTAGGCGTGGTGCACGGCCAGATGAAGCCCGCGGAAATCGAAAAAACCATGGCGCGGTTTATCCGGCGGGAATTCGACGTCCTGGTCTGCACGACGATCATCGGAGCGGGGCTGGACATTCCTTCCGCCAATACGATTTTCATCAACCGCGCCGACCGCTTCGGCCTGTCCCAGCTTTACCAGATTCGCGGCCGCGTGGGGCGCGGCAGCGAGGAGGCTGCGGCCTATCTGCTTCTGCCCCGCGGGGCGCTGCTCTCGCGGGACGCCCTGCGCAGGCTTCAGGCCATCAAGGAGTTTTCCGAGCCGGGCTGCGGGTTCCGCATCGCCCACAACGATCTGGAAATCCGCGGAGGCGGCAATCTGCTGGGCCTTTCGCAGGCAGGGCACATCTCCGCCGTCGGGTATGAGCTCTACACCGAACTGATGGAAAAGACCGTGCGGGAAATCCAGGGCCTTCCGGCGCCGGTCGAAGAAGCTCTTCCGGAGATCCAGATGGGAATTTCCGCCTTTCTGCCGGAAGACTACGTGCAGGACGTTCACCGGCGCCTGGTCCTGTACAAGAGAATATCGCTTGCGTCCGGCCCCGAAGACCTTCAGGACCTCCGTGCCGAACTGACGGAATGCTACGGCCCCCTGCCGCAGACGGCGGAAAATCTGCTGCGCGTGATCGGCCTGCGCAATCTTCTCGCGCCGCTCAACGCCAGGAAAATGGGTTTCGACGGAAAATATTTTTATATTTATTTCAGCGAAACCTCCCCGATTGATCCGGCCAGAATCACCGCGCTGGCCCGAAAGAAAATCAGGGACCTGCGCTTTACCCCTGATTTCAGGCTGTTTCTGCCGGCCCGTCCGGCCGGTGCGCCGGAGATTTTGGACCAGGCGGAGGAGCTTCTAAAGATGCTTGCCCAATAGCCTTTATCGGGATATGCATAAAGGCGTTTTCCGGCGCGGTGAATCAGGCGCGCGGGAATGACAAAATTCTTGGTTTTCTGTAGTGGTGCAAACGTCTCGGGGAAACGGCGCATGATGAAGCGGACGGTTTGGCAAAATCTGGTTTGGCAAGTAAGGCCGCTTGCGCCGCTGGCAATGCTTTGCGCCCTGTGCCTCGTTTCCGCGTGCGGACGGCAGGAAGCCGAGCGTCCGCATGTCGCGACGGTCAACGGCGAAAAAATTTACCTGGAGGAATACCAGGCGAGGCTCGGCGACCGCAGGGGGCTGTTTTCGCTTCGGGCCCTTCAGAACGAATCCGGCAAACGCAAGCGCCTGGAAGAGGAAATACTGGAGACGCTCATTACGGAAAAAATCATTCTGCAGCGGGCGCGCGAGCTGGGCCTGTCGGTCAGCCAAACGGAGCTGGAAGAGAGGCTTCTGGAAATCCGCAAAGATTACGGAGAGAATTTTTTGGACTTGCTCGCCCGGCAAAATGTGCGCTATGAAGACTGGCGCGAAGCCCTGAGAAAAGAGATGCTGCTCGAAAAGCTTGTGGCCGGGGACGTTCATGCGGCCCTGCGCGTTTCGGAAGACGAAGCGGAGGATTTTTTTCACGGGAATCCCGGTTTCTGCCGCTCCGGGGAAAAGGTCCGGGCGTTCCAGATTGTCACGCCCGACCTGGAACGGGCGCGGGAAGTCAAGGGAAGACTGGAAAAGGGCGAAGACTTTTCCGAACTGGCCAAAGCGTTTTCCATCGGGCCGGAAGCGGTCCGCGGCGGAGACCTGGGCCTGATCGCCCGGGAAACCATGCCGGAGCCGCTGGACAGGACGCTCTTTTCCCTTCGGCCCGGCAAAACGGGCCCCATTGTCAAAAGCGCCTACGGATACCATATTTTCAGGATTGCGGAGCGTCAGCCGGCCCATGCCCGTTCCTTCGACCAATGCCGGCAGGATATTCTGGATTTTCTCCGGGCGCAAAAGGAAGAAGAGGCGTTCAGGGCCTGGCTGAACGCGTTGAAGATGAAAGCCGTCGTGAAAAAGGAAACGAATGTTTCCGGGCGCGGCACGCCGTCATCATGATTTGAACAGGGGGAATCAAGTGAAGATTTACAGAAAAGGTTTGGCGGTCATTCTCGCCGTTTTGCTGATCAGTGCGCCGGCGGCCGCGGAGTTGGCGGACCGAATCGTCGCCGTCGTGAACGGAGAAGTGATCACGCTTTCCGATCTCAACCGGGCTTTCGAGCCCTATTCCGACCAGATCGAGGAAAAGTACAAAGGCCCGGACAAGGGGGCCTTTCTCCAGAAGAACCGGGAAGCTTTTCTGCAGCGCCTGATCGATCAGATGCTGATCGAGCAGGAGGCGAAAAAACCGGGCGCCGGCGTCGCGGACGTCAAGGATGAAGAAGTCATGGGCGTGATTCGGGACATGCTGGTGAAAAACCAGATGACGATGCCGGCCTATGTAAAAAAGCTGGCCGAGGAAGGCCAGACGCTGGAAGGCGTCAAAAAGGAAATCCGGGGACAGATGCTGCGCATGCGTCTTCTGCGCCGGGAGGTGCAGTCCCGGATTCTGGTGACGGATGAGGAAATCGGCGAATACTACGACAAGCACCGGCAGGAATACGAAGGCCGGGAAGCGGTGCATATCCGGCTGATTTTTCTGCCGGCGCCCCGGGGGGCGGACCGCGCGGCGCGCGACGGGGTCGGGGCCGAGGCGAACCGGCTTCGCGAGCGAATCCTGAAGGGCGAGCGGTTTGAAGTCATCGCCGCCCGCTATTCGAAGGGGCCGGCCGCGGCCGAAGGCGGCGACATCGGCTTTGTGGAACGGGGCGTCATGATGCCGGAAGTCGAAAAGGCGGCCTTTGACCTGCCCGTGGGGGAGGTCAGCGGCGTCATCGATACGGAAGAGGGATTTCAGCTCCTGACGGTCGTGGACAGAAAAGGAGCGGGGCTGAAGCCTCTGTCCGTGGTGCGCGATGAAATCAAATCGAAGATTGAAGATGAAAAGGTCGCCAAAAAATATGACGAATGGATGGACGGCATCCGCAAAAAATCCTTCATTGACGTCCGGCTTTAGGAAACGGCAATGGATTGCATAAGAATCAAGGGCGCCTGCCAGCACAATCTCAAAAAGGTTTCTCTGGACATTCCCCGCGACCGGCTGGTGGTGATCACCGGCGTTTCCGGCTCCGGCAAATCCTCCCTGGCCTTTGACACCATCTACGCCGAGGGCCAGCGCCGCTACGTCGAATCGCTTTCGACCTACGCGCGCCAGTTCATCGGCCAGATGGACAAGCCGGAGGTGGAATCCATCGAAGGCCTTTCGCCCGCCATCGCCATCGAACAGCGGGCGGCCGGCCACAATCCTCGCTCCACCGTGGGCACGGTCACGGAAATCTACGATTATTTCCGACTGCTGTTCGCCGGCATCGGCGTATGCCACTGCAGCGGCTGCGGGCGGGAGATTCACTCGCAGACCATCGACAGCATTCTGCACAGCGTGCTCGACCTGCCCGAAGGGACGCGCTTCAGCATTTTGTCGCCGCTGGTGCGGGGCAAAAAAGGCGAGTTTGCCAAAGAATTGAAAAAGCTTCAGAAGGAAGGTTTTGCGCGGGTCCGCATCGACGGAGAAATCCGCGACCTGGCGGAGGACATCGTCCTTGCCAAAACCAAACGCCACGACATCGACCTGATCGTGGACCGCCTGGTCCTGAAAGACGGCATCCGAAAGCGGCTTCGGGATTCCCTGGAGATTGCCGCCCACAAGAGCGACGGACTGGTCCGCATTGTCACCGCCGAGGGCCGGGAAACCCTGTATTCCGAAAAATACGCCTGTCCGGACTGCGGCATCAGCATGCCGCCTCTCGCCCCCCGCGTGTTTTCATTCAACAATCCCTACGGTGCCTGCCCCCAGTGCAACGGCCTGGGATCGCGGATGCACTTCGCGCCGGACCTGGTGGTGCCCGATCCGGGCCTGTCGCTTCGCGAAGGCGCCATCGCGCCCTGGGCCAACCGCAGTTCGCTGTACTACTTTAACCTGCTCGACGCGCTTTCCTCGCATTATAAATTCGACCTGAACATGCCCTTCGACAAACTCGCGGAAAAAATCCGCCATGTCCTCCTGTACGGGTCGGGAAAGGAAGCCATCCGTTTTCACCACGACCGCGACAACATGCGCTACTTCGCCGAGCGCCCTTTTGAAGGCGTGATTCCGCAGCTTGAGCGGCGCTGGAAAGAAACGGCCTCGCAGGTGATCCGCAACGACCTGGCGCGCTTTATTGATCTGCGCCCCTGCGAAGCCTGCGGCGGCGCGCGGCTGAAAAAGGAAAGCCTGGCCGTGACCGTGGGCGGCAAAAACATTTACGAGCTGTGCCTGATGTCCATCCGCGAGTGCTTCGGTTTTTTTGAAGCCCTCCGTCTTACCGGCCTGGAAGAGCAAATCGTCGAGCGCGTTTTGAAGGAAATCAAAAACCGGCTTTCCTTTCTGCTCAACGTCGGCATGGATTATCTGAGCCTGGCGCGGTCCACCGCCACGCTGTCCGGCGGAGAGAGCCAGCGCATCCGGCTGGCCACGCAGATCGGCTCCGGGCTGATGGGCGTGCTGTACGTTCTGGACGAACCGACCGTCGGCCTGCACCAGCGGGACAACCTGCGCCTGATCGACACGCTCAAGAAGCTGCGCGACATGGGCAACACGGTGCTGGTGGTGGAGCACGACGCCGACATGATGCTGGCCTGCGACCACATCGTCGATATGGGGCCGGGCGCGGGCACCCAGGGCGGCGAGGTGATTTTTCAGGGCAGCCCCGCCGAAGTGCTGCAAAGCGAAACGTCGCTCACCGGGCTCTACCTCTCCGGCCGGAAATCCATCGGGCTTCCCGCCTGGCGCAAGGTCAGGGGCCGCCACATCGTTCTGGAAGGCGCGTCGGAAAACAACCTCAAAGACATCGACATTCGGATTCCGACGGGCGTCCTGACCGCCGTAACCGGCGTTTCCGGCTCCGGCAAAAGCACGATGGTGATCGAAACGCTCTGCAAGGTGATGGCGCGCCGCCTGAACCAGCACAGCGGCGCCATGGCCAGAATCCGGCGCGTAAAGGATATGGGGGGCATCGAGCGGGTCATCATGATCAATCAGCAGCCGATCGGACGAACGCCGCGGTCCAATCCCGTAACCTACACCGGCATTTTTTCCTTTATCCGCGAATTGTTCACCGGACTTCCGGAAGCGCGCGTCCGCGGCTACAAGCCGGGGCGCTTCAGCTTCAACGTCAAGGGCGGCCGCTGCGAAGCCTGCGAGGGAAACGGGCTCATCAAAATTGAAATGCACTTCCTTCCGGATGTTTACGTCACCTGCGACGTCTGCCGGGGCAAGCGCTTCAACGCGGACACGCTGGACATCAAATACAAGGATAAAAACATCGCCGAGGTTCTGGACCTGACCGTTCACCAGGCGCTGGATTTTTTTTCCAACATTCCGTTCATCCGCTCCCATCTTCAACTGCTGGCCGATGTCGGCCTCGGGTACATTCGCCTCGGACAATCGGCCACGACGCTCTCCGGCGGCGAAGCCCAGCGCATCAAGCTGGCGAGGGAGCTGGGGAAAAAGCTGAACCGGAATACCCTGTACATTCTGGACGAGCCCACTATCGGCCTGCACTTCGCGGACATTCAGAAGCTCCTGGACGTGCTGATGCGCCTGGTGGACATGGGCAACACCATGGTGGTGATCGAACACAACCTGGATGTCATCAAGTCCGCGGATCATATCATCGACCTGGGGCCCGAAGGCGGTCCGGGCGGCGGGCGGATTATCGCCTCCGGCACGGTGGAAGAGGTGGCGCGAAACCCGCGGTCTTTCACCGGCGCTTTTCTGAAGAAAGCGCTCGACGACCTGCGGAAGCGGCGCGCCGAAGAAGCATGAACGCGCCGCCTTCCGGATAACGGCCGGTTTTTTATTTTGTGTACGGCGCGCTTTTCAGGTATAGAGCAGGCGTTTTCGGCCGGCGCGCAAAAGACGGGCCGGAAAAAACGAAGGGTCTTTGGAGACGAAAGCAAGTGAATTCCATGGCGTTGTCGCCTTTAAAATACCGGCATTCGATCCTGCTGATTGACGACGAGGAAGCCATCCTCGAGATCATGGCGGCGATGCTGGCCGATGAGGGATATGATTTGCTGACGGCCGGCTCCGCGGAAGAAGGGCTGGCCCTTCTGAAAAAAACCCCGGACGTTTCCCTGATCATTTCCGACCAGCACATGCCCGGCATGACGGGCGTGCAGTTTTTCGCCCAGGCCCGCCATATCAGTCCCGACGCCCTGCGGGTGCTGCTGACGGGCTACACGGACACGGACGCCATCATCGACGCGATCAACAGCGGAGGCATTCACCGGTATCTGACCAAGCCCTGGAGCAGGGAGGATTTTCTTCACACGATCCGGCAGATGCTGGGCAAGGCGGATCTGATGCGGGAAAACCGCCGGCTGGATGAGCTGGTCAAAAAACAGAATGCCGAGCTTCTGGACCTCAACAAGGGACTGGAAGAGAAAGTGCGGCAGAAAACCCGGCACCTGAACCAAAGCCTGGAAGAACTCCGGTCCAGCCTGGAAAAAATCCGGATGATTCTGGGAGGGACGGTGCTGGCCATGTCCAGAATCGTGGAAAGCCGGGACCCTTACACGGCCGGCCACGAACAGCAGGTGGCCAGAATCGCCTGCGTCATCTCGGAGAAGCTGCTCCTGCCCGTGGACCGGGTGGAAGCCATTCGGATCGCGGGCCAGCTTCATGACATCGGCAAGATTGCCGTCCCGTCCGAGATTCTGACCAAGCCGGGGCGATTGAGCCCCCTGGAAATGGAGATGGTCAAAACCCACTGCCGGAACGCCTACGATATTCTCAAGGCGATTGAATTTCCCTATCCGGTTGCGAAGATCATCCTGCAGCACCACGAACGGATGGACGGGTCCGGCTATCCGCAGGGATTGAAGGGGGAGGACATTCTTCTGGAGGCGCGGATCATCGCCTGCGCCGACGTGATTGAAGCCATCTCCTCGCACCGGCCGTACCGCCCCGCCATGGACATCGACACGGCCATGAAGGAAATCACCGACCACCGCGGAATCCTTTACGACGCAAACGTGGTCGATGCCTGCCTCGACATCTACCGGACGCAGGGACGGCAGGGCTTCCTGTCCTGAGACCGACGGCTCTTCGCGGCGACAAAAGAGCGCAGCCCTGTCAGGCGCACCTGAAGGTACGCCCTGCGTAAAAAAATGTAGGGCGGGTCTTCAGACCCGCCAGTGATCCCTGAAATACCGACTATTCTATTGGTAAAGCCGGTTGGCTTCCATGTAGCCAATGACGCTGTCCGGCGTCAGATAGCGCACACAGCGGCCCTGCTGAATTCTTTTGCGGATTTCCGACGATGAAATGTCCAGAAACGTAGTCTGCCGGAAAAAAATCGAGCCGCCCTGTGAATCCTTAAAAACATCGCCCGCCGCGTCGTACTCATAGCGGCCGGCAACGTCCGGCGGCAGAATCCGATCGAGTCCGAGGTTCTCATACCCCGGGCGGGTCATGACCACGAAACGGCACATCCGCAAAAGGTTTTTCCAGTCATGCCAGGTGGCGATGGCGTCAAACGCATCCTGCCCGGTGACGAAAAAACATTCGAGCCTTGAATCGCCGGCATTCTGGAAATGGCGCACGGTGTCGATGGAGTAGGATTTTCCCGGCCGCGAATTTTCCACGTCCGAAATCGAAAAAGAATCGTTTCCGGCAACGGCCAGTTGCAGCATCCGCAGGCGGTGTTCAAAGGAGACGATTCCGCCGTTTTCCTTGTGCGGCGGCGTCGCGGCGGGAATGAAGACGACGCGGTCCAGCTTCAGAATCTCCGCGAGCTCCTGGGCGGCCCGCAGGTGTCCGAAATGGACCGGGTTGAATGTTCCGCCAAAGAGCCCGAGCTTCATGAGCGAACCTGTCCGTCGCCGTAAATGATAAACTTGGAGGTCGTCAGCTCTTCCAGGCCCATCGGCCCGTAGGCGTGCAGCTTGGTGGTGGAAATGCCGATTTCCGCGCCGAGGCCCAGCTCAAAGCCGTCGGAAAATCGCGTGGACGCGTTGACCAGCACCGTGGAGGAATTGACCTCGTTTAAAAACCGCTGCGCGTTGGCGTAGTCTTTCGTAAGAATCGATTCCGTGTGCAGCGACCCGTATTTTTCGATATGCGCGACGGCTTCGTCCATCGACGCCACCACCCGGACGGCCAGAATCAGGTCCAGGTATTCCGCGTACCAGTCTTCTTCCGTCGCCGCGTCGATATTTTTCAAAATCTTTCTGGTGATGCCGCAGCCCCGAAGCCGCACGCCTTTTTGTTCCAGCGCTTCGGCCGCCTTCGGCAGAAAGTCGCCGGCAATGTCCGCGTGCACCAGCAGCGTCTCCAGCGCGTTGCAGACGCCGGGGCGCTGCGCCTTGGCGTTGACGCAGATGTTCACGGCCATGTCCATGTCGGCCGAGGCGTCCACGAAAATGTGGCAGACGCCCTTGTAGTGCTTGATGACGGGGATTTTGGACTGGGACACGACGGCGCGGATCAGCTCCTCGCCGCCCCGCGGAATGATCAGATCGATCTGCTCGTCAAGCGTGAGCAGAACCGAAACCGCCTCGCGGTCGGTAAACGGAATGACCTGAATGGCGTGGTCCGGAAGAGAGCTTTTCTTGAGCACCTCCTGCAGGACGGACGCAATAGCCAGGTTGGAATGGATGGCTTCCGATCCGCCGCGCAGAATGACCGCATTGCCGGATTTGAGGCACAGGGCGGAGGCGTCCACCGTGACATTGGGGCGCGACTCGTAGATGATGCCGATGACGCCCAGGGGAATCCGCATCCGTCCCACCAGCAAACCGTTGGGGCGGCGCCACATGGACGTTACCCTGCCCACCGGATCGGGCAGGGCCGCAACTTCCCGAAGCCCCCGGGCCATGGCTTCCAGTGTGGCGTCCTGAAGGGTCAGCCGGTCGATCATGGCCGCCGAAAGCCCCTTTTCCCTCGCGGCGGCAACATCGCGCTGATTCCCGGCGAGAATCCGGTCCCGGCTGTGAAGAAGTTCTTCGGCCATGCGCATCAGGGCGGCATTTTTCTCTCCGGCGGTGCAGCGGGAAAGAAGGCGCGACGCCGCGAGCGCATCGGCGGCTATTTGTTGAACACGGGCGGAAATATCCATGGCTTCCCTCGATTTGAATTCCGGTAAAAGACCTTGCAATTTCTGCAAATATTGATAAAAAGCCGCATCAACTTCCGAAAGAAGGACCGTCGGGGAAATCACGATCAGCGGCAGGTTGTCCGGCGGCTTGTGTGCTACTTACAAAACAAAAAGACAGGTGTCAAGATTTTTGCCCGGGAACTTTTCATGAGCCGATTGCGCGTCAAAGCCGGAAAAAAAGCTTACGAAATCATCAGGGACGGCGGCTTCCATTTTGACGCCGTTTCCGCCTGCTTCGGCGCGGCGGTCGGTCCCCGCTGGCTGGTCGCGAGCGGTTTCGATCAGACGCTTCTGACCCAGGGCCTGCTGGGGCGCTCCCGGCCGGTGCATCTCATCGGTTCGTCCGCCGGCGCCTGGCGCTTCGCCGCCTGGATTCAGCCGCAGGCCGCCGACAGCTACCGGCGGTTCATGAACGCTTATATTTCGGCCCGCTTTACAAGGCAGGACACCCCCGCGACGATTCTGGAAAAATTTTCCGGCATTATGGGTTCGTACATCGAAGACGACGCGCTTTCCTTTGCCCTGGCCAGCAAGCGCTACCGCCTGTCGGTGATCAC
>Ga0209606_1000376_pt1 | contig 68446 bp, 76 predicted proteins | sample AD_UKC057_MetaG_FD_184412 | JGI IMG/M metagenome (GOLD analysis project Ga0209606, IMG submission 184412) | Active sludge microbial communities of municipal wastewater-treating anaerobic digesters from USA - AD_UKC057_MetaG (SPAdes) (version 2) | ecosystem: Engineered > Bioreactor > Anaerobic >...
AGAGGGGATATACCAAAGGCTGTTTCTGAGAATTATCAAGTTATAGGCATTATTGATGGAATCTTTTTTAGAGAAAGTGCAGTTTCGCCAAGAGAGATAATGGAAGTTTTAAAATCTAACATTAAAGTATATGGGGCCTCAAGCATGGGTGCTTTAAGAGCTTCTGAACTAGATAGATATGGTATGGTGGGTATAGGTAAAATATATAATTGGTATAGAGATGGAACACTGAACTCAGACGATGAAGTCGCCTTATCTTTTGATAGTGAAGAATTTATTCCTATTTCAGAACCACTTGTTAATATTAGAGAAACAATGAAAAAAGCGTTGTCTGAGAATATTATTAATCAAGAAGAATATAAAATCATCTTTGAATCTGCAAAGAAACTATATTTCCCTGAAAGAAAATGGAAAAATATCATACAAATATCAGAGAAAAAAATGGGAAAGAATCTTTCATATTTCTCGGATTTTGTGAAAACTCAAAAGGTAGATGTAAAAAAAGAAGATGCTATTTTACTTCTTAAAGAAATAGATAGATATTCGAAATAGTTATAAGTTTCTATTCCAAAGAATTTCCATGGTAAACAATAAAGATCTTTTTGAAGAATCTAAAAAGTATCTATGCGGTGGGGTTAACAGCCCTGTTAGAGCAATGACGCCTTATCCATTTTTTACTGAAAGAGCTAAAGGTGCAATGCTACTTGATGTTGAAGGCAATAGCTATATAGATTATTGTTTATGTTATGGGCCAATGATGCTAGGGCATAAAAATCTAGAGATAATAGATGCAGTAAAACATCAGTTAGAAAAAGGAACTGCATATGGAACACCTACTGAAAATGAAATTGTTTTTGCAAAAAGACTATCTCAAATAGTTCCAAATGTCGAAAAGATAAGGTGTGTGAGTACTGGTACAGAAGCAACGATGAGTGCAATAAGATTAGCTAGAGGTATAACTGAAAGAGACAAGATTGTCAAATTTGACGGAGGATTTCATGGCGCACATGATGTTGTCCTAGTAAAAGCAGGTTCAGGGGTAATGACTACATCTATCCCTGGATCAAAAGGTATACCTGAAGATTCAGTTAAGAATACTTTTTCTGTGCAATTTAATAATATTGAAGCTTTGTCTTCCTTAATAGAAAAAGGTGACGTAGCTGGAATAATCATTGAGCCAATTATAGCAAATGCGGGTTGCATCATGCCGGAAAAAGGCTATTTAAAAGAGGTAAAAAAATTAGCTAAACAGAACGGCACTTTACTAATTATGGATGAAGTCATAACGGGATTTAGAGTAAGTTTAGGGGGAGCTCAAGAATATTTCAAAGTAAATGGAGATATTATCACTATGGGTAAAATAATTGGGGGTGGATTCCCATTAGCTGTTTTTGGTGGAAAGAAAAAAATAATGAATGAAGTATCTCCAGAAGGTCATATTTATAATGCTGGAACTTTTAATGGAAATCCTATTTCAATTACTGCAGGACTTAAGACCTTAGATATTTTAGAAAGAAAGGAAACTTACACAAAAATAAAGTTAATGACAGAAAAGCTTATGGACGGAATATATGATATAACTTCAAAAATGAAATGCTCGATATATGGAGCTCCGGGAATGTTCTGCCTTTACTTTGGAGTTAATCAAGTTAGAAATTATGAAGATGCTAAAAAAGCTGACACAGAGATGTTTAAGAAATTCCATAAAGAGTTAATGAAAAGAGGCGTTTTCTTACCTCCTTCACAATTTGAATGTAATTTCTTATCTATAAATCATGACGAAGAAGTAATTGACAAAACTTTAGATAGTATGAGCGATGCGCTAAAGACAATTAAAAGATGAGGATATAATGAAATTAATTTGTGGTACTAGAGGTTCAAAACTAGCTTTGACTCAAACTGAAGAAGCTATTAACGCAATAATAAAAAAGACTGGAATAGAAATAGAAAAAAAAATAATTAAAACAAAAGGAGATCAGGTTCTTGACCTCCCTTTACATCAGATTGGTGGAAAAGGGTTATTTATCAAAGAAATTGACGAGGCACTTATAAATAATGAAATCGATTTTGCGATACATTCGTTAAAGGACTACCCAACAGAGATTCTTCCAGAACTTGAAATTGTGTCTATTACAAAAAGAAGACCACCTTATGATGGATTAATAAGCCAAGAAGATTCTATAGAAGATTTGCCTGAGGCTGCAATAGTTGGAACATCGTCCCTTAGGAGGAAATCTGAATTATCTAGAACCCGTCCAGACTTAGAAATCAAAGATATTAGGGGAAATTTAGACACTAGAATCAGAAAATTACGAGAAGGACTTTATGATGCCATAGTGGTTGCAGAAGCAGGATTTTCAAGGCTGTATGGTTCCATAAATGAGGTAGATGATTTCAAGTTTTCACGAATAGATCCTGATTATATTATTCCGGCCCCTGGACAAGGCGCACTGGCCATTGTAGGAAGAAAAAATGCCAAGGATATAAAAGAAATTTTGAAGTCTATCAATGACGAAAAGACCAGGGCAGAAACAATGAGTGAAAGAGAATTTATGTTGAATGTTGGTGGCGGATGCAATCTTCCTGTAGGTGCACTTTGTGTAATCAATGGAGACAAAGTAGAACTTAAAGCATTTGTAGGAAATATAGAAGGAACTAAATCGGTTAGGGGCGAGATAAATGGAAAAAAGGAAGATTATTTAAAGATAGCAAAAGAGCTTTCTAAGAGATTGGATATTAGAGAGTGATTTATTGGTAGTATATATAGTCGGAGCTGGTCCAGGAGATCCTAAACTTATCACTTTAAAGGCTCTTGATATTATTAAAAAAGCGGATGTAATTCTATATGATAAACTTGTAAGTAAAGACTTACTTTCTTATTCTAAAAAAGAGTGTATCAAAAATTATGTTGGAAAAAAATCCGAAGGATCAAGTCAGTTTCAAGACGAAATCAATAAAGAATTATATGAATATGGAAAAGAATACAAAATAGTTGTGAGACTTAAAGGAGGAGACCCATATATATTTGGGAGAGGAGCAGAAGAAGCAATGTACTTGTATGAGCGAGGAATACCTTTTGAGATTATTCCCGGAATTTCTTCAACTGTTTCCTGCCCTATGTATTCAGGCATCCCCCTTTCTTATAGAGGATGTAACTCTGCATTTGCTTTTTTAACTGGTCATGAAGCAGCAGATAAATCTTTTAGTATACGCTGGGATAAGCTTCCAGATAACCTTGTAATTGTAATGGGAATAAAGAATAGAGAAGCAATAGCTCAAAATCTAATTAAAAACGGATTTGATCCTAAAACTCCAGTAGCTATAATCAGAAATGGGACAACTTTGCTACAAGAAACGACAATTTGTGATTTAAGTACATTAGGAAAAACACCAGCAGAACCACCTTCTGTGATATTTGTGGGAAAAAATGTATTGCTCAGAGATAAACTTGATTTCTTTGAAAAGAAGTTATCTTTAATCAGAGGAAAAGAGATATTTGTTTCAAGAGAAAATGGTGAAGAATTAGATATCATGAGTAAATTAGGTGCTAGTGTTTATGCCTATTCGCTTATCGATATAGTCAATATTGACTTTAAAGTTCCAAATTTATCAAACTATGATGTCATTGTCCTTACAAGTGCTACAGGGGTAGATAGAATTAAAGATATTGATTTACCTATAAGCAAAGAGTACTATACAATTGGTCCAAAGACAGAAGAAAAGCTAATTGAAAAAGGCATATATCCAAGAAGGCCCGAGAAGTACAACTCAAAAGAACTAGCAAAATTTATGATATCTGAATTTAAAGAAAGAAAAAAGATTTTGACATTGAGATCTTATGAAGCACCTAGCTACTTAGAAGATATGTTAAAAGAATTTCACGATGTTACCCGAATTGACGTGTATAAGGTTAAAATGAGAGAAGACCTACTAGAAAAAAAGAATTTTGACATTGCTTTTGTTTCAAGTTCTTCTAATGCAGATGCTTTTAGAAAAAAAGGGCTCAATGCTCAAATTATTGTTTCAATTGGGCCTGAAACTAGTAACGCATTAAGAAAAAATGGGATAATTCCCATAATTGAAGCTGATGTACATACGCTTTCAGGAATGCTTGAAGCACTATTAGATTATCTTGTTGAATGTGGTGAACAATTTGATAAAAATAAAGGATCCTAAGAACATAGGTATAATAGCAGTATTTTCGGCCTTAGCTTTTGTAGCAACTAGATTTATTCAAATTCCAATACTTCAAACTGGAGGATATCTTAATTTTGGTGAAGCAATAATATACATCTCTGCAATACTTTTTGGATCAACTGTAGGTGGACTAGTTGGTGCTATTGGACCTGCGCTTGCAGATATTACTTCACCTTATGCTGCATTCGCACCATTTACACTAATCATAAAGGGAATTGAGGGATTTATTGTTGGTAAAATATCTTCTAAAAAGGATAATAAATTGAAAAGAATATTGGGCATATTAACTGGTGGAAGTATAATGGTAGTTGGTTATTATCTTGTTGAGATATCCATATTCTTGATACCTCCTGCAATTGCTCTTGTAGAAGTTCCCTTTAATATAATCCAATTTATAGTTGGAGGTATAATAGCTATAATCTTAACTGACAGATTAAAAAAAAGTATCGATAGAATAATGTACAGGTAACATGAAAGAAAAAGATAGGTATCTTGAAGAATTGAGAAAAGTTATTGAATGTGGAGAGGTAGATCTTAGAATAATAGATACATTAAATATTCTTAATTCAAAGAAGGACTTTTATACAACATCGAGTTGTGCTGGCAGGATAATTCTTATAGAATTGGAAGAGATAGGCGGAAAGAAAGAATCTAATTTTATTTTTAAGAGTCATGAAAAAGTCGATTATAAAGATATATGGAAGATAATTAATGAATATACGGGAGATAAAATTCTTTTTTTAATAGTAAACTCTTCTATAATCCACGTTGTATGTAGAGATTTAGATGCGGCTAAAATACTAATAAATATTTCAAAAGACTCTGGATTTAAATATTCATCAATAACTTCATTTGGAGAAAGGATAACTGTAGAGATAAGATCAACAGAGAAGATGGACGTTCCTTTGATAAAAGATGGAATTGTATACCCAAGTGAAGAATACGTAAAAATGATAGTTGAAATTGCAAATGCAATGATCGATAGGATAAAGAAAAAGATAGATAAGTTAAATCAAAATCTTAGAGAAATAGAATAAAAAATAAATTATTTCTTTTTTGTAACTTTCTTTTTAGGAATATCAAAGTTCATATCTTTTAGGGTGTCCGTTTTTACAATAGCTTTGACTTTATCAAGTGCAGAGATTAATGATTCATCTGTTTTCATTCTGTAGACAATTATCCCAAGCTCTTCATACTTCTTTACAGTCTCTTCACTGTATACTGGTATATCCACTTTGATAGGTTCGTCTGTTGGATTTCCAACAATTATGTCCCTATATCCTAGTTTTGCAACATTTTCAACAATGTAGCCGCCCATATTTTGAACGTCTTTTGGAAAAAGTATAAATTTAGCCATTTTACACGACCCCCATTACTAAAGATACTACCATTGCAAGAAATCCAAGTGCTGTGAATCCCATTGACACTGGATAGACTTGCTTGAATGTAAATATGGGTGAAAATGCAGATACTATTGAGAATAATATTGGCATTATCAAGCAAAGTAAGCAATGTACTACAAGTAGAGTTAAGTTAAGTGTTGGTGGAAGTCCTATGAACAATGTTATGAAAACACTTGAGAGTGCAAATAATATTGATTCCCTCATTAAGTAATATCCACCTCTAGCCCATGATGCATATTCCAATGATGGCCCTTCAATTACATCAGATTTAGCTTTCTCAATGCTAAATGGGTATTCATTTAGTACCATAATGTAACCTATGAAGTAAACAAATCCAGCTATCAATCCAGGAAATGTAAACAAAATTGGTTTAAGACTTAAAATCTTTTCAAGATACATTAAATCGATTATTCCTCCGGGGAAAATAAATGAACTGTCAAATCCTTGGAACTGAACTATATCTGAGAAATTAATTGATTTAACTAAAATTACAGGAACAAACATTGCAATATAGAGGGGAAATGACCCAACAGTAATCATCTTAAATGCTCTCAATACACTCTGTTGTTCAAAGAATCTCCTGTAATCGCCTTTCATTACTGCTCCTTTTATTTGATCCGCATAAGGCATTGAAACAGAAAGAATGGATCTTGAAAAACTACCAATGGCCATAAACAAGAACTCAATTACTTTTAGTAATCCAACTACTGCAACAACAGTTCCTAGTGCATTTACATTCCACCATTTAGGTGTTGTAAATAGAACAGCAAAGAACATTACAAATACTCCAATTATAGGTAAACTATGGAATAGCCTAGGCATTGGAGAATTTGGTTTAATCTTTTCTTTATAGAAAAACTTAAGGATTGCCCAGAAACCGGGTGTTAATATAGGTGGTCCTATTCTCTGCTGAATCCTTGCTTGGATTTTTCTCTCAAGTCCAGGGATTAGAAATCCAGTAATTAACGCCGCCAATGGAATAAGTATAGTTGCAAATATGAATTCAATCATCATAGTCCCCTCCTAATTAAACTCTTAACTTCCTCTTCAGTGAAAATCCTCTCCTTGCCATTTTCAACTACTATTGCTCTATTAGTGCAAGCCAAACATGGATCACAACTTGCCATGGTAAGCATACCATCAGTTAATTGATCTCCAACACATGCGACTTCCATTGATGCCAAGGCAGTAAGAGTTGGAGTTCTGTTTTGATAGCTCCTAATTCTACCAGTTTCATCAAGGGAAAGTGAATCATAAATCTCTCCTCTTGGAGCTTCTATATAAGAAGTTGAAAATTTCATTTCCTTTAATTCAAAACTTCTGTTTGATACTGGCCCAGAAGGTAAAGATTCAAGTGCTTGTTCAATAATTTTAACAGACTCAATTGATTCAAGGGCTCTTGCAAGAACTCTGTCTTTATTATCTCCATCATCTAAGACGATGACATTAAAATCATAATTCTTGTATTCTTTCATTTTCTTTCTAAGGTCAACACCCCACCCACTTGCCCTTCCAGTTGGCCCAGGTGTTGCATACCTCTGTGCTTCTTCTTTAGTCAATACTCCGCTTCCTTTTACCCTCGAGATAATCATTGAATCATTAATTACTCTGTTAGCATAATCTGGTATTTTGAGTTTCAATTTTGTTAATCTTGTCTTTAGTTCGTTCATCCTGTATTCATCAATGTCACATCGGGGCCTTACTCCTCCAATTATAGGTACTGCATAATGCACTCTATTACCTGAAATTATATACAAAAGATCCATTATGTCTTCCCTCAAGGTAAATGCCCTCATACACATTGTTTCGTGTCCCAAAACTTCCATTGCATGTGCCAAGTAAATCAAGTGGCTATGGAGCCTCTCAAGTTCAGCCATTATAACCCTTATAGAATCTGCTCTTTCTGGAACTTTAATCTTAAGGCCTCTCTCAACTGCCCTTGTACCATTCCAAAGATGGATATGAGAACAAATTCCACATATTCTTTCGGTGATAATAAGTCCCTTATGAACTGGCATTCCTTCCATAATTCTCTCAATACCTTTATGGTAAGGATCAAGAGTAAGTTCACAATCTACAATTAGTTCATCCTCTACAAAAAATCTTGCTCTATATGGTTCAAGCATTGCAGGATGCAAAAGACCTACAGGAATTTCAACTTCTGCTTTTTCTCTTCTTTCATTATCTCCCACTCTTCTCACCTCTCCAATAGTAAGGGTATACCTGCTGCAATGCCTGCAATAATATCTTCAGGTCTTGCTGGGCATCCAGGAATGTAAGCATCAACGGGTATTACCTCATCTACTCTGCAAACAACTTCATCGCTATCTCCAAGTTCTCCGCCAAAATCTTTGAATATACCACATCTAACTCCACAAGATCCAACTGCAGCTACTATTTTTGGTTCGGGTATGGCCTCATAAATTTTCTTTAATGGTTCAATTGTTCTTCTTAAAACAGGCCCTGTGACTGCAAGGACATCTGCCTCCCTAGGATTCCAAGTTAAGATAACTTTGTATTGTTCAAGATCATATCTAGGCGACCATGCGACATTTGCAATTTCAATGTCACAACCATTACATCCGCCAGTATAGAACAACATGACATGAATAGCATTCTTTCTGGAAATTTTCTTAAACATTTTTACACCTCTACTCCTCGAAATATTTTGAGGCATCCTTGGCCATATAATCAACTATTTCTTTTATCTTACTTTCTTTCAATTTAATTGGCTCGATTAAGAGCTTTGCAGGATCGGCCTTGAATTCCCCAACTTCTCTTGGATGTATTGCTCCAGGCTTTCCATAGAAAGCATATATAGGGCAATTATCATGACACCAAAAACAATATAGACATTTTAAAGGATCGTATTTTGGCATTTGAGTTTTTGTGTATCCTTTTACAATCTCAACAGGTTTTTCAATCGGTACCATTGTTATTGCTTCAACAGGACAGATGTTGGCACAGCCACCACACCCTATACAAGATTCGTCATTAATGGCTTGAGGATATTTGACCTTTCCTTGTAATATTGAATTTCTTATGTCCTTACTAGTTATTCTATCGGCAGCGAAAAGAATCCTAAGGATATTAACATAAATACCCTTTAGAAATATCAAGAAAATACTTTTCATTATTTAGACCTCCCGTTAATAGTTTTATCGTCAAACTCTGTTTGAACATTAATGGCGTAAGCGGGACAAATGTTATCACATGCACCACATTTAATGCATTTTTCCATGTCAAAGACAAGTTTTTTTGCTTTCACAGAGATTGCATTTACCGGGCAGTTGTTTACGCACTGCTCACACATTATACATAAATCGTCATTATATGTTAGAGTACCGCCTTTAATTTCTTTATGATCTCTTGTCTTCCTTGGAAGACATTTAACGGGGCAGTAAGCGCCACAGGTTTCACACATGACACACTTTTCAAGATCCACCTTAAATCCGTTAAGATCAACTTGGATACATTTTGTTGGGCATACTTCTTTACAAATACCACATTTAATGCATCCTTCGTGTTCACCCTGCCATTCTCTATAGTTTAGTTTAATTGCATCCTTCTTACAAACAGTTGTACAAATACCACATAAGATACAGTGCCCAGTAAACATCTTTTCTCTTTCGCCTTTTTTAATTTTGGTTGGGCAGGCTTTGACACAAAGGTCGCAATTAATGCATTTAATAGCATCAAATCTTATCCTTCCGCCTTCCCACTTTAAGGCTTCAGTTGGACATGCACTGACACATAATCCACATTGATTACAGTAGTAAAGTTTTCTTTGAGATTCACCTTTATTTATAAAAGGTCTGTGATCTTTTATTGTAATGGCATTATTAATACATTCTCTAAGACAGGTATAACATGAAACACACTTGCCATAATCTATAAACGAATTTTTTATTGCCCCAACTGGACATACATCCATACATACATCACAATGAGTGCATACTCCAGGTGTAGATTCATATTTTATTGCCTTTGCAGGACAATAGTAAGTACATCTACCTCCTTTGTCACATCTATTCTCATCAATAGCTATGCTTAAGAGTCTTGCTTTTTCTTTAGTTTGGATTGGTCCACCGTCTCTTTCTTTCTGCTTTGGCATTATTTCTTCACCTCTTCTAGACTCATTGTATTAAGATTAAACCTAAGTTTTCCTTCGGCATTGACTCTTGCACCGGCTGCACAACTATCACGACAAACATTGCACATTGCACATATTCCCTGAGGAACTCGTTTGTCCTTGTACTTTATCATTTTTATAACACTAACAGGGCAATTCTTTTCACAAATAGAACATCCAATGCATTTCTCTTTGTCAACTATATATCCGCCATATCTATTCTTGAATATAGCATCTACAGGACATACTTCCATACATTTTCCACATGTGACACAACTGAAAGCTTTGTCATTTATTATCCTGATACTCTTTGTAGGACAAGCTTCTACACATGCCTTAATTAGAGTACATTTATCAGTAGTAATGTACATTTTATTGCCTCCTTATTATAACCATTATAAACATTCCAATGATTGTTGAAAAGAAGGCTTCAGAGAATCTGATTACATGACCAAAAAGAGTCCATTGGTAATCAGGATACGTACCTAATGCTATAGCTATTAAGATCCCACATATTATAACTATTGGATAAACTGCTTTATTGATTTCTTCAAAATCAAATTTGTATCCAATAATTAACCCATAGACTAATCCAAATAGTATAGGGCCCCACTGATTGGCCAGCCCTAAAGCCGCTACTTCGCTACTCATCTTTCTTCGCCTCCATCAAGAACATAGCTATTAGAGAAAGACCTGCAAGTACGTTGAACCCTACTCCAATGTTGAGGTAAGGCAATACTCCAGGATGTGTTGGATCTGGATAATCTAAGATATTATCCCAGCCAAAAGCTCCGATATTTATTATTTGATATGGATCGACACCAGTGTTGTATAAGTAGTAACCAGTTCCATAGTAATATGCCGAGAATACTAGCCCTACAACTCCTGTTAATAAGAAGATAAGTGCTCCGATAGTTGAAAGATTAACAAGGAATTTATGTGTAAATCTAAATGGTGTTTTCTTAAGGCCATATATTACAACACTCAAGAAGTATCCTGTAGCTATTACTGAACCACCTGGGAACCCCCCTCCAGGAGTTATGTGCCCTCCAAGAACTATTGTAACTCCAAAAGCTACAAGTAACATTGACATTGGAAAAGCAGTCAATCTTTGGATAAGAGTTGACTTCTGAGTCATTTGAAGACTCTCTTTTTTCTTGTAAGCTTCTTTTATAGACCCCCAACCGAAAACCATTGTGGTTGTAATCACAGCAGTAATTAGAATAAAAGTTTCACCTAGAGTATCGTATCCTCTGAAATCAAATAAGATTACAGTTATTATATTTGGTGCTATATTACCACTGTATAAATTATAGAGGTGGCTCATTCCTGGGATAATTGAATCACTAAATAAGTACATGGTCCTCATTATTAAGAATGAAATCAAAAGTAATGAAATCCCCATAAGAATATTTCTTCCCTCTTCAAATTCACTAGTTTTCATTTAAATCAACACTCCCGAGCCAGCGAAGAATACTATTAGTATTACGGCTATAGTCAAGACTACATAAAAACTTGTTAAATTAATTGAGTCTGTGTTTTCTTTTTCTACCCTAAATACAGTTGGTACAGTAAATAAGATTGCAGCCAATATCACCAATGATCCAAGGGCAAAAAGCACTGAATTTGCAGTACGTAAAACTAGCATTCCAGCAATCAAGATGGAAGAAAACATCAAGAACTCAGACGTAAATCCACTACCGATACCAAAACCCTTGCCTTTATGTTCCATTCTTTCGTGGAAGATTTCATAAATTTTATCTAACAACTAATCACACCCCCAGAGAAACAATAATATTGTATATTGGATCATATATCATATTTGGGAATAGACCTATGAACAAACACATTACTATCAAAATAACAATAATCGTTTTGTGCATTGTTCCTTTGACTTTTGGATCGGCTTCTATATTTGTACCAGGTTTCATGAATACCATATAAAATGCTTTGATTACTGCTACGAAAGTTGCTACACTCAAAAGGATAACAAGAACACTAAGTTCTGCATATCCAGCATCTACTGCAGATTGAATTAGTCTAAATTCACTTTGATATGAGTTAAATGGTGGAACACCAGATATTGCGAGAGTGGCTAGAAACATTACAACTCCAATTAAAGGTGCTTTTTGTAATCCTTCGCCTAATTGATTAAGTTTTGTCGTCTTATATGAATCTAGAATAAATCCAGTTACAAAGAATAGAATGGCCATACTTAAAACATCGTTAATTGCATGGAAGATACCAGCAGAAATACTGAAACTAGTTCCCAATCCAATACCCATTGCTACGAGTCCTGCTTGTCCAACTGCAACAAACGAAAGGAGTTTTCTAAGATCAGTTTGCTGCAAAGCCATTACAGACCCTATAACTACAGTAAATATCGCAAATCCTAGCATAACTGACTTTAAAAGGGTATATCCTGAAAAAATCCTAAGTAATGCAATTGACATCGCAACTAAGACGAATTTAGATTGTAACTGTAATAATGCTGCTGCTTCGGGCATTGCATTTTCGTACATATTGGATTTAACTATGTGAAACGGGAATAGTCCAGATTCATAAAGCCAACCTACTGTAATAAGTGCTACCGCTGTTAATGCTATTGGTTGGAGAGCCCCTCCTGCTTTTATGGCATTAGACAAATCAGTCATGTTCAACAATCCATATACACCTAAAAGTAATGCTATTCCAAGAAGAATTGAGCCTCCTGAAACAGTACCAAATATCATGTATTTGAATGCTGCTTTATGAGATTTTGTTTCCTTAACCGCTATAACTAACGCGGCCTGTGCTACTGTCAATACTTCAGTGAAAACGAAGAAGTTGAAGAAATCGTCTGCAAGGATAATTGCGCTTACCGATGCTAAACTGATAAAAATCATAGCAACATATACTCCAGAAATAAGTTTTCGATTTATTGACAAAAATATAACAAATACTGTCATTACTGTCAACAAAGCCAATAATATTTTCTGTATTGGGCCGTAGGAGTATACTATCCCCATATAAACATCTGGTATAAGAAGTTTTGAAAATTCAGGGAAACTTTCTGTACGGATATGGCCGCTGAAAAGATGAACTCCATATATAGTCATTAGAGGTATTAATACAGCGACTATGGAAGATACAATAGCTATAGTTTTCACTGATCTATCTTTCTGATGTAAGAAGTTAACAAGTATGGCCGCTATTAAAGGAAATACGACCATTAATGGAATTAAAGTGCTATTAAACATTTAGTCCTCCTCCATTCCTTCAAAAATCTTGTGCACACTAAGAGTGTTGTACTTATGATATAAAACAACAGAAAGTGCCAGCATAACAGAAAGTGTTGATGCTCCAATTACAATGTTAGTTAATACCAAAGCGAAAGGTAATGGATAAGAAGCTAACTCTGCAAATTCGTTGAAAGCTAAGAAATGTGAAAATGTAGAAGGAACTGCACTAGCATGGAAATGATGAGTTACCTCAGGTATTAATCCCCCTGGTTTGTAACCTATTCCTATTAAGACTAGATTGACTCCATCGCCAACAAGGTTTGCGCCAATGACTTTCTTCAATAGATTATCCATCATTATAATGGCCCATAATCCAGTTATAACAAGAATTCCTGCAGTAAGAAATGAACCAACTTGAAATGGATCCATCACTCATCCCTCCCTTTTGTTGTTTTGTATAATGTTACTATAAATAGTCCAGGTATCAAAGCGGCACCAAGAATTGCCTGAGTAGCGGCGACATCTGTTGCAAGTAAAAAGTGGTATATGGCAGCTAGAGAAAAACTCTCAAATCCAAGAATAATAATACTCTTGTAAAGATTTTCCTGAATTACTGCCATTACCGCAGATAATGCAACTACAAATAATAGAATATAATCAAACATCAGCTTCAGCCTCCTTAAGATCTGCCCAAGAAATTGAGTGTACAGCAAAAGGCATCAGGAAGAAATGTGCCAAAGCTGCCAAGATAGCTACTGGATTACCTAAAAATAGAATAACAAGTATGCATACTACATCCATAACACCTAAGATATGAAGTCTTGCATAGACTATATTCTTTCTTTGACCAAATCTAAATAGACCAAGGCCTACAGCTATCAGTGCTAAACCAGATAGCAAAAAGAAGTAAGGCAACAATATTTCTGTATAGGAAAAAATGTTCATTCCGCTATCCCCCCTCTAAAGAATCTTGCCATAATCAATGTTCCTATTGGACCTAACAAGAGAAGATAAATTGCAATATCCGAGAAGTAGGGTATGCCATAGATTTTACCAACAACCATGAAACCCGTGGCTACTCCTATTTCTGCTGCACCTGCTCCAGCCAAAGAATTACAAACTCCTCTGAAAGTTGTTACTCTTAACCCAGCCATTATAGATACAGCAAGTCCTATGAGCAAAACATAAACATAATACTCTTCAAGATGTAAAAAATAACCAATTAGAAAAATAACAATGACGGATATATACAATAAGTAATTTTTGTTCATTTAATCCTCCACCATCTTCTTTATCCATCCTTCAAAAGGAATAACATCTTTCTGACTTCTTGGAGATATCACAGCAACAAGTAATTTTTGTTTTTCTGGAAACACATCAATAGTTAGAGTTCCAGGAGTCAATGTGATACTGTTGGCTAAAATTGTCATTGAAACTGGCCTTTTAAGAACTGTGTCTATTTCCATGACTTGTGGATCAATTTTACCAGTTAGACATTGAATAACTGTGTCTCGAGCGGAAACAATAATGTAATATACCAAGCCTATAAAATAGACAATTCCCCATAATGGCCTCATAGCTTTACTCATTTTTTACACCTTCAGGAATTTGAGTAAAAGGTTTAGTATTAGTTTATAAATGTTTCGTCTATCGTTAATCAGCGAGATTTTTCTCTAAAATTATACAAAATCTACAAGAATATTCAATAAAAACCTTTAAATATAGCTTATAAAACGTTTTTAACATAAGGCAGATGATTCTTTGGAAATTGAGAAAAAATGGCAAAAGAAATGGGAGGATGCAAAATTATTCTATTCTGAGCCCAATAGCAAGAAAAAATTTTTTGTAAATTTCCCATACCCCTATGTTAATGGTTACATGCATTTAGGCCATTCTTTTTCTCTTATGCGAGCCGAAGTATTCGCAAGATATAAAAGAATGAAAGGTTATAATTCAATCTTTCCATTTGGATTTCATGCTACAGGAACTCCGATAGTTGCTGCTGCTCAGAGAGTAAAGGATGGAGAAAAGATACAGATAGAAATCCTAGAAAAGATGGAAGTCCCAAAAGAATTAATTCCTAAGTTTTCTGATCCTGAATTCTGGGTTACATATTTTCCAGAAGAATCAATTAAAGACCTAAAGAGTCTGGGTCTATCTGTCGATTGGAGAAGAAGTTTTATTACAACTTCACTTAATCCATTTTATGATAAATTTATTAGATGGCAATTTAACAAACTAAAAGAAAAAAATTTTGTTGTTAAAGGTGAACATCCGGTAACTTGGTGCCCCAAATGTAACAATCCTATAGGGGATCATGCAAGACTTGAAGGAGAGGGTATAACCCCAGAAGAGATAATATTACTTAAGTTCAAGTTTGATGGAAAAATACTGCCCGCTGCAACATATAGAGTTGAAACTGTTTTTGGAGTCACCAATATGTGGATGAATCCAGATTTTAGATATGTAGAAGCAGAAGTTGATGGGGAAATTTGGATTATTTCTCCCGTTGCAGCGGCTAAACTAACTAATCAAAAACATAGCATCAAGGTGATTAGAGAATTAGATCCTAAAGAGTTAATTGGAAAAACATGTGAAAATCCTTTAACGGCAGAAATAATTCCAATTCTACCTGCTACATTTGTATCACCTGAGATTGGCACTGGTGTTGTCATGTCTGTTCCGTCTCATGCACCATATGACTATGTAGCCTTGAAAGATATACAGTCGAATCCATCAAAATACGGAGTTCCCGAGTCTCTTGTAAAAAATATATCTCCTATTTCCTTAATTACTGTAGAAGATTTAGGAAAGAACCCTGCAATAGAAATCTCTGAAAAAATGGGTATATCTTCTCAAGAAGATGTAGATAAACTTGAAGAAGCAACGAATATTATCTACAAAAAAGAATTCCATCAGGGAATATTAAACGAGAGAACTGGAAAATACAAAGGGATTAAAGTTTCAGATGTCAAAAAAATTATTGTTAATGAGTTTATTAATAGAGGCGTTGCGACATTATTTTATGAGCTTCCTGGTAAGGTAGTGTGTAGATGTCTTACACAAGGAGTAGTCAAGATAGTATCAGACCAATGGTTCCTAGCCTATGGCAGCCCAGAGTGGAAAGATCTAGCCAAGAAATGTCTTGCACAGATGAATATTTACCCAGAGAAGGCACGGAAACAGTTCGAATATGTACTAGATTGGTTAAAGGACTGGGCATGTACAAGAGAATTTGGTCTTGGAACTAAACTTCCTTGGGACGATAAATGGGTCATTGAATCACTTTCAGATTCAACTATTTACATGGCATACTATGTATTGGCAAAATACTTTGAAGATCCTTCATATAATATTGATCCAGAAAAATTAGATGATTATTTCTTTGATTATATTTACTTAAAGAAAGGAGATCTGGATGAAGTATCGGATAAAAGTGGCATATCTAAAAAATTAGTTTCTGATATGCAAAAAGAATTTCTGTATTGGTACCCATTTGAATTTAGAAATAGTGGAAAAGATCTTATTCAAAATCATTTATCATTTTGTATCTTCAATCATGCTGCAATATTTCCTGAAGAATTATGGCCAAAAGGATTTGGGGTCAATGGTTGGATACTTGTCGATGGAGAAAAAATGAGTAAATCCAAAGGTAATTTCTATACGATAAAACAGATTGTTAAGATGTATGGTGCAGATGCTGCTAGAATAACATTAATGAATGGTGGAGAAGGTCTTGACGACCCCAACTGGGACAGTGAATTTGCTAGAACTATTAAAGACAAGTTAAGCAACTGGCATGACTTCTGTATAGAAAATTATGAAAAAGGAAGGGACGAAAAATTATACATCGATAGATGGTTTTTATCCACAGTAGACCAAGCAATAAAAGATACTTCTGAAGCAATGAATGAAGCAAATTTCAGGACAGCTCTGTCTAGAGGATTCTTTGACCTTCAAAGAGATTTAAAATGGTACCTTAAAAGATGTTTAAACTCTCCAAATAAAGAAGTTATTTCTGAATTTATCAAGATACAGACCTTAATACTTGCCCCGTTTACACCGCATATATGTGAAGAAATATGGGAAAAACTAGGATTTAAACCTTTTATCTCGAATGCTTCATGGCCCGAATATAGGGAAGAAGTCATAGATAAAATATCAGAAGAAAGTGAGGGGTATATTGAAGAAGTTGTAAACGATATTAGAGAGATAGTTAGTGTTCTTTCAAGAGGAGAAGAAAAAGAGATAGATGGTATAAACATATTCACTGCAGAAAACTGGAAGTGGGAGCTTATAGAATTAATAAAGACTAAAGAGAATATGGGCGAAGCAATTAAAACTGCAATGTCTAACGAAGATTTCAGAAAAAATGGAAAGGATGTAAATCTCATTATTCAAAGGTGCTTTAAGAATAGATATTTCCCCGATAGAATAGATGAAAAAGAAGTCTTAAAAGAATCAAAGGAATTTTTAAATACAGAATTCAATACTAATATCCAAATAGATCCAACTGAAGACCCAGAAAATGACAGAAAAAGAGCTCTTCCAAGAAAACCCGGAATACATATCTACTTTAAATGAAATATTCTCAATATTATAACAGAAATAAATTTATACTGGTATATTCTTAGCTTAACTAGAGGATATTTATGCTAGGGCCACTTGTACAACTTATTATTTTATTTTTTGTTGTTATTGATCCTTTAGCAAGTTTTTTTGTATTTTATGCAACTTCCTCAAACATGGTGCCAAAAGAAAGACAAAAAACTGGGGTTCTAGCCATATTAATTGCTGTAATATTATGTTTTCTTGTTTTAATATTGGGTCAACGTTTGTTAGAACTATTCAGCACAACTTTGGATGAATTTAGAATTGCGGGTGGGATGGTATTGACAATACTTGGTATCAAGATGGTACTTGGAGAACCACTAATTAGTAATCATGGAAAAAAAGAAGATTCTGCAAGAGCTCTGGCGTCTATTATAGCCACACCTCTTATTACTGGGCCTGCAACAATATTTACAATAATAATTGCAAGTAATGACTATGGAAAAGTTCTCACAGGAGTGGCAGTTGGAATTGTTCTTCTAATGACCGTTATTTTATTTCTTCTTTCAAATAAAATAAAAAGAGTATTAGGGGATACAGCTACCCAAGTTACTACCACTATACTTGGTCTTGTAACATTATCTTGGGGCGTAAAATTTATAATTTTAGGGATTAAGAGTATATTTTAGCTTATTCAGGTGTATTCATAAAAAATACATAATTTTAAATTTTATTCAAGAGATAAAAATTGTTGATACTAGTACGAGAATACTTACACTTGCAATATCCATTACACTTGTAAGTAATGGTATAACTACATTGTCGGGATCAATATTTGTTTTAATTGAAAAGTAGGTAAGATAGTAAGAAGTTAGCATTCCTGCAATTGATGAAACAACGGCAACAAAAATTGATATTTTAAATAGTATCCAGAACTCCATTTGAGGAATATTAGATATCGCGGATAGACCAAATGCAAGTATAGCCAATATTGGAAAGAGTAAAATTGTTATGATAAATGTGTATGAGAATTCTTTTAATATGTCAAATTTAGGAATAAATGTTATTTCAGAGCGACCCAAATGAAAACTAGTTGATATGCGTGCAGATAAAATACTTCCAATGTTTCCATTTTCAGCATTGAATAGTGGTGCTAAAACTAATAAAAGTGGAAATATTACAATAAATTCTAAATTTTTATCTAGAACGGACCCTGCAAGTGTACTAAGCAAAGCACATATTGCTAAAAATCCTATGGATTCTTTTAGTATTCTCTTAGCATAAAAACTGTTTCTTATAGAAAATAATGAGAATAAAACTATGATTACACTTATTAAGATACTAGAAATTAACATGAAATTGGTTCCTAAAGAAAATGAAATTAGGCTGATTACAAAAATGGATGCTACATTCAAGATATCACCTATTGATGCAATTAAAGGAGAGGATACATTATCAGGATCAAAACCTTTTTTGAAAGAGAGGATCGCGACTAAAATAGTAGCTAAAATAAGACCAATTGCAGCTATCAGAGATGCAAATAAAGAAATAAAAAAAAGATGAATAAATCCTATTGTTTGATTCCCTAGAAGGATTCCGCCAACCATTGCAAAAAAAGCTATTACAGCAGCCATTAAAACAGTTTGAATAAGAGAAGAGTAAACATTTTCGGCTATAAGTTTAGAATCTCTGAGACTAGGTTTTATTTCTCCTGTATGTAAGCCCGTTGAAAGTCTTGAACCCATTGATGCGTATACATTGCCCCTCATATCAATTGCTGCTGGAAGCATTGTAAGTATTCCCGGTAGTAGAATTAGTAAATCATACATTGATGTCAGATAAATTCCAGCAATAATATCTGCAAATGCACATATAATAAGGGCAAAAAGACTTTGTTTAATAATTATATAAAGATCAGAATAATATAATTTTGGGAGTGAATCTAATAATCTCTTTAGAGAAACCTTTACCGGAAAGGTTCTTATATATTTCAATCACATGCACTCCCCTTTTAAATGCGAATTTATGGGCAAATGAAAGACCATACACTAACAAATGACCCAATAAATCGTCTTCGTCCATTTTTCATCACTTAATTATATCTTACATATTTTTAAAATACTTAAAAAGATTTCCTAAAATATTGCTTTTAGTAATAATAATAAAGTTTATAAATTTAGAGCCGAATTTTAATATAATGAAGCGAATAAGACCTTTCATCAAGAACAGTGCTAAAGTTAGAGTTCTTACAAGATATCTCAATAATAACAGAGAAGTTAAAGAGTATATGGAGAAAGTAAATCCTTTTTTCTATGAGATTTCATTTCTTGATTGCTATGTTGAGAAGAGTATAAATGAAGAGGTTAAAAAAACATTGGAAGCCTACGAAGGTCTTGAAATAACAACAGATGAAATTAAAGACGATAAATATACTTTTTATATAGATAGTAAAGAAGGCGAATCAGTTATCTGGATGAAAAATGAAAATCAGAGAATTAGATTTTCCAAGATACCTGTGGAGCTATCCTAGATGATATTAGATGAGTTCAAAATTTATTGGCTCAGTTAGACTACATGCACCATACCATCCTTCTATAGTTATTAAGCTTGATAAAATTGAATTTAAAATTGACAGTTCTTGCGGAGCAAAAAATGAAAACAAGGTCTACCTTTTAACACATTTTCATTTTGACCATGTAAGATCTTGCATGGCAGGAGGGGCAGATTTTCTAAGTCTTTCTGAAGACCCAATAAAAATCTATGCTCCCAATGATGATAGAAAAGAGTATGGAGAAACTGAAAGTGTTTTTGAAATCCATTCTAAAATGATTAATCTGCACTCCAAAGGAAGAAGAAAACTTGTACCTATAAAAGAAAATGAAAACATTCATTTTAATGGAATCTCTATTACCCCAATTTCTTTAAAACATACAATACCTAATTTTGGTTACCATATTAAAAATGAAGAAACAAGTATATTTGTTACTGGTGATTGGGAGGGGGCAAATTCCAAGAACAGAGAGAGAATTATATCATTAAATCCGAGAGTTTTAATCACTGAATGTAGATATTTCTTTGACGAGGAAATAGAGGTTGCTGAAGAAAGGATGCATGCCCATGTTGAGGACATTCTAGAATTAAAGGAAGAGCTTCAAAATACACTAATTATTTTAACACATATTTCCCATAGATACCGTGAACTTGATGACATTATCAAATTGACAAAAGATAAAGAGCTGATATTGGCAAAGAATATATCGTTTAACAACACTGGTTATCGTGTCAGGGAACGATTCAAATAAATAATATAATCTATAAAGAATATTTCTTTTTCTAAATATTTGATAACAGTAAATTTTAAATAAAATAGATTGAATAGATATTGTTGCACAGGTCGAAACTTCGCTGGTAACAAAGTCTTTCATTCCTTGCATCTGGGCCGCTTAGGCGGATTTGAGTTTCACACTCCACCCGCATACAGGGCTCTTGGACAAGGGTAATTTCCGGGATGGCTAAGTCTTGTCGGAAAGTGTTTGAGTCAATCTCAAATTACCCGGTCCATGACATTGAAAAAATGTCTCTAAAGGACACCGAAAGACGATAGCCGCTTCGAGAAGTCGAAGCATCCGGCTATGAAAGACCTACTCCTCCGAAGCGACATACTGTGCATTTTTTTAATTATATTGTATCTTACTTCTGAATATAAACAGTTACTTTTAATAAAACTAATATTAATCACAAGTTATGCTTCCAAATACTATTGCCCTATGGATTATTGGAATTCTTTCATTGCTCTTATCATATTATTTTGATAAAGAAAAGACAAAAAAGGGAATAAAAAAGGGAATAAAAATCTTCAAAGGATTATTTTCTCCGTTTGTAAGTATTATGATAATTGCTAGTTTACTCCTAGCTTTAGTATCGCCAGAAATTATAGAGCAATATCTTGGTAGAGAATCTGGATTTTTTGGGGTAATCCTATCTGCCTTTATTGGTTCTATTGCATTGATTCCAGCATTTATTGTATACCCTATCGCTTCAGAACTATTGAAAAGAGGGGCTTCGTACATGGTAATAGCCACATTTATAACAACTTTACTTATGGTGGGCATTATTACTTTTCCTTTGGAGAGTAAATACTTTGGTAAAAAAGTTGCTGTAGTTAGGAATATATTAAATTTTTTTGCCGCTATTATTATAGGTATAGCTATAGGGGCGATACTTTGAGAAAATATATTAAAGAATATGGTTTCATTTGTGTTTTTATATTATTTGCCATTTTTTCATATGCATATAGCTATAATTTTGGTATAAACGTAACAAAATCATTTCTATACATGTTTATTGAAATGATAACATTTATTCCAATAGTCTTTATACTTGTTGGGTTGCTGGACGCATGGATACCCAGTCAAAAATTTCAAAAATATATGGGCCCTGAATCTGGTATAAAAGGAACTTTACTTTCAGTTATTTTCTCAATGTTCCAAGCTGGGCCCCTCTATGGAGCTTTCCCAATAGTTTATATCCTATATAAAAAAGGAGCTTCAATTAAAAACATATTTATTTTTTTAGGGTGTTTTTCTGCATTAAAAATACCTATGTTAAGTATTGAAATTGGGTACCTAGGTGTTGAATTTACATTAGCTAGAACGGCTATTGCAGTTCCTTTATTCATAGGAATAGGTTATGCCATGGAATATTATCTCAAAGATAAAAACTTTAAGATTACAGATCCAACAGAAATAAAATCTTTAACAGATAATATTTAAAGGATTAGAAAATAATAAGATTATGAAAAAAATTTTCCCACTTCTTATTTTTGTTTTATTTTTTATTTCTAATCTTAGTATTTGCTTATCCAATGAAGATCTTATTCTGTATGAATTGAAGAATGGAGAAAATATTTTTGATATTTCATATGATCCAAAAATAGATAGTTTCTATATTGTCGGCACTATTAGAGATACCAATAATTCATTTATTATTAAATCAAAGAATGGCCAGGTATTAAGAAAAGAAATAATTGAAGACGTTAAAGTTTCTGGAGTAATGAATGATAAATTTTCTAATGTTTACTTAGTCGGGAATTCAAAAGATAGAGGTATTATGGTAATTAAACTGACTTCAAGTCTTAACAAGAGATGGGAAACAAAAATTAGATTATCTGAAAGAGATATACTATCCTCATTCTGTATAAACGATAATCAAGAAGTAACTGTCTTAGGATATTCCCCGAATAAAAGAGAATCTGATACATTCTTTATAAGAATAGATAGGAATGGAAAAATAATTGATAAAAAAATAGTCGATGTTGCTCCATTTGAAAGACCTTATAAAATTCTCGAAGATAAAGATAATAATTTATATGTAACGGGCGAGATTAGAGATAAAAATCTAGACATATTTTTATTAAAACTTTCTAAAGATTACGATATCCTATGGATCGATTTTTACGATAATCACAATTGGGAAGATGGTGGGTTAGATTTAGACTTATTAGGGGAAGATGTTATAGTAACGGGGTATTCAGGTAAAGAAGGTTGGTATGTTTTCGACACTGTTTTTATTACGTATTCTAATGAAGGCAATATAAGCAAATTTTCAAGAAAAGGGTATTCAGGAGGAAGTGACTGGATACGGCAATTTATGAAAAAAGGAGAATATTATTATGTCATTTTATGGGATATTCTAACAGGAAAAGAATTTTCAGTAAAACTTGATAATCATTATAACATTATTACTATAAATGAAATACCAAAAGAAGAATATACAATAAAAATAATAGATGTTTTAGGAGATCCTTATCTATTGACAGAAAAAGATTATACTTTATACATTAGGAACTTAGAATAATGTTTAGTAGATTATATTATTGCCCAGAAAAGTTTTCTTCACTTATTATATGATATACAGTTCTAAGTGGTATCTTAAGACTTTTTGCTATTTCTTTTACGGGGACACCAAGTTCATACATCTTCATTAATTTGGTAATTGTTTCATCGTCATATTTATTAGGCCTACCTGCACCATCCCCAAAAGGGACAAGTAAAACTCCAACTCTCTCAAGGGCTTTTTTAACACGTATCGAAGTCAGTGAATATAAACTACTTGGGCATAGGATATACTTCACATTGGGGGCATGCTCCAATAGTTCAACCATGATATCAACTGAAGGCCTCATATTAATATAGATTTTTTCATCTTTGTCTGAAAGATCACTTCTTAGCTTTTTTATGAGATCTTTCTTGTCTTTGGCAATTATCTTTTTCAATCTTTAACCCCCTTAAGTTCTTGCAAAAATTTCTTAGTTATATCTTTTTTATCTCCTTTCTTAACTATTTTTTCAAGAAGATGTTTATTCTCAATGGGCACTACCCCATAATTCTCGGCCCTTATTAAAGCAGATTCAAATTCACTACTATCCAAAGAGAAAAATACCAAGGCTTTATCATAATCTTCTGAGACTAAATAATAAGAAATCGCCGCAACAAGATTATTTTTCTCTTTTAGGTTCATCTCCCTTAATTTATTCATTATATCTTCTTTCAGCAAAACAGTCTTATAGAATCTTCCCAATAATGCTTCATTTGGCTCAGGATCAATTGTTGGAAATGGGCCTCCATATATTTTTCTTTCCATGTAAGTTTTTTTCAGGTAAAAGAGTGCTATGTCCTCACAGATTGCATCAACACCAAATGGGGCATATGCAATTGAAAGAACTTTTCTTATATTTTTATCGTAAATCGGAGGCCTACCTATATCTACTGTTTCTTCATATGTATCCCTCTGATATTGAGAAAGTTCTTTTTTGAATGGAGAATATTCCTTATGCCCCATCATCCCATATTCTTGTGGAATTCTCTTCTTAAGAGAAGGTTTGCTTTTTGATTTGTCACCGAGTATATCCATTATTTTTCTATAATTTTCTCTCTCCTCTTTATTGAGTGAGAAGAGGGTCTTCATATATTCTCCAGAAAAGGACAAATATTTTAATATCCCTAGCCTGTATACTCCATCTGGATTAAAAATAAATTCTCCTTCGCCACCTTCCTCTATGAATTTTATAGCTTCGTGCCCCGCGTAGACTATTCCATCTTTTTCAAATCCCATTGCATCAATAAGTTGACCTATAGCTACTCTATGCGCTGCAATAGCATGTTGTATATTATCAAAACATATCTTTTTTTCCATTGCTCTTTTTCTGAAATATGGGTCTTGTGCGTCTTTAATACCCTTAATAACGAAATATGGATTTTGATATCCCAAAAATTCAATTTTTCTCCTTGTAGAGATTAATTCTTCGTAATCAATTTTTAGTTTAAGATAAGTTTCAAGAAAATATTTGCTATCTTCCAATTTTTCAGAGTCTATACTATACTTTAAAGTATCAAGATAACTAGAAATCTTTGATATTAGACTCATATTTTTCGCCGGGATTTAAAATAATTGCAATAATCTTATAAATATATGCATAAAAAAATATTGCAAAAAAATACTTATTAAATAAAATAAAAATTAATATTGTTTGTATATTTTGTAGTCAAATCTTAGTGTTTCAGGTGAATCAATATTTCTAAATACAAAGTAATAATATCCTTTTTCCGGTGCGGTCCATTTTAATTGTTCATAGTCTCGCTCTCTTTCGTTTGTTGAATTAAGGTATATTTTTCCAGTGTAGTCTACAGGTGATAATGTAAAGCTCTTGTATCCGCTACTGTCAAGTATATACATCCTAGCATATAAATTTCGGTAATCGTTTTGTCTGACTTTATAGTAAATATTTAAGATTTCTCCTTTCTGAAGGTAAGTTCCATATGTCCTATATCCATCTTTACCTATAGAAACATTGCTTCCTTCGGCTATAATATATTGGTATTCACCTTTACCTAGTTTTTCGCCAGAGGATAGAATTGCCGAGTAGTAGTACTGTACTTGAAAATTGTTTGTATTATGGATTATGAAGTAATATAAGCCTTCATTAGGAAAAGTGTATTCGAATTCTGATTCTGGGCCGGAGTAGAATCTCAAGTATTGATTATTATTCTTAGTAATGCTCAAGTTATTGTTATTCATAATAAGATAATTGTGTTGTGTGCTTGTTAATATATATACATCGAAATTATCTTTATCTAGAGTTTCGTAAGAGAATTTCACTTTGCTCCCTTTTGTCAGAGCAATGCCGTAGGCCCTATAGGTATTAGCATTCAAAGAATTTTTTTCATTGAAAAGAACTTCTCCGGAGCTAGAAGATGTTTGTTGTTCAGTATTAGTTGTTTGTTGGGAAGTGCTAGTTTGTTGTTGATTTGAGCCAGGTGTCGTGCACATAGACGCAACTGCAATTAATGCAATTAATCCTAAAATTATTATTTTATTTTTCATCGTTAATATTTCTAATCATTAGTTTAAAAATCTTATCGTTAATTAGTAACTATAAAGTTTCTGGAAGGGTCTTGAATTCATTGGACATAGTTTGATAAATGAGTCAATATCATATTTATGTTTGCAATTCATATCAGAGGAGTATTCATCTAATATTTTTTTAAGAAAATCCATGTCCCATTCATCAAGTGAAGATTTAATAACACCTTTTCCTAGATTATATTCATCGACATCTCCTCTAACATAAATAGATCCGCCGTGCATTCCAACTCCAATATATTTTCCCTCAAATTTAGTATTATTTTTGCATAATACTACGATTGTTCCAGCGGCCATATATTCTCCAAGGAAGTCTCCTGCATCTTCCCCTATTACTATTACTGGTATTTTTTCACCAAAGGCCTTCATGTGAATTCCACACCTATAACCAACTTTTCCTTTAATGAATATCTTTCCACCTCTCATAGCATAACCGAGTATATCTCCTGCATCTCCGTGTACAACTATCTTGCCATTATTCATAGTATTACCCACACAATCTTGGATATTTGAATTAACAAATATGTTTGGCCCATCCATCATCCCTCCAAGATCATTTCCGGGGACTCCATTTATTATTGCTCTTATATCGTTCTTTAATCCAGCTAGGAGGTAGCTTTGCCCATTAATATTGTTTAATATAACTTCCTCCTCTCCTTTTTCTATGGCCATTCGAATGGACTTGTTAATTTGAGTATAGTTTAAGCCTTTGCAATTTAGAATCATTTAATCCCCTCAGTATATGATTTGACAATAATTTCTCTTATACTACGCGGTATAACATAAAAATTAATCTTATCATTAAATAATTCATTTTTTATTTCAGAGATATCTATATTGCTTCTAATTATATTATTGAGAATACCTGCACGATCAATTTCTCCTAGAAGTGCAGCACCAACTAGTTTTCCGTTTCGGATTACGAGTTTTTTATATATTCTTTTATTTTCATCATAAAATGACAAAACTTCATCATGTTCAGATGGTTTTAATAATCCCATTGTAATTATTTGAACGTCAAAGATTTGAAGAGAGTTCATTGGATATATTGTATCTATTTTATGATCTTTGCCAGCCATATTCAATCCTGCACAATAACCTCCATTGAACGCGTTTGGTAGAATTGGAATATTACAGTATTTATCATCAATATGATTATAGACTTCTGTGACATCCCCAGCTGCAAATACATCTTCTAGATTAGTCCTCATGTGGTCGTCAACTTTAATACCATGATCAGTTAAGAGATTTGTATTTTCAAATGGAGCAATTTCTGGTTTTACACCTTTGCACGATACAATTACATCACATATAACACTGCCTTTATCCGATTTTAATTCTATTTTTTTACTATCTTTTTTTGTTTCAATTACTTTTGTAGAGAGATATAATTTAACTCCATTCTTTACTAGCACCTTGTTTAGAATCTCAGATATTTTTTCATCTCCTAAAGAACTCAAAACTCCACTTGAGCTTACAATCAAACTGACTTCTTTTCCTATTTTATTTAGGTATTCAGAAAGCTTTACTCCTATAAGCCCCCCTCCAAGAATGGCAATTTTATCCTTGCCATAGATAATTTCTTTGAGTTTCAACGCTTCATTAATATTTGTAAAAGAAAATATTTCGCCATTGAATCCTTTTATTTCGGGAATATTTGCTTTTGCGCCTGTGGCAATGAGTAATTTATCATATTGGATATTATCGTCCTTTAAAAATACTAATTTATTCTTAAAATCAATCGAATTTACAGATTTATCTAAAATAATTGATACTTTATTGATTTTATAAAAGTCTTCATCTCGATAATATATGTCATCTATAGTTTTATCTTTTATAATGCTATAAAGTTGAGGTTTGGAATAAGCTATACAGTTTTCTTTTGAAATTAATATTATTTCACCTTTAGAATCATAATTTCTTATGCCCTCTATGGCCCCTATGGCAGCAGGTCCATTGCCAAGAATAATATATTTCACCTAATCGACCTCATAACTTAATGCTTTATTTGGACAATTAGCAACACATATGGGGATAGCCTCATCGAAGCAGTGGTCACACTTAAATGCTTTTTTATCCCCTCTTTTAATGGCACCAAATGGACAAACCATAATGCACATCCAGCAACCTACACATCTCTCAGTATCAATTTTGACAGTTTCATCTTCAATTTTTATTGCCCCCATTGAACATGCTTTGATGCAGAGTGGGTCTTTACAATTCATACATACAATAGATCCACATGAGATATTTTTTTGTTCAAATTCCATTCTTGAGGGCTCTTTTTCATTTTCATATTTGTATGCCAATAATATATCCCCTGATTTAGAATGTTTTACAGTACAATGAACTTCACATAATCTGCACCCAATACAATAATCCTCATCACAAATTATTCTTCTTTTCATTTTTACACTCCTGCATGTTCGATGCCTAATATCTTAGATTCTAATTCAGTGAAACCTATTCCCCGAAGTCTCAGTCTGTTACCTCTAAGGGCTTCTATAGCATTAATACCCATACTTCCAAGAATCTCCTTTATTTCGAGGTTCCAACTATTTACAAGATTTGTCAATCGGTCAGTTGCAACTAATGGATTTAATCTTCTTGTTAAAATTGGATCTTGTGTTGTGAGGCCCCAATTACATTTTCCTCTGTAACATTTTTGGCATAATGTACATCCCATAGCAATTAAAGCGGCTGTGGCAATATATACTGCATCAGCACCTAATGCGATTGCTTTAACTGCATCTGCACTGGATCTTATCCCTCCCGCGGCAACTATAGATACTTCATTTCGAATGCTTTCATCTCTTAACCTCTGATCAATAGTTGCTAATGCAATTTCTATAGGTATTCCAGTATTATCGCGGATAATTGAAGGTGCTGCACCAGTTCCACCTCTAAAGCCATCTATAACAATTACATCTGCACCTGCTCTAACAATTCCAGAGGCAATAGCCGCAGAATTGTGTACTGCTGCAATTTTTACGAAAATTGGTTTTTCATAGTTGGTAGATTCCTTTATTAGAGAAATTAGTTGTTTCAAATCTTCAATAGAATATATATCGTGATGTGGGGCAGGGGATATAGCATCTGTTCCTGAAGGAATCATCCTTGTCTCAGAAATTTCAACAGATACTTTCTCTCCAGGAAGATGTCCTCCAATCCCCGGCTTTGCACCTTGCCCAATCTTAATCTCAATAGCAGCACAAGTATTCAAATAATCAGTGTTGACTCCAAACCTACCAGAGGCTACTTGACCAATTGTATTGCCTCCATACTTGTAAAGCTTTTTATGAAGGCCCCCTTCTCCGGTATTATAAAAAGTACCCAGTTTAGAAGCAGCACATGCTAATGATTCACATGCATTAAGACTAATTGATCCATATGACATTGCAGAGAACATTATTGGAGTTTCTAGTTTTAACTGTGGAGACAATTTAGTCTCTAAAGATATTTCTCCATTTTCATTCTTTAGTATTATGCGATCTGGTTTTTTACCTAGATAAGTTCTTAGTTCCATTGGTTCTCTTAGTGGATCAATAGGGGGATTTGTAACCTGTGATGCATCAAGTAGTATCCTATCCCAATAAGAAACGTATGATTTATCATTACCACTACCTGTAAGTATCATGCCACCTGTTTCAGCTTGTTTTTTAATGCTGTTTATTGTGAATGAACTCCAATGATTGTTCTCTTTGTAAAGAGCCAGATTCTTAGTTACAGTCAAAGCATCTGTTGGACACATAGTTTCACATCTATGGCATCCGATGCATTTATCATTGTAAATTCTAATTAAATCAAAATCCTCGAAGTACTTGAATACCTCTTCTGAACACTGCCTAACACAGACTTTGCATTTAATACATCTTTCTTCGTTTTTATTAACAATGAATTCTGGAATTACATTAGACATAGTTACCATCCAATAAAGCTATTGCAGGCTCCCCACCTTTTGGCCTATAAACAGAATCTAGATCCGGGCAAATTTTTCGTATAGCACTTTCTTCACTAGACATGTAGACTGTATTTTCATTTTTCCCGATAAGCATCGGCCTTAGTTTCAATCTATCACTTAAACCCATTATTCCATTTTCGAATCCCAGTATAACAGAAAATGGTCCAGTGAGAAGTGCACCCGAATATGTAATTCTCAAAGCTTTCAAAAGTTCACTCTGTTTTTCATTCAGTCTATCTATATCTGTCCACATTGGACTTGCCAATACTTTTGAAGCCAGTGGCAATGTTAGATTATTTTTCCTGACTAAAAAATCAAATAGATATGTTATTACTTCTGTATCTGTTACTAGATTGCATTTGTATCCATACATCTCCAGATATCTTCTGTTAGTGTCATACGAAGAAATTTCTCCATTATGAACTATAGTCCAATCAAGTAATCCAAATGGATGTGCACCTCCCCACCATCCAGGAGTATTGGTGGGGAATCTTCCATGAGCAGTCCATATATATCCATTATAATCTTCAAGACGATAAAATTTGCTTATATCCTCAGGGAACCCGACTCCCTTAAATACGCCCATATTTTTTCCGCTTGAGATTACATATGCACCATCAATATTGTTATTTATGTCCATTATTGCCCTAAATGTTTCTTCTCTTTCGGATTCTTTTGACAAAATATTCCTATTTTTTACAAAGTATCTCCATAACAAAGGTTTTTTAGGAAGATTGACACTGTTGTCAGTTCTAATCTTTTCATCATAATCTATAAGAAAATGTTTATTCATTAATTCTTCAGTTTCTTCTTTTGCTTTAAGAGAATCAAAAAACAAATGAAAAGCATAATCATCAGGATAATCTGGATAAATCCCATAACCGGCAAATCCTCCTCCAAGTCCATTAGCCCTGTCATGCATAACAGAAATTGCATCAGTAATTACGCTTCCGCTGACCTTCTCACCATCAGTATTAATTAATCCGAATATAGAACAGCCAGAAATATCCTTTTCCTTCGGAAATTTGTTCATAAAAAAGTCATAAACAATAATATATATATTAATTACTATGTATTTGTGGCTTTAATTTGCCAAAAATCAATGATTAATGCCTATTAAAGACAAATTAAGATTATATCAATTTTAGAATAGACCTTTTATGTTTCCTTTATCATCTATGTCCATCTTAATTGCTGCTGGTGAACGTGATAATCCAGGCATTAGGTTAATATTTCCACATATTACAACAATATATCCAGCGCCGCTAGCAAGTTCAACATCAGTAACTTCTAAATCAAATGGAGGGGGGACTCCAATTAGATTCTTATCATCTGATAAAGAAAGTTGAGTTTTAGCTATACATACTGGAAGATTTCCGTAGCCTAGTTTTTTATATAATTCAATCTTTTTCTTTGGTTTTGTTTCATAAATTACGTTTTTTGCACCGTATATTTTTTTAGCAATCACTTCTATCTTTTTTTCAATGTCATCAGAAAGATCATAAAGTGGTTTGAAATTATTCTTTTGTTTTGACAAATCTAATATTATTTTGGCGAGATCGATTCCACCTTTTCCACCTTCTGAGAACATTTTAGACAAAGCTACAGGAACTTCGTTTTTTGAACAAATTGATTTAATCATATCAATTTCTTCATCTCGGTCAAAATCAAATTTATTAATTGAAACTACAATTGGAACTCCAAATTGTTTGAGATTTTGGATGTGTCTTTCGACGTTTTTGAGACCTTTTGAGAATGCCTCTTCGTCATGATAGGTAATTATATCTTTTAATCCTCCGTGGTATTTTATTGCCTTGCATGTTACTACAAGTACAATAGTAGATGGAAAAAAATTTCCTTTTCTAGAAACAATGTTTAGAAACTTTTCCGCACCCAAATCTGCACCAAATCCTGCTTCAACTACGACATAATCTGCCAATTTAAGAGCTATGTTAGTTGCAACTATAGAATTAGTACCAATAGAGATATTAGCAAATGGCCCTCCATGGATTATAGCTGGTGTATGTTCAATAGTCTGAACAAGATTGGGTTTTAAAGCATCTTTTAATATAGTAGCAAGTGCCCCCTCTACTTTTAAATCTCCAGCTTTTATTGCATTCCCCTTTCTATCAAAAGCAATAATTATATTAGATAGCTTTTCTTTTAAGTTTATTATATCCATTGAAACACAAACAATTGACATTATCTCTGATGCTGCAGTAATGATAAATTTAGATTCACGTGGAATACCATTTCCTGATCCGCCTAGCCCAATAACAATATTTCTAAGGGCCCTATCATTCATATCAATTGCTCTAGGCCAAACAATATTATTAATATCAATATCAAGTTCATTTCCCATTAGGATATGGGTATCAAGAACAGCCGCCAAGAGATTATGTGCGGCTTGAATTGCATGAATATCTCCTGTGAAATGTAGATTTATGTCTTCCATGGGAAGACTTTGAGAATAACCTCCCCCAGTGGCTCCACCCTTCACACCGAATACAGGTCCCATTGAAGGTTCTCTTAGAGTAACAATTACCTTTTCCCCAAGTAGCGATAATGCTTGTCCTAATCCTATACTAGTAAGTGTTTTTCCTTCACCATACGGTGTTGGATTCATTGCTGTTACCAAGATTAAATGGCCTTTTTTATTATTTTCAAGAGATTTAAGTATAGATAAATCTATTTTGGCTTTATAGTTACCATAAGACTCGAGATATTTTGTATTTATTCCTGCTTTTTCGGCTATTTTCTCTATAGGAACTATTTTAGCCTTTTTTGCAATCTCAAAGTCACTTTCCATCTTAACCATCTTGATTTCAGATTCAATTGTAAATCTTTTTAAAAAGTTTTCGTTATTAATATTATGGATTCTAAAGAAGCAATCAGAGCTATGATTAAAGACAAATTCTCTTATTTAAATGGAACAGATAAACTATCTATGGATAAAAAAATAAGAAAAAATATCTACAAATTAAAAGAATATCAAAAAGCTAATACTATTTTCTCGTATGTTTCAAAGGATAAAGAAGTTGATACTTTAAAATTAATTTCTCATTCCTTTGAAATCAATAAGATTGTTGGAGTTCCTCTAATAAAAGAAAATCATGAGTTAATAACTAAGAAAATTCAAAATTTAGGCCAGCTTAATATTGGAAAATTCAATATTCTTGAGCCAAGTGAAAATCTAAAAACAATTGATCCAAATGATTTTGAGATTCTCTTTGTCCCTGGATTGGCATTTGGAACAGGTTTTGAAAGATTAGGTAGGGGCGGCGGATATTTTGATAGATTTTTGACTAAATCTTCTGGAATTAAAATTGGGTTAGCTTACGAGTTTCAGGTTTTTAGTTCTCTACCTAGTTTAGACTATGATATTAAAATGGACATGATAATAACAAATGAGAGAATTATTTGTCGCGCTTAATGGAATAAATTAGAATTATAAATGGAAACAAAAACATTGAAGCAAATGGATTAATGGCTATAGATGACGCAATTGCAGGTAAACTTGAGCCTGCTATTGTTGAAAGATCTTGACTTAAAGAAAATGTAGAGAAAATTGTACCTCTTTTTGAAACATCAATTTTTTCACATAAAAAGGAATAACACCAAACATCAATGAATGCTCCAGCAAGCCCAATTAATCCAGATGCCAAAAAGTAGAGAATAATATTTCCAGATAAAACTAAAAATAATATTCCAGTTATATGAATCAATGCCCCCCATTTAATCCACATTCTTTTACTTTCAATCTTTGCATAACGCCCTATTATTATTTCAGAAAATCCAAAGACAAGTGATTCAAAAGCAACTATCAATGAGACTACAGATCCGCTCATACCAAGTTTTCCTATGGCAAATCTAACAAAGAATATCAAAAATGCTGAGAAAACTGCTATATCAAAAGTCTTGTATACCAATGGGTCTAATACCTTTTTCAATGTATCAATAGAGGGGTAACTTTTTTCTCTTAATTCGAATTTAAACTCATTCATAAAAAATAAATAGGTAATTGAAATAACAATGCCTATAATAAATAGAAAATAGAAAGTTCCTTTTAATCCTAATATGTCAACAAATATACCAGGAAGTAAAAGACCTAATACCCAACCTAGACCTGAAACGCCACCAAAAACACTGACTTTCTTTTCTGGTTTTTGTGTTATAGGCCTAAGAGAGAATATTATTACTACTGTTAAAAAAGTAGCAAGTGAAACGGCGAGCAAAACTTCTAAGAGCGCTAAATACAAAATATTAGTTGTAAATGAAACAAGAAATGCAGATACAGAAGATAAGATCAAAGCCAATAATAAAAGATATCTTTCTCCAATTCTATCAGATAGTATCCCTACCAAAGGTTTCAAAAAGAAAGAAACTCCGTCACCTATTGTATATAACAAAGCATAGGGGACTAAGGAAATATTTATCTTCGTAAAATAAATACCAAAAAGGACCATAGTAAATCCATGAAAAAATGATTTGTAGAATCCTAACATTGACCCAAATGCAAGCCTTTTATCTTCAACTGCCAATTAATCCCTTACCTTTCAATATGTATCCTGCTATGTATATCGATCCTGTCAAAAGCAAGGTTTCATCCTTATTAAGGTTTGACATAGAAAAGTCAAATGCATTTAGAGGATCCTCAAAAGACTTTATGTTAATGAAATATTTTCTAGCCTTTTCTTCAAGAATACTTATATTTGCACATCTAGGTGGCAAGGTTGTCAAAATTATTTTTTTAGAGATTTTAGAAAATTCATTCAGTATTCCATCAATGTCCTTGTCTGATGATATTCCTACAAGTAATACTGTTTTTGAATTATTAAATAATTTATTATAATTTTCTGATAATGATTTAGCACCGGCAATATTGTGAGCGACATCTACTATAACTGTAGGATTCTTTTTTAATATTTGGATTCTACCGGGCCAAGAAGACTTTTCAAGGCCTTCTCTTATATTATTTTCAGATATTTCAAAACCAAATTTAATCATTGTTTCAGCCAAACTAATTGCACATGCTGCATTAATAATTTGATGTCTTCCAAGCATCCTTATTTTTATGTTACTAAAAGAATTGTAGCATGAATTATAATCAAATATAGATTTGTCCTTACCTATTTTTTTCTCTATTATCTCAAAATCTCTTCCCAATAATCTAAGTGATGCACCTTTTTCTATACATATCTTTTCAAGTAATTTTGTAAGTTCAGGATCTATACACGATGACACAATAGAATCTTTTTTTATAATTCCTGCCTTTTCGATTAATATTTGTTCCAAAGTATCTCCTAAAATTTCTTGATGATCAAAGGATATGTTTGTTATAGCAACTGCTTTACCATTCAAAACATTAGTAGCGTCCAATCTGCCACCTAGGCCGACCTCGGATACAATAACATCTACTTTGTTATCAGAAAAATAAATTATTGCCATGACCGTTAGAATCTCAAAAAATGTGGGGGAGCCAATCCCCTCTATATTTTCTGCTTCTTTACAGTAAGGTTTAATTTCAGAAAGTATTCTATCAAAATCTTGAGGCGAAATATATTGATCTCCAATTTTTATTCTTTCATAAATCTCTAATAAGTGAGGGGATACGTAAGTACCAACTTTATAGTCAGATTCCGACAATATATTAGAAATAAAAGTAACAACTGAACCTTTGCCATTTGTTCCTGCTACATGGACTACCGGTATATCTTCCCATCTTCTACCACTTTTTTCAAGAAGAAATTTAATTCTTTCAAGCCCAAGCTTTGAATTTAGTCTTTCAAATCCAGGTTTAGATCCAATTAGTTTTAACGATTCTAAAAAATCATCTTGCACAGACTTTTTGTTTTTCAAAGCATAATATAAGGTTTTCCAAAAGCATTGCCCTTGTCATTGGTCCAACACCACCGGGAACAGGTGTTATATATGCTGCTTTTTTACTGACTTCGTCAAACTTCACGTCACCTTTAATACCTTCTTGGGATCTTGTGATTCCAACGTCAACTACAACTGCCCCTTCTTTCACCATATCGGCAGATAAAAAATTAACTTTTCCGACACCAACTATTACTATATCTGCATTTTTTGTTTTATCTTTCAAATTCTTTGTCTTACTATGGACCACAGTAACGGTACCGCCCATATTTATCAGCATAGCTGCGAGCGGTTTACCAATAATATTACTTCTATTAATTATAGTGATGTCAGAACCTTGAATTGGTATTTTGTATTCTTCAAGAATCTTGATTATACCTTTAGGAGTACATGGGAATAAATCGGATAAGTTAAGAAGTATTCTTCCAACATTAATTGGTGAAAAACCATCGACGTCCTTTAGAGGATTAATTTTTTCTAATACTTTATTGCTATCTATATGTTTAGGGAGGGGCATCTGAACAAGAATACCGTTAATATCTTCTCTATCGTTTAATTCATCTATAATCGAGAGCAATTTTTCTTCAGTGATATCTAAAAAATACAATTCTTCGTATTCTACTCCGATTTTCTCAGAGTCTTTTTTCTTTAAATTTACATATACCCTTGAAGCTGGATCTTCACCAACAAGGACAGTTGCTAATTTGGGGCAAATCCCTTCCTTTTTATATTCAATTACCCTCTCTCTAAGTTCATTTATTACTTTTTGAGATAATGCTAATCCATCCAAATTTATTGCAGTCATAAATTGAGAGGGAATTTATTGCAGAGTTCCCTTACCTCCAATTTTACCTTTTCACATGTAGCATTATCTTTATTTTTTAGTACCCTGTCAATCATAGTTGCTATTTGTTTCATTTCAGATTCTTTCATTCCTCTAGAAGTTATAGCAGGAACACCAATTCTAAGTCCAGAAGTAACATTTGGCGGTTTTGGATCATAGGGTATAACATTTCTATTTGCAGTAATGCCTGCATTTTCCAATAGTTCTTGTGCTTCTTTCCCTGTTGTATTATTTTTTCTTAAATCCATTAAAAATAGGTGATTATCAGTTCCACCTGTGATAAGATCATACCCTAAAGACATCAAGCTATCAGATAAAGTCTTACAATTTCTTACAATTTGTTTTTGATAGTTAATGAAATCTATCCCCATAGCTTCTTTGAAACATACTGCTTTTGCAGCAATTGTATGCATCATTGGACCTCCTTGGGCAAATGGAAAGACGGCTTTATCTATTGATTTTTTGTGTTCTTCTTTGCAAAGTATTAGTCCCCCTCTTGGGCCTCTTAAAGTTTTATGTGTAGTGGAAGTTACAAAATCACAGTAAGGCACAGGAGAATTATGGAGCCCACATGCTATAAGTCCAGCAATATGCGCCATATCGGCCATTAATAATGCACCTACTTCATCTGCAATTTTTCTGAATTCTTTAAAATCAATTTCTCTTGGATATGAACTAGCTCCAGTTACGATGAGCTTTGGTTTTAATTCATTTGCTTTTTCCCTAACTTCATCGAAATCAATTCTATATGTATTTTTATTAACACCGTAAAATTGGAAATTGTAAAACTTTCCAGAAAAATTAACAGGTGACCCATGAGATAAGTGACCACCGCACGATAAATCCATTCCCAAGACTGTATCCCCAACATTCAAACATGAAAAGTATACAGCCATATTAGCTTGTGTACCTGAGTGAGGTTGTACATTTGCATGGTCTGCTTTGAAGAGTTTTTTTGCCCTTTCAATTGCAAGAGTTTCAGCAATATCAACAAATTTACATCCACCATAGTATCTTTTTCCAGGATATCCTTCAGCGTATTTATTAGTCATTACTGATCTTTGAGCTTCTAGTACTGCGTTAGATGTAAAATTTTCACTTGCAATAAGTTCAAGACCATCGTTTTGACGATTCTTTTCATCTTCAATAGCATTAAAAATTTCAATATCAACTTCATCTAATGATTTCATAAAATCACGACGATAAATAAACGTGTTTAAATATCTTATAAACATTTGCTATATTGGCAATATGTAGTCATACTTTTTTAACTACTATTGGCAATAATGTTTCATAATAGTTAAATTTATATAATGTTTATGTAGATTAATAGATAATTCTGGCAATAAATATGGGGAATTTCAATGGTTAAAGATATTTGTATTTTAAGAGGAAGAACAATTGATGAACAAGAAAAATTGATTATTAAAACTTTGATTAGAAATCCTAGAAGTAGTGATAATCAAATTAGCAAAGCTACAAAAGTTCCTGTTAGAACTGTTTATAGGAAAAGAAAAAAACTTGAAGAAGAAGGTATAATCCACTATTATTTAAATGTAAATCTAGATAAAACTGGAATTGGAAAAATAAATGCCAGACATCTTTACATCATTAAATTTAAGCTAGGCCTACCTTATACTCAATTCATAAGAGAGATAAAAGAAGAAAATAATGTTAGAACTGTTTTCACAGATCATGTATACCAATCATTCCTTGCAGAAGTTGATGGGAGAGTTGCACTTGTAATGATATTAGAGGGAGAAAGGGACGATGATATTGTCGAAAACTTCAACAAAATAATAGTTCCTTCATTAAAGAAAAATCACGGACCTGATTCTATAGAAGACGTTCAGACAATAAGACTATCAGACCCGATAAGGTACTTCCATAATTATATCCCAATGCTCAATATTAAGAATGGGAGAATCAAAGACGATTGGCGAGATGAACTCATTTTTGTTACTTAATATTTATTGACTATATTAGGCCATTTTATTTTATTTTTAGTCCTTAATAGACCTAAATTAGTCATTATAAAACAGTAAGTATTAAATACTAGATGATGCTTCTTTTTTCTATCAAATAGTTAGACAAATGGATAACTAGAAAATAATAAATTGGAGGAATAAAATGGACAAAGAGCAAGTAAAGAAAATAATTAAAGAAAAGAACATAAAATACATAAGACTTCAATTCGTTGATATGCTGGGAATTCCAAAGAATTTCTCGATATCAGTAGATCTTCTAGATTCAGTCTTTGAGTCCGGAATGGGTTTTGATAGTTCTTCAATTAAAGGATTTACAGATATATCCCACAGTGATAGTGTTTTGATGCCTGATCCAAACACATTCAAAATAATTCCTTGGCTTGATGAAGCACGTATCATATGTGATGTCTGTTATCCAACAACATTGAAACCCTTTGAAGGTGATCCAAGAAGTCTTCTAAAAGGCGAGATCAATAAGCTTGCAGAAGAAAAAAGAGAATTTTATGTTGGACCAGAAATTGAGTTTCACTTGTTAAAGGAAGAAAACGGAAAACTTGTTCCTCATGATACAGGTGGGTACGCAGATTTTTCACCTCTCGACTTAGGAGAAGAAATCAGAAACAAAGCTGGCTTATACATGCAAATGATGGGTGTAAAAAGTGAAATTACTCACCACGAGGTAGGAAGTGGTCAACACGAAATCGATTTTAGATTCAAAGAAAGCGCTCTTGAAGCTGCAGATGACGTTATTACATATAAACAGGTAGTTAAGAACATAGCTGCGAAAGAAGGACTTGTAGTTACCTATATGCCTAAACCATTCTTTGGTCAGGCTGGAAACGGTATGCACTGCCACCAAAGTTTATTCGAAAATGGAAGAAACTTATTTTATGATCAAAAGAAGAAGAATCTCTCCGATAAGGGTAAATGGTACATAGGCGGAATACTAAAGCATGCGAAAGCTCTTACTGCAATTTGTTCACCTTCAGTAAACTCATACAAAAGATTAGTACCCGGATATGAAGCACCAGTCTATATTTCATGGGGATGGGCCAACAGAACAACTCTAGTAAGATTGCCAGGATATGATCCAACTAATGAAAGAGCCTTGAGGATAGAATTCAGATCTCCAGACCCTACATGTAACCCATATTTAGCATTCACCGCTATGTTGAAAGCAGGACTCGATGGTATTGAGAATCAAATAGACCCACCTGCACCTGTTGACTATGACCTATTTGAATTAACACCGAAAGAGTTAGAAGAAAGAGGTATCGAGACTCTACCAATAAACCTCGGAGAAGCCATCAAAGAGTTAGAAAAAGACAAAGTAATAAGAGATGCACTTGGAAAACATATATACGAAAGATACATTGAGCACAAGAAGAAAGTCTGGAAAGACTACTCAATGTATGTAACAGATTGGGAATTCCAGAAGTACTTGAGATACTAAAATAAAAAATATATTTATTTTTTCTAATATTTTAATTATTCATTAATATTTATATGTTAACAATTATTGAATTATATCTAAAATCTTTTATATCTAAAAAAATATTTAGTTATAGATGTTATACCTCATTGGTTTAGGGCTTTCAGAAAAAGATCTTTCTTTGAGAGCGTTTGAATTATTGAATAAAATCAATGATATCTATGTTGATACCTATACAAATTATTTTGACTTTGATTTATTATGGCTTGAAAATAGATTAAATAAAAAAATAATTCAACTTTCTAGAGATGATATAGAAAAAAATCCATTATTCTTAGAATTGGCAATAACAAAGGAGGTTGCACTACTTGTTTCTGGGGACCCCCTAGTTGCAACTACTCATACGGATATTCTTCTAAGAGCAAAGAAAAAGGGCATTAAAACAAAAGTATTTCATGCCTCATCAATTTATTCTGCTATTGCTGAAACTGGATTACATATATACAGATTTGGTAAAACTGCAAGTATTCCTTTCCCAGAAGAAAACTTTTTCCCTAAAAGTTTCTATGACGTTATTCTACAAAACAAAGAAAGAAACCTTCATACAATGCTATTACTGGATGTGAAAAAAGAAAAAAATCTTTTTATGAATCCAAAAGAAGCTATGGAGATACTAAAAAGAATTGACGAAAATAATAATATTAATGAGATTATAATAATTTCTAGGATTAGTCACGAAAATCAAAGTATAATTTATGGCAATATAGACGAATTATTAAAATTTGAATCTGAATTTTATGGACCTCCTCCCCATACACTCGTTATTCCTGCAATTTTACATTTTGCAGAAGAAGAATATCTTATAAGTCTTGGAGAAATATATAAAAACAGATAAAACAAATAAGAAACGTTAAGATAACTAATTACCCTGGTGTTATTATTATGACTTATGAAAACAAAAAAATAGATGAATTGGCTGAAAATATATCAAAAGTTGAAACATCTAATGAACAGAGAATTTCAGAAATATCCGCTTTACTTGATGGATATAAGGAATTTCTTGATAGATTAAAATTACACAATGTAGAAGCTCTAAAACAGTGGGAGATAGAGAACTTTGAAGAAAAACTTCAACAGATTAGAGATAATGTTGAAATAGCAAGTAAAGAAGAAGTCACGGGATTAGAAGAGAAAAAAATATTTGAAGATATTGATGAACTTAAAGTCATAGTTAAAGATATTCAGAAAAAAATTGATTTGAATCTATTAGAACTTAAACATAGAATAGATGAAACAGAAAAAGAACAAGAACTTTTACTAATCAATTTTTTAAGAAAAGTTAAAAATAAAGATGAGATATTTACTCAAGAATATATAATAAATAATTATACAGAAGTATTAGAGGTATATTCTCTTCTTGATGTTGAGAACAAAAAACTTCCAAAGAATATCTCTCAAGAGCTTGAAAGTGAAATTAACAAATATATGTTTAAGATTCAGGATAAGATAGAATCAGCAGAACAGATGCAGAAAAAAGACTACGAAATATTCTTGAAAGAGCTTGAGGAAAAAAATAAATTTTTGACAGATAATTACATTTCAGAGAATTTCGATGAAACTAAGATGCTTTACTCGTCCTTAATAGATAAGAAGAAACAATTAAAAGGTGGAAGATTTACACTTATCGAAAATAATCTTAAGATTCTAAATGAAAGAATAAAAGAAATAGAGAACAAAAAGAGAGTAGATTTACTAACATTACTTGATGAAGTTGAAAAACTTCTTCCAATCTATACAGAAACGCATGTACTTGAAAATCCTTTGGATTCAAGAATAGTCTATGAAAGATATAGCAATATAAGAAGGTCATTGAAAGGCAACATAGATGCAAAGATTGAAGAAAAGGTTAATGCTGCAATCGATACTTTACTTTCTAGGATAGAATCCGTTGAAAAAAGAGAAATCGAAAATCTTGCTTTTGTTTACAATAGAACTGGAAGCGCTCTTGATAAATATACAGAGGAATATATTGCAGGGAACTTATCTGAAGCTCAAAGAACATATGTAGCATTATCGAGAGATATGCAGAGAGTTTACCCTAGATTCTCTAATGAACTTGGAAATAATATAGAAAAAAATCTAAACGAACTGTTTTTGAGAGTTCAAAATGTTGAAGCTTTAAAGAAAAAAGAGCTTGAAAAGTTTTTAGAGAATTCTTACAAAGCCTTAGAAGAATTTGATTATACCAAAATAAATACCGACTTAGAATCAGCAAGACAAATGTATCAAAAGTTACTAGAAGAAAAGAAAAAACTTCCTGCCGATCTTGAGATTGTAATTGAGAATAATTTATCTGAGATTCAAGAAAAGGTTACTAAGACTGAGGAATCAAAAATTAGAATACTTGAAGAATTCTTAGATAAAACTATCAAGACATTAGAAGAATACCCAAAAGAACATATAGATGCCAATATTAAAGAGGCTGTTATTTTGTATAATGGCCTAAGAAGAGAACAGAAGAATCTTCCTGTTGGCGTTGACTATGAACTTGAGAAGGCAATAAATATTAATCTAAACGCTTTTGATAATAGAATACAAGATATCGAAGACGGTAAAAAGAATTTTGTTGATCAGTTTATAGAATATCTAAACAAAATAATGGGTGACTTTACTGAAGAAAAAATAACTGATAATATAGTTAAAGCTAAAGAGAATTACAAAGAACTTCTAAAACAAAAGGAAGATATCATCGTATTTGCAAATTCTGAACAAGAAGTTGAGATTGAAAGAAAAATAGAAAAAATAAGTGCTAATTTAAAGAATACTCAAGAAGAAGAGCTTCAGAAGATCGATGTTCTACTTCGAAGAGCAGAAGTTTTTGATATTAAATTTGATCAAGGATATATTAACTCAAATCTATTTGAAGTAAGAGATCTTTACAAAGATTTAGTAAGACAGAGGAATGAAGTCCTCTCAATACTAGATAAAGACAAGAATGATGAAATTGATGAGATACTATCGAGAATCAAAAAAAGAGTTGAACATGCAGAAATAGTCAAAGAAGAAGAACTCCAATACTTTATTAGGAGAATCAAAGGATTATTGGATAAATATAGTTTTGCACAAGTTTTAAGGAATCCCGCAGAAGCTAAAGACGAATACCAAACTTTAGTAAAGGATAAGCAGGGACTTTTAATAGAATATGATGAGCAACTAAGACTTGAAATTGAAGCATTGATGTCTGAATTTGGAAACAGGATAAAGGATGCTGAAAAAGAACTTGTCCAAAGTAAAATAGATAAGATTGTTAACAGAATTGGTGGATTTATTACAAGATATTCCTACGTTGAGCCTTCTGATAAAACCCTAGTAATGGAAATGATTAAGGAATATAAAGAAATTGTTGCCAACTACAAACAATTCGAAAATGAATTAGACATGAAATCTCAAGAACTATTGAAAGAAAGAATTCAACAATGCCAAAATCTGATTAAACAAATTGATTATGAAATTCAATATGAGAGGGACATCATTGAAATAAAAGATGGGTGCACAGAATTTATTAAAATGTACAGAGATAGAGACGTTTTAATTTCTAGGATATGGGAAGCACAAAACAAATATAATGCTCTGCTACAAAAATTTGAGAGTATACCCTTCCACAAAGATTCAGCGACCGAACATGAGATAGTCAAAAAATTACAGATATGTTATGGCCTTATAGACAAATCCTTTAAGGGACTATAAACGAGATAAAGATCCACATGATATTGAAAAAATCAAAAGAGATTCTTAGAGAACATATTCTTTGTAATCATTGCCTTGGAAGACAATTTGGAAAGATTTCGACTTCTACAAATCAAAGGCGTGGCGAAGTAATAAGAAATCTTTTGAGATGTATATATCCAGATCTAAATAGTAATCTCGATCTTCAAAAACCTTGTTTTATTTGTGGAGATATCTTTGAAAGAAGTGATAATGTAATAACTAAAATAAATCCTGAATTTGAGTTCAACAGTTTTCATTTGGGTACAAAGATTCCTGAAGAAATAATTAGAAGAGAGGAGATGCTCAAAGAAAATTTTGGGCTCGAATATCAAGAGAATCTAAAACAAGAATTAAATAGAGAATTAGGAAAAAAAATAGGCAACATTATTGGAAAGGAATTCAAAAGAGAAAAAGAAGATGTCACCATTTTACTCCATCCTTATGATTCAAAAGTAGAGTATTTAATCAATCCGATCTTTGTCTATGGGAGATACAATAAATTAATTAGAGGAATTCCTCAAACTAAATGGCTTTGCAGGAAATGTAAAGGAAAAGGGTGTTCTAGGTGTAATAGAACGGGGAAAATGTATGATGAAAGTGTTGAAGAACTTATATCTCCTTTGTTTGTAGAAGCGGCTAAAGGAAATGATTCTTCTTTCCATGGGGCAGGCAGAGAAGATATTGATGTTCTAATGCTAGGTAATGGTCGACCTTTTGTCCTTGAAATTAAATCTCCAAAGATAAGAGGGATAGATCTTAAAAAATTAGAGACCGAGGTAAATGCTATTAATGAGGGAAAAGTATTTATTTCGGGACTAACTTTTGTTGAAAAAGAATTAGTTGAAAAGGTAAAAAATACACACCTAAAAAAAATCTATCATGCTGAGATAAGTATTTGCCTAACAGATGAAGAAAAGAAAAAAATTGAAGAATTTTTCAATGATAGAGAGATCTATCAGGAAACTCCAAATAGAGTTATACATAGAAGAGCGGATAAAACAAGAATTAGAAAGGTTTATAAAGTTCTTACCTCAAAGGAGAATTGCACTTCACTGGAGATACACTGTGATGGTGGTCTTTACATAAAAGAACTAATCTCTGGTGATGAAGAGAGAACAAATCCCAGTATTGCAGAAGTATTGGGTAAAAATATAAATTGTGTATTGTTAGATGTAATTAGTATTGAAGAGAAGGTGTAATAATGGCTAAAAAATCTCATGGTTTCAGAATAAAGACAAGAGGTAAACTAACAAAAGATGTGAGAACAAGAGGCAAAGTTCCAGTATCAAGAATTCTTCAGGAATTTGAGGTAGGAGACTCAGTACACATTATTTTAGAACCTTCTGTCCATAAAGGTATGCCATTTCCAAGGTTTCACGGAAGGACCGGTAAAGTACTCGGAAAGAGGGGTTCATCTTATGTCCTTACCATAATGGATGGCAACAAAGAAAAGACTATTATTTCAAGACCTGAACATTTGAAAAAACAGGTTTTTTAAAGAGGTTTTTTCATGATAGGAAAGGAAGTAATCTCTGAAGATTTTGTTTCAATTTCAAAGGTAAAAGAGATACTTTCAAGTAGAGCTGAAAAGATAGAAATGGGATACGAACAAGGTATTTCCTTAGATTATACAAATAAATTCAGCAAAATGGAAGTTGAGGATATCGAAAAGGCCTCAGAAGAACTTGCTGAAAAAGTCCCGAGATTAAAAAAGGAAAATATAGTCAAAATATTAGATATTGTTCCAGAGGACAAGAAAGACATAGAGGTATTATTTTCAAAGGAAAGATTAATACTAGACGATAATGAAATTAATGCTATACTTGAAATTATTGCAAAATACAATAAATAAGTGAATATTATGATGATGAGAACTGGAGTATTTGAGGAATATGGAATAGTCCTGGATTATCTACCGCAAGGTTTACCAGGAGAGAATCTTCCCCCTCATAAGAGGACACCTATTGCACATATAATAGGCGAAAATTATTTCTCTTTACTAGAAGTAGTTCCATCAACTGATCTTTCAATGTACGAAAGGGTATACATAGGAAAGGGTAAAAGAGACCAAATTGCCCGAGTTAAAAAAAGACTTCGTTACAACGAATTAAGTACTACTGCAAAGGGCGAGTTAAAATTTATTGTTGAAAAAATAGTAGCAGAAAACGAAGAAAAGTTCGTTGCATTTTTCAATACTTCAGGCCCTATATCTATAAGGTACCATAAACTTGAACTTTTACCAGGGCTTGGAAAAAAATTAATGAACGAAATACTTGAAGAAAGAAAAAAAGGACCTTTTAACTCATTCAATAACATAAAAGATAGAGTTCCATCTATACCGGATCCAAAAAAGATGATTATAAATAGAATAATCAACGAGATGCAAGAAGTTGATAGATATTCTATTTTTGTAAGTAGGCCACCGAAAGAGATGGAATGAGAACCGATAAACTTTTTTATTTTTTAAATAAATATAATTTAAAGCCATCTAAACGCTTTTCTCAAAATTTTCTAATTTCTGATGAAGTCTTAAGTTTCATGGCTTCTCATGGGAAAGGAAAAGTTCTAGAAATTGGTCCGGGCCTAGGATTTCTAACTGAAAAATTATCAAAAAACTGCGATAAAGTAATTGCTGTTGAAAAGGACAAAAATCTGGTAAATGTATTACAAAAAGAGTATAATTTCGATAATGTTGAAATAGTTTGTGAAGACTTTCTAAAATTTGAAGAGAAGAATTTCGATACAGTTGTATCTAGTATACCTTATGCTATTTCTTCACAGATTACATTCAAGTTATTTGATATGAATTTTGAAAGTGCAACTTTGTTATATCAAAAAGAATTTGCTAGAAGATTTATTTCAAATCCTGGAGAAGATGATTATTCCAGGCTAAGTGTAATGTCTAAAATATATTCGGACATAGAAATTTTAAGGGATGTTCCAGCATCTGCCTTTTTCCCTGAGCCAAAAGTGTGTTCTTCAATAGCTAGTATTAGGCCAAACAAGAAATTTGAAATTAATGAAGTATTTGAAAATGTAGTAAGGGCTCTCTTTACACACAGAAATAAAATTGTCCTTAAAGCAATCTACCATTCAAGGGATATTTTTGGAAAAGGGAAAGATTTTAGACAATCTATAGAAGAAATCCCTTATAAGGATAGAAGAGTATACACTTTAGATATCTTTGAAATAAAGGAAATAAGCGATTGGCTAGAAGGATTACTATGATCTTCTTTGATGATTTTGATAAAGAAATTAATTTAGTATTAAGTGATGTCAATTCTTTTATTGGGGGATTAGAAAAACCTATTTCAGACCTCGGGATATCTTTTCTTGAAAAGTTTAAAGTATCACTAAAAGGATTCAATACTTTTCTTTTATTCCCATATTGGCTTTCTCAAGGATTTGATATTAAAGATAAAGAAGATGTTTCTAGAAAACTAGCTAATCTTGATGTTTACGGGATAATGCATTTGAGGATCATTGATGATATTATAGATAATCCTGAAAAAATCGACAGAAACTTGATTCTTTTCTCAAATATTTCAGAATACAAAATGTACGAAATATGTTTTAAATTAATTGGAGCAAATGAAAAATTCTTAAAAGATTTAGAAGATACTCTGGCACAGTTTTCGAATGCTGTTCTTTATGAAAAATACAATTATAATTATAAAGGTGAAATTACAGAAAATATGTCAAATTTTGACTATCAGCTTATGGCTAAAAAGGCTTTTCACTTGAGAATTCCAATCCTGGCCTATTTGTACCTAGAAGAATCAGATGAGAAAAAAAGAGAAGATTTTCTTTCAATGATGGAATATTGGGGGACATCTATGCAGTTATTTAATGATGTCCTTGGCTGGAAAGATGATTTTATTACTAGCCAGATGACTTATCCCCTTGTCAAAGTTATCCAATATCTAGAAAAAGAAGAGTTAGTTGATAAAGGTAAATCTGAGATTATGGACATTGCTGCAGGATTTATCGAAACGGATATTCTAGAAGATACCCTTGACATTGCATTAAAATATCAACAAATGGCCATCGATTCGATTTACTCTTATAATTTATATTACTTAAATGAATTTCTTGTGGATGCTTCAAACAAAATATCTTCAAGCATTGATAAATTTAAAAATAAGAGAGAAGATATGCTAAAAGAAATATTTAATTGAGAAACTCGCAATTTAATTTAGTTAGATTTATAAATTGATTCTTTGGGATAGTTAATTGGTAGGTGATTTTATGGATAAGAAAACACATGAAATACTTAAAGGACATCTAAAAGAAAATGAAGGAAATGGATTCATTTCGTTAACAGCGCCAGAATTTTGGATGGAAGCAAAACCAGCTTTTTGGATGAATGAATAAATTTCTGAAATTATGTATACTTTTATTTATTTAATTTCATTATTTAATATATTAATGGGATTATACTCTTTAAAGATTAATTACAAATCAAGAGTGAACATATTATTTTCAATTTTAGCTTTTTTTAGTTCTGCTATCATGATAACAAATATTTTAATAATTATAAGAGAATACCAATTACTTTGGGAAAAATTTAATCTATTTTTTGTGATATGGGTGCCGACTTTTTACATTATATGGGTTTCAGAGATTACATCGAAGAAGTTAATAATTAAAAAATGGATAATAGTATTGATTAGTATTTTTTTCTCTTTCTCAATTCCTACAAACTTATTTATTAAAGATTTGATTTTTATCGATGGAAAATTTTCTGAAATTTTCGGCCCTTTATTCGATGTTTTTTTCTTATACTACTCTTTTTGTTTTATTTATGGACTTATAATACTAATACGTTCATATAAGAGTTCAATAAATAGATTAGATAAGAATAGAACACTCTATATATTTACGGGAACTTTAATACCAATTACTACTAGTATTTTAACAAATTTTATTCTTAGATATTCACAGAAATATGACGAAGTTTTAAGAGGTAATATACTAGTATTTCCATTATCAAATATTATAATGATGTGTTTTTTTGGTTACTCCGTTATAAAATATAATTTCCTAAAAGAAGATATTACTGTTAAGGAACATTTAGATTCCCTTAGAATTAAGATAATATATGTTCTAGCCTTTTTAGCCTTATTAGTTGGAGCAGGATATGTATTTCTTATGAATTTTTTCGGATACAATATTGATTATGCTATAATAAGAACAAGTATTATTCTTATGATAGTAATAACTTTAGTAGTTGTATCTATAAACTATTTTCTAGGCAGATATATCAAAAATAAAATTATAGAACCTATCGAAAAAATATCAGGACACGCAGTGGAAGTCGGAAAAGGAAATTTTAATCAAAAAGTGGGCTTTGAAGGCGAAGATGAAATAGCTATTCTTTCAAGACAAATGGACGAGATGACTGAGAAATTAAAAAAGACCTCACAAATAAGAGAAAATTTCAATAAAGCTTTACAAATAGAAGTCCAAAATAAAACAGAAAAACTTCAAGATGCCTATAATAAATTAAAAGAATCTGACAAAGCAAAGAAAGACTTTATCGATGCAATAGCTCATGAAATATATAATCCTCTTGCAGTAATTAGTTTAAGTGATGAATTCATTAATTGGGAAACAATCACACCTGAAAACAAAAAAATGATAAAATCCATCCATAGAAATGTAAAAAGACTTATATCGCTAGTTAAAGAAATTGAAGATTTTAATCTAAGTGGATTAGAAGGTCAAAAACTAAATATTGAAAGATTTGATATTAATGAACTAATTAATTTAATTTCACAGGACTTCATAATATTAGGGGATAATAAAAAAATAAAAATATCAACTAAAGCAATAGGCCAAGACTTCTATTTAGAAGGAGATAAAGAAAAACTCACTAAAGTATTTATTAATTTGATAGAGAATGCACTCAATTTCTCAAATGAAATGAGTAATATCAATATCGAGATAGAAGAGAGTAAAGAAAAAATAAAAGTCCATATAAAAGATAATGGTATTGGGATTAGAAAAGAGGATATTGGGAATATCTTTGATAAATTCTATAGAGCAAAAGTTGATGATGAATTAAGACAAGGTATAGGATTAGGTCTTCCAACATCTTTAGAGATAGTAACAAAACATGATGGATTAATTAAAGTAGAATCTGAATATGGAAAAGGAAGTACATTTACAGTAATATTACCTAAAAGGCATGTGATACTATGATTTACCACAAAAACTATTTGGATATCCAAGAAAATAAAGTTGAAACGGATAATTCAAAAGGTGTTAGCATACGTACATTAATAGCGGAAGATCAAGGTGCCAAGAATTTCTATATGAGAATACTTAGAATTGAAAAAGATGGATATTCTCCTTATCATAAGCATGAATGGGAACACGAAAACTATATCTTAAATGGAGAAGGACTATTAAAGACAGAGGACAAAGACATTAAAGTAAAAAAAGGAGATGTCATTTTTATCCCTCCAAATGAATTACATTCTTACATCAACACAGGGGATATTGATCTTGAAATCATGTGTTTAATATCTTCAATGTTTTAAGAAATCTTGCACCATATTCATTGTTTCTTTATAACCATCTATTGGTATTTCGGCCTTAGATCCTACTTCACCTTGAATTCTTAGAACACCATTAATTCCACAAAACATTCCTTCGGATACATGTCCATAGAACTCTTTTGGAGGTAGAATAGAAACTGCGATTATATCCCCTTCTCGTATTGATAGGTCATTTGTCAAAACCGTAATAGCTCTTTTTATATCAACATTACATATCAAAAGAGAATCTGATGCTTTTGAAACAGACAAAATTTTACCAACAAAAGTATCTACTCCATATCTATTATCTTGTTTTAGTCTTCGGTCAAGAAAATAGAGTATATTCATGGAAAAGATAATTTTTCCTATTGCCATTTTTGTTGTTGTTTTATTTTCTTTTCTCGAGTTAGATAAAAAGTTTGAACTCCATCCTTCTCCAAGAGCCGATTGTAATCTAGATATTTTTTCTTTAAGCGGGGAAGTAATTTCACTTATGCTATCATTTTCGGCATAGGAAAATTTAATGGCCATAATGTCAGCTTTCATTGAATCAGTAATTTGAATAGCATCTTTCTTTTTCCAAACACCCTCAAATCGTGTGCTCTCTAATGTCTTCTTAAGAATTTCTAGAGCTTTTTCAGCCACAAGTACATTAATATTATTATGAGTGTCCATTTAGAGCCCCCACAAGTATTAAATAAAGATAAGGGTCAAATTTATATTTATTTCTATATTAATCTAAGATATTTTTCTAAACATTAAGAACATTAATAATTTTCCTAAAAAATAATTATTAAATATATTAAAATATAGACTTCTAATCTTTAGCATCTTCAAAAGCTTAGGCATAACGTAAAGATTAATATTTTTTAAGTATTCTTCTTCTAATTTTCCCTTATTGAGATAATCCTTGTTTATGGCATCAGCGACCAATTCCGCACTTCTTTGTGCGTAATAAATTCCTTCACCGGTAAGTGGATTAACAAGTCCAGCTGCATCTCCAATCAGAATAGTATTGTTATACACTGGATTAAAAATATAATTACCAAAAGGGATAGGATGTCCTTTTATGTTTTTAATGCATGTATCTACTGTTTTTTCATCAATTCTTAGCGATATCAGAAAATTAGTTAAGATTTTTTTCATATCTTTGGCATCTAATTTATTTAATAATCCACCAACCCCGATTACTGCCTTCTCTTTTTTTGGGAATATCCAAATATACCCAGTTTTGATATATCCAAAATAAAGATACATTGTATCTTTATCAAATGGCAGTTTATCTTTATCAAGGAAAGTTTCTAAGGCAAAGCCCAGATTATTTAACCAATATTTATTCTCTAATATTCCCAATCTTTCAAATTCTTTTCTTAGGACACTATTTGCCCCATCAGCCCCAATTATATACCTAGATTGAATTTTATTCCCTTTAGAAGTAGTAATAATATTTGAATTAAATTCGATTTTCTTTACTTCTTCATCATAAATAAATTTTGCTCCAGAGCTAACTGCTTTTTCTAGTAAATATTTATCATATACTGTCCGCTCTACAAAATAAGTTGGAATTTTATTAGAACCATTTTTTAATATTTTTTCCTTATTTAAAAAATAAAATTTGTTAGTATAAAAATTAATTATACTTTTTTCTTTCAATGATTCTTCTTTTTCGCCATAAACTCTTTCTAATAAATTTATTGTTTTTTTTGTTATCAGTCCACCGCATAGTTTATCCCTAGGAAAGACAGATTTATCTATTATTATTACTCTAAATCCCGATTTAGTAAGTAAATATGCAGCAGTTGAACCTGCTGGCCCCGCCCCAATAATTGTAATATCTGATTCAAATTCCATTTGATCATCTTTAATAAATAATTATTAAGTATATTTTTCAACTTCTATAAATGCATTTTTTATGTCTTCTGCAATCATTTTTCTTTTTGATTTCTCAATTAAGAAATTCTTTCCAGTAATTATGTAAGATGGAAATATCCTTATATTCTGATAATAAAAACTTTGATTTCTTAATTTGTAAGTTGAACCTTTTGGTATTGTTGCTTCATTTGTTTTTCTTTTAGATATGTAATTAAAAGATTTTATAGCAACGTCGCCCATTAACATGTACGCCTTGGCATTTGAGAAAAGATTTAATTCTTCTTCTAAAATAAATGAACATTCTTTTATTGTATCTATTGAAATAGAGCTCCCAATCTTGCCACACTTGACTGCTGTTGTGATGTATACTCCCAAATTTAGAATATCTTGAATAGAATTAACTAGATGACCAGATTCATTGAAAGCTTGTTTTGTTGTTTCCATATAGAATGATTTTGCATTAGAATAGAAATAATCTTTTGAATCGATAGGAGGAACTTCTGAGATCATTACAATCTTTATTTTATCGGGATTAAGATCTAAACCTGGAATTAAATATGAATTATTATTAATATCTTTACAAGGGAAATTTTTGCATGATAGAACATCATTAATTTTCATTGATTTAATTCAGAGATTGTTTTATATAAATATAGGGATTAAGGGTCATGTTATATAGGTATTCGTGATTTACTATCTTTAACAATCTTCTCAATGTACTCTAAACTAACTTTTTTTACTTCATCTTTTAATATAGGGACAAATCTTATAGTGCCTGCTCCGGGATGCCCCCCACCTTGTACTTCCTCTAAATAGACCTCTTTCAATTGTTTTATTATATTATTAAGATCAAATCCTATAGACTTTGCTTTATTTGTAGCTCGAATAACAAGGTAATCTTCGGCAAAACCTAGGGTAATTATGGTCCGATCATCTTCATTAATCTTATTTTCCCAAATATACTTGTTATGAACAAATCCAAGAGTTCTTCCTGGGGAAGGAAATTCTCCTTTAGAGATCAATTTATCAATGTCGAGAGTAATAAGATCAAATTTATCCGCCATATTTTTAATCTGAATATATTTTTGAATAAGGGCCCATTGAGAGTTTCTCTTTTTCTCTATTTCATCAAACACATAATCTATAATTAGTCTCCCTCTATCATTGTCACCGATCATCATGATATCCTCTATGAAACTACTAAGGCTGAATCTTTTCAAATAATAAGCTTCATGATCCAATGCAAGTTTTATTTTCTCGAGTTCTTCATTATTGAAAGGAGAAATTTCAAGATATCTATTCATTTCATTGCCCTTTGATTTATCCCCCACTCCCGCGAGTGCAGGCATGTGTATTGCATAATTATCCATATTGGAATCAATCATTCTTGCGAGTTCATATGCTAACATTCCTGTACATAGATTTGAATCACCCGAATAAATATGTGGATTTATATGAAATGAAACATATTTGTCTATTGTATACTCCCCATTAACGTCTTTTGTAGGTGGATGATGATCTATCACTCCTATCTCAAAATCATAAATTTTTGTTCTAATTATTCCATCTAAATCACTATCAGTGCTACCATTATCGGCTATTATCAATAATGGCTTCTTTTTAGAAAAAGAGAAGTATAGGTCAATATCTTTCAAAGCGTCTTCTATATCATAATAGGGTGCCGCACATGGCTTTCTGAATATTTTACAATCTTTCTTCTTCTCTTTATCGGCATATGAAGAAATTGCTTTTTCTAAAGAAACTCCGGCCGTTATACCATCACAATCATTGTGATGCCTAATTATTATCATTCTTTCCTGTAAAACAGCCTTCTTAATACATACCATAGCTTCTAAGAATATTTTTTCCATTTTCTTGTATACCTCAGAATCACATAGAAAATCAGGGGTATCTCTTTTTATTCTATCAAGAAAACTATTCTCAATTTCATTTTTAATTAATTTTAATTCATCCACATTTAGTCTCTCAAATTTACTAATTTGAAGTTCTACATTTTCTCTCCTTACAGATAGTGCCCCATAAAATCTAACGTAATCCCCAACTTTAAGGGAGTAATAATCTTCAACTGGATTAAAGACTACTGATCTAAGTTCATCACCATCAAATATTCTAAAAACAAGAGGGCCGCTTGTCTTGTAGATGTCAGTTATTTTTCCTTGAATGGATACTGATTGCCCTTCCATATCAAACGATATTTCGCTTATCTTTATAGGCAATATATTAAAATTCATAATCAAAAAGACTAATTAAAGTTTATAAATGAAACTATATTAATTTAAAATTAATGGAGTTATGCGAATTCACCGAGGGAAAAGCAAGTATCAAAGTTCCTAAATTTGAAAAGGTCACTGCAAAGACACCTGTTTTCTATAATCCTAAAATGGCCTTTTCTAGGGATATTTCAGTTACTGTAATGAACGCACTTAAGATAAAAGATTCATGGAAAGTCCTTGATGGTCTTTCAGGTTCTGGGATCAGAGGTATTAGGTATATTATGGAAACAGGTGCAGAAGTATTTTTAAATGATCACAATCCTGCAGCAGTGAGACTTATAGGGGAAAATCTTAAACTGAATTCTCTTGAAGCTACCGTTACTAAATCAGATTTTAATCATGTCTATGGAAAATATGAAGTTGTTGACATCGATCCTTTTGGTTCTCCTGTGAAATTTCTCGATGGGGCGTTTAGACTTTTAAAAAATAACTCTTATCTTTTCCTTACGGCCACCGATACATCGGCATTGACTGGTGCACATCGAGATTCATGTAGAAGAAAATATGATGCAATCCCCTTAAAATCTAGTTTTTCCCATGAGTTAGGAGTAAGAATACTAATAGGAAAAGTTGTAAGAAACGCTGCCAAATACAATTTTGCCTTAAGGCCTATATTATCATACACAAAAGAGCATTTCATAAGAACTTATTTTGAAATTAAATATGGAAAAGAAAAGACCAACAATGCCTTAGCTAATATTGGATTTGCATTTAACTGTAAATGTGGGCATAGGGAAGTCACAGATGAGTTTAATTCCAAATGCCCAAATTGCAATGAGAAGTTATCATATTCACACCCTATATGGATCTCAAAAATAAAAGATAGCGAATTTGTTAGTGAATGTGTGAAAAAATATGAATCGTCAGAATTTCTAAGCAAAAAACCATTAGAACTACTAAAAACTCTTCAAATGGAGATAGATGCACCACTATTTTACGACATTCATGAATTAACTCATATTTACAAAACTAAGATACCAAAAACAGAAGAACTAATAAAAAGATTAGGAGATATAGGGTTTAATGCATCTGCTACTCATTTTTCACCAGTATCGGTAAAAACAAATGCAACTATAAAGGATGTATTAAGGTGTTTAGATGGATAAAGAATTACTTGGAAAAATACTTATTGTTATTTCAATAATCGGTTTTATTTCTACAATATCTATATCTTCATTTACATTGATTACTCTAAACTATACTTATGAAAAGGCGTTGCCACTCTTCGATAAAATAGATAGTATGAAAATATATGTCGATAATTTAGATGAAAATTTAGAGGAGTTCAGCTTGTATCTAAATGATATTGACACAGAAATTTATAAACAAAAAATAAATGAGATCAAATCTTTTGTCAATACATTGAACAGCATTGGGTTAGGAAGTCTAGTTTCCAGTTTCAATGATGATTTAGACCAAATTCAAATTGTAATAGATAACATAGAAGACCTTAAAACTAATCTAAATTATGCTAAAACCGACTTCTCAACCATTCAATCGTCTCTTCAGGAATATGAAAACATAAAAGGAAATCTAGTCAGTTTTATTGGAACACTTAGAATATACATACTCTGCGTAATGACTTATTGCATAATCCTAAATGGAATACTTTTGTATGTTGGGTATTATCTGTTAAAGTTAAATAGATTATAAGAATCTTTCAAATCTATCTTTTTTAGCCTTGCAAATTGGACATATCTCAGGGGGGTTATCTCTTGCACATAGGTAACCGCATACCTTGCATCGCCAAATTGGATATTTTAATGAGCTAATGCTTTCTATTTTATTCTCTTTTTGCATTTTTCTTTCCTCTTCAACTGGTCTTCTGTCGGGTATTGATTCAACTTTCTTTTTACCTTCTGCTATTTCTTGAGAAACATATAGGGCACAGTAACAGGCACCATAATCATTTAAGTCAGAATCTCGGTAATCACAAGGACAGATAATGTCAAGATCTTCTTGTTTTATCCCAGTAGAAATTCTACAGGGACATGCTTGGTATCCATACCTATCTTCATTTACTAATAGTCCTTTTACAAGTTTTTTTGTGAAGTCAACGTCAGGGTTAATTATGTATCCTCCAGCTTGGGCATCTTTTTTTAGTATTTCATATTTTTTGTTGATTTTTTCTTCGGGCATATTTTCATACATTAAGAAAATACCTCCCTTATCTCATTTTCCTTAAATCCCACTATTGCTTTCTCGTTATTAATCACAATAGTTGGAAATGAGCAGTTTTTATTGAACTTTTTTACTTCCTCTATTGCCTGCTGCCTAGGATCCCCTTCTAATAAATCAACATAAATGTAATTAAATTCAACCCCAAGATCATTCAAGAGCTCTTTTGTCTTCCCACACCATCCACAGGTACTAAGCGCATATAGTTTTATATCGCCTTTGTTTACTCCTTTGACATGTTCAAAATTTAATTCCATTATAAAACCTCTTAATATCTTATATTAGTTGTATTTTTAAATCCTACCATTATTTTTTATATATTTCAGAAAATCTAATTCTGATATGGGCCAAGGAAGTTTCTTAAATTTTTTAATGATTTTATTTTTTCACTTTCTCCTATTTTTGCATCCTTAATCACATCATTAAGAATGTTTGCAGCATCTTCCATTCCTTTTCTGTTAACTGGACGTGGAACACCATCTTTACCACCAAATGCAAACGAGTATTTTACAGGATCTTTCCAAGATAAGGTGGTTCCATAAATTAATTCTGAAACTAGTGCAAGTCCTTTTATAGTAGAACGTCCCATTCCCTTGAAAGCAAGGATGTCCTCGAAATTCTTTAAGTCAGATTCATATATATCCCTTAGAATATCCCAATTTACTCTTTTAGGGAGAATAAATGTTTCTACATCATTTTTTATAGAGTTACTCTCTTCTTCCCCCATAAAAGAAGTTAAAGAAGTTTGATTCTTGTCCTTCAAAGATTCGATTAATCTTCTAACTCTTTCTGGACCTTCATTAATTATATCAGGTATTGTTTTTCTTGTTTCAGCGCTTTCTTTAGAGGTCATATCCAAAACCTTTGTCCTTACTATGTCAGAAACTATACCAGTGTGAGGTTCTTCAACATAAGAAATATTTCTATCTGACCAGTGGTATCTTCTTGCATATCCTTCATTAACATTCAATCCTTGCTGAACTACACTCCAACTTCCTTTTTCAGATATGATCACTACATGATGGTATAAGTCAAAATCATCTTGGATTGCTGCACTGTCTACTTTTGCAGTGACCTTGCTAGTATATTGCAATCGTTCTATTTTTTTATCTGTTAAACCTAATTTTAATCCAATATCTTCAATATCAGAGAAAGTATTTTTTGAATGTTTTCCTTTTCCACCAGCAAAACCAATTCCAAAATCTTCAGGACTTATTGAACTTTTTAACACTCCAGTAAGAACAGTTGTTGTACCCGATGAATGCCAATCAAAAGCTAAGACACAAGACAACGCCTGAAAAAAGAATGGATCAGAAAGCCTTTCTAATACACCATCTGTTCCATACTCGTAAATTAGAATCTCAAATATTGGCTTTGATAATTTTTTCATTCTTTTTAGAAGCCAATATGGGGCCTTGCCACCGTGCAGTGGAAGATCCATAGTCCCAGATTTTTGCATATGAATAAATCAGCTAAGACTTTGATAAGGTTTTAGTGGACATTTGTATTAAAACATAATAATGTTAAAAAAAATTTATAATAAAATAAATTATGAAAAATAGATAAAATTTGTATATATATATATATAAACGATAACCGGCATCCTTTTAATAATTAGTTGTTAGATAAATTTATAACTAAATTTGAATCATAATTCAATTATATGGTGGATTAAATGGAAGAAGGCCATAATAAACAATATATTTTATTTGTTGCATCTTTAGCTTCATTTATAACAGCATTTATGGGATCATCTGTAAACATAGCACTGCCTGCACTTAGTAAGGAATTCAATATTGACGCGGTAATGTTAAGTTGGATCTCAACTTCTTATCTTTTAGCTGCCGCAATATCCTTAGTTCCTTCAGGTAGATTAGCTGACCTTTATGGTAGGAAAAAAATATTTTCTTATGGAATTATAATTTTCATCATTGCCTCTTTAAGTACTGGTCTTTCCAATTCGATTCCTTTGCTCCTTTTTTCTAGAATTTTGACAGGTATTGGAGTCGGTATGATCTTTAGTACAAGCGTGGCAATAGTTACTTCAGCTTTCCCAATCAGTGAACGAGGTAAAGCTATAGGATTTACTGTATCTGCGGTTTATTTGGGGCTTTCAATGGGGCCATTTCTTGGAGGTATTCTAACTCAAAATCTAGGTTGGAGGAGCATATTCTTTTCAAGCTTATTAATGGGGATAATTACTGCATTTGTTACTGTATTTATTAAGGGGGAATGGGCTGAAGCTAGAAATGAAAAAATGGACTATATAGGGGCTTTAATATATGGGTTGGGCCTAACTTTAGTTGTATATGGTTTCTCGATTCTTCCATTAATTGAAGGGCTAGTTTTTATTGTATTTGGAATATTGTTTATCCTTATTTTTGCATACTGGGAGACTAGGTTTAACTCGCCATTGATCAATATGAAGATATTTAGTAATAATAAAGGATTTACATTTTCTAATATGGCCGCTTTGATACATTACAGCGCAACATTTGGAATCACCTTTTTACTCAGTTTATATCTTCAGTATATCAAAGAACTTGGGCCTCAAAAAGCAGGATTAATTTTATTATCTCAGCCTTTAATTATGGCTATTTTTTCACCTTTTGCAGGAAGAATGTCAGATAGAATAGAACCTAGAGTAATTGCAACTACCGGTATGGGAATTACCTTCCTAGGGTTATTGATATTTTCATTTTTAGGGAAAGAAACTAGTTTAATCTTTATAGTAATTAATTGTATAATAATTGGATTTGGCTATGCTCTTTTTTCCTCTCCAAATATGAATTCCATAATGAGTTCTGTTGAGAAAAAATTCTATGGAATAGCCTCTGCAATGGTAGGGACAATGAGATTGATAGGACAAATGTTGAGTATGGCTATTGCTATGGTAGTTTTTGCAATTGTTATAGGTAGGGTAGAAATAACTCCAGAATACTACGCTAATTTTCTATCGGCAGTTAAAATATCCTTTATAATATTCTCAGTCTTGGCATTTATAGGAATATTTGCTTCTTATTACAGAGGCAACATAAGAAATGATATAAAATCTAATTAAATTCCTAATATTTTTATTTCTCTTGAGATGACATCAATGGGATTTTCTAGTTTAGAAATAATCTTTTTATTATTTTCATGATATTGTTCAAGATTATTATCTTTCTCAATGAAATTAGTAATTTTCTCAGGGTCTAATAAGTGAACTTTCAAACCTAATTCTATCATTTTTCTTGTGACTGCTAGGAGTTTTTCAGGATATGTAGTTAAGGCAGGCGTGTTAAGAGCAACAGCTTCCCTGTTCATGCTCCCTCCAGCGCTGATTACAAGGTCAGAGTAACTCATAAGACTCAAGGCATCAACTGGTTCTTCAGGAATTATGACATTATCGTAGTTAAAAACAGATTTTTGCTCCTCAAATCTTGGGAAGACGACAAATTGAAAATCTTTAAGATTTTTTGTTTTTTCTAATATTGCTCTAATTATAGTCTTGTCTTTATTTCCGTTATAGTAATTTGCCTTTACAGGTTCTGGTCTCATCACTATAGTTAGTTTGTCCTCAGAAAGGCCTAATTGAGAGATAAAAGAATCATCATATTTAAAATCAGAAACATTGGCCATTTCACAAAAACCATTAAAACGAATAACTTGCGTCGGGTCAACACCATACTTCGTTATTTCTTCTAAAGAAATTGCATCAGGAGCTATGACTTTAGTAGATAAGGGTAACATGAGCTTATTTTGAGCCACTGCAGTTTCATTATCAAGTACACAGATTGAGGGTATTCCCAAACCATAAGAAACTCTCGCACCTTCAACAGAATGCTTGTATAAGGCAAGATCAATCTCCTGGTTACTAATAATTTCAGAAAGCTCAAGAATTCTCTTTGAACTTTCAACTAACTTTGATTTTTTACAGAATCCACCGTGTTTTCCAACAACAGTATGGTCTATCTTATGCATATTCAAAAGAGGTGAAAGACCATCAAAGTCTCTAGAAGTAACAAAAACTTCATGCCCACTTGATTCAAGTGTCTTTATGGCCCCTTTAAAGAAGTTCACATGGGGCGTATTTGATATGTCAATCCATACCCTCATCTTTATCATATGTCGATACATAGGTATATATTTTAAAGTTTCGGCTTTAATTGTTTCACGGGGCAAAAAAATAAGTTATATTATAACTTTAAATCTTAAATAAAGTCGATATATAACTTATAACAATTCCTAGAAGAATTAAATTATTTTTTTATTAAATAAAGAACTATATTAACCTCCATGAGCCGTAGCTAAGATTTTTAATGTTTCTCCTTCTTTTATTGTTTCATCAATTGAGGTAAGCATTCTATCATCCGCCATTACAAGCATATATTCATTTATTTTCCCATTTTGGATTGCTACGTTAATAAAATCAGAATAATATTTAGAAGTAATAAATTCGACAACTTCTTTAAAGGTCATTTCTTTGCAAGGTATTTCTATTTCATTTTTACCTATCATATCCTTATACTCTGCATATATCTTTACTTTGATCATTTTAATCTAGAAATAATCAATATTCTCAGTTTTTAAATGTTTTCAAATTATAAAAAGATCAACCTTTCAAAAACTATTTAAATACAGAACTAATTATATAAAATGGTGATTTAATGGCATTTTGCCCAAGTTGTGGTTCACAGAATCCAGATGGAAGCAAATTCTGTACCGGATGCGGTGCAAAGTTTGGTTCTAGTGATGCTAATCCTAGTTTCTCCAGTGTTGGAGGCCAAGGATACGATTTTGAAATAAAAGATAAACCAGTATTTAGTATCTTGAATATAAACTTAAAGAGCGGACAGTCAATAGTAGCAGAAGCTGGAGCAATGGTAACGATGTCCTCCAACGTCAGCTTGAAAACTGAAATGAAAGGTGGAATCGGAGGCGCTCTCAAAAGAGGTGTTCTTGGTGGAGAATCTCTATTTATGAATACTTATACCAGTAATGGTCCCGGAACTATTAGTTTTGCACCAGGTTACCCAGGGGATATAACCCATCTAAAAATGAAAGGTGAAACATGGTTCTTACAGAGGGGGGCATATATGTGCTCTTCACCAGAGATTACTATAGACACTAAATTCCAAGGACTCAAAGGATTAGTTTCAGGGGAGGGATTGTTCTTCCTAAAAACTGATGGAGTCGGAGATCTGTTTATAACTAATTATGGTTCCTTAATTGAAAAAGAGCTAAAAGGAGAGTCTTTCAAAGTTGATACCGGACATCTTGTAGCTTTTTCCAGTGGAATTACATATAATGTAGAAAGAGCTGGAGGTAGTTGGAAATCCACCATCTTAAGTGGAGAAGGACTTATTGCAAATGTTTCCGGTAATGGGAAAGTTTTGATGCAAACAAGATGTGCACAGTCACTTGCCCAATGGCTTGCGCCATTTATGCCATCAAGCGGTGGTGGGGGTATTGGAGGAATTAAAATAGGATAATAAAATAAATATTTTTATTCTTCTTTTTCTTCCAAATCAATTTTTATACTCTTTTTTATTGCAAATCCACCCTCGGCTTCGCATGCTTTTAGAATACCACATGGAACTGGACATACTGCATGTAAGATATCTGCCTTTTGGTAGACTGGGTTAATTGGCATTTTTTTGAATACTACATCCTTGTCTAAGCTTTCAATATCTTCCGCATATTTTTCAAGCAATTTACAATTAGTTTTGAGTTCTACTTTAAATCCTAGTCCTTTTCTTTTTACTTTGACTTTTGTTATAAAACCACATGCCCCACTGTCTATTGTACATTCAATCATGCTATCACTTCAATATACAATCCATATTATGATCATCAACTATAACATATTTATAACCTTGCTCAGTTAGGAATATTTGCCTGTTAGAGGAGTATTCTTGATCCCTTGTATCTTTTGTTACAATTGAATAAAATTTAGCCGAAGATCCATCTTTTTTAGGTCTCAATATCCTTCCTAATCTTTGAGCTTCTTCTTGCCTTGAACCAAAAGTACCTGAAACTTGAATTGCCACATTTGCATCAGGGAGATCAATTGCAAAGTTTGCGACCTTTGATACCACAAGAATATTAATTTTACCTTTTCTAAAATCAGAGTAAATTCTTTCTCTTTCCTTATTTGGGATTTTACCTGTTATTAAGGGTGCTTTTAGAGATTCAGCAATTTTTTCTAGTTGCTCTAAATACATTCCAATGATTAATATTCGATCATTTTTATGGAAGTCTATAATTCTCTTAACAATTTCATATTTGAACGGGTTTTCTGCAGCTATCCTATATTTGTTTCTATCGTCTGAGGTAGCATAAGTAATTCTAGATTTTTCAGGCATGTGTACTCTTATTTCATAGCATATTGCTTCTGCAATCCACCCTTGTTTTTCTAGATTCTTCCATTGCATATCAAACTTCTTAGGACCAATAAGACTGAAAACATCTTTCTCTCTTCCATCTTCTCTAACTAAAGTAGCTGTTAGACCAAGTCTCCTTTTTGACTGGATATGGGCAGTAACTTGAAATACAGGAGCAGGAAGTAAATGGACTTCATCATATATTATTAGGCCCCAATTTTTTTTATCAAATATATCAAAGTGTGTAAATTCATCGTCCTTCTTTCCTCTGTAAGTCAAAATTTGATAAGTCGTTACCGTGATATCCCTTATTTCTTTTACTTCACCAGAATATTCTCCAATCTTTTCCCTGGGTAAATCAGTTTTATCTAGAATCTCTTCAATCCATTGTCTAACAGCAATTACGTTAGGACAAGTAATTAGGGTATTAGTCTTAACTTTTGTCAAAACACCTATACCTATAACAGTTTTACCCGCACCACATGGCAAGACGATAGTACCGCTTCCACCTTCTACTCCTCCGCCTCGATAGAACACATTTACTGCATCTTCTTGATATTTCCTCAAATGGAAGCTATTTCCACTTCGGGTAGTGTTAAGAATATTAATCTCTAAAGGATCTCCTTCTTCATATCCCGCCAAATCAAGAGCAGGCCAACCAATTTTAATCAAATCTTGTTTTAAGAATCCTCTACTCTTTGGATTTACTTTAAGAGTATTATTATCAATAATTTCAAGGACATGTGCTTTTACATGCTCATTGTTCTGAATTTCTTTGATAAGAATTTCATCATCAGAAAAAAGGACTAGATCTTCTTTCACTTTTTTTAATGAAAGTCGTCCGAAACGAGACATTATATCTTTTATATCCGTAATAACATTTGACGGAATATCATATCTCGAATATTTCAAAATTATATTAATTACTTCTTCACTCGTAAGCCCTGCAGCTGCGGCATTCCAAAGGGATAAATCGGACAGCCTGTAGGTATGTATATGCTCTGGACTCTTCTCTAATTCAGAAAATCTAGAAATGTCATCTCTTGCATCTTCGTATAGAGGGTTTGCTACCTCTAAGAACATTGACCTATCTCCTTGTACAATTAATGGTTTTGGGGCGTCCATCTAAAAATCACCTTAAATATCATATTATCTTATCAAGTTTTTATAAGCCTTTCTAAATAAAATTTAATATTATTATTCCTATTTTGTTGTGAGGTAAACCAATATAGCCAAAGCCACTGTGGTGAACAAATCAGGTACAATCAGAAATGGACCTAATCCACTAGACCTAAATCCACAAATTGCTTGAAATAATGGACTAGAGGTTAAGATATCTAAAAGAAATGCTAAAGAGAAGATGGACAGGCCTAATGAAAAGGGGGATTTTGTTTTTCTGTATATATTTGCATAAAGTACAAAAACAACTAGTATCAAGAATATATTAATTAAAGAAAGTGCATATTTTACTTGGAGGACATAGCTTTTTTCCCATATGCTACAAGTTGTTGTTTCACAAATGCCATTTTGAGCTAGGATTTTAGGTAAAAATCCAATTCCAAGTAATCCAAAATATTTATTTGTCTTTAAAATCATTATTATCTAACCCCATATCTTTACAGATTTCATTAAACGCCTCTAAATTTTTATCAAGTAATTCTGATGCAAAATAGGTCTTCCCATATTTATCTCCTATTGAGGACAAAAGACCATTTTTCTCTAATATGCTTAAATGATGTTGGACTGTTTTATACTCGATACCTGTGGCAATAGATATTCTATTAGCATTAGAAGGGCTAGAAACAATATATTTCAGTATCAAAGCCCTATTTATACCCCCTCTTGAACCTGCGATGAGCCACAGTAGTATTTTTTTGTCCTTATCCATGTGAATTCAGGTGATTTGATTGTCTTTGTTTTATATGTTTTTCTTTTCAATAAAAGTATTTTCCGGAATCTATACCTATTTATTCCCAAATCTTAAATAAAAAAATAATAAATTATTGTACTAAAGGAACAGTAGAGCTTCCATCTAAGAAGATTAAAACTTTGGCATCTTTGCCTTTTTCAGATAAAGCCTTATTTATTGAATCTTGAAGAGAGTTATGGGGCACTATGAAAATTTGTTCTAAAATTTTATCTTCAAGGTCAGTTATAGCCCATATCTGCCCACATGTTACAAGTTCAGCTATTTTTGCAGCTTTATGATACCCCAATATATAATTCTTTTCAGTAGCTTTAATTACTTCTTCAGGAGTATCGTTATCTTTTAATAAATCATAGAATGTCTTATCCCCAATGCCGTCTCTGCAACTTGAAACAAGGATTAGAATTCCCCCATCTTTTAATGCTAGTTTAGTATTCTCTATTGCCTTTTGAGATTGATATAAGCTAACATCCATTGGATATGGTGCAACAGATATAATAATGTCTGCTTTTCCTGGAACTGGAACACAAAATAATTCGTCAACTGCTTTTGCTGATTTATACAATATCTCTAATATGTCTCCGGCCTGAGCATCAAATATATTTCCTTCGCCATCAGCCACAACATTTATTGCAAAAACATTTGGTTTCAATTTCATTATTTCTCTTACTGCGTCTTCCATATCATCGTGAACAGGATTTCCTTTTAGAGATAATGTTTTTGAATTTGGGTGAAGTGCATGTTTATGATTTGCTGTTATCGTTTTAATTGATGATACGCCTGGCAAAAATGATTTTCTAGTACCCGTATACCCTGCAAAATAATGAGGTTCAGAAGAGCCTATCGTAACTATGGCATCGCTTTCTAGTACTTTTTTATTAATATATAATTCAGTTCCTCTTGAAGTCTTTCCAATGTATTCAAGAACTTGATCATTTCTGGAGTCATGGATAGATATCTTCGGTTTAAATTCTGGGTAATATGGTCCAAAGATATTATTAAATTCTTCTTCTGTTGGAACTCTATGCGAACCCGTGGCTATCATGAATTCTATTTTATTCATGTAAGGTTTCATTATTGGATATATTGTATCTAAGATTTTTTTAGTTGGTGTAGGTCTTTGGCCATCGTTAATCAAGAATAGTATTTTATTATGTTTTCTGAGAAAATTACTTAAAGACATAGCCTTAGTTGGATTTTCAACAGCTTTCTTTAATACATTCTCTTTTGCAGAACCCTTTACTTCTTTTGGTTCTACAATACCAAGTATATTCTTATCTGGTATTTCTACCATTAATTTATCTTTCTTGTAAGGTAAATATATTCTCATTTACTCACACCTTTAGAAGTATCCTATTCCTTCCATTGTGAGAGATACAAATCTATAGTCTTTATCCATGTCTTTCAAGAGGGAAAGTAGGGCCATGTGTTCTTTCCCTGACCCTGAAATCAAGCTAACATAAATTTCGTCGCCTATTTCCTTTGGAAGTCTATCCCTAATGGCATTTTTAATATTTTCAATAGGCATGGAAGGATTTACTACTATCCAATCTACTTCTTTACTGGGATTAAATTTTTCTCTTCCAAAATCATTTGTTACAATGATTATCTTATCCCATTCTTCAGAAATTAGTCTACCTACATGTCCCCAAGTTCCCTTCCCTGTAGATATCAAGGCGACGAGAGTCTTCACTAAATCCATCTCCTGATAACCTCAGAAAGCCTCTTCACACCTAGGTCTATTTCTGAGTCTGTAGGGAATGAAAAATTTAATCTCATTGTATTTCTACCTAGATTGTCTTCTTTATAAAAAGCGCTTCCAATTACATAAGCAACATTTGAATTAATTGCATCTGTAAACATTTCTTTTGTATCTATATATTCAGGTAACTCTATCCAATTGAACATACCCCCCTCTGGTCTTGTCCATTTGCATTCTTTTGGCATATATTCGTCCAATGCGGATAGCATAACATCTCTTTTATTTTTATAAAAACTGAGTATTTTTACTAGATGGTTGTCTAAGTAGTTTTTGGTGTAAATGGCTGCTATTCTCTGACCAAATGTATTTGTGTGTAAATCTACTGCTTGTTTTGCAATTACCATCTTTTTAATAAGTTCTCCACTACCAGCTGCCCATGCAATCCTGAATCCTGGTGCGAGTATTTTTGAGAATGTCCCTAAGTATATGACTCGACCTTCGGTATCATATGATTTTATTGCTTTAAGATGCTCCCCTTCGTATCTAAGTTCTCCATAAGGATTATCTTCAATTACGACGAGATCGTAATCATTAGCGATTTTAATTATTTCTTTTCTTCTCTTTTCACTAGTAGTAATACCTGTAGGATTATGAAAATTTGGAACTAAGTATAATATTTTTGCCTTTTTCCCATTTTCGTGTAATGTCTCAAGTGTTTCGATTAATAGATCTGTCCTTATCCCTTGATCATCAGATGGAACATCGACAAAATCACATAGGTAAGATCTAAATGCACTTAACGCACCAAGATAACTTGGAGCTTCAACTATAACTATGTCTCCTGGATTAATTAAAATCTTTGAAACTAAGTCAAGACCTTGTTGTGAACCATTAGTAATTAGAATGTCTTCAGGGGTACAAGTTATACTATATTTACACATCATCTTGGCTATATATTGTCTTAATTCTGGATCCCCTTCAGTAAGTCCATATTGTAGGCCATTGTTATTTGAACTTAAAACATCATTTACGATCTTTTTTATTTCTTCCAAAGGAAAAGTTTGAGGATTTGGAAGACCTCCTGCAAGAGATATTATACCTGGTTTTTGAGTAAGCTTAAGAATCTCTCTAATTTCTGACGCTTTAACCCTCTTTGCAGTCTCTGAAAATATTGAATCATCCATATAAATCAACAGAAAGAAAGGCCTTTTATAATTTAAAAAACTTTCTTTTAGTTGGTTCTTTAAATGTTCCTTCAGCTAAACCTTTAAGTAATCCAAGAATTATGGGGCCATATAGAATACCCATTGCACCAAATACGTAAGCGCCTCCTAAAAATCCAACTAAGACTATGAATGGATGTAACTGAGCTTTATTACCGCCTAGTTTTGGAAAAATATAGAAATTATAAAGGAAGAATAAAGTTATTACCCCATATGTTAATACTGCTAAACCCTGGAATATGTTATCTGTTAAGAGGTAATAGAATCCTATAGGTAAGAATATTGTCCATGGACCTATTACAGGTAGAAGAGCAGCTATCCCCGTTAGCATCCCAAGTAGAAACGAGTAAGGGACACCTATAACCAGGTACCCTGCAGTGGCAAGCAATGCAACAATCATAGCACTCATAACATTTGCATAAATAAGTCCATTAACTACTTTTTTTGTAGGGCCAATGATTTCAATCATCTCATTTTTGTATTGATCAGGGATTATTCTTGCTAAGTATTCTTCAATTTTTTCTTTTTCATTCAAAAAATAGTAC
>Ga0209606_1000377_pt1:0-17500 | contig 68380 bp, 54 predicted proteins | sample AD_UKC057_MetaG_FD_184412 | JGI IMG/M metagenome (GOLD analysis project Ga0209606, IMG submission 184412) | Active sludge microbial communities of municipal wastewater-treating anaerobic digesters from USA - AD_UKC057_MetaG (SPAdes) (version 2) | ecosystem: Engineered > Bioreactor >...
CTGAAGAAGATCTTCTCCGTTATGCACTCCGGGTAAGATGTAATATGAGGCAATGTTCCCTATCCTCGACATGTCTTTGGTAAGAATTAATTATGAGGCAACTGGAGGGGACGTTGGTAACTTCTGTAACTAACTCATAATCCACTTCCATCTCTCATGCCTCAAAGTGTGTAATGACAGCACGAAAAACCATTTCGCTAACTGACTGCATACCTTTGGTCGCAGCAAGTTAGTTACGAAAGTTACCAACGTCCCTGTTACCGTCCCAAAAATCCCAAGATCAAACAGAAACCGCTACTTCATCAGCAACAAGCTGAGCGCCATCAGGAGCATGCCCGCAACCAATCCAAAAAGACTGTCGTGACCTTTGCCGTAGGCCCGGCTTGTGGGTAGCAGCTCATCGAGACTGATATACACCATAATACCTGCCACGCCACCAAAAAGGATCCCCATGACTTCCGCAGGAATCATCCCGGTGTTGCCGCCGAGGAAGAACTTGATCGCAGCATATGCGATGATGGCTCCAATGGGTTCAGCCAATCCGCTGAGAGCTGAGTAAAAAAAGGCCTTCTTGCGGCTGCCGGAGGCGTAAAAGATTGGGACGGAGACGCTGATTCCTTCGGGTATGTTGTGCATGGCTATTGCGACGGCAATAGCCATGCCCAGGCTGGGGTCATTGAGCGCCGCAAGGAAGGTGGCCAAACCTTCCGGGAAGTTATGAATTCCAATCACCAATGCGGTGAACAGGCCCATGCGCAGGAGCTTTTGGTGTGCATGGTGTTTGTGTGGATCCGGTGATTCTACACTCGACCATGACAATGCCTGGGATTTTGGCTTCGGCGCCATGGAATCGTGCAATGGCCTCGTTTCCGCTTCTGAGCGTGTTTCGTGTGGATTCTCCGCGGCCGGGATCAGGCTGTCAACCAGCCCTATCAGCAACATGCCACCAAAAAAAGAACCCGCGTTGATCCAGTGTGCCCCGGTTTCGCCAAAGCGTTCCACCAGGGCATCAACACCCTTGAAGAATATCTCGACGAAAGATACATACAACATCACACCGGCCGAGAATCCTGTCGCTACCGATAGGAAGCGATAGTCCGTCCTTTTCGCCGTGAATGCGATGGCGCTTCCGACAACGGTCGCCATTCCGGCAAACAGCGTCAACCCAAATGCGATCCATACGTTTCTCATAAATAAAGTATAAAGTAGGGGACGTTCTTAAAAAATTAAGTAACTTTTATTCCTTTCCAAAAAACCTCTTTAGTCGGTCATTCTTAGCCACTTGCACCCTGGTTAAATTAGAATCAACTCTTCCAATAAAAAACTAAATAACGCAATGGAAAGTTGTACAGAAGGATGATGCCTCGTCATCCCAATTGTTATTTAATTTCTTAAGAACGTCCCCTTTTGCCCCCTTTTGCCTTTTGCTTACGTGGCGTACATGGATTTGTTCTCGTTGAGGCGGAGCCAGCCCTTTACAAGGCGATAGATGATCCAGATGCCGTCGGCAACGAGCACGGCCCAGCCGATGATGATCAGCGCCATTATTCCCCCCAGCACGCCCCAGAGCAGGCCGAACCAGAAGGTCCTGATCTGCCACCGGAAATGGCTTTCCAGGAACGTCCCTGCCACATCCTCCTTCTTGATGTAGTTTATAACGATAGCGACGATGGCCGTTATGCCAACGAAATACGATGCCGCATAGAGCGCGTAGATGATCGTGGTGAGGGTCTTTGCCGACCTTATGGCCTCTTCATTGTTCATCGCGTTCTCCATGAGATCTCCTCCTTCTTGCTGCTTCATTTGAGATCATGCCACAATATACGACCCGGTGCCAACGGCAATGAGGTCATCTTTGTCGTTGTGCAGCTCGATCCTCGTGACGGCCACCTTATTCCCGGTCCTTAGCGTATAGGCTGCGACAATAAACCGCTTGCCGACGCCGGGGCGCAGGAAATCGATGCGTACATCGATGGTGCTCACCCTGCCGAACCTCTCGATCCTTGCCTCCAGCGTCTCGCCGGGCATCTTTTTCTGAAGGCCCATGAACGCGGCCAGGCCGCCCGTGACATCGATGGCGGAGGATATGACGCCCCCATGCAGCATGCCCCGCTTGTAGTGCCCCATCAGTTCGCCCCGCATCTGGAACGATACCTTCACGCTCTCATAGCTTATCGATTCGACCTTTAGGCCGAGCACCTTATTGAAAGGGATCTTCTCGTTGAACAGCTCGTTGATAGCGGAAACAAATTCCTGATCATCTGTGAAAGCGTCCATTATCCCTCCTTATGCACTATTTATATACCAAGGGCAGGAAAAATCAATGCAAATGTTCCCTTTAAAACCGTTGACACCTACGAACGATCTTGTTTTTTTCGAACGACGCCGCGCATGCCGGTCCGTACGCCGCGCTTTATCCTGCTACTGCGTTATCCACCAAAAAAAGGCGCCGATCATGGCGATCGCCACGGTGACCCTGACAAGGTTGCCGGCAACAAGCCCGAGGATCGCGCCCCACCCGGATCGAAAGGCCTGCCGTAAGGACTTGCCCGCGATAAGCTCGCCTGCTATTGCACCGACAAAGGGGCCCACGATAAGCCCGATGAAGTTGCCGACGATCACCCCTATCACCGCGCCCATTATCGATCCCCACACGGCATGCCTGGAGGCGCCGTATTTCTTTGCCCCGATCGAGCCCGCGTAGAGATCGAGAAAGGTGACAGCTCCAACGACAAGCCCCCAGACCGCCATGGCGCGCAAACCGTAGTCCTGCCAGCCGGTCGCCAGGCCATAGAAAAGATATCCCGCATAGATAAGGGGGATCCCCGGGAGGAAGGGAAGCAATGTCCCCAGAAGGCCTGCGGCCATAATAAGGGCCGTTATAACGACCCACAGCGTTTGCATCGGATCAGTATATCAGGACAGGCGCACCATTGTCATCTTTCTTCGGCATGCCTATCATCGCCGCCCTTGCTCTGTTTATTATTCTTTAGTCCTTTCATATACTTATCGTTCTTTATTTTCTCGTTGAATACGGGAATTGTAAGTGGTATAAGGAATGTATTCTGCACCCCAACAACAACAGATGAAGAAAGATATTGGATCGATCATTGGCAAGCTCAAAGATATGCACGGTCAGCCGAGGTGCGAGCTTAATTTTTCAAACCCCCTCGAGCTCGTAGTGGCCACCGTTCTCTCCGCCCAGTGCACCGATGAGAGGGTGAACAAGGTAACAGAACAGCTTTTTAAGAGATACAGGACGTTGCAGGATTACATCGATGCGCCTGCGGAACGATTGGAGGAAGACATAAGGCCGACAGGCTTTTACCGGAACAAGGCAAAGAACATCAAGAACATAGCCGGCGAGCTTGTGCAGAGGTTCAACGGGAAGGTCCCCGACGACATCGACGCCTTCGCCGCCGTGAAGGGCATAGGCCGCAAATCCGCCAATATGATCGTCGGTCTTGCATACAACAGGCCTGCCGTTATCGTCGATACGCATATGATAAGGGTCCTGAACCGCATAGGATTGACAAAGAACGAAGACCCCGAGAAGATAGAGCAGGACATAAGAAGGACGGTGCCCGAACCGATGTGGACGGCGCTGTCGCTCCTTATCATTCTCCACGGGCGATACGCCTGCAAGGCAAAGAAGCCCGAATGTGCAAAATGTCTTGTGAAAAATGATTGCGACTACTGGTCAGGAGGCAAAGGAAATGTTCGATAAAGAGCAACTTACCGAAAAAGAACTGGTCGATCTCAAGGAACTATCAAAAACGGCAAAGGGAGACATAATCACCATGACGACCCTTTCAGGATCGGGGCACCCCGGCGGGTCCATGTCGTCTCTTGATGTGTACCTCGTGCTTTTCGCGTACGCGAACCTGAGCGGGGAGGGACGGGACAGGATCGTCGTGAGCCACGGGCACACATCGCCGGGCGTCTACGCGAGCCTCGCGCGGCTCGGCCACATGCCCGTCGATGAGGTGATAGCGTTCTTTCGAAAGGCGGGGAGCCCCTTTGAAGGGCACGTGGTAAAAGGCATCCCCTTCATCGACTGGTCCACCGGGAACTTAGGCCAGGGCCTCTCGGCGGGGTGCGGTTTTGCAATCGCGTCGAAGATCCGAAAGGACGGCAGCCACGTCTACGTTCTCATGGGCGACGGCGAGCAGCAGAAGGGGCAGATCAGCGAGGCGCGGAGGTTCGCAAAGAAGTACGGCCTGTCGAACATCACCGTCGTCGTCGATTGCAACGGCCTTCAGATCAGCGGGAGCATAGCAAGCGTCATGCCCCAGAACATCATCGAGAACTACCTCTCGGATGGCTGGGACGTTATCGAGGTCAACGGCCATGACCATAACGAGGTCTACCGGGCGCTGAAAGAGGCGCGGTCGGCGAAGAACCCTACCTGCATCATTGCACGCACCATCATGGGGAACGGCGTTCCCTTTATGGAGAACAAGGAAAAATATCACGGGAGTCCGCTGAACGAGAAGGAATATAAAGAAGCCGTCGCGGTCCTCGGCGTCGAAGACGGGATAGATCGCTACAGGGAGGTGAGAAAAGGCGCTCCCACGTTCAAAGGCGCATACGAGGAGCCGGCAATGACGATCGACGCGGGTGTACCGTTCTCCTATGCCAACGAGGACAAGATCGACAACAGGACGGCCTTCGGCAAGGCGCTGAAAGACATGGCCGACAGGAATATCGGGAAGGGGCAGGCGGTCTGCGCCTTTGACTGCGACCTCGCAAGCTCCGTCAAGACGGGGGATTTCGCGAAGGCGTACCCCGGCTACTTTTTTCAGGCCGGCATCCAGGAGCACAACGCAGCGACGATCTCGGGTGCCCTCTCGACGACGGGTATACTGACGTTCTTCGCGGACTTCGGCGTCTTCGGCATCGACGAGACCTACAACCAGCACAGGCTGAACGATATCAACAGGTCGAACCTGAAATTGATGCTGACCCACGTGGGGCTTGACGTGGGGCCCGACGGCAAGACGCACCAGTGCGTGGATTATATCGGGCTCGCAGGCAGCCTTTACAGGTTCAAGGTAATCGTCCCCTGCGACCCGAACCAGACCGACAGGGCCGTGCGCTACGCCGCTCAGCAGGAGGGGAATTTCCTTGTTGCCATGGGGAGGAACAGGTGGCCCGTGATCCTTGATGGCGGCGGGAAGCCGGTCTACGGGGACGGCTATGTGTTCGAGTACGGCAGGATGGACATCTTCGGCGAAGGACAGGCCGGCGCCATCATCACCTACGGCGGGATGCTCGCAAAGGCCTTGCAGATACAGGAAGGCCTCCGGAAGAAAGGCGTAAGCGTGGTGGTGGTCAATATGCCCTGTGTGCGGGAGATCGACGCCGCAGCCATGGAGAAGATCATGAAGGTCCCCGTCATCGTCACCTATGAGGACCACAACGTCCATACCGGGATCGCCCCGTTCCTGGCGCAGCACCTTCTGAAGAGCGGCTACAAGGGGCGGATGGAGTCCTTCGGGGCAAAGACGTACGGGACGTCGGGTGACACAGAAGAGGTACTGAAACTGGAGGGACTCGATGTTGAGTCCATGACAGAAGCGTTCTTAAAATTATGAGAGAGTGAAATGGGGCACCGGTGAAACGGGGACTGAAAAGATTATAATCTCCGGTTCTCCGGTTCCCCGTTTCTCCAGTTCTAAAATAAAAAGGGGGTTTTGAATGAACGACATCAAAGGGATGTACAAGAAGATCGTTAAGGACAATTTTCCGGATACCGTAAAGATCGATCTGGGCGGACAGATGCTCGTCTACAAAAAGAAGGTCTGGAACATCTACGACGCGGACGAGAAGTGCGATGTCGAGAGGGGGCTGCGATACGGGGAAAACCCCGACCAGCCTGCTGCGATGTACGAGCTTGTGAATGGCAACATCGTCCTCGGCGATGTACGGTTCTTTGATTTCGACGGCGGCCTTACGAGCAGAGTCGCGGAGAAGGACATGCTGCAGGTGGGAAAGCATCCCGGCAAGATCAACCTCACAGACGTGGACAACGCCCTCAATATACTTAAATACATGGACAAGAAGGCTGCCTGCGCGATCATGAAGCACAACAACCCCTGCGGGGCCGCATGCGGAGCGACCGCTGCGGACGCCTTTGAGAAGGCATTCTGGGCGGACAGGATCGCGGCGTTCGGCGGCGCCGTCGTCTTTACCAAGACCGTCGACGTGGAGGCGGCGAAGGCGATGGTCCCCTATTATTTCGAGGTTATATGCGCCCCCGACTTCGAAGGGGCAGCCATCGACGTGCTGAAAAAATGGAAGAACCTCCGGCTCCTCCAGATCAGGGAGATCGAAAGGCTCCAGCGCTATAAAGGGAAGAGGTACATCGACTTCAAATCCCTCATGGACGGGGGCATTATCCTCCAGGAGTCCCAACCCTACACGATCAAGGGCAAAGAAGACCTGAAGCCTGCGCAGACAACGTATAAGGGACAGGCATACGCGATCAAAAGGCCGCCGACGGACAAGGAATTGAATGATATGCTCTTCGGGTGGTATGTCGAATCGGGGGTGAGCTCCAACTCGGCGCTGTTCGTCAGGGATGAGGCAACCGTCGCAATCGGCACCGGCGAGCAGGACAGGGTCGGCGTCGTAGAGATCGCCGTGTTCAAGGCGTATACAAAGTTCATGGACAAGGAGGTCTTCAAGAAGTTCGGCGTCCCCTACGCCGTGTTCAGGCTTGAAGCAGAAAAGGGCCTGCGGAAGATGGAGGACCTGAAAGAGATCGAGGAGTACACGAAGGCCCAGAAGGGAGGGCTCATCGGTTCCGTGGTGGTCTCCGACGGATTCTTCCCCTTCAGGGACGGCGTCGATGCAGCGATCAAGGAGGGGGCGACGGGCGTCATACAGCCGGGCGGCTCCGAGCGTGATTTTGAGACCATTGAGGCCTGCAACGAGGCGAACGTGACGATGGTCTTCGCGGGCCAAAGGCTCTTTAAACATTAAATACAACAGGAATATTTTTTCATTTTGTATTGACAAAAAGCGGCTAAAAAAATATAATTGTGAAAATAATTACAAATCATTTAAAAAGCCACTGGAGGTATGTATGAGACCGTATTTTGCGAAGATGCAGGAATGGACGAAAGCTGCCAAGGAGAATAAAGCGAACGCTGAAGAGATCAGGAAAGTCGAGCAGGAGATTGCGGAGCTGGTTGAGAAGGCGCACAACGCCGGTATCTCAAAGGAGACCCTTAACAAGAGAGGTGAGTGGACGGTACACCAGAGACTTGAATATATCCTCGATCCCGGGACATGGGCCCCGCTGCATACCTTGTTTGATCCCCTGAATGAAGAATCAGGTACCACCGGTGTCGTGGACGGCCTCGGAAGGATCAACGGCAGATGGTGCGTTATCATAGGTTTTGACAATAAGGTCATGGCAGGCGCCTGGATAGCAGGTCAGCCGCACAACATCCTCCGTGTTACCGATATCGCGAAGAGGCTTCACTGCCCCCTCGTATGGCTTGTGAACTGCAGCGGCGTAAAACTGCCCGAGCAGGAGAAGATGTATGCAGACAGGAGAGGGAGCGGGACCACCTTCTTCAGGCACGCAGAGCTGAACAAACTGGGCATCCCCGTTCTTGCCGCAATCTACGGAACGAACCCGGCGGGCGGCGGCTATCAGGGAATCTCCCCGACACTGCTCCTCGCGCATAAGGACTGCAACATCGCCGTCGGCGGCGCCGGCATCGTAAGCGGCATGTCGCCAAAAGGCTATTTCGACGAGGAGACAGCGGAGCAGCTTATCGATGCAACGAGAAAGTTCAAGGCAGTGCCTCCCGGCAGGGTCGAGATACATTACGACCACACAGGGTTCTTCAAACAGGTATTCCAGAGCGAGGAAGCGATCCTCGACGCCGTAAAGGAGTGGGTCACCTATCTCCCCGCCTATAACCACTACAAGTTCTTCAGAGTTGCAGAGCCGGCAGAACCGAAATTCCCGATCGAAGACCTCTACAGCATCGTTGCCTTTAACCAGAAGATGACCTATGACGTCGAACAGTTCATGGCTAGGCTCGTGGACAACAGCGAGCACATGGAGTTCAGGCCCGGCTACGGTCCGGAGCTCTATACGGGCCTTGTAAAGGTCGACGGCTTCCTCTTCGGCATCGTTGCGAACAGGCAGGGCATGATGCCTAAAGGCTACCCGGAATATGCACCCTATCCCGGGATCGGAGGCAAGTTCTACCGCCAGGGCCTCATCAAGGTCAACGAGTTCGTGTCGTTGTGCGGCAGAGACAGGGTTCCCATGATCTGGATCCAGGATACATCGGGCATCGACGTCGGCGACATCGCGGAGAAGGCGGAGCTTCTCGGATTGGGCCAGGCGCTCATCTACTCCATCGAGCAGAGCGATCTCCCCATGATGACCATCGTACTGAGAAAAGGCACCGCGGCCGCTCACTACATCATGGCGGGGCCGCAGGCAAACAACAACAACTGCTTCACCCTAGGGACCGCAACGACCGAGATCTACGTTATGCACGGCGAGACTGCTGCAGCGGCAAGCTTCGCGAGAAGGCTCGTGAAGGAGAAGGATGGAGGAAAGCCCCTCGCGCCGATCATCGCCCAGATGAACAAGCTGGTCAAGTCATACTATGACAATTCAAGGCCGTCGTACTGCGCAAAGGCGGGTCTTGTCGACGAGGTAGTGGCAATGAAAGACCTGAGAAAGTATTTTGTCGCCTTTGCGAACTGCTGCTACCAGAACCCGGCATCGATCTGTCCGCAGCACCAGATGATACTGCCAAGGGTGATCAAAGGCTAAATAAAGGACAGCATACAGGGTGGGTCGTTCGATCCACCCTGTTTTTTTTTCGTCTATGTTAACCTGTTCCAAATAGCTGTTGACTGTTATGGATTGTTGGTGTAATGTGGTCTTTACAGGATATAAAGGGTGCAGAAGCAACTTAAAAAAAGGCTCGAGGATATAAAGAAGAAGGGGAATTACCGGCAATTGCGGTACATCAAGCCGGTAACCTCCACGCAGATCCTCTATAACGGCAAGACATACCTTAACCTCTGCTCCAACAGCTACCTTTCCCTTCATGCCCACCCTGATGTTCTGAAAGCGGCGAAAGACGTGATCGATGAATACGGCGCGGGCACCTGTTCCTCGAGGAGCGTTTCGGGAAGTATCGACCTATACGGGAAGCTGGAGAAGATGATCGCCGGGTATAAGGGCTACAAGAGGGGGCTTATCTTCTCCAACGGCTATATGGCGAACATTGCGATCATCTCAACGTTGACCGACAGCAATGATGTCATATTCAGCGACGAGCTGAACCATTCAAGCCTCATAGACGCAACGAGGCTCTCGCGGGCCAGAAAGGTTATCTACAAGCACAGGGATATGAATGATCTGGAAAAAAGGTTAAGAAGAGAAAGGTCGGCGGGAAAGCGATTTGTTGTCACCGAGTCGATCTTCAGTATGGACGGGGATATCGCGCCCCTTTCGGACATCTTCGAGCTGCGGGACCGATACGGCTTCCATGTGATCCTCGACGATGCCCACGGAACAGGGATATTCGGCCAGAGAGGCACTGGGGTGGAAGAGCTGTTCGGCCTTTCGGGCGCAATGGATGTCCACATGGCGACCTTCGGGAAGGCGCTCGGCTCCTTCGGCGCTTTTGTGCTTTCCGATGAGGTCGTTATTAATTTTCTCATCAACAGGGCGAGGACATTCATGTACACGACGGCGCTGCCCGCATCGTCCCTTGCGAGCGCCATGAAAGCGCTTGAGATGATAGGGCAGGATACCACGTACAAGGACGAGCTGTGGGAAAACATCGACTATATGAGAAGGCATTTGAACGACGCGGGCTTTGACCTGAAGGACAGCTTCGGGCCTATCATACCTATCGTTGTCGGCGAGGACGCAAAGACGCTGCGCATGCAGGATCTCCTCATGAGGAAAGGCCTGTTCCTCCAGGGGATCAGGCCTCCTACCGTTCCCGAAGGCACATCGCGTCTCCGATTAACGGTCGTGCGCGGATTTACACAGGACGACATGGATTATGCTATAGAAGCGATCATTCACGCCAGAAAGAAGATGGGGCTGATATAGATCGATTTGTTCAAAGTTCACTGTTCTATGTTCAACCCTGAACCTTGAACGAAATTTGCCTTATACAGACGGAGGTTGTATGTATAGCAGCAAACAGCTGAAAGACTGGGACAAGCAATACATCTGGCATCCCTTTACCCAGATGCAGGATTATGCCGCCATGGATCCCCTGATCATTGAGAGGGGAGAGGGGTGTTATCTGATAGATACGGAAGGGAGAAAATATATCGATGGCATATCTTCCCTATGGGTGCTTGTGCACGGGCATGGCAGGAAAGAGCTCGTGGGTGCGATCGAGAGGCAGTCGAAGGCGCTTTGTCATTCTACGCTCCTCGGCCTTGGCAACGTTCCTTCCGCGATCCTTGCGAAGATGCTCGTCGGTATTGCACCACGGGGGCTTGCGAAGGTCTTCTATTCGGACAGCGGATCAACGTCGGTCGAGATCGCGCTCAAGATGGCATACCAGTACTGGCAGCAGAAAGGCGGGAAGAGGAGAAAAAGGTTCCTCTCTTTTACGAACGGCTACCACGGGGATACGATAGGTTCGGTAAGCGTCGGCGGCATCGACCTCTTCCACAAGGTCTACAGGCCGCTGCTCTTCAAGACATACAAGGCGCCGTCTTCCTATTGCTACCGCTGCCCTCTGAGGCTGGAAAAGGAAACCTGCGGCATGGCGTGCGTAGAAGAGTTCCGGCGCATCGTTCAGCGACATAAGGACGAGATATGCGCGGTGGTGATGGAGCCTCTCGTGCAGGGGGCGGCCGGGATGATAACCCAACCGAAAGGCTTCCTGTCCGCTGTCTGGAAGATCGCAAAAGAGAACGGCCTCCTCTTCATAGCCGATGAGGTGGCAACAGGCTTCGGACGGACGGACACGATGTTCGCATGCGAGAAGGAATCCGTCAGGCCAGACCTACTCTGCCTTGCCAAAGGCGTGACCGGCGGCTACCTCCCGCTGGCGGCGACGCTCACGACCGATGAGGTCTTCGGCGGCTTCCTCGGAAGGTTCGATGAGTTCAGGACCTTTTTCCACGGCCACACCTATACCGGCAATCCCGTTGCCTGCGCCGTGGCAATAGAAAATATAAGGCTTTTCTCAAAAGATCAGACCCTAAAAAAACTGAAAGGGAAGATAGCCCTGCTGAAAGATGACTTGCGGAGGTTCTCTGATCTGCCGCACGTCGGCGAGGTGCGGCAGCAGGGATTTATGGTCGGCATCGAGCTTGTAAAAAACACAAGGACAAAAAAGCCTTACCCGCCGGGAGAGAAGATCGGGCAGAAGGTGATATGGGAGGCGAGAAAGAGGGGCGCGATAATAAGGCCGCTCGGCGACGTGATCGTCCTCATGCCTCCACTCGCCATCAGCGAGAAGATGCTCAGGCAGCTCACGGATGTCGTCTATTCCAGCATTGCGAGTGCGACCGGCATATAATGCAAAAGCGGCAGACGGCGCCGTAAGGCGTCCGCAAGCGGGGATCAATAAGCATTTGCACAGGGAGTGTTCATGCATATCCTGATGAGGTACGGGAAGAAAGGCTTATCCCTGGACCTTCCTTGCGGGCTCGAGACGGACGTGATCCGGAAAAGATCAATGCCGGTGCTCAAAGAGCCAGCGGAGGCCATACGGTCGGCCCTTTCGAGCCCCGTGGGGTGCAAACCCCTGAAAGAGGCCGTGCGGGGACGAAAAGAAATCTGTGTTCTCATCTGCGATAACACGAGGCCGTTGCCCCACGCGATAATCCTGCCTGCGCTCATCGACGGATTGATTGACGCGGGCGCACCCCCTGACTCGATAACGATGCTCATTGCCACAGGCCTTCACAGGCCGAATGAAGGCGGGGAACTCCGCGAGCTCATCGGGAGCGAACTCGTACTGCAAACCGTGAAGGTCGTCAACCACTTTGCGAGAAACGATGAGGACCACGTCCTTCTGGGGAATACGCCGCGGAAGATGCCGGTCAGGCTGGACCGCCGCTTTATGGATGCTGAAGTGCGTATTGCCGTCGGCCTCGTGGAGCCCCACTTCATGGCAGGCTATTCAGGCGGGAGAAAGCTCATCGTTCCGGGAGTAGCCCACGAAGAGACGATAAAGGTTCTGCATTCCACGAGGATGCTGGATCACGAGAGGGTGGCGAACTGCATGATTGACGGCAACCCTCTTCACGAGGAACAACTATATGCGGTAGAGATGGCCGGGGGAGGCCTCGCGCTCAATACGGTCATCGACGAGGACCGCAATCTGTCATTTGTCAATTTCGGCGAGATCGTACAAAGCCATCTCGATGCGATCGCCTTTGCCCGCCCGTACTTTGAGATACCCGTTCCGAGAAGATACAAGACGGTCATCACCAGCGCGGCAGGATACCCGCTGGACAGAAATTATTACCAGACCGTAAAAGGGATGGTGGGCGCAGCCGGCATCCTCGAGCCAGGAGGGGACCTCATCATCGTGTCCGAATGCTCGGAAGGCTTGGGGACTGTGGAATATGCCGAGTCACAGGGAAGGCTGATCGACCTCGGAATGGAAAGGTTCCTTGAAGAAACATCGCGAAAAAAGTATGCTTCTATAGATGAATGGGAATCGGTCATGCAGGTCAAGGCGATGAGGGCAGGGACCATGCACCTGTACTGCGAGGGCCTTACAGCGGAAGAGATGGCATTGACGGGCGTCAATGTGGTGGGATCCATCGAAGAAGCTGTGGAGGAAAGCGTAAGGCGGCACAATGATAGGCGCGTCGCCGTGATCCCGGAAGGGCCTTACGTGATCCCGGTTTACCGGCCAGAGAGTTGATCGGAGTAATGAAATTGATGTATCCCGGATCTTTCCTGAGGATTGTCGTCAGCAGCGGGCTTTCCCCGCAAACACGCTCATTACGCTCCAGCGGCTCCAATCGCTCGCGCTCGGCTTCGGAACTTTTGCTTGACAGCAAAAGACCGAGCTTCCTCGCCTCGCGACGGTTTGCTAAAGGAAAGCCCGCTGCCGACGACCTGATGATGTATCCGGGATACGCTATTTTCTACGTAAATTCAAATGTTCAAAATTCAAAACACAAGCAACATGTATCTGTTTTGGACATTTGATATTTTGATTTTGGTATTGTTTAGTTCTTCGTGCTTCGATATTAGGATTTCATGGGGGCAACATGAGAATGGATACGCCGAGAGAGCAGGCTGTAAAGATCTTCAACGCCGCGCTTAAGTCGGCCGATCCATACAGTGCGGTCGCCATCCATGCAGATGCGATATCCTCTTTTTATAAAGACAGGCACTGCAGCAGGCTCTATGTCGTCGGCTTCGGCAAGGCATCCGTCCCGATGGCAAGGGCGCTGACGGACGGCGCCGGTGCGATAATAAGCGGCGGGATCATCATTGCCCCTTACGGACAAAAGATTACGGGGGACGAGATCGGCAAAATCAAGGTATGCGAGGCAAGACATCCATTGCCCGATGAGAATGGAATGAAAGCGGCTGCCGGGATCCTGAGCCTTCTGAAAGACCTTGACGACCGCGCCCTTGTCGTGTGTCTTATCTCCGGGGGCGGTTCGGCCCTTCTCGTGTCGCCATGCAGCGGGATAACCCTTGAGGAGAAGCAGGAGACCACCGGCCTGCTCCTCAAGGCAGGCGCGAGCATCCACGAGCTTAACGCGGTGCGGAAGCATCTCTCCGATGTGAAAGGCGGAAGGCTTGCCATGGCGGCCCATCCTGCCCATATCATATCGCTGATCCTCTCCGATGTCATCGGGGACAGTCTCGATGTCATTGCCTCAGGACCGACATCCCCAGACAGCACTACATACGCAGATGCCCTGGAAGTGATCAAAAAATACGGAATTGATGAAAAGGTACCTGTGAATGTAATAAATGTCCTCAATAGGGGTTTGCAGGGGATCGTCGCCGAAACGCCAAAGGAAGGAAATCCAGTTTTTGAGAAGGTGGAGAATACCATCATCGGGGGCAACAAAAATGCCATTGAAGCGGCGAGGACAGAGGCTGTCAGGCTTGAATTTGATGCAACAGTGATCTCCGCGGAGGTCCAGGGAGAGGCGGCAGACGCGGGCAGATGGCTCGCAAAGAAGGCAATAGAAATTATAAAACGGAGAAAGGGAGAAGCGGTGGCGGAAGGAGAGAAAGGGCCGGTCTGCCTGGTCTCCGGCGGTGAGACGACGGTAACGGTCACGGGCAGTGGGTTCGGCGGAAGAAATACGGAGCTCGCCCTTGCCTACGCTATGGAGATAGAGGGCGAAAAAGAGATCACCTTCCTCTCCGCAGGCACCGACGGCGCCGACGGGCCGACGGACGCGGCTGGCGCCATCGTTGATGGAAATACGGTGAAGAGGGCGAAAGCAATGGGCATCGACCCCGGACAGTATCTAAAGAACAACGATTCATACAATTTCTTTAAGACCACCGGCGACCTGTTCATAACAGGCCTCACGGGAACGAACGTGATGGATATACAGGTAGCGCTTATTCTATAGCTGACGGCTGACCGCTGTCTTTATTATCCACGAACTCCCCTTCCCAGCGCGCTATGATCACCGACGCTAGGCAGTTGCCTATGATGTTTGTCGTGGTACGCGCCATATCCATGATCGAGTCCACGCCGAGGATGACCGCAATGCCTCCCACGGGGATGCCGAATGAAGCCAATGTCCCGGCGAGGACGATGAGCGACGCGCGGGGCACGCCCGCGCAGCCCTTGCTCGCGAAGATAAGGGTGAAGCCGATGAGAAGCTGCTGGCTAATGCTGAGGTCGATGCCGGAAGCCTGCGCGATAAAGACGGATGCGAGGGAAAGGTACAGCGTTGTTCCGTCGAGGTTGAAGCTGTAGCCTGTGGGGATGACAAAGGCGACGATGCGGCGCGGCACGCCGAGCGCCTCCATCGCCTGCATTGCCTTGGGCAAAGCCGCCTCGGAGCTTGTCGTGGAGAACGCGATGATGGCGGGTTCTTTGACCGCCGACAGGAATCTCCTGATGGGAACGCGGAATATAAGCGCAGCGGGAAGGAGGATGAGGATCATAAAACAGATGAGCGACACATACAGCGTGAGGATGAGGGCGCCCATATTGACGAGGACGGACAACCCCTTGCTGCCGACGACAAAGGCTATGGCGGCGCCTACGCCGATCGGCGCATAGTTCATCACTATGCCCGTATACTTGAACATCGTCTCCGCGAGGGCGTCACAGAAGTCTATGATGGGCTTCTTCTTTTCCTTAAGAAGGCTGAGGGCGATCGCGAAGAGGATGGTGAAGATGACCACCTCGAGGACGTCTCCCCGCGCGGCGGCATCGAAAAAGTTTTCCGGGAATATGTTTATGATCGCATCGGAGAGGCTGTGCTGCTTCGCGGTAACGCCGGGGACGCTGGCAGTTGCATCGAGATGCATACCTACTCCTGGCTTCATGATGTTCACCATGACAAGGCCAAGGAAAAGGGCGAAGGTCGTGACGATCTCGAAGTAGATGATCGACTTCAGGCCCATCCTGCCGACGGCCTTCAGGTCGCCGTGGCCGGCTATCCCCACGACCAACGTCGCGAAGATGATGGGGACGATAACCGTTTTAATGATTCGTATGAAGATGATGCCGAGGGGTTCCAGCTTTACCCCTACGCCGGGAAGAAGCCATCCAACGGCAAGCCCCAGTATCATCCCGGTGAAGACCCACGCAGTCAGAGACATTTTCCTTTTTTTACCCATCGCCTTCTCCCATGCTGTTCAATAGAGATTATATCGGTCAATTATATCGAATGTTATCTATCCGCACGGCTCTGTGTCAAGATAAATCAAGTTGTCAGCCGTCAGCTATTTCTCCTTGACATATCGCGACAGTAATTGAAATAATCTGATGATCATTCCGCTTTCCGGACAGTAAAGGAGGATGACATGAAATACCGAAAGGAATATGACAGCCTCGGCGAAAAGGACGTCCCGGCCGATGCCTATTACGGCGTGCAGACCGTGCGCGCCATAGAGAACTTCCCCATCACCGGCATACCAATATCAGAATTCCCCGTTGTGATAAGGGCCATCGCCTCCATCAAGGAGGCGGCCGCCATAGCGAACAAGGAACTCGGCCTGCTGCCGCCTGCGATAGGCGACGCCATTGTCAGGGCGTGCCGCGATGTAAAGGCAGGAAAGCTGGACAAGCATTTTCCCGTCGATGTCATCCAGGGCGGAGCGGGTACCTCAACGAACATCAACGCAGACGAGGTCATCGCGAACCGGGCGCTCGAATATCTCGGCCATGCAAAAGGCGAATACCGGCACTGCCACCCCAACGATCATGTGAACCTCTCCCAATCGACCAACGACGTCTACCCCACGACATTGAAGATAGCGGCCATATGGTCCATTCAAGGCCTTCTCGATGCCATGGGCAAGCTTCAGGACGCCTTTGCGGCCAAAGGCGAAGAGTTCAAGGATGTCCTGAAGATGGGGCGGACGCAGCTTCAGGATGCGGTCCCCATGACGCTGGGGCAGGGTTTCGTCGCCTATTCCGTCACGATCGGTGAGGACATCGAGCGCCTGCGTGAGGCGACGAGGCTCATTCACGAGATCAACATGGGGGCGACGGCGATCGGTACCGGCGTCAACACCGTTGAGGGATATGCCGACCTGATCAGGGAGCATTTGATCGAGACCACGGGCCTTTTTCTTATCACCTCGCCGAACCTTGTGGAAGCAACGTCGGATGCCGGGGCCTTTGTGCAGCTTTCCGGAGTATTAAAGCGCATCGCGGTAAAGATATCCAAGATATGCAACGATCTCCGCCTGCTCTCCTCCGGGCCCCGCACGGGCTTCGCAGAGATCCTGCTACCCCCGATGCAGCCCGGCTCTACGATCATGCCGGGGAAGGTGAACCCCGTCATCCCCGAGGTGGTGAACCAGGTCTGCTTTCAAGTGATCGGCAATGACGTGACGATAACTATGGCGGCCGAGGGGGGACAACTTGAACTGAACGCCTTCGAGCCGGTCATCGGCTTCAACATCCTCCAATCCCTTACGCTGCTGGCGAACGCCTTCAATGTTCTCCGTGAGCGATGCGTGGCGGGGATAAAGGCAAATATCGAACGCTGCAGGGACCTCATTGAGTGCTCTACGGGGCTTGTGACCGCGCTGGTCCCTCTCATAGGGTATGAAGCTGCGGCGAGCCTGGCAAAAGAGGCCCTTGCTACAGGGCGGACTATACGGGAATTGGCGACAGAGAAGGGGATGCTGAGCAACTCGGAACTCGACAAGGCGCTGGACCCGAAGTCGATGATCCACCCCAGATCGAAGAAATAGGGTCCCAAATAGTGTTTCATAGGTCACGGCTGACAATTACCAGCAAGTGCCTATTGCGGGTTGAGAGTTTAGCATCCAACCCGAGTATTCGTAACCCGT
>Ga0209606_1000377_pt1:20000-68380 | contig 68380 bp, 54 predicted proteins | sample AD_UKC057_MetaG_FD_184412 | JGI IMG/M metagenome (GOLD analysis project Ga0209606, IMG submission 184412) | Active sludge microbial communities of municipal wastewater-treating anaerobic digesters from USA - AD_UKC057_MetaG (SPAdes) (version 2) | ecosystem: Engineered > Bioreactor >...
GAGGAATAACCTGGAAAGGTTAACCACAGAGGGTGATAGTCCCGTAGGCGAAACGGAATAGCCTCTTCGGACAACATCCTGAGTACCACGGGACACGTGAAATCTTGTGGGAAGTCAGGAGGACCATCTCCTAAGGCTAAATACTACTTGGCGACCGATAGTGCACAAGTACCGTGAGGGAAAGGTGAAAAGAACCCCGTTGAGGGGAGTGAAATAGTACCTGAAACCGTATGCCTACAAATAGTGGGAGCCCGTAGCAATACGGGTGACCGCGTACCTTTTGCATAATGGGTCAGCGAGTTACTCTATGTAGCGAGGTTAAGCCGATCGAGGTGGAGCCGTAGCGAAAGCGAGTCCGAATAGGGCGATTAGTTGTATGGAGTAGACCCGAAACCAGGTGATCTATCCATGGCCAGGATGAAGTCCCGGTAACACGGGACGGAGGTCCGAACCCACTGGGGTTGAAAACTCAGGGGATGAGCTGTGGATAGGAGTGAAAGGCTAAACAAACCTGGAAATAGCTGGTTCTCCCCGAAATATATTTAGGTATAGCCTCTCATGGTTGATTATGGAGGTAGAGCACTGAATGGGCTAGGGCTCCTACAAGGGTACCAAACCCAACTAAACTCCGAATGCCATAATCCAAAGTGAGGGAGACAGACTGCGGGTGATAAGATCCGTAGTCGAGAGGGAAAGAGCCCAGACCACCAGCTAAGGTCCCTAAAATGTGCTAAGTGGTGAAGGATGTTGGTCCACTAAAACAGCCAGGAGGTTGGCTTAGAAGCAGCCATCCTTTAAAGAAAGCGTAACAGCTCACTGGTCTAGCAGATCAGCGCCGAAAATGTAACGGGTCTTAAGCACATTACCGAAGCTGTGGATTCACACGCAAGTGTGGATGGTAGGGGAGCATTCTGCTAACCTGCGAAGGTGTTCTGTGAGGAATGCTGGAGGACGCAGAAGAGAGTATGCTGACACGAGTAGCGATAAACAAGGTGAAAAACCTTGTCGCCGTAAGCCCAAGGTTTCCTGAGCAAGGGTAATCCTCTCAGGGTTAGTCGGTCCCTAAGGTAAGGCCGAAAGGCGTAGCTGATGGGAAACAGATTAATATTTCTGTACCACCAGATGGACGTTTGAGCGAAGGGGGGACGGAGAAGGGTAGGTCATCCGGGTGACGGAATACCCGGTTCAAGCAGGTAGGAGGATCTCGCAGGCAAATCCGCGAGGTCATTACTCCGAGATGTGATGAGGAGTCCCTTTGGGACATAAACTGGCTGATCCCACGCTTCCAAGAAAAGCCTCGTAGCGAGTTTGTCTGGTGACCGTACCGCAAACCGACTCAGGTGGGCGAGGAGAGAATCCTAAGGCGATTGAGATAACTCTGGTTAAGGAACTCAGCAAAATTGCACCGTAACTTCGGGAGAAGGTGCGCTCCGGCGTGTGTAGGGACTTGCTCCTGAAGCATTCTGGAGTCGCAGTGAAGAGGGGGTGACGACTGTTTACTAAAAACACAGGGCTCTGCAAACTCGTAAGAGGATGTATAGGGTCTGACGCCTGCCCGGTGCTGGAAGGTTAAGGGGAGATGTCATTCTAATTCGTTAGGAGAAGCGTTGAACCGAAGCCCCAGTAAACGGCGGCCGTAACTATAACGGTCCTAAGGTAGCGAAATTCCTTGTCGGGTAAGTTCCGACCTGCATGAATGGCGTAACGATTGCCCCGCTGTCTCAACCAGGGACTCAGCGAAACTATACTGGGGGTGAAGATACCCTCAACCCGCAACTAGACGGAAAGACCCCGTGAACCTTTACTATAGCTTGACAGTGAACTTCGGGATTGTATGTGTAGGATAGGTGGGAGGCGTTGAAGCCATGCCGCTAGGTGTGGCGGAGCCAACCTTGAAATACCACCCTTATTGTTTTGAGGTTCTAACTCGGGCCCGTGATCCGGGTCGAGGACACTGTCTGGTGGGTAGTTTGACTGGGGCGGTCGCCTCCAAAAAGGTAACGGAGGCGCACGAAGGTCGGCTCAGGCTGATTGGAAACCAGCCGATGAGTGCAAAGGCATAAGCCGGCTTGACTGTGAGACCTACAAGTCGAACAGGAACGAAAGTTGGTCTTAGTGATCCGGTGGCTCCATATGGAAGGGCCATCGCTCAACGGATAAAAGGTACTCCGGGGATAACAGGCTTATCTCCCCCAAGAGTTCACATCGACGGGGAGGTTTGGCACCTCGATGTCGGCTCATCGCATCCTGGGGCTGAAGTAGGTCCCAAGGGTTTGGCTGTTCGCCAATTAAAGCGGTACGTGAGCTGGGTTTAGAACGTCGTGAGACAGTTCGGTCCCTATCTGTTGTGGGCGCAGGATAATTGAGAGGAGCTGTCCTTAGTACGAGAGGACCAGGATGGACGGACCTCTAGTGTACCAGTTGTCACGCCAGTGGCATGGGCTGGGTAGCTAAGTCCGGAAGGGATAACCACTGAAAGCATCTAAGTGGGAAGCCCACCTCAAGATTAGTTATCCCGCTTGGTAGCAATACCAGGCTAAGATCCCGGGTAGACCACCCGGTTGATAGGCTGATGGTGTAAGCGCAGCGATGCGTTGAGCCTACCAGTACTAATAGATCGAGCGGCTTGGCCATATTTCAAAAAAATCAGCATGTATAGCTGTCATAAAAGTTAAACGGTCCATTTCGTCTGTTTGGTCTTTTGGTCAAAGAATTCTGACTAAATAGACAAGATAGACCAGATAGACAAGACGACTGAAGTTAAGTTTCCCGGTGACCATAGCGCAGAGGCCACACCCGTTCCCATCCCGAACACGGAAGTTAAGCTCTGCCACGCCGATGATACTGCACGGTTAACTGTGTGGGAAAGTAGGTAGTTGCCGGGGCTAAGATTGAAAAAGCCCGAGGAGTTTTTCCTTGGGCTTTTTCAATCTTACACCGCATTTATAGCTTGGTGCTTTTTGCGGCTAACTTCATTATGCCCGGCTTGCTGCTTGCAAGCACCCGGCAAGACTATTAGAAGGATAATGTAGTGCAGTTTGTTTCCCAATTCGCGTTTACCTTGCAAGGTAGTGTATACTATACTTGATTAAAGGCAGGAAGCGGAGGTGAAGATGACGCCAGGTAAAGAATACCAATGCAGTGACTGTGGACGTGCCTTCCTGGTATACGAGGAAAAAAATAGCGGGCCGAAATGTCCGAGCTGCGAAGGTGGAAATGTAGCGAGGAAAGAGGCCCATCCGTTGCCGCAGTGGTTGATGCAACTTAAGAATAAGACCGGCTCAAGCTGAAAGTAGAAGAAGGAATGGCGTCGCCATTCATAAAAATTTATTACCCAGAACGCGGATTCGCTTGAAAGTTATTTAATTTCTTAAGAACGTCCCCTTATCTTACAAAGATGCCCCTTTCCCTCATCTCCTTCAGGGCGGATGCCGTTGTATCAGGCGTTATGCCTTTGCTTAGGTCTTCGATGACGATTACTGTATATCCCCTGATGTGCGCGTCTATTGACGTTGCCCTGACGCAATAATCGGTTGCTATTCCATACACTATCACTTTCGTGAATCCGCCCGCCTTGAGCAGACTGTTCATCTCTGTCTCAATGCCGCCGTCGTCCTGGAACCCGGAATAGCTGTCAAAGCGGGGATCTTGCCCTTTCCTCACGATCTTTTCGAAAAGACCGTTATCGGTGATGATCTCAGCCCCTTTCGTACCCTGGATGCAGTGAGGAGGCCACAGGACTTGGGTCCTGCCGTCGATCTCTATTGTCTCGAAGGGCATCCTCCCGGGATGATTGACCGCGAAGGAGATGTGGTTTGCCGGATGCCAATCCTGGGTAGCATAGATGGTAACGCCGTGCCTCTTGAGATCTGCAGTGGCGCTGGACACCTTTGCGAGATACGCCTCATCTGTACCGGGCGCCGCAAGAACACCGTTTTTTGCCGTCGTAAAATCGCCCTGTATATCGGTAACGATGGCGGCTGTCTTTTCTCTCATATATCCATTCTACCACAATCGCGAAAAAGCAAACATCGCAAAGTAAAGATATAAAGAATGTCCCCTATGCCCCTGCAGGTTGTTTACATTGTTACAATAGCAGGCCCAATAGCAGGATTGAGCATCCGACCATTGGGCCGCTTTATTACAAAGTGACCAGGCTTTTTTTGCGGAATAGCCTACTGGTGGTCCTTCCACATGCCGTACCTTTCCCTCAGTATCCGGTGGAGGATCTTCCCGGTCGGCGTCTTCGGCATCTCTTCTTCCTTAATAAAAGTAATGTTCTTCGGGACTTTATAGCCTGCTATTTTGCCCCTGCAGTATGCGGTGATCTCCTCTGTCGTAGCGGTCTGCCCCTCATGAAGGACTATGATGGCCATCACCGTTTCGCCCCACTTTTCGTGAGGTATGCCGATGACCGCAACGTCCTTCACCTTGGGATTGCCGCCAACGCAGTTCTCTACCTCGGAGGGGAAAATGTTCTCGCCGCCGGAGATGATCATGTTTGCCTTTCTGTCCACGAGGAACAGGTATCCCTCTTCATCTTTATACCCCATGTCGCCGGCGCTGAAGTACTCGCCCTTCATAGCTGCCGTCAGCTTCTCCGGTTCTTTCCAGTATCCCGAAAGGAGCATGGGGCTTCTGGAATAGACCTCGCCTACCTTGTTGGGTTCGGTGATGAGGTTCCCATCTTCGTCGTAGAGTTCAATCAGATCCGAGCCGATCACCTCCCGCCCGCAGGAGCCGAGCTTCAGAAGCTGTTCTTCCGGCTTTAATATGGTGACCACGCCTGCCTCTGTTGAGCCGTAAGCCTCATCGAGCTTCGAGTTGGGGAACATCTCGAGGATGCCGAGCTTCGTGTCCCTCCGGGCCGGAGCGGAAGAGATGAGCAGTTTTTTGATCGTGGTGAGGTCATATTTTTTCTTTACCTCATCGGGGAGGGCGAGCATCATGATGTAGTGTGTGGGCACGAGGGAGGTAAAGGTGACCTTGTGGTCGGATATTGTCTTGAGCAGGTCTTCCGGGTTGAAGCTTATCATGTTGTAGCACATAACGGTTGCGCCCACCCAGGTGTTGACGAAAGAGTAGTTGAGGGAATTGATGTGACAGCAAGGCATGACCAGGAGATTGCAGTCGTCGTGGCTGAAGAAATGATCGTGGATCATGATGAAGTATTGGGAAAACATCGACCTGTGGCTCTTCATGACCCCCTTGGGTTTGCCGGTGGTGCCGCTCGTATACATGATGATCCAGACATCTTCGGGATCCACTACAGTCTCCGGTTCTTCCGGGCTTGCAGCGGCCATCGCCTCGTCATAGTTGACAAACCCCTCGTATTTCGGGCTGTCAAAGCCGAAAGCGATGTAATGCGTTACCGTGGGAAGGTTCTTTTTCATGTTGTTGACCATCCCGATCCACGGGAACTCTTTCCCGTCCTTCTTGTCGTAACCACCTTGAACGATGAATGCCTTGCATTCGCTGTGGTTGATGTTGTACTCCATCTCGGGTTGGGAGAGTCTGAACATGATCGGAACAACAATAAAGCCTCCTTTTGCGGCGGCTGCGTAGATGTCCAACCACTCGACGCAGTTGTATGCGAGAGCGGCAAACCGATCTCCCTTTTTCATTCCCATACCCGCAAGTGCGTTGGCGAGCCTGCACGAGCGTTCGTTCCACTCCTTGAAAGAGAACTCCCTGTAAAGGTCTTTGGCGCCTATCTTGTTAGGCCATTTAAAGGCATTTACCTTTAATACTTCTTTTGCAGTTAACCAGAAATCTGACTTCATGGAAAAACCTCCTTGATTGGAATAGGGTATTAAAACGATGGAGCAGACCGCATCACAGGGTGGCTTTTTTTAGATGAGTGTTTGTCCATCGTATTTTAAGCCGGATGTTGAATTCAGTACAGATAATATAATGCAATTTACGATGGTTTATATTAACGGTTACAGAGGCACTTTGTCAACATGTTTAAAGACCAGCGAATTGCCTCAGTGTTTGGGGACGTTCTTAAATAATTCAATAACTCCCTTGCAACCAAAGAATCTCTTGTCAATTGATTGATCCCCGGTGAACCCGTCTTTTTTTCTATCTTCCTCCAAGGGTCATAAAAATGCAATGAAATTTTCTGTGATGGCACCCATGCAGGCCGTAAGCCTTAAAGCGGCAGGCGACGTCAGCGAATAAGGAATAAAAAGACCGTCCCTCTTTTTCATTCTGTCCTTCGAGACGCTTAGGCGGTACAGCTAAAGATCCCTCCGGCCGGAAGTGCATGGAGATCGTTAAGGGAAGTTACAGAAGTTACCAACAACGTCCCTGCCACTGAAAAGTTTTTCCGGCCATAAATCATAAAATGCTAAATTGAAAGACCTGACCCCAAAGTGTGCATTTCCTCCTTTTTCCTTACCCTAAATAAATATTTTCATTATGCCAGGTGACGAATTCGGTTGCAGGTTGATATTCAGGTTTTATAGGAATGTTAAGTTTCTTTCCATTCAAGGCATAGTAATCCCTGCCATTATCAAATTCTTCACGAATTCTTCTGCTTACTTCAAAATGAAAATCGTTGGTAATTGTAACATAACCTTGATCGAAGAGACGATGCAGGTCTGATCTTAAAAGAATGCCATTCCGTATATCATGAGGGCCATCCTGGGCAAATGGTTTTATATGGCCTGCTTCTAATGCCGGCAGAGTCCTTTCCAGAGTAACAGCGCATCGTCTATTATATACATCTGTAACGATTATACGGAAACTCCCTTGGCCAAGGCGCTGGTGAATGATCTGGGGTTCTCCATAGCGTGTAGCTGGCTCACTCACCACAGCTTTCTCTGTAATCAAGCCAGGCATGGTGAATAGCCTTTGCTGCACCTGTTCCCAGAGCTGTTTGCCAAGACCGCTTGAGAGATCATAGAGCCTTCCTTGCTGAATGTTTCTGTTCCAACCCGCTGGTACCGGTATCCAGTTGTTTCGTGAGAAGAAAAATGGTTGCTCTAGGAGGATACACCCTATACGGTAATCTTGTTTTGCAGGCGCGGCGCGCCTATATTGCTCTATCCTCGCCCTCATTTCTGTCATCGAGGGAGCGCCGTTTTTACTGCCGAAGGTGTTCCAGGCAAGGCTGCATGGCAGGATTGTGTTATATGCAAAAAATCCTCCGCCAACTATATAATTGTCCGGGCTGTGCAGTTTAAACAAGAATGGTTCGCCGGGACCAAGCGCCCTGAACATATGCCCGCCGCCTGGTTGCCAGAAGTTGACCTCATCGGTTCCGGGCAATGCCGATAGGTATCTAAACCAATTACCGTCTGTTACTGCGATATATGCTTTCATGAAGAACTTATTTCAACGGGCAAATCGGGGGTCAGGCATTACGGTGATAGATTTGTTAACATTGAACATAGAACGTTGAACAGTTTTGCTTCCGTAACTCCCACCCTTTTTCCATTCTCCTCCAAACCTATCGAAAATGCAAGTGATTTATACCTGAAGGGCGCCTTGTTTTGTTCACATCGGCATTAGGCAATCGCAAATCGGCAATTATATATGTTGTCAAGATAAAAATACCGTAAGTCGTAAGGAAAAAAACACGATGATCGATATTCGGAGCCAGTCCAGATCGCCGGATTCATGTTACTCGTCGAACCTCGCCAGTATCAAGCAACCAGCTATCCAGCATCGAGTATCGAGCGTCCAGCAACAAGTATCAAGCATCCAGCAACTGAAATAACGTCAAGATCGTGGAGGGTGGCATTTCGGTTTCGAAATAGGTTAGAGTATCCCTATGAAGAAAGAAGAACCGACATATGCCGCGCAGAAGATCATGACGAGGTTTGCCTTGCTGACGGGGCTTTTGCCTGCGGAACAGCCTCCGAGGCGCTACCTTTGGACCGATGCATACGCGGTCTGCAATTTCCTCGGTCTTTATCTCGAGACGAAGGACGTCAAGTACAAAGACCTGGCGCTGCAACTGATAGACCAGGTCCACAACAAGCTCGGCAGGTACCGTGAAGGCGATACGCGAACCGGCTGGATCAGCGGGTTGTCCGACCGGGAGGGGAAGGAGCACCCCACTGCCGGAGGCCTGAGGATCGGCAAGACGATGAATGAGCGCGGCCCCGATGAGCCCATGGACGAATGCCAGGAATGGAGCAGGGACGGACAGTATTACCATTACCTCACGAAATGGATGCACGCCCTCAACCGCGCGACCGCTGTCACGGGAGATTTCGCTTACAACAGGTGGGCGATGGAGCTGGTGAAGGCTGCCCATGCCCGGTTCGTCTATAGGGTTCCCGGAACAGACCTGAGGCAGATGTACTGGAAGATGAGCACGGACCTTTCCTATCCGCTTGTGCCCTCAATGGGGCACCACGATCCCCTTGACGGCCTTGTTACCTACATTCAGCTTCAGGGGACCGCAGAAAAAGATCCTGAAAGACCGCGATCCGCTGATCTCACCGAAGAGATCGGGGATATCGCCACAATATGCGAGGGGAGGGACTGGCAGACGGACGACCTCCTCGGTCTCGGAGGCCTCCTGTCCGATGCCTTCAGGGTTGCACAGCTTTTCGTGATGGGTATCGTTGAAGGGCCCGGCTTGCTCAGGGTCATTCTCGACGCGTCCCTGTCCGGTCTTAAGTATCCCGGAAGGGAAAACATTTTCCATGCTCCGGCCCGGTACCGGCTTGCCTTTCGCGAGCTCGGATTATCGATCGGACTGCATGCCCTGAAGAAACTGGATGCGCTGATCGGAGGGAACCAGAATTTCTTCAGGGACGATCGCGATATTGCCGTATTTTTGAAGACCCACTGGAAATATATGTCGATAGGGGAAAAAATAGAGGCCTTCTGGCTCGACGGTCAACACCAGGGATCACCCGCATGGAAAGAGCACCGCGATATCAACATGGTCATGCTGGCGACGAGCCTTGCCCCGGATGGGTTCCTGACTTTGCGTTAGGGGACAAAAAACTGTTCAACGTTCAAGGTTCAAGGTTTAAAAACAGATATTCGATACTCGATTATCGATAATCGAGTATCGACACTGATAGCTGATAGCAACTACAAGGACATAGTTGGCAGTAAGCAGTAGACGTCAAAAGCTTTTAGTGTTTAGTTTTTTTGCATTGCCATGAGCCGTCTCTCTCATCCAGCATCGAGCGACGAGTATCAAGCAACGAGTAACAGCGAACGCTGAGCCGATAGAGCTGAAAGTGTGTTGTATTATTCCTACATTTGTGGTAACTTTGATCAGGAGGTGATACCATGAAGTTCGTAGGCGTCAGGGAGTTTAAGCAGGATGCGGTGAAATATCTGAACGAAGGGGATGAGATCGTGGTGATGAAGCGGAAGAAGCCAATCGCTCGCCTCGTCCCTGTTCGTGAGAAGACGGCCGAGATGGTATTCCTCGAGATAGGAAGGGTATTCAACGAAGCCGGGATATCAAAGAAAGAGGCGCTGAAAGCCCTTGACATGGCCAGAAAGGAGATATATGGCTAAGATCGTGATCGATGCCAATGTCATCATTTCGGCCGCATTCGGCGGAAAACCGCTTGATGCTGCCGTCAGGGCTATAGGTAAACACAAGGTCTACGTATCGCAGGAGATCAAGCAAGAGTTAATAATGGTCTTTTCCAAATTGTCGAAAAAGCTTACCAAAGAGCAATTGGCATCTGTCCGGGAAAAGGCAAACGAGCTTATCAAGGCGGCAACACTTGTTGACGTATCGACGCACATTGTCCTGTCGAGGGATGCCAAGGACGATCACTACCTTTCTTTATGCAAAGAAATAGGGGCTGCCTTTCTCATAACCGGAGATAACGACCTATTGGATATTCCGCAGGACAAGCTCAAAAAGGCGGGGATCAAGACCCGCATAGTCAACCCCCATGAATTCTTAGAAGAAGAAACGGAATCGCCAACCTGAGTAACTTTAACCAACGGCGGCCATCACCGTCTCGGTGGAATTGTCCTTGGCAGCCTGATCGGTTTTTCAGCTGAGGGCGCCTTTGTCTGCGTAGTGCACTCGAAGCTGCACTCAGCGCTTGCCACTTCCAATGCCTTGCACGCTGCGCCATCAGGAGGAAGACGCTTTAATGTCATCACGTCGGAGGCGCCATGGGCGGCAGGCCCGTAAAAGCACGTCAGGTATCCCTGGGGATTGACATAGTGCCTGCAGTACATCTTGTAGCCCGATGCCTCCGACTTCTCCCAGCCGTCGCCATTTTCGATACGTACCAGTTGAAAAGGGTTGGAGGTAAAAACCTTTGGACAGGTTATGATCGTGGTCTCCGCGTAAAGGGATGCGGCCGCGGGGATGACGATAAACGACGCCATGAGAAAAACGCAGGCGATCTTCTTGAACATGACAAACCTCCTGATCATAGTTTTGGACAATTATTGGGCGGGCCAATCCTTCTGCCTCAGGCCGCGCCCAGCTTTTTCGCGATATCCTCCTTAAGGATCTTTTTATCCGTTTTGCCGACCTTGGTGAGAGGCATGGCATCGATGATCTCCATGCGCTCCGGCAGCTGGAGGACCGAGGCGCCGATGCCCTTCAGGTAGGACACCAGTTCTTCAAACGAGAGGCTCGCTCCCTCTTTAAGCTTGACGTAGGCGCAGATCCTCTCCCCGAGCTCCCTGTCGGGCATGCCGATGACCGCCACCTCGGCAACGGCCGGGTGGGAGCTGATCAGCCGCTCGATCCCGATGGCGCTGAGCGTCTCTCCTCCCCTGAGGATCGTCTCTTTGATCCTGCCTGTTATCGTCATGATCCCCTTCTCGTCGATCTTTGCCAGGTCGCCGGTCCTGAAGAACCCGTCCTCCGTGAAGACATTCCTGTTCTCTTCCTCGGACCTGAAGTAGCCGCTGAAGATGGTGGGTCCTTTCGTGATTAGCTCCCCTTCCTTGTTGGGCGGAAGCTCACGCAGGTACTGGTCAACGATCCTGACCTCAGTGTAGGGACAGTCCTTTTCGCCGACGGTATAGCAGATCGTCTCAATATCGGCGTCGAGGCGGCTCATCGCCGCGGGCCCTTCGGAGGAGCCGAGGGCGTTGACGAATTTGCAGCCGATCTTCTCATACACGCTTCGTACCAGCTCAGGGGTGCTGGGCGCCCCTCCGGCATAGATCCTCGTCAGCGAGCTGAGATCGTAGTCCTTCAGGTTCTCGAGACTTACGATCCTCTGGATGAGGGCCGGCACCGTGGGAAAGGCCGTTACCTTCTCGCGCTCTATGACGCGACAGATATCGGCGGCATCAGTGCTGTCGGTGATCACGTACCTGGCACAGTGGAAAAAGGCGCCGCCTACGCAGTTGTGTATCGCCTGTGCATGGCTCACAGGCGCGGCGGTAAGCATCACGTCGTTGCAGGTGACCTCCCATGACCTGGTGTGGTATTCGACGTTGGCGATGTAATCGTTGTGGGTCCTCGGGACCGCCTTGGGCGCGCCCGTGGTGCCGCCCGTGGGGAGGATGATGGAGACCTCCATGGGATCGGGCCTCCTTGCGGCAAGGGCTTCGATGTTTGGCCCGGTCAGCTCGTTTTCTTCGATCAGCCTTTCCAGAGGGGTGAAGGCCCTGTTCTCAGGCGATCTGACGGATATGATGTGCCTTAACCCCTTAGGCCCCTCCATCACCTGCTGCAGCATTGGCAGGTAGTCGGTCTTCTTGTAATGGTCGGGGCCGATCCAGGCCACGGGGTTCGTAAGATCGCTCAGGTAGCTGACCTCGGAAAGGCTGTGGCGGGCCACGAGAAGAACGACGATGGCCCCGATCTTTTGGAGCGCGAAGAAGGCGAAGATGAATTCATGCCAGTTCGGGATCTGGAGCAGGACAAAATCTCGCTCTTTGATCCCCAACCCCATGAGGCCGATGGCGAGGCGGTCCACCTTTTCGCGGAGCTCGCGATAGGTAAAACGGGCGGTATCATCCACGAGGGCCTCCTTCCGGGGGTAGAGGTCCGTCGCCTTGTCGAACATGTCTCCCCAGGTGAGGCCCAGCCACCACCGGTACTTGACGTATCTCTCGACGTCTTCAGGCTTGTACGGCTGAAATCCTTTGACCGGCATTATCCACCTCCCAGGAGAGCTCTTTTGATAAGCACTTTTGATATTTCTATCTTGTAGCTGTTCATGCTCAGGGGCCTGGCGGATGACATCGCCGCCTCCGCCGCCTCCGCAGCATTTTCCTTGGTTATTTCCTTCCCCTTCAGCATCTCTTCGGCGGATCGCGCCCTCACCGGGCCGGCAGCAACGGCGCCGAGGGCGATACGGGCATCGGTGCATATCCGGTTCTCGACGGACAGAACGGCCGCTACGCTTACGATCGCGAAATCCACCGGCACCCTCAGGGCAAACTTTATGTATCTCTGGTGGGTAGCCCCCGCAAGCGCAGGCACTTCGACCGCCTTTACTATCTCATTCGGTCCGAGGGCGTTCGCCAGGGGGCCGAAAAAATCGGCAACCGCTATTGTGCGGTCGCCTTCCGGGCCCGAAACATGAACGTATCCATCCAGCGCCGCCAGCGCCACAGCGGTGTCGGAGGGACACACGGCGAAGCAGCGTTTTCCGCCCATGACGGCATGATACCTGTTGTCTCCCCTTACGGCAAGGCATGGTCCGCTTCCTTTACGCGCGCAATGGATAGCCTCCCCCATGTGACTCGGGTACCGGTAATACCAGCAGCGGACATCCTGACAGAGGTTCCCGCCGATCGTGGCCGCATTCCTGATCTGGGGCGTTGCAACAGAGTATGCCGCCTCTGCAAGGGCCGGATAGCGTGTTTTGATCAAAAGCGAGCCGGCGATGTCGGAAAGCTTCGTGAGGGAGCCGATCGTCAAGCCTCTCTCAGCTTCGATGATAGAATCGAGGCCGGGGATATTCTTGATATTGATGACAACCTTGGGGTAGTCGGGAAGTATCTCGTCTTTTAGAACGCCGAGCAGGTCCGTTCCGCCCGCATTGACGACCGCCTTGCCTTTATACTTCTCAAGAAGCAGACAAGCTTCCTCTAAGGTGCGTGCGTTGATATGGGTAAAGGACCTCATGGCGTACCTGCTTTCTTCCGGTTCTCCGGGGGGATCCTGCCGAGCGCCCTGAGCACTTTATCGGGTGTCACCGGGTATTCATGAAGCCAGGAGCCGATGGCATTTGAAACGGCCATCAATACCGCCGAAGGTCCGGGCGAGGTAGCGACCTCCCCGACCCCTACGGCATGGAACCTGTGGCTGGGGAAGGGCGTTTCAGAGACCACATTCTTTATGACCGGCAGTTCGGGGAAGGTCCGCCACTTATAATCGATCATGTTGGCGTTGAGGATATGGCCTGAAGACCGGTCAATGATTGTCTCTTCAAAGATCGCGCTGTCGATGCCCGCTGAGCCGAGGCACCCGTTGAGCTGGTTCTCCAGTCCCGGAGGGTCGATGACCTGCCCCACGTCGGTTGCGTTGACCACCAGCGGCAAGTCCACTTTCCCTGTTTCCGTATCCACCTCGACCTCGACGAAGGTCATCATGCAGTTGGTCAACGAATAATCGGGATCGAACCGCCCGTAGCCCGTAACGGTGCGGTCGACGGCCATTGCCTTCCAGGGGATCTTCGCGGCGGGGTCATCCTTGCGGTAGATGACGCCGTCAGAGGTGTCAAGGTCTTCGGACCTTGCCTTGAGTCTGGGGGCGACAAGCTCCAGGAGCCTCCGCCGGGCATCTTCCGCGGCTGCAATGACGGCAGATCCGATGGCGTAGGTCCCTCTTGAGCCGGCAGGCCCGAATTCGTAAGGATTGATCAATGAGTCCGACGGCGTAATGGAGATCCTCTCCATGGGGAGCTGGAGCACCTCCGCAACCATGCGGATGTAATTTGTGACCTGGCCTGTCCCGTGCTCGGTGACGCAGGAAAAGAGCATGGCGGTGCCGTCGGGATGGAGGCGCACATAGGCCTCGGAAGAGTCCTCGCCGATGTCCGCGTTGCCGTGGACGCCCACGCCGATCCCCCGCCGTTTTGTGCCGTTCACTGCCGTGGGCTTAAGCCAGCCCTTCCATTTCTCCTTCCAGCCAAAGGCATCGGCGCCTTTCTCCATCGCCTTCGTGTAATCGACGCCCCTGTATATATACCAGATGCCGTCCCTCCAGAAATAGCCTTTCCCGGGCTTGACGAAATTCTTTTTCATGAATTCCAGGGGGTCCATGCCGGCCTTTTCCATGGCCAAGCTCAGAAGCGGTATGAGGCAGCACTTCAATTCCTGGCCGCCGAAACCCCTCACGATGCCCGAGGCGTTCCGGTTTGTGCAGACGATGACCGGCTTCAGGTCCCAGTTCGGGCAGCTTACCATGATCTGCACCTCTCCACAGCCGACCGCAACCTGGGACTGGGTCGTCATGGAGTAATAGCCTGTATCGATGAGCCAGGAACCTTGCACGGCAGTCACGGTGCCGTCCTTTTTCATACCCACCTTCGCGCTCATGCGCGAACCCGGCCTGAGGGTAAAGGCGGCGAGGTGCTCTTCCTTGGTAAGGACGAGCTTGACGGGCTTGCCCGTTGCCTTGCTTAGAAGCGCTGCGTAGTTTGACCCGAAGCTGCCTCCGCAGGGTCCTCCGATCGTTCTTACTCGGACCTTTCTCTCCATGATATGGGAGAGGATGACCGTATCCATATATGAAGCCTGGTTCGAAACCCACAGAGTCAAGCTGTCCGGCGCCTCCCACAGGGCTACAACCCCAGGCGGTTCAGGAGGGATCGGGTTCGGCATATTCTCATAGCCGAAAGCCCCTTCTGTGACAACGTCGGCCTCTGCAAACCCCTTCTCCACATCTCCAATTACCACCTCCTTAAGGTTCTTGGGCCCGAAGAAGGGGACGCCCGGTGTTACCACGTTTCCGGGAAAGTCCTCATACAACTGAGGAGCTCCCGGTTTCAATGCCTCCTCCATATCAAAGACAGCGGGCAGCACATCGTATTCTACCTTGATGTGCCTGAGCGCCTCCTTTGCGTGCTCCTCAGTATCTGCGGCAACGATCGCTACCGCATCCCCCACGTATCTGACCTTGCGGTCAAGGATCCTGGTGGAGCGGGGCGTGCCTCCTCTCCAGTCAGGCACATCCTCCCATGTAAGTATAGCCTTTACGCCCGGCAGCTTGAGGGCTTCGTCCCTGGAGATGCCTTTGATAAGGGCATGGGGATGTGGACTTCGCAGCACCTTCCCGTGGAGCATGTCGGGGAACTTCCGATCGTCGAGGAATTTTGCCGCGCCCGTGACGATCTCCTTTGCGTCCCTTCGCGGCGTCTTCTTTCCGATGAACCTGTATGGACCTGTCATTCCCGTCACCTTTTTTTGCCGGAGGCCGCCAGTACAGCCTTCACCACGTGGTAGTTGCTGATGCACCGGCAGAAGTTGCCAGAGAGTCCTTGCTTGACCTCTTCCTCCGTAGGGGAGGGGTTCTCACTGAGGAGCGCCTTTGCGCTCATGATCATGCCGGGAGTGCAGAAGCCGCATTGAAATGCGGTGCGGTCCACAAAGGCCTGCTGGAGGGGGTCCAGCTCCCCGGTCTCCGGATCGCCCAGACCTTCGACGGTGGCAATGCTCTTTCCGTCGCACTCGACGGTGAGGGTCATACAGGAGAGAATGGCCTTTCCATCCATGAGGACGGTACAGGACCCGCAGGCGCCGTGATCGCAGGAGACCTTGGTGCCGGTAAGGCCGAGCGTTTCCCGCAGCGTGTGCGCGAGCGTATGGGCCGGGTCGATCTGATGGGGAGAGGTTCCAACTTCCATCTCGTAGGGCTGCCCGTTGATGGTCAGGCTGATGCGGCCTGCGCCGCCGTTCTTCCTGTGCGTGTGCTTTTTTGTTCTCACCGCCATGCCTTCCCCCTTCCCCGATTATTTTCCCCTATCATTTTCCTCACACCTCGGTTTGTTGTCAAGAATAAAAAGGCATCCACAAGTTGTAAGGTGGAAGCATATTGTAAGATACGGAGAACGAGGCACAAGGTAAGAGGATGGCTGCATCAGTAATGTTTCATTGACATACCGGTCCTGTCTTCTTATACTCACGTCAATAAGGCAAATTCGTATCAAATAAGCAAAGGGGGAAGTCAATGTCAAAGGTAAGGCTCATCGGCGTCTTTTGTCTATGCTTCATCTTGGTTGTTGCGCTTTCATCAGTAGAGGCAGCAGGCAGGCAAAATCCCTATGAAAGCGCAATTATCACGGCCCGCAGCGAGATCTGGAAGGCGATCAACAGCGGCAAATGCGGGAGCGCCACCGCGGCCATCATGGTCGACGGAAAGGTCGTCTACGCCGAGGGCTTCGGCATGGCCGACAGGGAGAAGGGGATCCCCGTCAGAACGAACACGCTCTTTAACATCGGCTCCATCAGCAAGGTGCACGTGGCAACGGCGATCATGCTCCTCGTCGATGAAGGCAAAATCTCTCTCAATAGGCCGGTCACGGACTACCTCCCGGAATTCAAAATGGCCGACGACCGGTACGGGAAGATCACCGTGAGGATGACATTGAACCATGTATCGGGCATGCACGGTACCGAGGGCAAGAATTCCTTCGGGTTCAGATATGACGACAATGTGAAGAGGGAGACGCTCGAGACGCTGGCCCGCGCGCATCTCAAACATGACCCAGGGGCGATGGCCGTCTATTGCAATGACGGGTTCACCCTGGCGGAGATGATCGTGGAGCGGGTGAGTGGCAAGAGATATATGGATTTCCTTTACGAGAGGATGTTCAGACCGCTGGGTCTGAAAAATACCGGCATTGGTGTGGGCGAGATCAAGGGCAAGCCCATAGCGTTCTATTATGACCCGAAGACCGGGAAGAGACATCCTCCGGAAGTGCTCTCGATCATCGGCGCAGGCGGGCTTTCATCGACCGCCGTAGATCTGTGCCGTTTTATGGATGCCTTCTCTGCGAAAGGCAAGCTCCTGAAGAAGGGGTCCTTTGCGGAGATGAGAAAGGAGCAACCTTCCGCGTTCCGGGGAAAATTGAGGAACCCGACGTTCTCCTTCGGGCTGGGCTGGGACATGACGGGCCTTCCGAGGTACGATAAGGCTGGGATCCAGGTGCTGGGCAAGAGCGGGGGCACAGGGAATTACTCTTCCATGGTCTTCACGGTCCCCGACGAGCGAATATCCGTTGCCGTCATCGCTGCCGGGAAGGAAAGCGGCGCGATGAAGATAGCGCTCGATGTGCTGGATGCCGTGCTGGTCGGGAAGAAGCTCCTTGCGAAGGAAGAGAGGCTCGTTCCGGTGCCGCCGAAAGCGCAAAAGCTTCCCCAGGATCATGCCTCTTGGAGCGGCTATTACGCAAATGGAGCGGTGTTGGGCCAGGTGGTATTCGATGCGGAGAAGGACGCCGCCACCCTCTATGCGTTCAAGGGGCAGGAGAAAGTGCCGGCAGGCACGTTCATCTACAATAACGGCTACTACCACGACAACGAAGGCAACCGTTACTATTTTACCAAAGTGGGCAATGAGGTATATTTTGTGAGCAGCCCGCCGGACGTCGGGATCGACATGATCGCAATGCAAAAGGTGAAGCCCCGGGAAAAGCCGAAAAGCCTCAATTCCAATGTGGACAACAAGGCATGGCTGCGCCGCAACGTCGGTCCTTTTGAGGGGGCCATGATCGTGGAATCCCATTTTGCGAGGTCGTTCCTCTACAAGGACCTGCCGGGATACGTGTTCTTCCAGGGAATACACAGGGTCGATTCCCCGGAGTTCGCGGGCATGCCTTTTGATGCCATCCGCGACCAGGCGGAGCTCACCCTTTTTGAGAAGGACGGCAACACGTGGGCATGGGTTTCGGACCTGCTCTACGGCCCGGCAGAGACCGCCGCCGCTTTGAAGGCCGGGGAAAGCTCCGTGAAGATAGGCAACGACGGGTATAGCCGGTGGCTTGTCGCGGGTGAGGACGCGGTGGTGAGCTTCACGAAGCCCGAAAAAGGGAGGGTCATCATATTTACCCCCGACGATATGACGACCTATGACAGCGCCGTCGACACGGGCGATGCCTACGCGGCAAAGGGCAGCTATATCGAATGCGCGGGCGTTGCGAACGATATCTTTACGATCAACGCCAGGCCTGCCTTGGAGCGATAGGGCCGGCCCGCTTTTACCATTTACATTTTGCTGGGGGCGTGATAATATGGTCATAATTATGGTCAACCATAATATGGAGGTGTTATGAGATGAAAACCTTATCGGTGTCTGAGGCAAAGATGAAGCTCAGCGCCCTCGTTGATATGATAAATGCCACCGACGAAGAGGTGCTGATCACCAAGAACGGTTCTCCCGCCGCGGTGCTCGTAAGCCCAGATGAGTTCGAGAGCCTGAAGGAGACCATTGCAATCCGGTCTGACCGGGAACTGATGGAGGAGATCAAAAAAGGCCTTGCACAGTTGAAAAGAAAGAACGCCAGGGTGTTCACCCTTGAGGAGCTTTTTGAGTAGGCGATACACGCACATGCTCATGGTGCCTGATCAGGTGACAGCCCTGATCCGGAACATGCATCCCAGCCTGAAAAAGAGAGTGCGGGCAGCCCTTAAGGCAATATTGACAGACCCGTCTTCGGGCAAGGCCCTCAGAAATGAGCTTGCGTGGCTTCAGAGCTATCGTGTCGGTACATTCAGAATAATATACAGAGTAGTATCCGGAAAGAACGTTGAGCTTGTCGCTGTCGGCCCGCGAAAGAGAATATACGATGAAACATACAAGATCCTGAAAAAAACAGGATGAGTCCTGCGGACTACAGGGACATTGTTTTTAAGATTGCGATGCCCTCTGCTTTCCCCGCCAGGTTGTTCTTAGTTGTGCTCGCATCCTGCATCAAGCGCTGTCCTACTGACCCATCTTGATCCGCACGTCGCAGACCGAGATGCCCCCGGAGGAGACAAAGACGGGGTTCAGGTCCATTTCGCGAATGCCGGGATGCTTTTCCACGAGCCTCGATATCTGTAAAAGAAGGTCCTCGATGAGAGAGAGGTCGATCGTCTCCTTTCTCCGGTTCGTAAGGACGCTGTATGACTTAAGCTCCTCTATCATTTCCTTCGCATCCCTTGCCGCTATGGGGATGCACCTGAAAGAGACGTCCTTCATAGCCTCCACGAAGATCCCCCCCAGTCCGAACATCAATACGGGGCCGAACTGCTGGTCCTTCGCCACCCCAACGATCAGCTCCAGACCGCCGCCCATCTTTTGCACGATGACCCCTTCGAGCCTTTTCCCGGGATGATTCGAGAGAAAGGCGCCCGTGATCTTCTTAAAAGCCTCTTTTACTTCACCGCCATCTTTGAGGGCGACCATTATCCCGCCCGTTTCCGTCTTGTGAACCACATCGGGAGAGGAGACCTTGAGCGCCACGGGGAAGCCGATCTGAGAGGCTTTGGTTACAGCTTCTTTTTCGTCCCTTGCCAGTGCGTTCCCGAGCACCGGGAACCCGTCCTTTTCAAGAAAATCGAGCGCATCAGTACCGAGCAGTAATCTTTCCATTGTCTTTTCCTCTCCCTACCTCATGATGAGTTGCATCTTCCACAGGTTCCCCATGGCCCATGCGGCCCGCTCAGGGGTATGAATAATGGCGACCCCTTTTTGCCCGTCCATCCTTTCGATCTCCTCGTCCCATATCCCTGCGGGGGCGGTGAAGCAGGCAACGACGGGCTTTTTAAAAGGCTCGATATCTTTCATAAGCCCTTCCATGGTCTTTGTTACCTCAAGGTTTGCCGAGGCGAACATGGCGATGAAGATGACCCCGTCTATCCCCTCATCCTCGAGCGTCACCTTCAGGATGTCAAGCATCGTCTGCGGGCTGTACCAGGCCGGGCCCATGTCCACCGGGTTCGTCCGGATGGCAACGGGGGGAAGAAGGCCGTTGATCCTCTCCTGCGTTTCTGCCGTAAAGCTGGCGAGATTAAGCCCCGCATCCTCGAGCGCGTCCGCTGCGATCATGCCCGGCCCTGCCTGGCCGGAAAGGACGGCGATGCGATTCCCCTTCAAGGGTGCGCATACGTCGAGGATTTTTGCCGTGTCGATGAGCTCTTCCGCAGAGGTGACCTGGAGGATGCGCGCCTGGCGGAGGGCGCCCTTCCATATCTGGTAATTCCCGGCGAGAGAGCCCGTGTGAAAGCGGCTCGCGCTGTCTCCTTTCTCGCTTTTTCCTGCCTTGTATGCGATGATGGGCTTCTTCCCACCTACGGACCTTATGGTCTCGAGGAGCCCTCTCGGCTCATCGAGACCTTCGATATAGAGGGCTATCACCTTTGTGGCGTCATCCTTCTCGGCAAAATGGCGCAGCGCCTCGGGGAAATCGACATTCACGCGGTTCCCAAGGCTCATGAGCTTGGCCATCCCCATCCGCTCTTCCATGGCGAGAAAACCGCAGAGATGACAGAAGCCGCCGCTCTGGCTGATGAGCGTCACGCCGCCTTTCTTTATCAGTGAAAATTCGTACGTAAATGACGCGTTGACCCCGTCGGTCATGTTCACGAAGCCGAAGGTGTTCGGGCCGATGATCGGTATCTCATATCGCTTCGCAATCTCCTTTATCTCTCTCTCGAGCGCCTCGCCCTGAGAGTCCTCGATCTCCTTGTAGCCGGCGGTGATGAGCACAACGCCCTTGACCAATTTTCGCCCGCATTCCTGAAGCGTCCCCGGTACCGAAGCTGCCGGCACGACGATGACCGCGAGGTCGACCTCACCGGGGATATCTTTCAGAGAGGGGAACGCCCTGATGCCCCAGAGCCTTTCGGCCTTCGGGTTCACCGGGTATATCGCGCCCCCGTAGCCGCCCTTGACAAGGCTTTTCATCACGTGATAGCCGAGCTTATCGAAGCTGTCCGATGCGCCTATGACCGCCACGGAGCGGGGAGAAAAAAGCTGTCTCAACTTTTCGTTCATCATATCCTTTCATTCCTCTCGAATCTTATGGCAATAATGACCAGCCCATAACGCATTACCGGTATATCTCTCCCCGGTGGCCGATCCTGATCACGAGCATAATAAGCTCTTTCTCTCTTTTCTCGTAGATCACCCTATAGTTCCCGACGCGGAGCCTGTAATACTCTTCCTTTGTGCCGGCCAGCCTGACGATGTTGTTCTTCAGGATATTGGGATCTTTGGCGAGGATGAGCAGCTTCTCTTTTATGATCTTCTGAAAGGGAAGATCGATCTTTTTCAGGTCCTGGACGGCCCTGCCGAGGAATTTGAGGGTATACACAGCCCTATATCCCGAGCTCTTTCCAGGCTTTCCCGGCATCTATTATGATATCCCGTCCTTCCCTGAGGTCTTTCATTCTTTTCTGCACGAGCTTGAGGTCAAGAAGATCGAAATAAAAGGCAAGCGCCTTTTCTATAACGGAGCTTTTCTTCTCTCCGAGTTCGCCGGCGATCGTCTCCAATTCGCGCGAGATGTCCTCGTTGAGGGTGATGTTATGCCTTATCTGCATACGCCTCCTTGTGGTATGTACATATTATACACATAATTTGTGTTATGTCAAATCATTCTCTGCAACGGACCATGGCAGCAGAAAAGTGAAGAATGAAGCACAAGGGGGCGGATCAAAGGCGATCTTCCCTTTCAGTCGTTGACGATCACCTTCAGGACGTCCTTCGTGATCTTCTGGACCTCGGAGACGGCTAGAAAGGCATCCTTCAACAATTGCTTTTGTTTTGTGTTGAGATGCGCCGGGTTGATGCTGTTGCTGAAGTCCCTGCCCTGGTCAAGGCTGTTCAAATTGTTGTGGATCTTAAGCGCCAGAAAGGTCTCGAAGGCCTGCTCGATGAGGTCTGTGCGATCTGCGGGCATGATGCCCTTCTCCGAGAGCTTTTTTATCCGCTCCAGCGTGTTGACCTCCGTGACCCCGCCGTAATAGGCGAGAAGCTTCACGCAGGTGGTCAGCGGGAGAAGGCCGTTGACCTTTATGTTCACCGTGTTCTTGTATTTGCCGTTCTTCTCCACCAGAAAGTTCTTGAAAAAACCCAGCGGAACGGGAATGGTGATAATAGGCCCGGCGAGCGCCCTCAGGGAGGCGTTATTGTCCCGGAACTCGGCGATCACATGTGACCTGAGATCTTCTTCGAGGGCCTCGCCCCCGTGAACGGCCCTGAAATCGAGGAACGTGTAGATATCGATAAGGTCCTCTCCTTTTTCCGCGCTTAAGTTGATCCAGCGGGACGCCTTGCCCTTCCACGACGGGAGATCGCCGAAATACCGGGGATTCGTCGCCATGATATTCCCCTTGCAGAGAGGGAAGCCGCACCGGTCCAATCCGTGCACGACCCTGTCGGCGAGGGCCCTGAAATAGTCTTCTGTCGGTCCCCTGTTCACGTTGCGCGATGAGGCATCGAAGAGGATGGCGTTGTCCTGGTCGGTGACGAGCGTCTGCTCCTTCCTTCCCTCGCTTCCCAGCCCAAGCCAGACATAGGGTACGGGCGGGGCTCCGAGGGACCCTTCCGAGAGCCTGATGACCCTTTTTACGATCTTATCGTTCAGTTCGCTTACGATCTTGCAGGCGTGAGATGCGACCGCCCCGTCCGTTATGAGGGTCCTGAGCACGTTCTCCACATCCTGCCGCAGGATGTGGAGTTCGTCGAAGCTCTTCGCCTCCTCTATGTTCCGTATGAGGGAGAGTACCTCCCTTCCGCGGAACTTGAGCAGGTCGGAGCTGGTGAGGATCCCCTCGATCCTCTCGCCGCTTACGACGATCAGCGCTTCCCTTCCCCTTTTCATCATCTCGTGGAGGGCGTCGAAGAAGTAGCCCTCCGCGTCGATGACGTAGCAGTCCTTTTGGATGACAGGCCCGATCGCCTGCCCGGCGCTTTCTCCCTTGAGGAGTGCGGCCTCAACGAGCTCCCTGAGGCCGATGGTACCCGCGAGCCTTCCGTCCTCATCGACGACGACAGCGGTGCCGACGTTCCCTCCGACAAGCTTTCGGGCCGCCTCTTCGAGGGTGTCCCCGCGTGCGCAGAATACCTGGTAAGCTGGTCGTACATCGCCTCAATAATTTCAGGGTGTCCCCGCGTGCGCAGAATACCTGCTTCGGGGATATGAGGTCCTTCACCCTTTTGGTGTAAAGGAACGGCTCCACCTGCGCGATCGCGCCTGTCCCCGTGGCAAGGAGCTTGCTGAATATCCTTTTGGACTGGCGGATGATGAGCTCATTGAAATAGCCCGCGATCTTCGGATAGAGCGCCACCATCGCTTTGAAGGAGTCCTCGTCCTGGGCAAGGCAGAGGGTCTGCTCGATGGCGACGACGGTAGAGGGTTGTATGCCGTCGGACAAGAACGCCGTGGCTCCGCAGAAGTCCCCTTCGCCGAGGAAGCCGACGACCTGCTCTTCGCCGCCCTTTTCCATGAATATCTTTGCCAGGCCGTTCTTCAGAACATAGAAGAACTCAGCGCGGAGGCCTTCCTTCTGGATCGTTTCGCCGGGGACGAATTGTTTCCATTCCATGGTCTCGCAGATCTCCTCAAGGCTGGTGGCGTCGAGCCCGCTGAAAGGCTCGATGCCTTCCAGAAAGGACGTCTTGGCGGAGTAGCGCTCGGCCTCGAGGCCGGTCTGCAGGTCAAGGGCGCCCCTCAGGTCAGGCTCGTGGACCGCTCCCATCTCCAGCAGGATCTCCCCTATGGGTTTTTTGCTGCCAGCCTGGATCCTCAGCGCCTTTTCTATGTGCTCTTCTTCAACGCAGCCCTGCTTCTTCAGGATATCGCATACCTTCATCGGCGCCTCCTTCCCCCCCATTTTCTCGCTATGCAGCGATATTTTCAAGGAAAAAACGGTTTTATCCTCAACGATGAATTAATTATAAAAAATTTTCTTGACAATGTACAAACCGGCATGTACGATTAAATGTATGACAAATATAATATATGACCTGTTTAATAAAGTAAGATATTTATAAAAATATTTGTGATGCGAGGTAAGATTGTGACACGTTCGAATAGCTCGACAAAAAAAGATCCAGAGAGGTCCCGGGCGTCAGATATTCCAACATCAAAAGTAGACATTTTTAACACTGTCAGAAGGAAAAGGGCTTTTGAAGAGGTCTCTGCTGAAGTCAAGAGGCTTATCTTTAAAGGTCTATTGCGACCAGGCGATCAACTACCTTCAGAAAATGAACTGGCGAGTCGTTTGGGGGTGGGCCGACAAACGATGCGTGAGGCCATACGATATCTGGAATTATCCGGTTTTATTACTACCAAAAAAGGAGCTAAAGGTGGAGCTGTAATTACAGATACAGTATTGGATTCCATAAGCAACCTGTTGCTGGACGCCTTTCAGATGAAGAAAGCGACAGTGCATGATTTTATCGTGGCCAGGCTGGAAATTGAAAAAGCAATATTAAAGCAGGTTTTAATTCATATTGACGATGAAAATATAAAACTGCTGCGGAACAATACCTCGTTGGCGAGAAAGAAAATAGAGAATAGGCAATTGGCCTTTCATGAAAATGTGGAATTTCACAAATTATTAGCGAAGGCATCCAAGAACTATATTTTTGTCGTATTGGAGGAAACCATTATGACATTGATGGCCGATTTTTTGAGCCGACGTCAATCCAACCTGCGTTTCAGCAGCAGGGTAGTCAAAATGCATGAAGATATCTTCAAGGCAATTGTGAAGAAAAATGATTCTGAAGCCTTTACACTCCTCGAAAAACATCTCCTGGAGGTAGAGGAAAGCTTAAAAGGTTTTTCAGAACGTTCAAATGCAACAAGGGAAGAGTCCGATGCTTATTGACGTATGCTTCTCTGGTGTATTTTTTCCCTTTAAAGAAGTATGCATGCATAATCAGTGTCAAACAAATTAAGCGAAAGGAGGTTTCAAGCCAATACGGGTGTCTCGGCGTGTACTGGCGGCGACGAGCAGATTCTGTAAATGAAAGAAGAAGCAGATTTTACAAGCGAGTTTGCATATGTTCATAAATAATAATAGGAGGTATTCAATATGTCCATTGAGTATGATGACCTGAGAGGCTATATCAAGATCCTGGAGAAGGCCAATTGCCTTAAAAAGATCGAAAATGCCGACTGGAATGTGGAAATTGGCGCTATATGCGAGGTGAATAGCGAGAAAAAAGGAACCGCGCTGCTCTTTGATAAGATAAAGGATTATCCTGAAGGATACAGGCTTCTCACTAATTTTATTTTTCAGCCCAAGAAGGTGCAAAGGTTAGCCTTCGGAATACCGGATAACGTATCCGATAACGAGGTTATCCTGGAGTGGAGAGATAAATTGGCCAACTATAAACCCTTACCCCCTGTAGAGGTAGAGGCAGGCCCCATAAAAGAGAATGTCCTTACCGGCAGCGATATAGACATGTTTAAATTTCCGGCGCCCTTTTGGCATATACATGACGGGGGACGATATATAGGTACCGGTGATTTAAATATCAACCGTGATCCGGATACCGGGTATGTCAACATGGGGACATACCGGGTTATGATTCATGAGAAAGACATGCTTTCTTATTTTATGTCACCCAGCGCTCATGGCGACATAATACGGGAGAAATACTGGCAGAAGGGGAAAGATTGCCCTGTTGTGTTGTGCTTCGGCCAGGACCCGATGCTGTTTGCCGCGTCAACGATGCAAATACCTTGGGGCGTCAGCGAGTTTGATTTCGCAGGCTACATTAAGGGCAGGCCTTTCGAGGTTATCATAGATGATGTGACGGGTCTGCCGATACCAGCAGCAGCTGAAATCGCTATATCCGGTTTTGCTCCGCCGCCTGATAAAGAAAGCAGGCTGGAAGGCCCTTTTGGAGAGTGGACCGGCTATTATGCCTCCGAGCCCTTTAAACGTCCGCTCATCCACGTTAAGAAGCTCTACCACAGAAACAACCCGATAATGACCGGCGCGCCGCTGAATAAGTTCGAGCCCGCATGGTATGAGATCCCGATACACTATGCCCCCAATATTTGGGAGAGGTTGTTGGCAATGGGGATGCCGGGGGTACAGGGGGTATGGAGTTATGGACGCGGGGGGCGGACAATAGCGGTAATATCGGTCAAACAAAGCTATGTTGGACACGCACAGGCAGTAGCAAATATAGCTGCTACAGTGCCAAGGGGTGCTGCTATGGCAGGCAAGTATACCATCGTGGTGGACGATGATATTGACCCATCGAACTGGGATGAGGTAGCCTGGGCCATCTCTTCAAGGGTAGATCCTGAAACTCAGATAGAGATACTGCGCGGGCACCTTAATACTCCATTGGATCCTGCGGTCCCGCCGGAAAAGAGGGCAAGGCAAGACTACTCGATGGCAAGAGTCATAATTAATGCCTGCAGACCCTATCACTGGAGAAAGGAATTTGCGGAGGTTATCACCTACCCGCCAGAAGTAAGGGAAAAAGTGAAACAAAAGTTCAGTTATCTTTGGGATTAGTTGTTACGGGAAAAAAGGTTCAGGATGTGAGAATAACAAACATAAGGAGGGTCTTATGAGAAGTTTAAAAATTATTCTGGGAGTTTCCGTTATTATCTTTGTTTTCTGTTTTGCAAATCTCTCTGCTGCAAAAGAGATCGTTCCCATCTATACACCGGGTGCAGGAGGCACGCTCTATTTTCTTGGCAGCGCCATGGGAAAGGTCATAAACAAATATGTTCCGGAAGTGCAGATGATGGTTGAGCCGACAGGAGGGACCGCTGCTTCCGTAAAATTGATTGAGGAAAAATATGAAAAAAAACAGAGTGTATTCGCGACAAGCGATTCAAAAACAAACTATATGGCATATACAGGGAAACCGCCGTTCACGAAAGAATATAAATCATTGAGGGCAATAACCTTTCTGCACGGCACCGGCCTCAATCTCGTCGTGGATAAAAAGTCACCGATACAATCTTATTTTGATCTGAAGGGCAAAAAAGTTGCATTGGGCGCTCCGGGAAGTGGGACGGCAGTGATTGGTATGAGCCTCATAGAGGCTCACGGTATCACTAAAGATATGTTTAAACCTGTGTGGCTTGGCTATAAAGAAGTTGTTGAAGGCATACAGGATGGAAGCATTAACGCAGGCTTCATTTCAGGCGTATTTCCGATACCTGCCATGAAAGAATTGAACGTGAAGAGAGAGATACGGGTCATACCTGTAGACGGCCAGGTATTGAAAAAGGTGTTGGCAGAAAACCCCTATTTTTATAGCGATGTCTTAAAGCCAGGGTCTTACAAGGGAATTGAAAAAGATACTCCTATCTTAGTCTTTGGCTCAATACTTGTAACTCATAGCGGGGTGGATGCAAATCTGGTCTATAAGATCACCAAAGCAATATTTGAGCATAGAGATGAGTTGATAGAGATCCATCCGGTTGCGAAAGACATTGATCTTCGGACAGTAGAAAAAACGATAACATTTCCGTTTCACCCGGGTGCAGAAAAATACTTCAAAGAGGTGGGGGTCCCGAAAAAGTAGGACAACAACAAAACAATTACGGGGGTAAAACTTGAAATGGCTGACAACCAATAAAATAGTGACCGTTACTGCAATAACGATGTCTTTTTACCAGATATACACTGCAGGGGTACAACAGTTGCCGGCAGTTCAGCAGAGAACGATCCATCTTTGCTTCGGTCTGATCCTCACTTTTCTTCTCCTTCCCCTCAAAAAGACGTTTAAAGATAGGTATTCTAAAATTTGCTCAGCGGCAGATTACACCTTTCCGTTCCTCTGTCTTTTTATTGGGGCTTATGTGCTTACGCAGTATGAGGAAATATCCCTCAGGCAAGGCTCATTTAATATGATTGACTGCATTGTGGCCACAGTCGGTACCATTCTCGTCATAGAAGCGACAAGGCGCATTATGGGGCTCACCATGTGCGTTTTGGTTCTGCTGAGCCTTGGTTACGCCTTTTTTGGCGCATATCTGCCGCCAATGTTTGGCCATAGTGGATATAGCTTCGAGAGAATAGTTTCTCAGATGTTTTTGGGCACTGAGGGAATATTTGGTGTGGCTGTTGGCGTCTCTTCAACTGTGATCATTATTTTTCTTATCTTCGGCTCCTTCCTTGAGCAGACAGGGGGCAGTACTGCCTTCACGAACCTTGGTTTTGGTCTGTTCGGAAGATTTAAAGGCGGCGCTGCAAAGGCAGCGGTCCTGGGCAGTTGTCTTTTTGGTATGATGACGGGAAGCCAAACTGCCAATGTGGCGGCAGTCGGCACCTTGACCATACCACTAATGATACGCTCCGGCTATAAGCCTATCATGGCAGGGGCGCTCGAAGCCCTTGCCTCAACAGGCGGTATGTTGGTGCCGCCTGTTATGGGTGCTGCGGCATTCATAATTCCCGAGATCGTAGGGGGAAGCTATCTCGACGTCATGAAGGCAGCAGTGATACCGGGACTTCTTTACTACACTACCGTTTTTACGTTTATACAGGTCCAGGCAAACAAGCTTGAACTCAGGAAAGTACCTAAGGCGGAGCTTCCCAAGCTTGGTGTCCTTGTGAAAGAATACGGCCACCTTTTCTTCCCTATTATTGTTTTGCTGTACTTACTCATTGTAGCAGGCGTTTCAACAAAGCTGGCCGGTTTCTGGGCGGTAATCTCTTTATTTGGTGTGAGCATGATCAGCAAAAGCACCCGTATGCCGTTCAAAAAGGTTGTCTTAGCCCTGGAAAACGGCCCTAAAGTTGCTCTGGTTGTGATCATGTCATGCGCTTCTGCCGGTATCATTGAAGGTGTAATTAACCTGACCGGATTAGGACTCAGATTTTCGGAATTGCTGGTCTATGTGGCAGGCGGCAACATGTTTATTCTCCTCCTCTTAACTATGCTTGCGTCGCTTGTCATCGGGCTGCCGTTACCGCCCGTTACAGCCTACCTTATCCTTGCGATCCTTGCAGCCCCGGCTCTTATCAAGGCCGGTGTTGATCCCATGGGAGCGCATCTTTTTGTTTTTTATTTTGGCGTCCTGGGCAACATTACGCCCCCTTCAGCCCCCTGTTCTTTTGCGGCAGCGGGCATTGCGAGGACCGACCCGTTAAAGACTACCAATTTAGCATTCATGATATCGGCGCCAACGTTCATAGTGCCCTATCTTTTTGTTTATTCTCCGGAGTTGATGCTTAAGGGATCCATCCTATATATAGTTTTCAGAGTCATAACGGCTTTCGTCGCCATAAGCTGTATCTCGATGTCCTTTCTGGGGTTTGCAAGACTTCGGTTCAATGCAGTGGAGAGAATAGTCGTGTTTATAGGAAGCATATCCCTTATTCCGCAGATATTACTTTTGAACGTATTTGGATATATGGTTGTTTTGGGTCTCGTTTGGCGACAACTTATCTACCCCCGTATTGCTGCAGGAAAGTGAATGTCGCCGATGCCGGTGGTGTGTAAGTTGAAAAAACAGAAAAGTGTAATTTAAAACCTACATAAAGAGGATTACAATGAACATCATTGATCTTGCATCCCGAAACGGGAGACTTTACCCTGACGAACCGGCGTTTGTCGAGATCAGATCCCTATCAAAGAAAAGGAGATCGATCGGTTGGAGGCAATTTGACGAGAGGACAAACAGCCTGGCAAATGCCCTTATCGAACGGGGGGTCCGAAAGGGCGACAGGGTTTTCATGATGGGGAAAAATTCCATCAGCTGGCTGGAGGCCTATTTCGGCATCATCAAGACAGGGGCATGGGTTAATCCCCTCAATTTCCGTTTTACCGAAGAGAATATTGTCTATTGTGCAAAAGCGGCAGAACCATGCTGCTTTATCTTTGAAAAAGAGTATGCCCCCCTGATTGAGAACATTCAATCGGATCTGCCCACCGTGAAAAGGCTGATCAGCATGAGACCGAACGCGGCCGGCGGCATAGAAGACATGGAGAGCCTTATCGCTGGTAGTTCCTTGCTTCCGCCTCCGGTTGAGCTGAAAGACGAGGATGAATGCGGGCTCTATTTTACGTCAGGGACGACCGGCGCTCCAAAACCGATACTCCTCCTCCATAAGAACCTCTTTTGTCCTGCCGTTAACGAAGCGACGAACCTTTGCCTTACCAGGGATGATTCCCTGCTGATGATGCCGCCCCTCTACCATGTGGCGATGGGCCACCTCCTCGGTTCAATGCTTGCAGGTGCCAAAACGGTGCTTTTAACGGAGGAAGTAACACCAAAAACCATCTTCGATGCCGTTTCCGGCGAAGGCCTGAGGGTGGCGTTCCTGCTGGTGCCCTGGACCCTCGACATCCTTCAGGCGCTGGACAAGGGTGAACTGAAGAAAGAGGACTACGACCTTTCCCGCTGGCGCATCCTTCAGATGGGCGCTCAGCCTATTCCAACAAGCCTTATAAGAAGATGGAGGGAATATTTTCCCCATATGGAGTGCCACAACACATACGGCTTAAGCGAGAGCACCGGGCCGGGCACCATCCACAACAGGATCGAAGATGAAAGCAGGATAGGCGCCATTGGTAAACCGGGCCTTTTATGGGATGCCCGGATAGTAAACGAAAACGACGAAGATGTCCCCATGGGCGAGGTGGGAGAGATCATCGTGAAGGGCATGGGCGTCATGAAGGAATATTACAGGAACCCGTCCCTTACAGAAAAGACCATCGTAAATGGATGGCTCCATACCGGCGACCTGGCCCAGATGGATAAGGACGGCTACATCTATCTCGTGGACAGGAAAAAGGACCTCGTGATCAGCGGGGGAGAGAACATCTATCCCGTGGAGGTGGAAGAGGTCATCCAGAAGCATCAGAAGGTGCGGGATGTAGCCATAATAGGCACTCCCGATGAGAGACTGGGGGAGATCGTTACCGCGATTATTGAGCCTATAGCCCATGGCGCACTCACGGTGGAAGAGATGAGGGCGTTCTGCGACGAGAACCTGCCCCGCTACAAGCGTCCCCGGAAGATCATCTTTGATACCGTACCGAGGAATCCGACTGGAAAGATAGAGAAACCGAAGTTGCGAGAAAAATACATCAGTAAATAGTATGCGTACAGGGCCAGATTGGGGGATCATCTTTTTCTTATTTTGACTATTTGTATGATTCAGGATGGATGTTATACCTCTTCATCTTCTCATAAAAGGTCGACCTTGACATGGCCAGAAGGATTGCCGCCTTCCGCTTATTCCCTTTTGTCTGTCTAAGGGCGGATGTAATGAGGTCTTTTTCTTCTTCTGTTATTTTTTCTTTCATGCTGTATATGTTTATGGGCGTCTTAGCGTGGCGGGTTTCTTGCGGGCGCATTGATATATCGGAAGGCAAATGGTCAACGTTGATAACTTTATCAGTTGATGCATGAATGATGGTTTGTTCTAATACATTTATTAATTCTCTCACATTGCCCGGCCAGCCATAAGCATAAAAAATTTCCATTACCTTGTCGGATATCGCCTTCGGCTCCATTTTGAATGCATAGAAAATCTTTTTAAGGAAGTAATCGACATAAATGGGAATGTCTTCCCTCCTGTCTCTTAAAGGAGGAATGTAAATAATAGCCTTTGCAACTCTATAATAGAGGTCCTGGCGGAACCTTCCTTCATTCAGCAGGTTTTTCAAGTCTATATTTGTGGCTGACACGACCCGGAAATTTATTGTTTTTGCCTTCGTGCTCCCTAATCTTTTTATCTCTCTTTGTTCCAGGACCCGAAGGAGCTTTGCCTGAATTGATAGTGGCAGCGTAGAAATTTCATCCAAAAATGCTATGCCGTTATTCGCCGTTTCAAAATAGCCCGCCTTGCCCAAGGGCAGCGCCCCGGTGAATGCCCCTTTTTCGTATCCAAAAAGTTCTGATTCTGCAAGCTCGAATGGAATAGCGGGACAGTTTATCTTGACAAAAGGTGTATTGAAGCCCGCGGCGCTGTGGATACTGTGGGCAAACAATTCTTTCCCTGTTCCGCTTTCTCCCACAATCATAACATCGATATCAAGATGAGAAATATTTTTTGCATTTTCAACAGCCTCTTTGATCGCCTGGCTTTTTCCGAGTATATTGTCGAAGGTATACACTGAGCTATATTCTCTTAGCTCTTTCTGTTTGAAATGCTGCACCTCTTTTTTCAGTATCTGTATTTCATTGTTTATCCTTTCAACATCTACAAGATTTTGGAATATTATCTTGCCGAGAGCCCCAACGATTTCCCCTCTTACCTTTAAAGGATATACAGCGCCTATCCTTTTGGCCCCCTTTACTTCAAATATTCTTCCCACAATCGGTGTGCCTGTCTTTAATGCCAATGGAAGCGCCGAGTCGGGTATGAGCTTTGAAACGTGCACCCCCTTGGCCTCTCCCGGCTCCAGGCCCAGGAATCTTTCCGATGCCCTTTCCATATATTGGACACATCCGTCTTTATCGACGATGAGTGTACTTTCATATGGGTTGCGCAAGAAGAATCGGATAGCGCATCCAATGATAGGATTTAATTTATATCCTGTGGTTAAATCATCAAAAATATCTGATACGAAATCTTGCGACAACATAATTAACCCCTCCAGTTTTTGGACATGTCCATTTTATGGACAAAAAAATCATACACTATTTTCATTGGTCAAGCAAGTTTTAAGCATTTTTGCCCTAAAATTCATTAAAAACGGATGGCACAGCATTTGCTTTATAAAAATATTATCAAAATTAAAGGGGGTTATTATGAAAAAGATTAATTGTACCGTTCTCAACGTATGTTTAATCTTACTGATTGGCCTTATGTTCTTAGGGGCCGCACCAGAGAAGCCAAAACCTGATAAAGACTGGCCGAAGACGTACGCAATAGGATCAGGTACCGGTGCCGTGTATTACGCAATTGCAGGAGGGATAGGTGCGATCTCAGAGAAATATCTGGGAATTGCAGGCATACCCTCAAAGACATCCGGCGCCGAGGAAACAGCACGGCTGCTCCACAGGAACGAAATACAATTTGGTTTTATAACACCTGATGTAGGGTCAGACTGTGTCAGGGGGATTGGTAGTTTCCAGAAAACGGGCAAGCTAAACGTAAGAGTTATACTGCAGGATTTCCCTTTGGGGTACACCATTACCACGCTGGAAGGCAAGGGCATAAATTCTCCCTCGGATTTAAAGGGCAAAGCGGGCCATATAGGCGGTCGCGCTTCTCCTATCTGCCGGACTTTCTTTAAAGAAACCCTGCAAGCATACGGCATGAAAGCTGAAGATCTTAAGGCATCCTTGCCGCATGATACCGTTAGCGAAGCGATAGAGGCGCTGATTGTCGGCAAGGTTGATTTCTTCATCGATCCAACACCCCACCCTTCTGCAAAATGGGCAGAGCTTGCGGCAACGCATCCGATGAAGATTGTCAATATCGATGATGAACATATGAAAAAGATGGTGAAGAACGTACCCTACATGTTCCCGATGAAGATAACGGGCGGGACATATAAAACCATGCCGAAGGATGCCACTGTTTCGGCATTCTCCTCCATCGTTTGCGGGAACGGAGACCTTCCCGACAGATTCGTCTATGAATTAACAAAGGCCGTCTGGACCCATTTCGATGAATTCAAGACCTACCATGCGGGGGCAAAATATTTCAGTACCGAGGCCGTGAAGAGGATAAATTACATGCCTTACCACCCCGGAGCGATAAAGTACTATAAGGAGATAGGGGTCTGGACAAAGGAGCTTGATGAACGTCAGAACAAGCTTCTCGCTGAGATTGGGGCGAAAAGATAAACCGCTCTGCAATATAAATAGATGCCTCACCTAATTTTAGGGGGTTATTATGAAAAAGATTAATTGTACCGTTCTCAACGTATGTTTAATCTTACTCATTGGTCTTATGTTCTTAGGGGCCGGGCCAGAGAAGCCAAAACCAGATAAAGACTGGCCGAAGACGTATGCGATAGGATCAGGAACAGGGTCCGTGTATTACGCTATTGCAGGAGGGATAGGTGCGATCTCAGAGAAATATCTGGGTATTGCAGGCATACCCTCAAAGACCTCCGGGGCCGAGGAAACAGCACGGCTGCTCCACAGGAACGAAATGCAATTTGGTTTTATAACCCCTGATGTGGGCTACGAGTGTGTCCGGGGGATGGGTAATTTCCAGAAGACAGGAAAATTAAACGTAAGAGTGATAATGCAGGATTTCCCTTTAGGTTTCAATATAACCACTCTCGATGGGAAAACGATTAACTCGCCTGCAGATTTCAAAGGGAGGGTTGGCTACTTGTCGGCTCGTGGCTCTCCTATAATGAGGATTTTTGCAAAGGAAATGTTGGCCGTTTATGGTCTGCAAGAAGGAGACCTCAAATCTTCATTGATGTTTGATACCCATGATGAGGCGCAGCAGGCGCTCATTACCGGAAAGGTAGATTTTTTTATAAACTGCGCACCTCATCCCAGCGCTAAGTGGACTGAGCTTGCAACAACGCATCCGATGAAGATTGTCAATATCGATGATGAACATATGAAAAAGATGGTGAAGAACGTACCCTACATGTTCCCAATGAAGATACCGGGCGGGACATATAAAACCATGCCGAAGGACGTCACGGTTATGGCATTTTCCTCCATCGTTTGCGGGAACGGAGACCTTCCCGACAGATTCGTCTATGAACTAACAAAGGCCGTCTGGACCCATTTCGATGAATTCAAGGCCTACCATGCGGGGGCAAAATATTTCAGCACCGAGGCCGTGAAGAGGGTAAGCTACATACCTTACCACCCCGGAGCGATAAAGTACTATAAGGAGATAGGGGTCTGGACAAAGGAGCTTGATGAACGCCAGGACAAGCTCCTTGCTGAGATTGGGGCAAAAAGATAAACGCGGATATAACGCTGATGAGTATGTTGCGAATAGCATAAGCAGCAATAAATAAGGTGGGATATGGGAATAATGAGCAGAAAAACGTTTATCGCATTGATCTCCATTGTTATAAGCATATCCGCAGCATTATACATGACGAATGTTTTCGAGGCATTCGGGCTTCACATATCGGCAGTCGGTTATTTCAGCTTTATTCTTGGGCTGGTCTTAACCATGGTTTTTATGACCTACCCTATAAAAAAAGGAATGCCCGAGAATAAAACCTGTTGGCATGACCTTCTGTTTATCATCCTCAGCCTGGTGAGTACATTCTATATCGTCTTTTTCCCCGATCTGAGGGAAGAGGCGCTTATAAGCGGCGTTGCGACCAACATTGAGGTTGTAATGTGCTTTATGCTTGTGATAGCCATTTTAGAGGCTACGCGAAGAATGGTCAATATCACTATGGCAATCATCGCTGCCTTTTTCGTTGTGCACCTCCTGATCGGGCGTTACCTCCCTGGTCCATTGGCAACTTTTTCTTTCAGCCTCCAAAGAATTACCACTCTCTTCTATTTCAGCCCTAACGGAATATTTGGATTGCCCGTTGCAGTTGCATTTACTATTGTTGTTGCCTTTATGTTCTTCGGGGCAATCCTTAGGAGTTCCGGTGCGGCAAGCTTTATAACAGACTTTGCCTTTGCCCTCACAGGCAGGTGGACCGGCGGTCCTGCAAAGGCCGCCATAGTGGGCAGCTCCCTTTTGGGGACGCTGGAAGGCGCAACAGTTGCCAATGTTGTTACCACCGGAACGATTACAATCCCTTTGATGAAGGAGAACGGCTTTTCAGCGAATTTCGCAGGAGCAGTTGAATGCTGCGCCAGTAACGGCGCCCAGATCATGCCGCCGGTGATGGGAATAGTCGCGTTCATGATAGCAGAGATGCTCGGGGTCCCCTATGTCTCGGTCTGTATAGCAGCGGTTTTTCCTGCGCTGCTCTACTACCTGGCCCTTTTCACCCAGGTACATTTTCATTCAGCGAAGATGAGGCTGCACGGATTGCCTGGAGATCAATTGCCTTCCATCAGGAAAGTTCTGAAAGATAAATGGTTTTATTCGATCCCCGTCTTTGTTCTCATTTATGCCCTTGTCTGGATGCATCTCCCTGTTCAGCACTGCGGTCTTTTTGCAGCACTTTCTGCCATGGTGGTGACGATCATAGATTTCCAAAGAAAAAAGGAGACGAGGAAAAGCCTGAAGGGGTGGTTTGTATGGTTTCTTGAGATTATGGAAAATACCGCAAAGGACCTTCTTGTACCTGCAATGGCCTGTGCCTCGGCGGGAATCATTATTGGCTCCATAGACACGAGCGGGTTTGGTTTCAGGCTTTCGAGCATGCTTGTTAACATTGCCGGGGGAAGCTTATTTTTTCTTCTTCTGCTGACGGCAGTCAGCTCATTCATACTCGGGATGGGCATGTCGTCAGTGCCCTGTTACCTTATACTTGTAATCCTTGTTGCACCGGCAATGATAAAAGCCGGCGTATCCCCCATGGCCTCCCATCTTTTTGTCTTTTACTGGGGCATAATGTCCTTCATTACACCCCCTGTTGCCGTAGCAGCTTATGTTGCCGCCAGCATATCCAAAGGGGATCCCATGAGGACAGGCTACATTGCCATGCGCTTAGCCTTTGTAAGCTACGCTGTCCCTTTTGTCTTTGTCTATAATCCCGGATTGCTGCTGGAGGGACCATGGAATATTGTAATCCTCTCCGTAATCACCGCAACGATGGGTGTTGTTGCCGTTGGCATTGGATTCGAAGGTTTTCTCGTACGAAATTTTACTCTTGTAGAGAGGCTGTTCTTCCTAATCGGGGGAACGATGGTATTTATACCTACGACAAGAATCAGCGGATTGATTGATGTAATAGGATTCGTCGTAATTCTTTTCGGGATACTATTACACACAAGAAGGCATGTCGACAGTTTGCATCAAAGGAGGTAAGGGCAATGAGGATTGAGGAAGACATAAAGATCCCCACAATGTGCGGAAGATGTTATGCCGGCTGTGGAGTGGTAGTTCGGAGGGTGAACGGTGTGGCTGTTCAGATTGAGGGGAACCCCGACAGCGACATGGGTCCAAGAGGCGGCTTGTGCGCCAAAGGGATCTCAGGCCTTCAGGTTCTCTACGACCCGAATAGGCTGAACGTGCCACTCAAGCGAACCAATCCTGAAAAAGGGTTGCATGCAGATCCTAAATGGAAGGAGATTTCCTGGGAAGATGCGCTCACCGAAATAGCTGACAAGCTTGGAAAGATATTGAGGGATGAGCCTGGAAAACTGATGGCACAGGTTTCAATACTCAGAACTTTTTTCGCTTCCTTTTGTATGAAGCCTTTATATGACGCGGGAATGAAAAATATCTGGGTGGGGGGCGGAGGGCTTCACTGCGGGTCTGGAGCGCATGCAGTCGCCGGTATGATAAACAGCTCATGGTCGATAGTCCCGGATTTTGATAATTGCAATTATGTTATCTATTTTGGCGCCAGCAAGGGCACCGCGGCGGGTCATTCATCGGGAATATCTACAAGGCTTGCCGCAGAATTCAGGGATAGGGGGGGGAGATTCGTAATTTTTGACCCCCTTTGCAACTATGCCGGAGGTAAAGCTACAGATTGGGTGCCCCTCCTCCCGGGCACCGATGGGGCAATAGCTCTTGCCATGTGCAATATTTTAGTAAATGAGCTTGGCATCATAGACAAGGTGTTTCTAAAAGCAAAAACCAACGCCCCGTACCTCATTGGGCCTGACGGAAGATATGTAAGAGATAAAGAGACAAAGAGATGCTTGGTCTGGGATCAGGATGAGGAAAGGGCGGTGCCTCACGATTATCGCGACATTCCGAGTTATAAGGCAGCTTGTTCGGTAAACTATGCCCTCGAAGGAGAGTATAAGGTAGCTGGTGTCGTCTCTCATCCGGCCTTTGAGCTGATAAAAGAGCATCTTAAACAATATACGCCTGAAATGGCGTCAAGGGTGTCAACTGTGCCGGCAGAGAAGATCAGAACTATAGCTAAGGAATTTGCCCAGGCAGCAAAAGTCGGGAGCACCATTGTATTGGATGGACATGAGGTTCCCATGAGGCCTGCATCCGCTGTACTTTTCCGCGGCGGTGAAGGGCATGAGAACTCCTTTATGACCTGTTTTGCCGTAGCGCTTCTCAACATGCTTGTCGGGTCCGGTGACGTTTACGGAGGTACCCTCGGGTGGCCGCCACGGTCCCTTGGACATCCCGAAACAGGCAGGTTTGCTTTCTCGCCATACAGGGGTGTTGATGGATTTATGCAGACAGATTATTTTGGGCCGGCCATGTTGCACCCGCCCCATCGTATCGATGAGGTAGTGAACACGTTTGATGGATTGGTCGGAAGAGTTGTAAAAGAGACAGTACATAACAAAGACGGCAGATTAATCGTTGAAGCCGGATCTGTTGTCACCAAGGAGATTGCATACGAACTGTCCCGTTTGCCGGAGAGGATGATAAAGGTAGAACAATTTAAGTCGGGCGGGCCTTGGCCCATCACTGAACCGGCAATGAAAGGCAATGCCCAGCTAAAAGATATCTTCACCGTAGGTTTTGACCCGGGGGTCCTCGGGTCAAGCGACCAGGAAGAAATATGGCAAAAGATCAAGCTGCCCTACAGGTTCGAGATGATGCTAAGCTGGGGATGCAATACCCCGCTAAGCGTTGCAAGCTGGGAAGCCATAGAGAATAGCCTGAAAAAGATACCTTTTATCGTTGTGGCAGAGCTTTTTAATACAGAACTTACAGAAGGCTTTGCCGATATTGTACTGCCTGACTGTTCTTACTTGGAGATGCTGAGCTGGATCGAAGGAAAGGGAATGAATTTTAATTATCCTTATGGCATGGGCGACTGGTGTTACCATCTTGTACAGCCTGTGGTAGAGGCGAGGAAGGAGAGGAGAAGCTTTTTAACCGTTATATGGGAAATTTTTGACAGAATGGGTTATCGCGCAGTGCTCAATAAATCAATGAATGACTTTTTCGATTTTGACGAGAAGCACGCCTTGAAACCGGATGAAAAATTTACCGAAGAAGAACTGGCTGACAGGTCTTTGAAGTTCTGGTTTGGCGAGAAACATGGATTGGCTTATTTTAAGGAACACGGCTTTATAAGCTGGCCCAAAAAGGTGGAAGAGGCTTACTGGCGATACTTTGTCGACTGCCGGGTGCCTGTCTATCTCGAGTTCATGATAGATATCAAGGAAAAAATAAAAGAGATAACCGATCAATTAGGGTTTGATATTGACTTCACACAGTACTCCCCATATATAATGTGGGCCCCCTGTTCAATACACAAAGAAGATAATCCCGAATATGACCTGTACTGCTTCTCCTACCGTGATGTACTCCATACCGGCTCTGCTACCATGGAGCAGCCATGGATTAATGAGGCAAGCATGATGAATCCATATACGTACAATATCACTATGAATGAGGAGACGGCAAAAAAGAAAGGGCTGAAAGATGGCGACAACATAGTCGTAGAGACAATAACCGGCCGACAGGTGACCGGGACCTTGAAGACACTGCAAGGCAGCCACCCCCAAACATGCTCAATCGCTGCCTGCAGCGGCCATTGGGCAAAAGGGATGCCTATTGCTAAGGGCAAAGGGACAAATTTTGATAATCTTCTTGAAATAGATCTTAAACATTCCGATCCTGTAAGCCTCAATCTTGAAACGGCGGCACGGGTTAGGGTAATGAAAATTTAAGGGGGCGGTTTATGACACGATGGGGAATGGTCATTAATCTCAATAAATGCATAGGTTGCTATGCCTGTATGATTGCATGCAAGCAGGAACATTATCTTCCTTCCCAGGTATTCTGGGGAAGGGTCCTTGTGGGTGAAACAGGGAAATATCCAACGGTCCGGAAGCAGGTATATCCTGTGCTTTGTAACCATTGTCAGGATGCTGCGTGTGTTAACGTTTGTCCTACAGGAGCCTCTATCAAGAGAGAGGACGGTATTGTGATAATTGACTACGATAAATGTGTGGGATGCCGCTATTGTGTCATGGCCTGCCCTTATCAGCAAAGAACCTTTTACGGGGATGATGGCAAGGAATATTTTCCTGGCCAGGGCTTCACAGAGTGGGAAATAATCGGGAGAAAGCTCAACCCTCTGCAGAAAGGCACGGTAGTGAAATGTACTTTTTGTGCAGAAAGGGTAGATGAGGGGATTAAGCGGGGGTTGAAACCAGGGGTTGACCGTGATGCTACTCCTGCATGTGTGAACGCCTGTCCTGCAAAGGCAAGGTTTTTCGGAGACCTTGATGACCCTGAGAGCGAGGTCTCAAAGTTGGCGAAGAGAGGGTCTCAACTCAGCCCGGAGCATGGCACAAACCCCTCGGTTTATTACATTATACGGTAGACAGGAACAAGGAGGCGGAAATGGTGAAGGCATATGAGTGGATGGTAAAATGTACACCACAAACAGAGTGGATAGAAAAGAAAGGTGTACTTTTATGGCTCGCATTTTTCTTTATTGAACTGGGAGCCGGGGCGTACTTCATCGGTTCTTTTTTCAATAGCCCGCTTACCAGGTTTATTGGATGGCTTGTATGCGGGTTGCTGGGCGGCGGATTACACTTCCTGTACCTCGGGCGGCCTTTCAGATTCTACCGTATGGTAGCGAAACCGCAAACTTCGTGGATATCAAGAGGGATGATCTTTGTGTCGCTCTTCCTCCTTCTTGGGCTTGTCAATATCATTTTGAACCTTTATTCCATTACTTCGGGAGTACTTTCCGCATTGACCATAGTACTCTCTTTTCTTGTTGTTATATACGGCGGGTTTGCGATGTGTTGCATTAACGGGATTCCATTGTGGAATACTGCGCTTTTACCCATACTTTACGTAATAAGCGGCCTCTGGGGAGGAGCAGGGATAACCGTAGGGGTAGCGGTGGCGACAGGTTCAGAACATTTGCTGAGCGCAGTTGAGCAATGGACCCACTTGTTGCTAATAGGCTATATTATTCTTATTTTTACATACCTTCTTAGCATTAGTTACGGATCAGTCGCAGCAAAGACATCAATTTCTCAAATTGTTAAAGGCAAAGGGTGGCATGTATTCTGGATAGTAGTGGTTATTATAGGGATCACTGTACCTGTTGGTATGATGGTGGCGAATACACAGTCGGCACCCGTGGCTATACTATACATCACACTGCTTTGCGAATTGTTGGGCGACCTTGGGATGCGCTATCTGATCCTGAAATACGGTTTCTATAACCCGCTTATCCCTACAACTACTTAATTAAGGAGCTTATAATGAAAGAGATAAGAATTCACGGCAGAGGCGGTCAGGGTGGAGTTATGATAGTGCGGATGCTGGCCGCTGCCCTTGTTCTTGAGGGAAAATGGGCGAGTGGATTTCCATCCTTCGGCATGGAAAGACGGGGGGCGCCAATTTTGGCATTCGCTCGGTTTGATGATAAGCCAATATGGGAAAAAACCAGGGTCTATAATCCTGATTGTCTGGTGGTTATTGATGCAGGCTTTATCTCATCGCCGACCTTATTTGACGGTATAAGGCCGGAGAGCACTCTCGTTATAAACGCACTCGAGCCGGTGAAAAAGCAGCTCCACAAAAATATTCGTCTCATTGGCTCCGTTGATGCGACAAAAATAGGCCTGGAGGAGGTAGGGATAGCGGTTACCAATACAGCCATGCTTGGCGCTTTTGCCCGCACGACGGGATGGGTACAGCTCAATTCCCTCTTGTCTGTTTTGGGAGACTATTTTGCCGGTGATAAACTGGAACAAAATCGAAAGTGTGTAGAGCGGGGATTCAAGGAAGCGGAGTCTGTGAGATTCTAAAGGAGGAGCCATGAAGCTTACAACTGAATTCGACACACCCTGGGCATATTCCGATAAGATACTAAAGCTAAAGACCGGGGAGTGGAAGTACCAAAGGCCGGTGGTGACAGAGAGCAAATGCTGCCGGTGCGGAGTATGTTCCCTCTTTTGTCCCGTGGGGTGTGTAAGCGATATGGGAAGCCATTTCGAGGCAAATTTAGACTATTGCAAGGGATGTGGTATTTGCGCCAGGGCATGCCCCGTGGATGCTATTGAAATGGTGAGGGAGGCATAAGATGAGCGATAAAGGCACTTCGCGGGAGATCAAAGTTTTGGACGGGAACAGGGCAGCAGCTTATGGGGCGATGTTATGTCGGCCGGATGTCATTGCGGCATACCCCATTACCCCTCAATCCGAAGTTGTGGAAACCCTTTTTAGCTTTAAAGCCCAGGGGTTACTGGATTCAGAGCTCATTGAACCGGAAAGCGAGCACTCATCGATGGGTATTCTGAGGGGGGCCTCAATTGCCGGAGGAAGGACCTTTACGGCAACGGCTGCCCAGGGGCTGCTCTTCATGTTTGAAAACTGCATACAAGTGGCAACGCAACGTCTCCCTATAGTGATGGTTAACGTTTGCAGAGAGGTTGCGGGACCTCATATAGTGGTCTCCGGCCACTCTGATACCATGATGACCAAGGGGATGGGATGGATCCAGCTCCATGCACGGTCATGCCAGGAGATACTAGACCTGATAGTTATGGCTTACAGATTGGCAGAAGACCCGGAGATACGTATTCCGGTTGCTGTCTGCTACGATGGCTGGTTCCTCTCTCATTTGTGGGAACCGGTAGAAATTCCAACTCGCGAAGAGGTGGCAAGATTTCTCCCGCCGTTTGAGACAAGCCCGAGGGTAGACCCTGCAAGACCAATGGTGTTCGGCCCCTGGATATCGAGCAAAGTAGCAACTGAATATCGCTATAAACAGAGCGCCGCTATTAGCCGGGCTAAGGCAAAATTTGATGAAATAGAACGAGAGTTCCAGGAAAATTTTGGCAGAGGCTACGGCGGGCAAATCGAAGAGTACAGAACTGACGATGCAGATATAGTGCTGATAGCTATGGGAAGCAGCGCCAGTACGGCGAAAGTTACAGTTGACAAAAAACGCGACGAAGGGTTAAAGGTAGGACTGCTGAGGATAAGAATGTTTACGCCATTCCCAAAAGAAAGGTTGGCCACAGCCTTAAAGCAGAAAAAAGCTATAGGCGTCATGGACAAAACCGTCTACTTCGGTTGGGAGTGCGGCAACATTTTTCTGGATGTAAAAAGTGTTCTTTACAGTGCGGGTATAAAAATGCCCGTGCTTAACTTTATCTGCGGCCTTTGCGATTCAGATATTACAACTGAAATCATCGGAAGGGCTATTGACGCTATCGATCAAGCCGCTCAGGGGAAGCCATACAGTGAGGTTGTCTGGCCGGATCTTGAATAGGCAAAGGAAAATGTATTGGAATTTTGGGGGTGATAAATGAAACTATCTAATTTCGTGCGAAAAATACGCGATGTCTGTCCGCCGGATTGTTCTGCTTGCGAGAAGGCATGTGCCGAAAAAATGGGCAACCTCGGCCCGGTGATCAATGCCGGGCAGGTTCACAAAGCCGGTGTTTATAAAGCAATAACCTGCGTGCAGTGCGGGAATCCCGCTTGTAAGGATGTTTGCCCTAATGACGCTATAGTCAAGGATGAGGAGAGCGGGGTCGTGAGGGTCATACAAGAAAATTGTATTGGCTGTGAAGCTTGCACCGAGGCTTGCCCTTACCAGAATATGTTTTTTGACTCAAATGCGAAGGTAGCCTTCAAATGCGACTTGTGCGGCGGCGCGCCAGAGTGCGTATCCGCATGCCCATACGGGGCATTAGAGTATTTCCGGGGCGGCACCATTCGTGGCTATTTGAACGATGAGGAGTACCTGTCTCCGGGAACGAGGGCCTGTGCAGGATGCCCCGGTGAGCTCATCTATAGATTTAGTCAAAGAATTTTGGGAAGCAATACCGTCTTCTTCGGTTGCCCGGGATGCATGACCATATTGATGACCGGCCATGAAACTATGGCCGGGAGCAGGTTGCCATATGTGTCCTGTCTTTTTACGAACGTTATCTCGACGATGACAGGAACTTCGAGATACTATCGACATATCGGAAAAGAGGCAAATCTAGTAGCCTATGTGGGAGATGGTTGCCTGTCGGATATTGAGTTTCAAGCGCTGTCAGCGGCAGCTATGAGAAGGGAAAAATTAATAGTGCTCTGCTATGATAACGAAGGCTACCAAAATACGGGAAACCAGATGAGCAGCACCACAGCCTTTGGTTCTCTGACGACTACCAGCCCGGTTGGCAAAGAGCTCCGCGGAAAGGACCGTGACAGCAAATACATGCCTCTTATTATGGTTGCACATGACATTTCATATGTTGCCACGGCGAGCCCTGCTTACTTAGAAGACTATGCCAGGAAACTCACTAAGGCCATGAATGTTAAGGATGGCATGTCCTACATCCATATACTGACCCCTTGCCCAACGGGTTGGGGATTCCCGATAGATAAGTCAATTGATGTGGGCAAGCTCGCCGTAGAAACCAACTATTTTCCGCTATGGGAATATGAGGATGGGATACTGCGCCTGACCTACAAAAGCGACAAGCCACAACCAATCAGCGCCTATACTAAATTAATAAGCAGGTACCGTCACATGAATGAAGATGAGCTTCAACAACTTCAAAGGTTGGTAGACAAACGTTTTAATAAATTGGGACTTTATTCTCAGTCCTTCCGGCAAAAGGAAGCCCTTCGCACTTGAAAGACCATGACAACAAAAGGAGGATAAGGCTCTATGTACCTGCCTGATTTTGACTACTATGCACCTGAGACCCTCAAGGAAGCCTGCTCCCTTCTTGCCCGGTTGAACGGCGGCGCGAGCGTGCTTGCAGGGGGTACCGACCTCCTCTCCCACATGAAAAACGAGCTCATATCCCCTAAGGCCCTTGTATCGTTAAGAAGGATTAAAGGCCTGGACACAATAGCCTATGTTGCGGAAAAAGGACTGGTTATCGGGGCAAGGGCAACGCACAATGACCTCGCCGGCTCGCAGGTGCTCAGGGAACGATACCCCGCCCTACCGGAGACCGCACGCGTGATGGCGAATAACCAGATACGGAATCGGGGCACGATAGGGGGGAACATAGTGAGCGCCGTCCCCTCCGCCGACCTCCCGCCCATCCTCATCGCCCTGGGTGCAAGCGTGGTCATAGAGGGCCCTAATGGGACGAGAACGGTTCTGCTGGAACAATTCTTTGTCGGGCCGCGCCGTTCCATTATCGCCGCCGACGAGGTCCTTGCCGGGATCGTGATCCCCGACCAGGCCACAACAGGGAGCGCTTACTGCAAGTTCGGGCTTCGCCGCTCAGGAGCCCTTGCTGTCGTCGGCGTGGCCGCCAGTGTCGTTGCAGATGGAGCCAGCGTCACGCAAGCCCGCATTGTCCTGGGTGCCGTGGCCCCGACGCCGCTGAGGGCGCGGCAGGCAGAAACGCTGCTTGCCGGCAATGCCGTCACAGAGAGTTTGCTGGAGGAAGCGGGGAGAAGCGCCGCAAATGAATGCAGACCCATATCAGACATAAGGGGGTCGGAGGAATACCGTCGGGATATGGTCAGGGTTTTCACAAAGCGGGCCCTCCGTAAAGCCCTGAACATACCCATACAACATACCGGGGAGGGAACGTGATGGACGATACGCAGGGTGGAGCAGGGCATGGGAAACAGTACGCCATACAGCTGGTGGTAAACGGGGACCTCCACAGCGTCTTTGTAAAAGCGAACACGCTGCTTGTCAATGTCTTGCGAAACCAGCTGAACCTTACCGGCACGAAGAAAGGATGTGAGCTGGGGGATTGCGGTTCCTGCACGGTCCTTCTCGACGGGAAGCCGGTCAACTCGTGCATGGTGCTGGCAGTGGAGGCCGACGGCCATGAGATCACCACCGTGGAAGGGATAGCGCAGAACGATCAACTGGACGCCCTCCAGCAGGCGTTCATCGATCATGCGGCGATACAGTGCGGATTTTGTACGCCCGGGATGATCATCTCGGCCAGGGCGCTTCTGAGCCATACCCCGCATCCCACAGAAAAGGAAGCGCGGGAGGCCATCGCGGGCAATCTGTGCCGTTGCACCGGCTATGTGCATATTGTCGATGCGATACTCGCTGCGGCAGAGACAGAAAAGAAAGAGGTGTAGCGTGAAAGAAGATTACTCGGTCATTGGGAGAAGCGTTCCGAAGATAGACGCCCGGTTAAAGGTGACCGGCCAGGCGCTTTACGCCGGAGACCTCAAGATGCCGAACATGCTCTTCGGGAAGATCCTCAGAAGCCCCCACGCGCACGCCCGCATCCTGAGGATCGACACCGCCGAGGCCGAGCGGCTGCCCGGGGTGAAGGCCGTGATCACCCATAAGGACGTGCCGGCGAAAAAGTATGGGGTGTCCCCGGCGCGCCGCGACGAAAACATCTTTTGCATCGACAAGGTCCGCCACGTCGGCGACAAGGTGGCTGCCGTAGCGGCAATCGACGAAGAGACGGTGTACCGGGCCCTGAAGCTCATCAAGGTTGATTACGAGATATTGCCCGCCGTCTTCGACCCCGTGGAGGCGATGGCCGAAGGGGCGCCGCTTATCCATGAGGACTTTCCCCGCAATATCAACGTAGAGATCCACCAATCCTTCGGAAACGTGGAAGAGGCTTTTGCCCGCGCCTTTCATGTGAGAAAGGATACGTTCCTTGGCCACCGCACCTACCACTGCCCGCTGGAACCGCATGTATCCCTTGCCTTCTGGGAGGGCGACAAGGTAACCCTCTACGCGACGACCCAGAAGGCCCACTACCTCCAGGTAGACCTGGCCAGGCAATTCGACCTGCCCATGGGGAAGGTGCGGGTGGTGTGCCCCTTCATAGGCGGCGGGTTCGGGGGCAAAGCGGCGGCCATGGGGCTTGATTTTGCCGCGGTTGCCCTGTCGCGCATCACCGGGAGGCCCGTGAAGATGTTCTACGATCGGGATGAGATGTTTACCCACAACCGTGGACGGCATCGCCAGATCATGGAATTGACCACAGGGGTGGACCGGGATGGAAAGATCCTGGGGGTCTATGCAAACTTCATCATGGACGGAGGGGCATACACCGGCAACGGCATCGCCACAGCGTACTACGCCGGCTCCCTCCTCCCGCTCTCCTATGTGTTTGAGAACTTCAAGTATGACATGCTCAGGGTCTATACCAATCTTCCGGGCTCGGCCTCCCAGCGCGGTCATGGCGCGGTCCACCCGAAATATGCCCTCGAGAGCCAGCTCGAAATGATCGCGAGGGACCTGGGCATGGATTCTTTAGAGATACGGCTGAGAAACCGGAGAAAACCGGATACGGTAACCGTCAACGAGCTGACCGTCAACTCCTGCAAACTGGAGACCTGCATTGAGACCGCGCGGAAGCGTTCCGGCTGGGACGAAAAGAAGGGCAACCTCCCCCGTGGCAGGGGGATAGGGGTGGCGCTGGGCGGTTTTGTCTCCGGCGCAGGCTACCCCATCTATCGCACCAACCTCCCGCACTCCGTCGCCTTGATACGGGTGAACGAGGATGGGTCAGCCGCAACCCTGTACACGGGCGCGGTAGACATAGGGCAAGGATCGAACACGGTTCTCTGCCAGATGGCCGCGGAGGCGATGGGGTTCAGATACGAGGACATCACCGTGGTGTCGGCTGATACCGAAAGGTCGACCCATGATTTTGGGGCCTACTCCAGCCGGCAGACGCTTATGTCCGGCTGGGCGGTGAAAAGGGCCGGCGGGATGGTCAAGGAGAGGCTGCTGGAGGCGGCAGGCGTGATGATGAACGTAAAGCCTGAAGAGCTTGACTGCAGGGACGCAGAGGTATTTGTGAAGAACAATCCGGTTGTCAGGGAGCCCTTCGGAAAGATCGCGCGCGAGTATTTTGTCAAAAATGGACCACTTGTGGGGCATGGCTCCTATACGCCGCCCAAGCTTGGCGGTGACTACAAGGGAGGCACCGTGGGAACCTCGCCCGCTTACAGCTTCTCCGCTCAGATCATAGAGGTCCAGATAGACGAGGAGACCGGCGAGATAGGCGTGGAGGGCGTATGGGACGTCCACGACTCAGGCACCGTGATCAACCCGGCCCTTGTTCACGGGCAGTCACACGGAGGCATCTATATGGGCCTCGGTGAAGCGATCTGGGAGGAGGTAAAATTTGACGAAAACGGGCGCATCCTCAACCCCAACCTGGCAGAGTATAGAATGCCGACCGCCCTTGACGTGCCGATGATGGATTCGTTGGCTGTCGAAGGCTTTGAACCGGCGGGCCCCTGGGGGGCAAAGGAGGTTGGCGAGGGGGCCAGCGTGCCCACAGAAGGCGCCGTGGCGAATGCAATCCTCGACGCAACCGGGGTTTTTATGGACAGCTTGCCTTTGACATATGAGAAGATCTGGCGTGCACTGAAGAACAAGAAGCGAGGTGAAAATGCCGATCCTCGTTGAAAGAATATAGATTTCCTGAAAATGGAAAGGAGCTACATTAAAAACAATATTAGGGAGGTTGTAAAATGAAAAAGAAGGACATAACAAGTGTTAGAGCTACGCTGGAATATCTGGACGACAAAGGCGAAGTTATCCATATTACCAACGAGGTAGACCCGCTGAAACCTGAAATCGCCGGCATCCAGAGGGG
>Ga0209606_1000379_pt1 | contig 68174 bp, 45 predicted proteins | sample AD_UKC057_MetaG_FD_184412 | JGI IMG/M metagenome (GOLD analysis project Ga0209606, IMG submission 184412) | Active sludge microbial communities of municipal wastewater-treating anaerobic digesters from USA - AD_UKC057_MetaG (SPAdes) (version 2) | ecosystem: Engineered > Bioreactor > Anaerobic >...
CCCCCTCATAACTAAGCCTTTGCAACATTCCCGTAAAAATTGGTATGAGTTTTGCATAAGCAATTATGAAGAGCCAATTCTTCTAACACTTAAGACAATGAAAAAGTTAATACTCACTTCGATCCTCGCACTCCTGGTTGCAGCAGGAGCCTCAGCTGTTCCTCAGGATTATCCTGATGAATATCTTGGTTTACCGGGAGACAATCTCAATCTGTATGCAGTAATGAAACTGTTCCAGGAATCCGAAACTCTTGAAGGTTTTGAAAGGACCCTAAATGATGAGAATTCCAGGATAAACAACCTCGATCTGAACGGTGATAATCTGATTGATTATATAACCGTTCATGACTTCGTCGATGGTGATGTTCATTCAATAGTACTGCGTGTAGCACTTAACCGGAATGAATTTCAGGATGTGGCTGTTTTTACAGTTCAGAAGTTTCGTGACGGTTCAGTCCAGATACAGCTTGTAGGAGATGAAGAATTATATGGAAGAAACTATATAATCGAGCCGATATATGATGAAACGCCCAACCCCGGCTATACAGGGAGTCCTTCAAGAAGGGTGGCTGTCACTGTTGTAAGAACGACTCCTTATGAGGTAGCCCTCTGGCCGGTTGTAAGGTTTATCTACCTTCCCAATTATGTAATATGGCGCTCATCCTGGTACTGGGGTTATTATCCTTCTTACTGGAGACCATGGCGCCCCTACTACTGGCATTACTACTATGGATATCATTATCACTGGTATCATCACTACTACAATCACTACCGTCACTGGGATCATCACAGGTATGCAAGATACAATGATTACTACTACAGAAGTGTACGGGCACACTCCCCATACGTCAGCCAGAGAATTAGGGAAGGTAATTACAGGGATACTTACTCCCGTCCGGATCAGAGGCGCGAAGGCGAAGCCCTCTTTACCAGGGCAAATCCGAATCAGACCAGAAGGACTGCTGATAATACTCCTGTAATCAGGGAGAGAAGGACTGAAACCCGGAATGCCGCTGAAAGGAATGCTGAAGGAACTGTAAGACGCCAGGCCACAGGCGACAACGCCAGACCGGCCACCAGATCTGCATCAGATGCCAATACCGGGAATACCAGAAGATCTGTACCGGCTGCTAATGAAAGACAGCAAACCAGGTCCTCTTCACAGCAGAATGCCAACACTGAAAGAAGGTCAGCTCCGGCTGTAAACAACAGAACGGAAACCAGATCCTCTTCACAGCAGAATGCCAATACCGAAAGAAGATCAGCTCCGGCTGTAAACAACAGGACGGAAACCAGGTCATCCTCGCAGCAGAATGCTCCTGCAGCAAGAAGAGAATCTGTTTCGGCTCCGGAAAGGTCATCATCAAGACCATCACAAAGTGCCAGATCACAGAGCTCTTCAGGCAGCCGTCAGCAGCCTTCGGTTAACCGGTCTTCCCAGAGCAGGAGTTCCCGGGAAAGCAAACCGGCTCAGGCTTCAAAAAGAAGTGAGGAGAAGAAAGAATCTTCAGGAAGCAGCTCAAGAAGGAAATAAGCAGCTCAAAGCGCAAGGTAAAAGATATCCAAAAGACACAGGGCTCAGAGAAAAGGTTAAAAACCTGTACTCTGAGCTCTTCATTTTTGGTCACCTTTTCTGGTTCGATTTTGTTTCCTGCTTATAAATAATCCTGCTTCCCAGAGCTCTGTGTCCATAGCCGTCAACCTAAGAATTGTTTAAATAACGAAAACTACTGTAATTATCTGAATTATAGTTAAATAAGTTTCCCCTCCTTTGAAAGGAGGGGAAACTTTTGTCCACAAAACTTCGTTAAGTTTACGGCTATGGCCCTGAGCTCTGAGCTCTGAGCCCTGAGCCCTGAGCCCTTATTACTCAAACGGATTCTCCCGGCTAAAATCAGGCCTGTAATTAAGATAGCTGTCCATATCCTGTAAAAGGGCATTCCGGAATCCCAGATTTATCATTGTTTCAACAACTGATTCATATTCCTCCCTGTAAAGAGAACGGTTAATTACCGGATGGCTTAATACCTGTTCTGTCGGATGATACTGCGACATAAGCGACAGGTGAATCCCGGGAGACAGCTCTTCTGCAATACTTCTAAGAACATTCTTACTCTCTTCAGCATGCCCGGGCAGTACAAGATGCCTTATCATCATACCGTTTTCTGCCCTGCCATCTTTGTCGAGAGGCAGAGTTGATCCTTTCTGGAAATACATTCTCTTAAGGGCTTTCAGAGCCACATCAGGATAATCAGGAGCATCAGAATATTCTGCAGCAAGCTCCGGTGTCACATATTTATAATCGGGAAGATAAACATCAATAAGTCCTTCAAAACCGTCAATCACTTCGGGCTTATCATAACCATTCGTATTATAGACTGTTACCGGTTTTAATCCCCGCTCATTAAGGCCTCTTATTAATGCTTTGACCTGAGGAACCATATGTGACGGCGAAACAAAGCCAACAGAAACCACCTTACTGCTGAGGATATTCATAATTGCATCAAGAGCCTCATTCTGTTTCATTATGCCGCCTCTGTACTTTTCTGCCGGCCTGCTTATATCATGGTTCTGGCAATATATGCATCGCAGATTGCATCCTGAAAAGAATATATTGCAGATACCATAAGGTCCGCTTATCTGTGGTTCTTCTCCACGGTGAATACAAATGGATGCAATATTCATTCCCTCATCAGTCCTGCAATAGCCTTTCCCCCCCCTGTATCTGTCGGCACGGCATTGCCTTGGACAGATAGTGCAGGAAGAGAGCTGTCCCTGTTCAGGATCAGAATATAGATTCCCGTCAGCCAATCTAAGTGAATTTATTACCGATTCAAAGGTCGCAAGAATTTACAAAACTCAGGCATAAAATATTATCACCTTGTATACTTGTATATTCCGAAACATTATTTATCTTTGTCCCCGTCAAGAGGGGAATTGATCTAGGGGACCAGAGTCCCCTATTTTATTATCATTTTAAAAGAGCATGATTGACAAAACCCGGATAGAAAAACTTGTTAATGAGTTCATTAAAGGAACAGGGATTTTTCTTGTCGCTGTAAAAGTAAGTACTTCGAACAGGATTATGGTTCTTGCCGATACTATGAAGGGAATAACAATTGATGAATGTGCCGAACTCCACAGGTATGTTGAAAAGAATCTTGACCGTAATATTGAGGATTATGAATTGCAGATTTCATCCCCTGGTCTGGATTCACCTTTTAAGGTAATTGAACAATATTACAGGAATGAAGGAAGCAAGATTGAAGTGGTAAGTAAGGAAGGTCAAAAGATGACCGGGATATTAAAAAATGTTACCGAAGGTGGATTTGAACTTGAAACAGAAAGAAAGGTAAAGGGTAAAGCCCTGGAAATAAATGATGTTTCATTCAATTTCGACCAGGTAAAGTCAGCGAAAGTAGTTTTTACAATTAATTAAATATAAGAGTCTTACAACAGATGGAAAATGTTAATTTGATCGACACCTTTTCTGAGTTTAAAGAGCTGAAGAATATTGACCGGCCGACGATGATGAGTGTTCTTGAAGATGTGTTCAGGAGCATGCTGGCAAAGAAATACGGGTCGGCTGACAATTTCGACATTATTGTGAATATAGATAAAGGTGATTTTGAAATCTGGAGGAACAGGGTAGTTGTGAATGATGAAGAGATGACTGATCCCATAACCCAGATTCCACTTTCACAGGCCAAGCAGATTGATGAGGATTATGAAGTGGGTGAAGAGGTCTCGGATGAGGTCAAATTCCTCGATTTCGGAAGAAGGGCAATATTATCCCTGAGGCAGAACCTCACTGCACGCATCCTCGATCTTGAGAAGAATAATATTTACATGAAATACAAGGACAGGATCGGTGAGATCGTTACCGGTGAAGTATATCAGGTATGGAAGAGGGAGATCCTTGTTCTTGATGATGATGGAAATGAACTTATTCTTCCGAAGAGTGAGCAGATCCCGTCGGATCATTTCCGCAAGGGCGATTCAATAAGAGCGGTTGTGATAAAGGTTGAAATGAGGAATAATACTCCATTCATTATTCTCAGCCGGACCTCACCGGTTTTCCTTGAGCGTCTCTTTGAGCTTGAAGTGCCCGAAATATTTGACGGACTTATAACTATAAAAAAGATTGTAAGAGTACCCGGGGAACGTGCAAAGGTTGCTGTCGAATCATATGATGAAAGGATTGACCCCGTAGGTGCCTGTGTTGGTATGAAGGGATCGAGAATTCATGGTATTGTAAGGGAGCTCAGAAATGAGAATATCGATGTAATCAATTATACTGCAAATAATCAGCTCTTCATCCAGAGAGCTCTGAGTCCGGCCAAGATCACAACCATAAAGCTCATTGAAGAGACCAAAAGGGCTGAGATATACCTCAAACCCAATGAAGTATCGCTCGCTATCGGGAAGGGTGGTCTGAATATAAAACTGGCAAGCCAGCTCACCGGTTACGAAATAGATGTTTACAGAGAACCGGGAGGCGAGGATGAGGAAGATGTTAACCTTGAGGAATTCAGTGATGAAATTGAACAGTGGGTTATCGACGAACTCAAAGCAATCGGTTGTGACACAGCCAGAAGCGTTCTCAATCTTTCAATAAGCGATCTGGTTAAAAGAACCGACCTTGAAGAGGAACAGGTTAAGGAAGTTGTAAATATTTTAAAAGCGGAATTCGAATAGTAACCGGAAATTTATTGGGATTTTTCTGGTGAAAATATAAAGAGAAGGTAAATTTATGACAGAGGATGTAAAGGCAACGAGATTAAGTAAAGCAGCCCGCGAGTTCAATGTAGGGATATCAACTATTATTGAGTTCCTGCATAAGAAGGGGTTTGTTCTTGATCCCAACCCTAATACTAAATTGCCTCACGAGGCATATCAGTTGCTGGTCAAAGAATATAGTCCGGATATCTCTGCAAAAAAAGAATCCGAAAAGCTAATTCTGAGGGACCTGCACAGGAACAAAGTCACAGTATCAATTGATGATGTACCCGGTAAAACCCAGACTGAAGAACCTGAAAGGGAAGAAGAAATACTTGTTAAGGATACGACAGGTGCCAAGATAGATATAAAGCCTGAAATCAAGAAGCCTGACATAAAGCTTGTGGGCAAGATTGATCTTGAAAAGACTTTAAAGCCAAAGGTTGAAAAACCTGTTCCCCCCAAAGAAGAAGAAAAGGAGAAAAAGCCTTCCAAACCTGCTCCGGAACCTGTTAAGGCTGATAAGCCCGAAAAGAAGAAGGCAGAACCTGAAAAACCGGTTGCCGTTAAAGAGGAAGTTGAAAAGGTAAAGGCCGGTATCGATCTTCATATTGTCGGTAAAATTGATCTTGAGACCATTACCAAAGAACCTAAGACCCCTGTAAAGGAGGAGGTTGCAGCTAAACACAGGGAGAAGGAAGAGGAGAAGTCTGTAGTAAGTAAGGAAAAAGTTGCCGTAGTACCTGAAGAAATCATTGAACCCCTTCCTCAACCGGCAGAAGCTGAAGTATCTGTAGAAGAGGTTGAAGAAATCATTCCTGAACAGGAGGAGATTGTTGAGCTGTTCAGACCCGGAGGTGTAACAAAATTATCGGGGCCGACAGTTGTAGGCAAGATCGACCTTCCCGTTGAGGAAAAGAAAAAGGGTCCTGCATATCAGCCTGTCAAGGTAGACGGAGAATCAGATTTCCGGAGAAAGAAAAGAAGAAAGAGGATCACTAAGGAGAAAGAACAGGTACCGGTATCAAAGCCTGATCTTACAGAGAAAAAAGACAAATCCGGCAAAAAGGTCATAAAAAAGAGACCTGTGAGGGTGGAAGTTGATGAGGAAGAAGTACAGAAACAGATCAAGGAGACACTTGCCAGGCTCACTACCAAGGGTAAATCAAAAGGCTCCAGATACCGCAGGGAAAAAAGGGAAGCTATAAGCCAGAAACATAAGGAGGTTGAAGACAGGATCGAACAGGATAAGAATATTCTGAAGGTGACAGAGTTTGTTTCGGTGAATGAGTTATCAATAATGATGAACATTCCCGTAACTGATCTGATATCAACCTGTATGAATCTCGGGTTGTTTGTTTCAATAAACCAGCGTCTTGATGCTGAAACTATGGCTTTGCTTGCTGATGAGTTCGGCTACAGGGTTGAATTTGTCAGTGCCGAGCTTCTTGAAGCGGTAAAAGAAGAAGAGGATGAAGAATCTGATCTTCAGTACCGCCCACCTATAGTCACGGTAATGGGACATGTAGATCATGGAAAGACCAAGCTGCTCGATTACATTCGCCGGACGAACGTTATTGCCGGGGAAGCTGGAGGTATTACCCAGCATATCGGAGCTTACGCTGTAGAACTTGATGACGGCCGCAGGATCACTTTTCTCGATACCCCCGGTCATGAGGCATTCACTGCGATGCGTGCCCGCGGAGCCCAGATAACCGACATAGCCATTATCGTAGTTGCTGCGGATGATGGTGTTATGCCCCAGACTGTTGAAGCAATCAATCATGCTTCCGCTGCCGGAGTACCAATTGTATTTGCGATCAATAAGATAGATAAGCCAACCGCTAATCCCGACAAGATTAAGGAGGCTCTGGCAAATATGAATTATCTCGTTGAAGACTGGGGTGGAAAATATCAGTCACAGGAAATATCTGCCAAAACAGGTCTGAATATAGATACCCTTCTTGACAAGGTACTTCTCGAAGCCGAGATGCTCGAGCTGAAAGCTAATCCGGATAAACCGGCAATAGGGACTGTAGTAGAGTCATCACTTGACAAAGGAAGAGGATTTACTGCAACAGTTCTTGTAAAAGCCGGTACTTTACGGGTTGGGGATATAATGCTTGCCGGCAGCTGCTTTGGTCATATAAAGGCTATGTATAATGAAAGGGGTAACAAAGTGGAAGAAGTTGGCCCTGCTACACCTGCTCTTATTCTCGGTCTGAACGGAGCACCACAGGCCGGTGATAAGTTTAACGTTATGATAAGCGACAGGGATGCAAAAGATATAGCTACAAAAAGAGCCCAGCTTCAGAGAGAACAGGGTTTGAGGACACAGAAACACATTACTCTTGATGAGATCGGACGAAGAATTGCGATAGGTAATTTCCAGGAGCTGAATATAATCGTAAAGGGTGATGTTGACGGTTCCGTCGAAGCACTCGGTGATTCACTTATCAAGCTGTCTACTCCCGAAATTCAGCTGAACCTCATACATAAAGCTGTTGGCCAGATCTCGGAATCGGATGTTCTCCTTGCTGCAGCTTCAAACGCGATAATTGTCGGATTCCAGGTAAGACCTTCAATGAGTGCAAGGAAGCTTGCCGAAAAAGAAGAAATAGATATCCGGCTTTATTCTATTATTTACGATGCAATAGAAGAGATCAGATCGGCTATGGAGGGGATGCTCTCTCCCGAGGTCAAGGAAGAGATCGTTGCCACACTTGAAATAAGAGAGATATTCAAGGTCACAAAAGTCGGAACTGTGGCAGGTTGTTATGTAAAAGAAGGTAAGATTACCAGAAACACTCTTGTAAGGGTTATACGCGACGGTATCGTAATATATACCGGTGAACTCGGATCCCTCAAACGTTTCAAGGACGATGTGAAAGAGGTTGTCGGCGGATTCGAATGCGGGCTGAACATTATGAATTTCAACGACATTAAAGTCGGTGACATCATAGAAGGCTACCAGCAGGTAGAGATAAAGAAAACCTTATAAGATTGCCTTGTAATCTTCGGCTTTCATAAGATTTTCTGCTTCGGAAGGATCGGTTAAACGTATTTTGATCATCCATCCCTTCCCGTACGGATCTTTATTAACAATATCGGGTGATTCCTCGAGAGCGGGATTGACTTCGAGAATCTCTCCCCCTACCGGCATAAACATATCGGAAACAGTCTTAACTGCTTCGATGGTCCCGAACACTTCTTCTTTAGCAAGAGTCTCGCCCATGGTTTCAATCTCGACGAATACTATATCTCCAAGTTCGCCCTGTGCAAAATCGGTGATCCCTACATAACCTGTATCACCTTCAATGCGGATCCATTCGTGGTCTTTTGTATAAAGCAGATTTTCCGGTAAATTCATGTCATGATCTTTTTATGGTTAGAGCTTCAAAAATAAGGAATTTTTAAAAATCCATCCCTCCTCACTGAACTTTATATTGTCCGTGTTGATCCCTTAACTACAAGTTCAGTCTTTATAACCTTTGTCCGGAAGTTACCGGGGGTCTCTGTTTCAAACATTCTCAAACAAACTGAAAATAAACTTTAGCTTAAGGAATTACTGAACCAGGGTAAATTTCAGACTGAATCCGAAATTTGTATTTGATGTCGGAAAGGTATTGGCAACAAATGGATCATTCATTGTATGATCGGCGAAAAGCTGGAGATTAAACCTGTCACTCAATACATAGTCGGCAGTTATACCGGCAGTAAAGACCTTCTGGCCCACCACGGGCTGATTGACATCCTCAATAAGTTTCCTTGCAAGTGTTTTATTATCCCTTATTGAAAGGTCAAAACGCAGGTTCAGGTCGCTTTTCAATGATTTCTGGCCTCCACCCGTCCTCAGGATTATCTGTACCTCATCGAACCTGTAACCTGCACCTATTATCAGTTCATTTATCCTTGCATCCGCAATCTGGTTACTTGTAAGGTTCAATGATATTGTTCGTGATTTTCTCCACTCAAATCTTGTTGTAAGGCTGTTTTTCCAGTTCATGTCGATATTGATCAGCGGGCTGAATTGTTCATTCAGTGTCACAACTCCAATCTCATACTGCTGTATATAATTATTCTGAAGGTCCCTGAGGCTGTTTACCCCTTCGGCGTTAGTAATAAAATTCAGGTTCGTTGTATAACTCCCTATCTGATATGTGCTCCTGTACTGGTGAGAAATATTTATTGATCTGAATGTCTTCTGGATAAATGGGAATCTTGATAAACCATCAAATGTAAATCTCCAGTTTGGCATCATTCTCAGAGCCGAAGGAAAGGTTTCAAGTGTTACCTTTTCCGGATCTGTCTTAGTATATGCTGCGAGGAATGCAGGGATCATAACTTCACGGGAAGTCCTGCCATAGCCACTTTTGAACGGACCTTTTATTTGTTCCCCGGTGAGTGGATCTGTATCGGGATCATAATTCGGATCAATTTTGGCTCTTTCAGCAGCTCTCCTTGATGAAATTATTATCAGGTTCTCTTTGAATTTCTCGAAGGTAGGGGAAACATAATCATTTTCCTTAGTGATTTTTTCAAACGCAGTACCCCACGAAATAACCGATATTGAAAAGTTCCCTGTAACGATCCTGTTTCGGGTGCTGTCGGGGAAGTTGCCATTTATATCGGCAATATAGTAGGCGCTGACACCTTCCAGGAATCTCCTGTCGGCATTAACGTCCAGTCTCATTCCCGGGAAAGGTTCAACCTGAGCCCGTGCCGACAGATCGAAGCGGTTATTGTAAGTTGCCGGTGTATTAAGAAGTGAGTCTTTTGAAAGCCAGCCGTTCATTGCCGCTTTGTCGAAGAATTTTTTATCACTGTAACCCAGAATGAACGGCCATCCGGGGGCAAGAATATCATTATAGTCCGACATTCCCAGGTAATTTGTTCCCGGCATGTATCCGGGCAGGAACTGACCCTGTGATGAGGTAAGAGTGAGGCTGACATTTCTTACTCCCATTAAAGCCCGTACAAAATACTCGCCGGTCACAATGAACGGACTTCGTTTAACAGGAACCCTGCCTTCGATATCAACCTTCGCGCCGTCAACCCTTTCGGTTGTTGTAAAGTTTATACGGTTTTCATTGACAATATCCAGCTTCCCCTGTACTTCCTTACCTTCCTTGTCTGTCACCCTGACCTTTACATCGCTTGTCTTCAGATTATGGGTAATTCCCCGGATAACATTGGGTCTGAAGCTGATATTAGTCCTTGACCAGGTAACTGTCTTATACTCACGCTTCATTCTCTGTGCAGCATCCGGACGTGTGTTGTTCTCAATCTGCTTAAGAAATTTTAATTTGCCATAAAGAGTTGTCAGCGAAGCCATTGCAGTTAGTGAAAGATCGTTGCGGTTCTTGATCGAATTCCCTATATCAATATTCATGCTGTCGGGATAGACCGGCCCGGCAAGCCATGTATAATCAGAACCATACCGGGCATTCGCATTGACCCACGAAAGCAAAGGCAGCTTATTTACAGGTATTGTATATGTGAGGTTGAGGAAATGATTGTAGTTTGTCGTTCTGCCAAAATTCCGGAGATTGGTCATTACCGAATCGCGCCAGAGATTATATTCAGTACTGTACCTTCTCCGGTCAACCCCTCCTGAAGGCTCATCTATACGGGCAATATTGTTGGCAGTAAAGTCAAATTTAAGCTGACGGGTAAGATCATATTTAAAATCGAACATCCTTGTCCATTCAAAATCCTTCCTGAAGGTCGGAGTGATTTTGAGATACGGATTATTTATATTCCTTGATTTAACCTCATTATAATAGCGGTTCATGTCGGTCCTGAAGGCAATACTCCTGGGGAACACATAGAAATTAAAATCTTTTATAAGTCTGAACACAGGGGCATTAAGGAATTTAACATTCTTGAAAGGAGCGATATTGGCAGGTTGTGCCTCGTAGTTATAATTAAGTCCGCCCCTGTAATTCTTTTCCAGGTCAATTTCAGTTTTTGTATTACTCTTATAGATTTCATTGTAAGTGTAATTCACGCTGAGGTTTGCAAGGTCCCATGCATGTGATTTTTCTCCGCGTCTTGCCACACCGGCATTGCTCACGGCTATAGTTTTTCTCTGGGCCAGATCTTCAGCGATCGATTTTATTGAATCCCTTGAATGGCTGTCGCTTGCATTTAAAAGTGCATCGTTAAGGTAAATATCAGGATCGAGGGGGTTATAGAGAGGTCTCACTCTGGTTTCCGAATATCCAACATATACCGGAAGCCTTACTCCTGTTTTTTCCGGGAAGAATTTTCCGAGTTCAATTGTTGAGGAAAGATCATATTTTACAATTGTTTCCTTGCTCCGTTCATTAACTTTCTTTTCGATGCTTCCCCAGCCCGGAGTACTTGTCTGACCTACCATATCGACGGTGCCGAAATCTGCCAGCCGTGCCTGCAGATGAGCGTTGGCAGCCCATCCGCCATCTTCAATAAAATCGCTGAGCCTGAGTTCATTAACCCACACTTCTCCCGATTTGGGATTCCCATCATCTCTTCCCGGATCACGGGTCCTTATAGGATTCCTGACCCCTACCATAATTACTTTTACATTGCTGAGATTGGGATTACCCGAAACAGATATCCTGTGGCCTTCGTTAACATAAACAAAAACATCCGAGACACTTAGAGATGATCCCGGCTCCTGCATCCTTTTATTACGTTCCTGTTTGGCTTCCTGGAAAACCGAAAGATCGATATTGAAGCTGTTTTCCTCAGGCCACACAAAGATCCTCGACTTATCCGATTTATTATCATATTTCCCCGGAGCCGTGAGTTTAAGTGGTAGCTCGTATTCATAAAAATTGCTCTTATAATCCGAGCCGATCCTTATGAAAGCAGTCAGCTCATTATCCGAAAGATATTGTCCAATAAGTGCTTCAGCATGAACTTCCATACGCAGGCGCCTGTACTGCCGTATATCAAGATTGACATTCCTGAATGCAGCTCTGGCATCTCCATCTTCCAGATCCTGTACACGCAGAACCATGGATTGTTCATTTAACTGCCGCAGCTGAGGATTTGTGGGATCAGTGATCCTTGTGAATCCCGGAGGAAGAACATAATTCACAGGCTCTTTCCCGGAGTTCTCTTCGATGTTTACCGAGCTTATCTCAAAAGTTCCGTCAGTAGCTTCAGGGATAGTAATCCTTTCGCCTCCCTCCATGAATGAGATGTTATATTTCCTCCATTCCGCTCTGACAAGGTCGAGATCGGCAAAACGGAATATCACAGGTTCCTTGAAGCCCCGCATGAACATCCTCATGAAACGTATCGATTTGAAATCACTGATGGAACCGATTGCTTTATTGTAATCAGTTATAGGGATCTTGAACTGGTACCATTTGACTTTTGATTTTGTACCGTTTGCCATTGTGGCTTCATATTCTATTTCATCTACAATATAATTTGAGCCGATCTTTATGTCTCCCGGCCTCATACTTACCCGGTACTGATAATAGCTTTCAGTTTCACTGAGTGTATTATCGCGGTTTATATCTTCCATATCAGGCAGTGTAGATCCGGATGTCGGGTATGATTCGGGCGACATATCAGATGTAGGTGAGTTACCCTCATGGCCGTTATATTTCTTATATCTTTCGAGAATTCCCAGCTGTCTGAAATCATAGTCTGAACCCCTGAAATAATGAAAGTCATCATTTGAAGGGTCCTTAATTATTTCCTGATAAACTTCCGGTTTTGTTATCAGCATGGATTTCTGAAGATAATCAGAGAAAAAACTTGCTTCATCCTCATTTCTTAATCCGTCAAAACCGACATCCTGGTAAAGCCGTGATTCAGGTGCGTTATCGAAGGCATGTACGACTGCCTGAACCGTAGGCACACGTCCCCAGTTTGTTGTGTCGACATTTGCAGGCACGGGGGAACCGGGTAGTCCGTTCTCAAAACTTTTTCTGGAGTCACGAAGGATATCTTCTGAAATATTTCCCAGATTTATATAAAGGTCACCGCCCTCGTGTTCAGGGTTCTCAACAAAAGGATCCATCAGCCAGAACTTGATATACTGGATGTTTGCTGTTTCGAAATCGCTTGTAAGGACCTCTCTCATTATACCACCCCATCTCGATTCAGGAGTGTTGAGCTTACCTTCGGAGTTCATACCTTCAGAATAGAGGCCCGGATCAGTATCATAGTTGTACGGGCCCTTTTCATCGGGGTAATATCCGACGTTGAGCACCGTGATGTTTGTGGGAATGCCGCTCGGACTTTCACGGTAAGGGAATATTTCGTTTTCATATATTTCCCTTACAAAGTGGCTCGACTGCAGATCGGGGTTCTGCTTGATATGATCCGGGGTGGATGATCCGTTCCGCAGCAGGAGTGGATCGATCACATACCATGCAATTTTTGCCCTGTTAAAACCACTTGCAATATTATCATTCAGTCTTGCTTCAGGGAAAAGCTGGTCCTGACCCTGAGGGACACTGGAAATGGTCCAGGCATTAAAGGATTTCAGATCGAGGGGTATTTCACTCGATTCAAAATCGTCGATATAAGAATTGCCTGCACTTGATATCGCCCGTGAATGGCCGGGAACAAGCTGGGCAAATTCACCAAAAAAGGAAAGTGATGAGGGTGTCTTTGTTTCAAGCAGCGGTATCTTATCAATTATGTTTGTCAAAAACTGTGACTGTGTTTTATAAGAAGTGTTCAGACCCCAGATTGTGTTTGAAATGGGTTCCTCTCCAAAATTGACTTTCTGTGTATATGGCCTTTCTGTTAGATGAAGAATTGTTCCTCCTATATTGAAATTATCAGAAATCCTGTAATCCAGATGTGTCCCCACCAGGGTTTTTGTCTGGAAGCCGAAAAACTGGTTGCTTTCAAGGGATACCTGTATTGGGGTCTGGGATTCAATCAATGCCTGGTTAATTATTCTTACGGTACCCATATTATAATCGACAGTATAGTCGGTATTTTCCGTAAGTGTCACCCCTCCTGCCGTCACTTTAACCGAGCCCTGGGGAATATTTGATGCATTTAACCTTATTTCAGATCCCGATTCGGATCTGTACTGCCCCGAAAGTATGAATTTGTTCTTTTCGGCCATCTGGCGGGCTACAGTCTGTGTAGAATCATATAATTCCTGAAATATATATTTTTCTGCAAGGGTATTATCATTTATCTTCCGTTTCAGGTGGCTTCCGAAGGGTTCAAGTACCGGAAAGATTATCTTTCCTCTTTCCGTCATCACAGTAACCCCTTCAATAAAATCAAAATACCCGTCTGCTTCCCTGTCACGCTGGGAATTCAGGTTATCGAGACCCATTACCTGGAGAAGGATCATATCCTGAAGCTTACCGTCGGGAAGATAATTTATTGAATTTCCGGTATTATCATCCTGATAAAGAATATTGAGTTCGAAATCATTTGTCTCAAGTCTTCCCGATCCCAGGGAATAAACGTTTTTCATCATGAGGTCCCAGGTAGGGAGCTTCGGGCTCAGGGTTGTCCCTTTTATGAGTTTCAGAACAAGAGTTTGCGGAGCAACAATACCGTCGGTTGAGAACTCACCAACCTTATATACCTTCCCGTTAAGAGTATATTCATAAGCCACTGCCAGAACCTCATCGGTATTGAGTGCTGAATTCAGAGATATATAGCCCAGCTGGGTATTTATCGTGTATTCTCTTTCATTCAGCTTACGGGCATTTTCAATCTTCTCATAATCCCGTCCGATCTGGAAAGCCGGGTAAAGCGGGTCAAAAACATTTGTTACCTGATCAACATCCCTTACCCCGGTATATGAAGTATTCAGTTGTTCATATAATTTGTTGACAGTATTATCAGGGAAAACGGGGGCTCCGGGAGTTTCCTGAAATCCGGGAATATTATTGAAAATATGATTTCCGTTCTCAGCCAGGTCCATGAAAGCAACGATATTCCTGTTGCTTCCTTCTTCAAAGCGGCTTGTTTTGTTTGTGATCCATACCTCAATCCTTTCAATGTTCACTCCGGAGCTTACCACCGGGAGGTTCTTAAGTGCATCATCGTAGATATCCCGGAAAAACTGTGAGAGGAAGAAATGACGGTTTGCTTCGTAATCGTCGACGAAAATATCAAATTCGGTCTGCTGGGCTCCACCCTCAACCTGTATCACGGATGATTCTCCCTTTTGCTGGGAAAGTACTGTTGTCACAGTTAGCTTTCCGAACTGCATTTCAGTTTTCAGGCCGAAAAGGCTGTAACTTCCTGTTATCAGTGTACCTGTAAGAGGAAGAGTAACATCACCGGCTTCAATCTTCTTTATTATCTCATCTTCCTTTCCTGAATACTGAAGCTTGGTCCTGTTCTCAAACTCAAACATAGCATCAGTATTGTAGTTAACCCCCAGTTCCATTTTGTCGCCGATGGTACCGGTGACATTCATCTGGATCTTTTCCTTGAAGTCGAATGTGGGAATGGTCCGCAGTTTTTCCGAAAGAGTCGGATTTTCCGTTCTGGAAATGTTGATCCCGAAAATGAGTTCAGCTGATCCCTGGGGAATTATGTTAATAACATTGCTCCCGAATATTTTGTCAAATGTTTCACCCCCTACCTGTATTTGCGGGATAAGGTTGGATCTGAATCCTGCCACATCACCTGAAATTCTTGATTGCCAGTAATCGCGCATTGCCCTTCCGAATTCATATTTCCTGAATTCCTCAGGGCTCATATGGACCGGAGTCCGGTAATCAAACGATCCTACTTTCTGGTAAATTATATACTCGTTCTTCTCAGGATCATATATCACGTTTGATGTGATATTTGACGGATTATTAAGGTAAAGAGGATTTTTATTCCTTACTTCCCAGGGTATCCCTGAAACATCCTGAAGCTTCAGTACCGGCCGGGGGGTCGTATCCTGGGCAGCGGAAGATCTGGAAGGTGTCTGCCCGTCTGCTTCCCTGAGATTAATGATAAAGGAAACTAACAGTATAAGACAAAAACATACCAGGATATCTTTATATACTTTCCCTGATCCCAATCCGGATTATATTCTGTTTTACAAGTTCTTCAGCGCTCTCTTTATCATGTCCTCAACAGTCAGGGTCCTGTCTTCCCTTACTATTTTGTCAAGGGCTTTTATGACAGCGCCTCTGGCAAACCCAAGCATCACTAAAGCAGATAACGCCTCCTCCTTCTTTGTATTGTCTGCAGGTGCAAATATTTCACCTGTTCCTGCCTGTTTACCAATTTTATCCCTGAGATCGACTATAATTCTCTCGGCTGTTTTCAATCCGATGCCTTTCACACCTTTGAGTGTATTTACATCTGATCCTAATACAGCTTTCTCAATCTCAGGAGGCGAGAGTGACGAAAGCATCATCCTTGCTGTTGAAGCACCTACACCGGTCACTGAGATCAGCAGGCGGAAAATATCTCTTTCCTCCTTATCGGCAAATCCGTAAAGCTGGTGAGCATCTTCCCTTATCACTTCGTGTACAAGTATTCTGCATTCAGTCTTACCCTCAAGCCTTGTAAATGTATTCAGGGAGATGTTGAGAAAATAACCTACACCACAGGTCTCAATTGTCATAAACGTCGGTGTGAGCTGGGAAATTGTCCCTCTTATATAGTCGATCATAATGGTTGTTCAGAATTAAAAATGTCAGGCGGAAGTTCATCGACCTTGTCGGAACGAAGATCAATTTCCTGATGTTTAAGCTGGTTTTTGGATATCTCATGATAGAACTGCCTGTTCCTGAAGATACTGCAGGCTAAATAAATTGCCTGGCGGAATGAATTTTCCGATGCCTCTCCACGACCGGCTATTGAAAATGCAGTCCCGTGAACAGGAGATGTTCTTATAAAAGATAGTCCGGCAGTATAGTTAACACCCGAATCAAATGATAATGCCTTGAAAGGGGGAAGGCCCTGGTCGTGATACATTGACAATATCCCGTCAAATTTTGTAAATGATCCCGCTCCGAAAAATCCATCGGCAGGAAATGGACCGAAGGCAATAATACCTTCCTTCTCAACCTGCTTTATGGCCGGAATTATCACTTCTGCTTCTTCCGATCCCAGAAGTGAATTATCTCCCGCATGAGGATTAAGTCCCAGAACGGCAATCCGGGGTTTACGTATCCCGAAATCCATCAGAAGGGATTGGTTCATAAGTCTTAACTTACGAGCTATAAGATCCGTTGTCAGAACTTCCGGAACTTTTCTCAGGGGGATATGACCGGTGGCAAATCCTATCCTCATATTCTCACTTATCATGAACATCAGAACATCATCCGCTCCGGCTCTGGATCTAAGGTATTCGGTATGCCCTCTGAAATTGAATTTATCCGACTGAATGTTTTTCTTGTCAATCGGTGCAGTAACAAGCACATCTATTTTACCGTTTTTGAGATCTTCAACAGCTTTTTCAAGTGAAACAAGCGCGGCTTCACCTCCCTGTGGTGTTGATTTGCCAAGCTCGACCCGCACATTATCGTCAAGACAGTTTATCATATTTGCCTTTCTGGGGTTAGCATCATCGGCAGATCTTATGTTGTTAAAGCTGAAATTATTAATGTTCAATGCCTTACGATGATAGGCGGCTACTTTTGGCGAACCATATACAATAGGCACACAAAATTCATTTATGAGATTGTTCATCAGGGTTTTGATTATAACCTCATAACCAATACCATTTATATCACCTTGTGAGATACCTGCAAGTATAGGTTTAGTTTCCATGTTTCATTTCAGTTTTTTATATTCTTCCGCTGTTTTTTTCAGGAATAACGAAAGGAGCCTCACACCTGAACCCGTTCCCTCCTTAAGCCTGTAATGATCATCCTTCTTCAGAAGTCCCGTTCCTGCAATATCCAGATGAATGATAGGATATTCTGCAAAATGTTCGAGGAATTTTCCTGCAGTGATGGCTCCCGCTTCCCTTCCCCCGATATTCCTTATATCCGCAACCGACGATTTGATAGCTTCATTATATTCATCATAAAATGGAAGCTCGGCTACTCTCTCATAAACCTCATTACCACATTCTGCAAGAAGGTCAATGTATTTACGGCCGGCATTTGTCATCATTGCCATTGCCTGGTTCCCGAATGTTGATGCTGCAGAGCCGGTCAGAGTGGCCACATCGATTATAAGTTCAGGTTTATATTTTGAAGCATAGCTGATCGCATCCGCGAGAATCAGTCTCCCTTCAGCATCTGTGTTACCGACTTCAACAGTCATTTTGTTGAACATTGTTATAATGTCTCCCTGTGTAAATGCATTCCCTCCCGGACGGTTATCGGTGATCGGGATAAGACCTATAATATGCAGGGGAACATTATTTTTTGCCAGGGTATGGAATACTCCTGTAACAGCCGCTGCACCTGCCATATCTCCCTTCATGAGCATCATATAATCGCCTGTCTTGATATTCAGCCCGCCGGTATCATAAACTATGCCCTTCCCCACAAGAACAAATGGTTTACTGTTCACCGGTTTTTGCGGATGCCATTCAAGGATGCAGAATACAGGAGGATCGACACTACCCTTATTCACAGACAATAGGCCACCCATTTTCAGTGCCTCAATCTTTCCCTTGTTAAGAACCTCAACCCTGAATCCTGCATTCTTACCTGTTTTTTCTATTTCACTGGCTAGAGCAAGCGAATTCAGATGGTTGACAGGCTCATTAATAAGATCCCGGGCAAGATAAACGGCATCGGTCAGATCATCAAGCCACTTTATTTCGGCCCTTCCCAGGTTGCCGTGCAAAAGCAGGACCGAAGGATATTTTTTAGGGACATCATCTTCATCCTTTGTTTTATACTTATCAAATTTGTAGATACTAAGGATTAATCCTTCGGCAAAGTCAGCAACAGATCTTTCATAAACATCCCATGAAGTTATTACAAGTTCAATGTGATCATTAGATCTGATCAGCTTCTTCATCCCGGAAGCAGCTTTTCGAAGCTCTTCACTGGCTTTGAATCCGCTCAGTCCGTCTTTTATCCTGACAAAGTAGGTGCACTTGAAATATGAATTTATAAATACAATTTCTTCACCGGTCCGCAGCTGTTTTACAGCATACTCTCTTTCTTCTCTGGTAAGAACAATTGTGTCGGGGATCTCATCCTTCCCGATGATGCAAACAACAGATTGATCGGGAGTTATCCTATGTATCTTTCTTAATTCCGGCTTCATGTATGGATCAGACAATTTTTAAGCCGTAAAGTTAATTAAATAATTGATTCTTTCGGATTCAAAGCACTACCTTTACCGGATGACTACAGATCAATTGTACGATAAAGCTCTTAAGCTTGTACCTCTTGATACAAAAGAAGGGATCTCACTTTATATGAATGCGCCGCTCGATGAGCTTATGTTCGTCGCCGGCATGATCAGGGAGATACATAATCCGGGCAGAAAGGCAGGCTGGATGATCGACCGGAACGTCAATATTACAAATATCTGTTTTTCACAATGCGCTTTCTGCAATTTCTGCAGAACTAAAAACTCCCCTGATGCATACATAACAACATTAGAACAATATAAAAGCAAGATTGATGAACTCTTCAGTCTTGGGGGTGATCAGCTCTTGTTACAGGGTGGAATGAATCCTGATCTCGGACTCGAATTTTACTGTATGCTTTTCAGGAATCTGAAGGAAATGTATCCTACGCTTAAGCTTCATGCCCTTGGACCTCCCGAGATAACTTTTCTCGCAAAAAAAGAGAAACTGACAATTTCTGATATACTTACGAGGCTGATGGATGCAGGGCTGGATTCCTTGCCTGGTGCAGGCGCCGAGATATTGTCAGACAGGGTCAGGAAAATTGTTTCACCGGTAAAATCATCGTCCCGTGAATGGCTCGAAGTGATGAGAGTTGCACACAAACTAAATCTGCCAACATCTGCGACAATGATGTATGGCCATATTGAAACTGTCGGTGAAAGGATCGAACATCTTGTCAAACTCAGGGAACTTCAGCAGGAAAAACCTGAGGGCAGTTACGGTTTCATAACTTTCATCCCCTGGCCGTTCCAGGATGAAGGTACAAAGCTCAGGGAGAAAATGGGTATCAAAAGCACTTACAACCCTCCTGATTATTTAAGGCTGATAGCAATAAGCAGGATAATGCTGACAAACATAAAAAATATTCAGGCTTCGGTACTTACTGTGGGAAAGGATGTGGGAATGTTATCGCTCCATGCGGGTGCGAATGATGTGGGATCAATAATGATTGAAGAGAATGTTGTAAGTGCTGCAGGTTCAGACAACCATTTCAGCACTGATGATCTCAGGGGAATTATTAAAGAAGCAGGTTTCGAGCCCCGGAGGAGGGATCAGAAATATGAGGATGTTGACCCCCCAACCCCATAGCCGTCAACCTAAGGTTTTAGAGATCTATAGTTTCCCCTCCTTTTTTTAAGGAGGGGTGGCCGGGATTGCAAATTTTGAAATGTTTACAATTGTCCTTTTCCTGGCCGGGGTGGTTAAGAAGTAATTAGGAAACGGGAACTTAGTTCTCAGAATAAAATAAACCACCCCGGCCAGAACATCAATATTTCTGCACATTAAATGATTTTGTGGTCTGGCCACCCCTCCTTAAAAAAAGGAGGGGAAACTTTTGTACACGAAACTCCGTTAGGTTGACGGCTATACCCCCAACCCCCTAAAAGGGGGTTTAAAATCGAATGTTTGAGAGGATTTCATAACTACAGGTCAATAAAAAAGGGCTTCCCCAGCCCTTATGATATCTGAAATAAAATAATCCTTATCGTTCTGAATACTTTATTCTTCTTTAGGGTCAAATTTTGAAGCCTTCTTGAATTCCTTCATCCCCTGTCCGATACCTTTTAAAAGTTCAGGGATCTTACGTCCGCCGAAAAGCAGTACAACAACAAGCAGAATAAGAATTATCTCCGTTACACCTATCTTTCCCATCTCATTAAGTTTTAAAATTTGTACAAAGTTATAAATTCTTTATTCATTAACAAGTCCGGCAAAATTAAAAAAATTTTCTAAGCAATTTAACAATATCGTTACCATTTGCATAGATAAGCAGGGAAAACAGTATTACCATCCCGACGATCTGGGCATATTCCAGGAATTTATCACTTGGTTTCCGTCCTGTGACAACCTCATAAAGCAGGAACATCACATGGCCGCCGTCCAGAGCGGGAATAGGCAATATGTTCATAACTGCCAGAATGATCGAGAGGAAGGCGGTAAGTGTCCAGAAGGACTGCCAGTCCCATATACCCGGGAATATACTGCCGATCGTAATGAACCCTCCGAGTGATTCATATGCTTTTGTCTCTTTCGAGAAAATGAGCTTGAATTGTTTGAGGTAATCACCAATAGTATTAAATCCTTTTCTAATCCCTGCCGGAATGGACCCGAGCAGACCATACTTTATAGTCTTGAGTTCAAACACCTTGTCAACCGACCAGTTCCGTACAATACCAAGAAATCCGGCAGCGGTCGGGGTAACTGATATATCAACGGGCTGTCCGTTACGAATGACGTTCATAATAACCGGCTTGTTCTTATGGGCAGCGAGGTAACCCTGAAATTCATCATACCATATGAATTTATTGCTGTCGAGCCCGACCAGTTCGTCATTTACCTGAATACCTGCAATACTGGCCGGAGATTCTTTTGCAAAAGATGAAATAACGAAAGGTCCGAAAGGAGTCCTGGGTTCAATCATCCCTTCTCCCTTAAGGACTTTCTTAATATATTCCATTGTCACATCGATGTTTACAATCTGACCATCCCGTTCTACCTGAATTGTTTTCCGGTCATTAAGTAATATATCGGAAATAATCTGAGAAAAATTTTCAATATACTGGTTATCAACCGAGATTATCTTATCTCCGTTTCTCAGACCAAGTTTATAGCCTGTTGAATCTGTGACAATCCCATATTTTACGTTCCTTGTAGGAAGATATGTTTCACCCCAGGTAAAAAGGACCCCTACATAAATCAGAAGGGCGAGAAGGAAATTGAAAAGAACACCGCCGGTCATGATCAGCAGGCGCTGCCAGCTTTTTTTTGATCTGAATTCCCATGGTTGGGGAGGCTGGTTCATCTGGTCAGTGTCCATCGACTCATCAATCATTCCGGAGATCTTAACATACCCCCCGAGAGGCAACCATCCTACCCCGTATTCTGTTTCTCCTCTCCGGAATTTGAACAGAGAGAACCACGGATCAAAAAACAGATAGAACTTTTCAACTCTCGTTTTGAATATCTTGGCAAAAATAAAATGCCCCAGCTCATGTATTATTACAAGAATTGAAAGGCTTATAACGAATTGCAGTATTTTAATAAGAACTGTCATTTTTCTTTTACGTGTTTATTAATGTACTCTCCTGAAGTCACCCTTGACTGCATGTCTGAAAACTCCAGGTCTTCAAGTCCCGGGTCAGCTATAAAGTGATCTTTCTCCATTGTATACTCAACTACGTCGGGTATTTGCATGAATCCGATCTTTTCAGACAGAAATGCCGACACTGCCACCTCATTCGCGGCATTCAGAATACAGGGCAGGTTACCTCCCCTGTCCAATGCCTTGTATGCAAGCGCAAGACTTCTGAACTTATCATTGTCCGGCTCATTAAAAGTGAAGGAAGGATATTTACTGAGATCGAGCCGGGGCAGGTCGGACCGGAATCTTTCCGGATAACTTAAAGCATAAAGGATCGGGATCCTCATATCGGGAATACCCAGCTGGGCTTTAACTGATCCGTCAGTAAAATGAACGAATGAATGAATTATCGACTGCGGATGGATTATCACTTTTATCTGCTCCGGCTCAAGATTGAAGAGCCATCTGGCTTCAATCACTTCCAGCCCTTTATTCATCATTGTAGCAGAATCAATTGTGATTTTATCACCCATACTCCAGTTGGGATGTCTTAATGCGTCTTCCGGAGTCGCTTCCCTTAACATTTCAACCGGGATATTTAAAAAAGGCCCTCCTGAAGCTGTAAGTGTTATCTTTTCTACAGACAGGCTTTTCTCCCCGGCAAGACACTGAAATATTGCTGAATGTTCCGAATCGACAGGGATCAGTCGGTTTTCCGATCCTTTCAGAATGTTCCTGATCAGCGCACCTCCTACAACGAGAGTCTCTTTGTTTGCCAGAGCGATCTTTTTCCCGGATCTTATTGCCGCGATAGTCGGTCTGAGTCCCGAATAACCAACGATTGCTATTAAGACCATATCGGCCGGGGATTCTGCGGCAACCTGTTCTATTGCATCTTCTCCCGAACTTACTTTAATTCCCGTCCCGTTCAGTTTTTTTTTCAGGTCCTGATAATGTTTTTTATTGCCGATCACAACCGAATCGGGATTGAACCTTAATGCCTGTTCAGCAAGCAGATCAACATTATCCCCCGCAGTAAGAACAGAAATCCTGAATCGGTCAGGATATCTTGAGATGACATCAAGTGACTGGGTCCCGATTGATCCGGTTGATCCTAAAATTGCTAGATTGACAGGCATGTTCAGACAGGTATATTTCAGAAAAGGATATGTTTCTCAGGGTCGAGGGGGCTACCCTTATACCAGATTTCGAAATGAAGGTGGGGGCCGGATGTATAAAGTTCTCCCGAACCACCAACAACAGATATAGGTTCTCCTGCCCTTACTTTATCTCCGGTTTCCTTGAGCAAGTTAGCATTATGCTTATATACCGAAACGATGTTGTTAGGGTGCTGGATCTGAATTACGAATCCTGTTTCCATTGTCCAGCCTGTAAAGATAACAGTACCATCAAGGGCTGCAGATACCGGCGATTTAGGTTTAGTTACAATATCCGTTCCGAAATGTCGTGTACGCGGATCATATTTCCCGGAGATTATCCCTTTCACGGGCGGGAAAAAGTGAAGGCTGGCAAGATTAGTCTGGTTTTCAGAAGAGACAGACCCGACAGTGAGACTGTATTTCTCTTCATTCTCCACCCGGGCTCTCAGAGCGGAGTCTTCGGGAGTTTTCCGGAAAGTGACCTCACCACGATAACCAGTAGTATCACCCGCAGAATATGATCCGGCTGGTTCTTTTCCCGAGATTATTGCATTCAGGTTTGCAAAATACTTATCCCTGCGTTCCAGTTCCTTTTCGAGTGAATCGAGCCTGATTGCACTCATGAGAATATTCCGTCTCATTGTTATGTCGGGGTACCCGGGGATCATTTCCCTCAGGTTTGTAAAAGCCAGCAGGGAAGCTGTTGCTCCTATTATAAACAGTACAATTGCTGTTATAAGAAGGAATGCATTATATTGTGTCAGCTTGATTCTCCAGATCTCCTGAAAAGTTGTGTCGTTGACTACAGAAAACCTGTATTTATCGCGCCAGTTTCGTTTTTTCCTGGAATCATTTTTAGCCATCGGACAGTATATATTTGGCACGCAAAGATAATAAAGATGATCTTTATTATCAGCATGGAACTGAATAAAAAGCGGTTTCCGGCATCCGGCGACCGGTTAGCGGCTGGTGGCGTCCGGCTCCAGGCTACCGTATAACGCACGCCCGATGCCGCACGTCTGATGCCGCACGCCGCATGCCGCATGCTGCACACCGCGCGCCGGTAACCTAAACAACCTTAACCGCCTTGTCCTCGCTCTGCCACAGACCGTGTTTGGTACAAACAGCCATAGCCGAGAGGTTCATGGAAACGTCGGGGGCCACGATATAGAAATCGACCTCAACCTGGGAAGGCAGGTTTCCGTATACACCTGCTGTATATCTTGTTTCTGCCAGCAGTGTTTCGCGGTTCCAGAGCTGGATTACAGAAATAAAATGATCATATTCATCGGGGTGGGGATATTCTTCGCCCATTTTAACCTTAACCACGAATTTCTCACCTCTTTTCACCTGGTCGGGGCAGAATACATGAGGCATATGTCTGTCGAGATAATCGCGTTTTATCTCTTTTTCTTCTTTTTCTATTTCGGTTGCTTTAAATACCCGGGGCATATTGTTTATTTTAAGTTTGTATCCGGTGGTTTACAAAAAGTTGGCAGTTGGCAGTTTGCAATAATTGACTGCCAACTGCATATTGTCAACTTAAAAACAAACATACTAAATTAATATTTCAAAAAAGTAAACAATTTTTTTGGTAATTGGTTTAAGTAGTATTAAATTTGCAGCCACAATAAAACTGCGGGGTGGAGCAGTGGTAGCTCGTTGGGCTCATAACCCAAAGGTCGGAGGTTCGAATCCTCCCTCCGCTACAAAGAAAAAGCCCTGTCGCGTTAGCGGCGGGGTTTTTTATTTACAGCCCGAGTCGCAAACGCAGTTTGCAGACGAAGGGATGGAAATAAAAAACACCGACAGCCGACGGAGGAGGCTGACAGGGATTTTTCTTTGTTAAGCTCCCTCCTGAGGATCATGAAATAATCCTCCCTCATCCAATAAAAAGGACCCTTCAACAGATTTGATTGGAAATCCTCTTTTATTCCAATAATTATTAATTGAAAATGAAGGTATTACCTGGGATTGCCAGTTGGCTGACATGATTAGATATATTGGTCATACAGCTTTTTCCAGGAAATAAAATTACCGCCGGAAGTTCTCAGACTGGTATCTCCTCCGTAAATCACATTCAGATTTTCAGGTTTTTCTCCAGATAGCTTTTGCCAGTATTTCAGATTGGTGAAGTAATTATCATTCATAGTCATGCCTGACTTTATTTCAAAAGGGACAGGCCCATCAGGTTTGTCTATGATTAAATCAACTTCCTGTTTTGTTTTGTTCTGCCAATAATAGAATTTAGGATTTTCACCTTTGTGTAGTCTGCTTTTAATAAGGTCAGTTATAATAAGGTTTTCAAACAAGGCTCCTTTTGAATGGAAGGTCCTGACCTGATCCGCGGAACGAATTCCCAGCAAAGAGCAGACCAATCCTGTATCATAGAAATACAGTTTTGGCGACTTGATAATTCTTTTATTGAAGTTTTCGTAATAGGGCTGTAAAAAGTAAATGATAAAGCTTGCTTCAAGGATTGATAACCATGACCTGGCAGTATTTGGTGAAATTCCCGCATCAGTTGCTAAGGAATTTATATTGACAACCTGTCCGGTTCGTCCGGCACAAAGTTGAAGGAAATTTGAAAAGCTGTTCAGATTCTCTATATTTTTTATTTGTCTGACATCTCTTTCTACATAAGTGCTTATATAAGAAGGATAAAAGTATTCCGGACCAATATCGCGATCATAGATGCCAGGATACATCCCGGTAAAGATCAATTGCTCATAAGTGTCTGGTACCAGCTTTTCGTTCTGTAGTTCTGAAATGCTAAAAGGCAGCAGTTTTAATATGGCTGAACGTCCTGCGAGGGTCTGTGAAATGTTTTCAAGTAACAAGAAGTTTTGAGAACCTGACAGCACAAAATGTGCCTTCTTATTTTTATCGACAATGCCTTGTATATATGAGAATAATTCAGGTGTGCGCTGAATTTCGTCCAACACAGCTCCCTCAGGAAAATTGGTCAAAAATCCACGGGGATCGTTTAAGGCTGCTGTTCTTACATCAATATCTTCTAAACTGGCATATGGGATATCATGATATAAATATTGAAGCAGTGTTGTTTTTCCACTTTGCCGCGGACCCGTCAGGGTAATTACGGGGAACTGCTTCCTTAACTTCCTAATTATAGTTGCTGATTCTCTTGGGATCATTCTGTAAAAATAGCAATAATTGGACAATTATGCAATCTGATTGACAATTTGTCTGATAGCATATTTTTTTGTTTATCCGATATATTCATAAGTAATAAGAAAATCAACCTGTCTTGTTATATCCTTTAACAAATCCAGGTTCGATATTTCAAAACTCTTGTCTGCAAATAAAAATCCCGACAGCCGACGGAGGTGGCTGAAAGGGCTTTTTCTTTGTTTAACTCCCCTATCAGGATCATGATCCGCCAGCTTGCTGAGAATAATTGTCATCATCCACCTTACCCAGAATCTCGTGCTTTGCTTCAGCTTAGCGGAACAGACTCTTTCCTACATTTAGTACATGTTTGCAGAACAGCAAAGTTTTTATTGTATCATGTTTTAATAAAATCTTCCGGAACATCTTTAAGGCGGGCAATATCCATGATTTTATTCTTAACATCAAAACTGGAAAGACAATTTACTTTACATGTTTCACAATTTCCACAAGGATTGCGGGAAAGATCAATATCTGCCAGAGTATGCCAGGCCTGTTCTGCATTCCTGTATCCATAGGCGTACATATAACTACGCATTATTGTCGGAATATCAAGATGATTCGGACATTGTGGTATACATTGTCTGCATTGCTGACAATATAAGCCATGGCCTGATTCAATTCCTGCCAGATTCAGATCTTTTAGTTCCTGTTCTGAGAGCTTAAGGTTTTTTATCATCTGAATGTTTTTCTGAAGCTGTTCCAATGATGACATTCCCGAGACTATTGATGAAATATTTTCATTTTGCAATGCCCATTTCAGGATTGCATCAGAATTATACTGAACACCTGATTTTTCGTTATAAACGCCTGCGGTGGTCTTCATGGCAACGACTCCGATACCGGCTTCTGCAGCCCTGGCAACAGCTGAATTCAAAGAATAAATATTCCTGGTCTTGTAATTATATGAGATCATAGCCACATCATATACTTTTGAATCGGTAGCGGCAGTCAATGCTTCCTCCATATCGCTATGGGAGGCAATGCCGATAAAACGTGTTTTACCCTGTTTTTTAAGCTGTCCCATTGCTTTCAGCACCCCTTCGTTAAGGACAGTTTCCCTTTTACCTGCAAAGGGGAAAAGAACAAAATCGACATAATCGAGATTAAAGCGGCTAAGGCTTCCTTCTGCTTTCTTAATATATGCATCGGGATCAAATCCATTCGGGAAAGTCCCTGTACGGTTATCAAATCCATCCGGGGGGACAGCTGTCCCAACTATGAAAGAATCACGGGGCAGCCCTTTCAGTCCTGCTCCAACAATCTGCTCATTTTTCCCTTCACCATAATATGTGGCAGAAAAAAACATTTTAATCCCTGCTTCATAAGCGGATCTGATAAAACCGGTATCAAGGGCACCGGAAGTGCCAAAACTTATCAACGGAGTTCTGATTCCGGTTTTACCCAGCACTCGTGCAGGCAGGTTTGCGACAGTTGATTTTGAAGCAGAAACAGAAGCATAACTGGTTAATGTACCAGGGACCATAGCAGCTCCTGTTAAGCCAATAATACTTTTCTTAAGAAACTGGCGACGATTTCTGTTTTCCATGGCTGTAATTTTTACATCTGATATATTCTGTTAATTTACGAATTATTAAAAACCTAAATTTAATCTGATAGAAATGAATTTGCCGGAACATCAGGAGATGTAACCCTCTCCGGCCCTCCCTTTATATGTGCAAAAAAGCCCCCTTCCGAGGGCTTTTAATGTTTTCCTGATCCGGCTGATATTTGTTCAGAACTTTTTACTGCAATTTACCTGTTCTTAAAATAATAATCTTTCAACCAGGCTTTAAACAAGGGATCCAGGATCTTCAACATCAATTATTTCTTTAGAAATCAATGCCTTTTTGATTTTTAATATATTACCGGAAGTTCCCAGCATATACTCATTTAATGTGTTCTGAGAACTGAATTGCCATACTTTTCTGTGATACAATCCGGGTTTTCAAAATCCCCGCATCACATTCATATTAACCGGAATAAAAGCATTAAGAAATGACAGGATTGATATTCTTATTAACACAACCCGGTGAAGTTTTCCACATATATTATTTTTTTCAAACTTTTACTTTAGATTCGTAACAAAACACTTTTTTTGAAAGTTCTTGTACTATACAATATCGATCCAGTCTGGAGCAAATCTGAAATCATTGATGCCAGAAACTCCAACAATTTTCTCTTCAATTCCCTGAAAGATGAAGGGATCAAAACATACATTGAAGAGTTGAACAGTCCTGACCTGGGAAAGATCCTTCAGCGATACAATCCCGGGGATACAATTATACTGAACCTTTGCGAAACACTTCCGGGTGTTCCGCTAAGTGAAAGGAAAGTTCCTGAAATTATCGAAAATAACGGATTCACATATACCGGGAACGTGCCTGAGGTTTTGGAACTCAGCTATGAAAAACAAAAGGTAAAGGAAGTCCTCTGTTCCATGGGCATAAGAGTACCTTACGGGGCAGTGCTTACTCCGGAAGAAGCTGAGGGGTGGAATCTTTTCCCTGCGATTGTAAAACCTTCCCGGGAACACTGCAGCCTAACTATCAGCGAAAAGTCAGTAGTTTATGATACAACAACCCTCAGGGAGCAGATCAGGCTTGTAAATAATGAATTAAAGCAACCTGCACTGGTAGAGGATTTTATTGACGGTCGTGAATTCCATGTATCGGTCTGGAATAATGATCCCCCTGAAATGCTGCCTCCGGTAGAAATGGATTTCTCAGCTTTCAACGAAGCCCGGAAAAGACTGTGCACTTATGACTCAAAATTCCTTCCAGGCTCGGAACATTATGAAAAAATTGAAACGCTCATTCCTGCCCCGCTTGATAATAAACTTCTAAAAAATCTTGAAAAGGCAGCCATTGCAACATGGAAAGGATTCGGATGCCTCGATTATGCAAGGTTTGATTTCCGGCTGCGCAACGATAAATTCTATCTCCTCGATATAAATCCCAATAACGATATCAGTATTGATACAAGCTTCGCCCTGGCTGCAGAAATGGCCAGCTATTCCTACGGCCAGATGGCAAAACGAATAGTTATGATGGCAGCTGAAAGACACCCCGTCTTCGGAGAAAAGGTGATGACCATGCCATAATGACCCCGGTCAGCATTCATATCCTCATTTTTTCTTAAGTTTGTCTTATCCATCAAGAAATTTAAAATACATGTTATGAAATCCGACAGACGTAACTTCATCTGGCAATCTTTCGCCTCGGCAGCAGGTTTGGCAGCAGGTTTTTTTCCGGCTGAAATTTTTGGCAGAGGACTTCATAAGACATCCCGCCCTGAGGAAATCATTATTAAACCCGTACCAAGGCCTTTGCCCAAAGAATCAATCAGGTTCTCTGTGATTGGGTTAAATCACGGGCACATTTACAGCATGACCGATGCAGTCATAGATGGCGGAGGAGAGCTTGTTTCGGTTTTTGCTCCGGAACCCGATCTGCTTAAGGCATTTACCAAACGCTACCCTAAGGTAAAAGTAGCAGGGAGTGAAAAAGAAATCCTGGAAGATAAGTCGGTTCAACTGGTGGCAAGTGCTTCCATACCAGTTGATAGGGCCCCGCTTGGGATACGTGTCATGCTGTCGGGAAAGGATTTCATGGCTGATAAACCCGGAATAGTAACCCTGAACCAGTTCAGGGAAGTAAAAAAGACACAGAAAAGTACCAAACGTATTTATTCCATCATGTACAGTGAACGCCTGGGCACTCCCGCTTCATATAAGGCTGATGAACTTATACAGGCAGGGGCAATCGGGAAGGTGGTGCAGACCATTGGACTCGGTCCGCACAGAATGAATCCGAAAACCCGTCCCGACTGGTTCTTTGATCCCGCAAAGGCAGGAGGTATATTATGCGATATAGGCTCTCATCAGTGTGACCAGTTCCTCCATTATACAAATTCCGGCCGGGCGGAAGTTGCTTTTTCACAGACCGGAAATTTCAATCTGCCGGCTTATCCATTGTACCAGGATTTTGGTGATATGATAGTCAGGAGCCCTCATGCCACAGGGTATATAAGGATAGACTGGTTCACCCCCGACGGATTAGCAACATGGGGAGACGGAAGGATCTTTATCCTCGGAACGGAAGGCTATATTGAGATGAGAAAATATATTGATATTGCAGGCCGCAAGGGAGGTAACCACCTTTTCATTGTAAATCATAAAGAAACAAAATACTACGATTGTACAGGAGTCTATCTGCCTTACGGAGAACAACTTGTAAATGATGTTGTCAACCGTACCGAAACTGCAATGACACAGCATCATTGCTTCCTGGCTACAGAGCTGGCACTTAAAGCCCAGAAAAAAGCTTTTAAGATAACTGCCTGATATTTTCTTTATTATGGAATGGTTAAACTCATTATTTTCTGATGAAAGTATTGCACATGTAATTTTGCTCTACTCACTGGCCATTTCCACAGGCGTTCTGCTGGGAAAAGTAAAATTCCGGGGCATCTCACTTGGGCCTACTTTTGTTCTTTTTACCGGTCTTTTAATTGGTCATCTCGGATTCACTGTAAACAGGGAAGTAGCCGATTTTATAAGAGAGTTCGGATTGATCCTGTTCATTTATTCAATCGGATTACAGGTTGGGCCGGGTTTCTTTTCTTCATTCAAAAAAGGAGGAGTGCAGATGAACCTGATGGCTGCCGGAATTGTTTTGCTTGGCGCAGGTCTGACTATTGCATTCTATTACATCCTTGGAGGAAGGGTTTCAATGCCAATGCTTGTCGGGGTAATGTCAGGGGCCGTTACAAATACACCCGGACTGGGTGCCGCGCAGGAAGCTCTGCGCCAGGCATATGAAGCAGGGCAGATTGCCGAAGTACCTCAGATAGCTCTTGGATATGCTGCAGCTTATCCTCTTGCTGTTGTCGGGATTATCCTGTCAATAGTCCTTATAAGGGTTTTATTCCGCATCAACCTTGAAAATGAAGAAAAAAAGCTGGAAACAGAAAAATTATCAGCTTATGAGAAACTTGAAATATTTACGCTCAGACTGACAAATAAAGCTGTTGGCGGACGCCAGCTCCATGATATCAAAAAACTTATCGGCAGAACATTCGTCGTATCAAGGCTGATGCGTAACAATGAGTTCTCTGTTCCGAATAAAAATACAGTACTTCTCGAAGGAGATCTACTGCTTGTTGTTGCCGGTATGGCAGATGTAGAACCAATTACAGCCTTTATTGGTGAAGCAGCCGAAACCGACTGGAAGGTTTCCGAGCCCGCTCTTGAATCGAGGCGGATTGTATTAACCAGGAGTGAAATTAACGGTAAAACACTTGGATCATTAAGATTACGGACATTATACGGCGTCAATGTCACCCGTGTCAATCGGTCGGGAGTAGACCTTCTTGGTACTGCAAACCTTGTACTCCGGGTGGGAGATACCGTAACTGTTGTAGGGGAAGTTGCTTCAATTGAAAAAGTGGAACAATTCCTCGGGAATACTCTGAAAAGGCTGAATGAGCCACATATCTTCACGATATTCATCGGAATATTTTTTGGAATTATTTTTGGCAGTATCCCTTTCGTAATTCCCGGGATGCCAATGCCGATAAAACTCGGACTGGCAGGCGGGCCGCTTATAGTATCAATAATTATAGGACGTTTTGGCTATAAATTCAGATTGGTTACTTATACAACACAAAGCGCTAACTTAATGCTCCGGGAAATCGGAATTACATTATTCCTTGCAAGTGTTGGTATATCATCGGGGGGACAATTTGCCGAATCTGTATTTTCAATCGACGGGCTGATATGGGTTGCTGCAGGTTTTCTGATCACCACAATCCCATTGATCGTCATGGGATTAATAAACGGGAAGTTCATTAAGCTAAACTATTTTTCGCTGGCCGGGTTGCTGGCGGGAAGTACAACCGACCCCCCGGCTCTGGCCTACGCCGGCTCAGTTGCCAATAATGATGAACCCGCAGTATCCTATTCCACTGTGTACCCGTTAACAATGTTCCTGAGGGTATTTTTAGCCCAGATACTTATCCTGGCCTTCCTGTAAAACTGTTAAAATATTAGCATATAATAGCAGGCAGAAACCCGTAAATAATAATCTTATGTGGATAGCGCCGCCCCGATTGCAGTTGCATATTCTGCATCAGCCGGAAAGTCAAAATCAATATTATACATACCGGATATCGCCTTAAGGATTTTCTGACCGATAGGATTATTACTCCCGTTCCCGGTTATAACCACTGTATGATTGTCCTTACTCCTGGCAGCAAATACCGAGACCATACCTATAACCTGATATGTAAGGTTTATTATGCCCAGGGCAATATCTTCTCTGGAGGCTATATCAAGCATTTTTCCGAAGTTCGATGCTGTATAAGTCTTTTCAAGGAAACCGATATTTGCCTCCGCAATATCGCCCACATTCAGATCAACATTATTTATATTCCCTTTAAGAGCATATCGCAATATAGTATCGAAATCCGTTGTTTTCAGTAATTCCTTAGCCAGACCTATTATTGTACCGCCTCCCACACCTGTTCCCCCAAGATGAGTGATCACATTTCCGCTGACCTGTATTATGGCAGTCCCGGTGCCGATATTTGATATAATTATCCGGTCTTTTTTTGAAAGATACTTCCCTCCGGCACCTATTGCTGCCATCTCATCTATCTTATTTGTCTTGATTCCAAACAGATCTCCCGTTATCTTTGAGGAACCTGCACCTGTCATATTGATCCTGTCAATACTGTCCAGCCTGAAATCATTTTCCATTATCATCTTGCCGAATGCCCCGGTTGCCGAGGTTATCGCATCAACAGCCCTGGTTGTTATTTTTATAATGTTATTATCAGAAATGATTGCAGCTACCTTGGTTGTGGTACTGCCTATATCTATCCCAATTACCATGACAATTTACTTTTTTTGATGAAAAATAATACTCCCGGACCCATTTGAAACTGTGTGAAAATCCTCCTGTTGTCGTTTTACCCCTAAATCCCTGCCTGCGCTGTCGCTTCGGCAGGCAGGCCCCAGGGGGGACTTAATGAATTACTGATGCTCACAAAGCCCCCCCCCTGGGGGGATGGGGGGTAGATAAGTATTTTCACACAATCTCATTTACTGATGGATAAAAGTATAATTTTCCAGATACTTTAAAAGGGTGTTTCTGTAATTCGATAAATATTCATATAAATTCAGCATAAGTATTCTCAAAAACATACTGCAAAACTTCAGGCGTCATCTGTGTCAGTAACTCCCTGAATTGAACAAGGTATTTCTCATAAAGGCTTTCACCCTCGTATTTATTCAAACAATGGTAAATCTGTCTGAAACAATTCATGTACTTCTTAGTTTCATTCCTATCTGTTTTCTTACCTGTCTTTAATTTATCTAATTTACCATCAGATACCCTCCTTATCAGCAAAGGTGACTTTTTCTTTTTCAGAGCCACTGCCGATACAGAACAGATTCTCAAAACCTCTCAGATAAATCCTGCCATTACTTATTGCCGGTGATGCGAACATCCCTTCGCCGATTGAATTCTTTGAAATATAGTCGAATTTCGGTCCTGGTTTTATTACAGTAATAATTCCTTTATCATTAGGTATATATATCAGTCCGCCTGCAAGAACCGGTGATGCATATTGCAATCCCAGGTTTTCTGTCCAGAGGGTATTGCCTGTGGCAATTTCGATACAATGTACCTGGCCGGTGGTCATTGTTGTAAAAAGATAATCATCCGTGCAGACAGGTGATGGAACATAATATGCGCCTTTACGTGTCTGCCATAAAACATGGCTTTTAGTCACATCACCCCGGCCATCAGGTTTAACGGCTACAAGGATCCTGACCGGCCAGGCGCTGCTGACAAGGACAAGACCCGATTTCTCATTATATACCGGGCTGGAACAGAAATCCTCGGAGGGACCACTGGCAAACCAGTATTTCGTACCATCATCGGGATTATATGAAGCGATCTCCCTGTTGCCGCAGAATATCATCTGCATCTTCCCGGCTATATTTCTTATAACAGGTGTGCTGAAACTGTGAGAAGGATTCGGATGAGGTACTTTCCATAAGATTTTCCCGGTAGCCCGGTCCAGGGCTGCGACAAATGATCCTTCCTGGCTGTCGCCATTAATAATGACCTTGTCCTTGTACAACACCGGGGAACAACTGTATCCATGAGGGCTCTGGAAGGTACCAGGCTTTTGAAGCCATAAAAGCTTACCTGCGAAATCATACGCCGCAACCAGTACATCCCGACCATCCAGAAATGATACATATACCCGGGTACCGTCAGTCGCCGGAGTCCCTGATGCAAAACTGTTATTGTCATGTTTCTTTTCAAAAGGTGTTTTCAGAACAGTTGTCTTCCATAACAAATTGCCGTTCTTACAATCATAACATAACAATATCTTTTCCTGCGTTGCCTGTATCGCTGTCACCAGGAAAAGTCTGTTTTCCCATATTACCGGAGAGGAATAGCCGGTTCCCGGGACAGGTACTTTCCAGAGAATATTGGTTACCGAATCCCATTTTACGGGAAGGTTGGCCTCAGAACTTGTGCCGTCACCATTCGGGCCACGAAAGCATGGCCAGTTCTGTGCCTGTACGACAGATGTTAAATTAAATATAAAAATTGAGAGAAAAATACTTAAAGATCTGATCTTTGCCATAATGCGGATAATAATACTGATTAAGAAAAATAATTAGTCTTCGGCAATATACATGAGTTTAGGATATGACCGGATAAAATGTTGTATGTTTTATATTATTTTAAGAAAGTAATCTGTGTCCTTATCTCCCACCGGCTAAAGTCCACAATATACCCGCATATTCATGGATGACACTTTCCATCATTCCGATATACCCTGCCGAAGGCATCCATCTCCAGGGGTATTTTACCGATCCGTATTTGATCAGCTGGTTTGTCGGAGCTGCTATCGGATCCAGTCCGGCTCTTCTGAACAGAAGCATTGCCCTGGGCATATGGATATCACTTGTTACAACAATAAGTTTATTTTCAGATCTGAAGTTCTTTACATATTCTTCGGCTTCCATGCCTGTATTGGCAGGTTGTGATTGCATTACCATCCGTGAAGAATCAACTCCGAGAATCAGAGCGGTCCGGTAAAGTATTCCAGCCTGTGAAAGGTCTGATCTTCCCTTATAACCCGAAAGTATTAACCTGCTGCCCGGTATCATATTATGGATACGGATCCCTTCGACCACCCTCCCCAGAGCATTTATGGACAACTGGTTGTTCGGGGATAATCCTTTATCATCAGAATGCCCTCCTCCGAGGATTATAATATCACAGGAATCCGGCATGACCCTGATTGATTCATCTGTCAGGTGGGGATATTTATTCTCAAGGGATTTTACAAGAAGCTTTGGCAGAAAGGGTGTGGAAATGATAAAGAACCAGATACCCGCAATAATAATAAGAACCTTTCCCTGCCTTTTATGACCTGAAATAAAAAAAACACCTGATGCGATCAGAAACAGGTAAAGAACAGGAAGAGGCATGATTATTAATGAAAGAAATTCACGCATCGGTCTCGGGAATTTTTAATTATAAGCTACAGAGGAATCCGCCAGAATAAAATTAATTACGTTCCAAAACTAAAAAGCTTAACAGGATTTAGTGCCGAATCCATACTTTCTCAATTTCCGCAATATACAACTTATGAAGTCCTCCCTTATTTGAATAATGGGTTTTTAAAGGTCCGGGAACAAGAAATTCCTCCTCTTTAAGCATTGTAGCGTAAAGCTTCCGGCATTCCATAATGAGCTTAGCTTCTTTGAAAGCAGGATATCCCGATTCCGTAAAATGTGAAGTTAATCCCGCTTCAGCAATTTTATCACAATCCCTTCCGCTCTTTGTCCCGCAAATATTAAGTGCATCGCGGTAAGTTTCATCATAGAAAGTTAGTGTGAATCCCTCCGAATCCTCAATGAATCCGAAAGTATATCTTTCCGGACGTATAAAAACGAAAGCTACAGGCTTGTTCCAAAGGTGCCCTACCCCACCCCAGTTAGCTGTCATGGTGTTGAATTTCTTTCTGGTCCCCGCAGTCACGAGCATCCAGCCGGATGCTATCAGATCGATCAGGTTGCCTTCCATTTCTGAAGGCTTTATCAGTTCATACCCTTCCTTTTCCATAGACATTCAGTTTTAACAGATTTATTAAAATTACACCTCCTTGCTTTTCTGATCATTATCTGACAAACCAGCAGACTGATCATGAAACAGATCGTTCTGTCAGATCAGGCTTTTCCGGTATGTTTCATATGATCCTTTCTCCGGTTCCGCGCTCCACCCTGATATGATCCCGCCATAAAAGTAGAATATAACATCAAATACTACTTTACTGTTCTGTTCGGTAACCTGATAATGTTTTGTATAACCGTATTCATCTATCAGTTTATAATCACTCAGATCAAGGCTACCCTGACTGTTATCCCTCGAGAACTGGTCAGCCAGAGCTTTTGCCACAGGCTGCAGATCCTTGTTTCTTCTTGGTGAATTATTAAGGCGGTTAAGATATTCTTCTCCCGAATTACCCTGAAGGGCCCCTCTTGAGAGAGATTCGATAACGGCAAAATCAGTTTCCCGTAACTCAGGAATTGATGCAGCTTTGGCTCTGCTGAGAGATGCCAGTATATGCAGATCAACACCTTTCATGATACCATGGTTATCAAATGGATTTTTATTAACCGACTTTGTGACCGTGACAGCGGATTCAGGTCTGATTTCTGCACGTGACGTCCTTGCACTGTCGGCATATGTTTTAAATCTCTGCCTGATTTCGGGCGACTGCAAACTGTTGACTGTAAAAATTGAAATGCCCTCTGCTCCGTTATTCAATGCTGCATCCATACATTCAAACATAAGCTCACTGTTGGATCCTGTCATCCCGCAGTAAAGGGCTGTCATGGGATTCTTATCCCTTACATTTTCAATTGTACAATCGGAAATAAAGCTTACATCACCGGTATAGAAATTATGATAAACCATTGGAAACACTATATCCAGATTCCATTTCCCCCAGTCCTGACGTACCATCTTTCTGGACATTGCCGGTGTGGGGAAAGGCGATGCAGCCATCACTTTCCCATACGAATGAACTACTTCGGCTATCTCATTTGCTACTTCTGTTATCTGATCACAACGGAACTGCAGCCATTTTTCATCAGCTGAAGGATCTTCCTGTTCGCGCGGATCATAGCCGTATTTATCCTTAAATATTCTGATCATTTCAGGATGATAGCCATAATCAAATTCAGGATACTCCTTATCCTGAACGATACCATATCTCGACCACAAGGTTGTAGGAAGTATGACATCCACAAAACGATGATAATCAATAGCTATACCGTTCAGACCTTCAACTTCACAATATGCTTTTACCTTGTCTTTAATATGTTCCCGCACTTCAGGAAGCGCTGGACACATGAACTTATAGTAATCAACATATGCCTTTGTATCTGCCAGGCTCTCTCCTTTTCTGTTCACACTCAGCCATTCCGGGTGCTCCCTGACTATTTTGTCCCTGTCATGTTCCAGGTTCATTGTCCACAGCCAGGCATAAACCTCGATCCCATATTTATGAGCAACGGGAACAGCTTTACGGTAATCGTCAGGTGTGGGTGCATTCAGCATAACACCATCAAGGCCGGTTTCCTTCATAACGGCGCAAACCGAGTCAAAATTCATTCCCGGCCTGTAATCCAGCCAGGTCCAGAACATAGGATATTCAGAGGATTTTTCAGCCTTTTTCTCAGAACAACCTGATATTAAAGTCACAACAATAAAAAGCAAAATTAAGATTGAGTTTTTCATATGTCAGTTAATCTGATTAAATAAAATTTTATGTTTAACCACAGAGCACTAAGTTCACACGAAGAGCACAAAGGTCATTATTAATTAAAGTTAAGTCAGTTTTGATTATTGGCTATTATTATATATGTCTCTGAAACTCTGAAACCCTGAAACTCTGAAACTCTGAAACCCTGAAACCCTGAACAATCACTTATACGCCGCTTCCACAAACGCTTTATATTTTGAAAGTATAACAGCTCTTTTCGGTTTAAGGGTCTGTGACAGCATCCCGTTCTCAACCGACCATATATCCGAAGTATAGAAGCTCTTTTTGATCATTTCATACTCAGAAAGGGTTTTATTGATCTTTGTCACTTCCTTATTCAGGATAGTAACGACTTCCTTACTGCCAATCAGTTTTTCATCATTTTCTCCTGAATTCATATTATTTTTTGCACACCATTCACGAATCTCTTTCATGTTCGGGATTATTATTGCTGATGCGAATTTCTGATGTTCTCCGAATACAATACAATTATCTATGAATGAAGACTCCCTGAGTTTGTTTTCTATCATCTGGGGAGCAATATATTTACCCGACGAAAGTTTGAATATCTCCTTTTTACGGTCTGTTATCATCAGATATTTTCCATCCTTTAGATAACCGATATCTCCTGTATGCAGCCAACCTTCTTCATCTATTATTTCGCGTGTGGCTTTTTCATCCTTGTAATAACCTTTCATTACATGCTGACCGCGTACCAGTATTTCCCCGTCATCAGCAATTCTGAGTTCTGTATTGTCAAGAGGAGTTCCATTGGTACCGAGAACATTATTTGCAGGAGGGTTTACGGATATAACCGGTGAAGTCTCAGTCATGCCGTAGCCCTGGTACAGACGAAGTTTTGCAGCAGTGAATAAACGTATTATGTTCGGCCGGATAGCAGCGCCTCCGGTTACCACCCACATTTCATGGCCTCCGAGATTATCGCGCCATTTGCTGTAAACAAGACGGTCTGCCAGCCTGTGTTTTAAACGGTAAAAATATCCTGTCTTTTTATTATCGAATTTATTCGCAAAATGCCATGCCCACCTGTAAATGATCTTTTTAATACCTTTCAGATTTTTCCCCGCCTCCTCAAGCTTTGAATACATCATTTCAAGCACCCTGGGTACGGCACAGAATCCGTCGCCATGGAAACTCGCCAGATCACGGGCTATTGTCGACAGACTTTCAGCATAATAAGTACTGATGCCAAGCTGCTGGAATTCATAGTTCATGGTCCTCTCATAGGCATGACACAAAGGAAGAAAGCTGAGCATTTTATGCCGTGGTCCGGCCGTTTGTCTTATGGCATGGCCGTAAGAATCAAATGTTAGATTCCGGTGTGTGAGCATGACACCCTTCGATTCACCGGTCGTTCCTGAGGTGTATATAATGGTTGCAACATCATCAGGTGAGACTTCCTTCTTATTACGCTCTATTTCAGGATCATATTTTCCTCTGTTCTGCTTTCCCAGTGAGATCAGATCATCCATGCAGAATCCGCAGTCGCAGTTATCTATTGTCATAAATTCTGCAGTATGATCCATCCTGGCTATTATGGGAGTAAGCTTGTTGTACAATGATCTGCCGCCCAGAATAATAAGTTTTGCATCGCTGTGATTGAAGACATGAAGGAATTCCCCTTCACTCAGGGTCGAATATACAGGGACAAAGATAAGCCGTGCAAGAGTACAGCCCATATCGAGGTAGTTCCACTCGGGACGATTATTGCATATTACTATAATCTTGTCCTCCGGTTTGTATCCCTTCGCAATAAGCCCGCTGGCTACATTCCATGATGCTTCAATATACTCATCAACGCTTACTTTTATCCATTTCCCATCGGAAATTTTTGCGAAAATGTCGTCCTTGCGAAATCTGGTCTTCAGAATATCAAGATAATCAAAGGTTCGGGTAGGTATCATGGCCGGATTATGAAAATGCAAAAATAAAGAATTTTCAATGTGTCCCGAATTATATTTCCGGATTATCCTTTATGTTTTATCTATCGGATATTACCACTTCATTATCAGTTGAAATCGGCTACAGACCGGGTGCAATAACCGGTTTTGCCGGTGTCGGATAAGAAGGAGGAGTAATTTTCAACTTACCCTGCTGATCCAGCAATTTTAATGCTTCACTGACAGCACGCCCGAGCTGAGGATCGATACCTTTCGAAAGAGAAACTGCATCTTGCCTTACCTCGATATCCGGTGCGATCCCTTCATTTTCCGCTATCCATTTTTTATTGACCGGATCAAAAACTGCATTATCGGGAGCAGTGATCGATCCTCCATCAACCATCAGATAATGGACCGAAGATTTAACAAGGCCTCCCCAGGTACGGGTGCCGATCAAAGGTCCGATTTTTTGCTGTCGGAACACCCATGGGAAAAAATCGCCTCCCGAACCTGACATTTCATTTATCAGAAGCACCTTTGGTCCCAATATTCCTGCGGGTAAGCGGAAAGGTATTCCCCCTGGCGCCTCATTAGTTATCGCTGCTCTCAGTTCCCGGTTCATCAGATCAACCATATAGTCATCCAGAAGTCCTCCTCCGTTGAACCGCTCATCAATTACAGCTCCTTCCTTATCCTGCTGGGCAAAGAAATAGCGGTTGAAAGAGATGAAACCACCACCGCTTGTATTTGGTACCCATACATAAGCTAGCCGCCCGTTTGACAATTTATCTACCAATCGTCTGTTATCCTCCACCCATGCTCTGACACGTAAATTGGTTTCGCTGGCAATGGGTTTAACAACTTCCTGCCATGACCCTGCAAAATCAGGGACTTTGTTTATATGAAGTGTTGTCTGTACATCAAGTGTTCCGTCAAGGAAAAGGTAAGGATCATCTGCATCAGTCAGTTCTTTACCATTGATCCCCACCAGATAATATCCTTCCTGGATCTTTATTCCAGGCCTGTCCAGAGGACCTGACAGTTCGGGATTCCAGCTTTCTGTTGTGTAAATACGCCTGATCTTCCACCTTTTGTTGTCTGGTATAAGATCAGCTCCCAGCAATCCTGCAGCAGTTTTTTCAACTTCGGGAAAATCACCTCCACCAACAAAACTATGTCCAACCGATAATTCACCATTCAATTGATCCAGGACGTAATTAAGATCAGTACGATGTCTGACATAAGGTATCAGCGGGGAATACTTTTCATAAACTTTATTCCAGTCCCTGCCGTGCATACCCGGATCATAGAAATAATCCCTTTCATAACGCCAGGCTTCCTCAAATATCTGTTTCCATTCCTCTGATCTGTCAAGCAGTGTTTTAAGTGATATTTTAACTGATTTGCCATCAGCGCCGGTAGCAGAGGAAGTATTTATTATCTTCCAGTCGCTCCCGATTTTTGCAAGCATTTTGTTGCCATCGCCGGAAACAGATACCTGTGTGGCACCACTTATAAATTCTTTGGCTTCCCGCTTTTCCAGAGTGTATTTTTGCAATACAAGCCCTGTAACATCAGGTTTTTGCTGGCCAATGAACAGTGTTCCGGATGGACCGGCAATTATCAGGCGGTAATTACCTCTGGACAGAGGCATTGATATGGTCCGCCGTTCAATGTTTTTAAAATCAATAACTACAGAGACCGGTTCCTTTGTTCCTGTTTTAGTCGTATCTTTCTGCTCAGTTTTTTCCTTCACCTGCCTTTTTGATGTCGTTTTGACAGCAGCGTCCGGTTTCTTTTGTTCAGCAACGCTTTCCTCATCACTGCGGGGTTTAAAGGGTGAAAGATCATCTCTTTTAAGATTTATTATATAGACCCCATAGGTAGGATCGGATGTGATTGAACTCGTATTTGCCCATCCTGAACCAAGCGCCAGATTAGTACTGGCCAGAAAATACAGATGATGTCCGTCTCTGTCCCAGGCAGGAGAAAAAGAATCGGCAAAGGAGTTCGTTAATGTAAATATACTGTCACTTTTAGCTGACCAAACCCTGATCTGTCTGAAATTATTCCTTCCTGTCTTTGTAAAGGCCAGCCATCCTGAATCGTGTGACCAGACAAGTCCCATGTTTCCTCTCTCCATATTGGTCCCGGCTGTATCAATGGTCCGTATTGTACCTTTCAGAACATCCACGATCCTCAATCTGACCTTATCGTCGACAAAGGCAATAAGCTTACCGTCGGGTGCCCAGGCTGGTTCCCATGCCATTTTTGATTCACCGATTGAAATTATCCTTGGTTTTGAAAGGCCGTCCTGTGAAGCAATATGCAGGGCATATCCTTTCCCGCCTGCATCTGAGAACCATGCTATCTCGTTACCTTTGGGTGACCATACAGGAGCATGATCAGCAGATCCCGATGTTTGTGTCATATTTCTTGCATCCCCATTCTCAGCAGGAATTGTAAATATTTCACCACGTGATTCCATCAGCATTCTTTTTCCGGTGGGGGAAAGAGAAGCTGAGGTTATGCTTTTGGTAATATCTTCCCATTTGGTCTCTGCCCATGGAAAATCACCTTTTACAGTTATGTCCAGCTGCCTTGATCTATTCGTTGCTATTTCCAATATATGAAGGTATCCGTCGCGTTCATAAGCAAGATTATTACCGGATCCATCCAGCCATTTGATATCTGTACCTGTAAAATTCGTGATCTGTTTCAGGTCTCCTGATGAGGGATTGAATGACCAGATGTTACAAGTCCCGTCGCGGTCCGAAATAAAATAAATATTGTCTTTCAACCATAACGGCTGAATATCGGTGGTAGACTCACAAGGTAAGAGCGTCTCGCCCTTGTCAGCCAGATTAAGAATGATCAATGGAGTATTCTGTCCGCCACGGTAATTACGCCACTCTCTGTCCCAGCGTGTTACCCTGTCAATTACGATCCGGGTGCCGTCAGGAGAAAATGATCCGTCAACAGCCCATTGATCAGTCAACACTTTTGATGGCCCTCCCTTCGTTGATACAATCCATAATCTGGCATATGAAGCAGGGGCATTATCTCTTGCTGTTGCATAAATTATACTATTACCGTCCGGTGTCCACCCACAGACGATGGCTCCGCTGGGATGCCAGGTGAGCCTCTTTGGAGTACCTCCTTCAGTTGAAACAATATATACGGCCTGGTTCCCTGAACGGTTGGAATTAAATGTTATCCATTTCCCGTCAGGTGAGAATTGCGGATTGCTTTCAACAGCCTGAGTACTGGTGATTCTCAGGAGATTCTGATTATCAAAGTCTGTTACCCAGATATCGCCACCATAGGTAAATGCGACCTGAGATGAGCTGATCGAAGGCTGGCGTAACAACCTTGTACCCTGCGAATGAACTGCAGAACAGACAACAAACAAAAAGACCGTGAATATTGCACGAAGATATTTAACGGCTTCACAGATAGATAAGCCATCAAACCACCCGCAGGTGAAATACATTTTAAATGTTCGGTTCATTTGATTTTAAATTAATTTTTTGTGGAAATTTTCCATTTTACCAGGTCCGGGTCATTATCCTGATCAGGTTGATAAATTAAAGAAAAAAATATACTTATGAAAATAAATTTTACTTAACTGATCATGCTTTCAAGATAACTTAAAAAAGATCCTTGATGCTAATAACTGAGTGTATACAGTGGTTAAGTAATTTTTAAGATTTCCAGGGTAACATTTTGTATCTTTATGCATGGCTGGTCCGGCATTAAAACAACAAATATCACTTAGCTATAAAATCAATTACATAAAGTTATAAAATACAAACACTGATCGTGATGAACTACCTGAAATTAACCTTAATTCTGATCATGGCTTTTCTTACATATTGTAATGTAAGTACTGTAAATGAACTTCAGGTAAAAATTGATCCCGTTAAGATATTCACCACTCCCCCCGAAAATGCAAAACCCGGAGTATTATGGATGTGGATGGGATCAAATATTTCCCGGGAAGGGATAACGAAGGACCTGGAAGCATTGAAAGATGCAGGCTTTAACAGGACAACCATGTTTCATCTTTCGGATATTACAACTTCTCTTTCAGTTGAAATTGGCAACAGACCGGGACCTGAGATAATATCCCATACCAATCCGTATTGGGATATGGTACGTTTTGCTGCAGAAGAATCCTTACGGCTGGGAATGGATTTCGGAATTCATAATTGTCCGGGTTATGAAACAAGCGGAGGGCCATGGATAACCCCGGAACACTCAATGCAGGACCTTGTCTGGTCGTCACACAATATCAGGGGAGGGAAAAGAATAAATGTAAAACTGACTGAACCTGAACCGGACCTCCGGTCAACAAACTATATTCCTTTCGTAAACCGTGAAACCGGGATTGCCGAAAAACCTATAATTCCTGAAAGAAGAACTTATTATAAGGATGTGGCTGTTGTCGCGGTTCCTGACAGGGAATATATAAGTGAAGATGAAGTGAAAGATCTCACAGAATTAATGCAGCCTGACGGCACCCTGAACTGGAATTCCCCGGAAGGAAAATGGACAATATACCGTTTCGGGCATACAACAACAGGCGCACAGATCTTCCCGGCACAATGGCAGGCTACGGGATTCGAATGTGACAAGATGAATCAGGAAGCCGTCGATTTTCATCTTGATCATATAATTACTGAAATAAAGGAAAATCTGGGAGACCTGATCGGAGCGGGTATCACTCACGTACATTTCGACAGCTATGAAGCGGGAATGCCCTCATGGACTCCAAAAATGCCGGAGGAATTCCTGAATCGGAGAGGATACGACCTTACACCCTTCCTGGCCATATTTGCAGGGAGGAAAATAGGTACGGCAGAGGATTCCCTTAAATTCAGAAATGATTTTGAAAGAACAGTAAAAGATCTGTACAGAGATATTTACTTTAAAACAATATCTGAAAAACTTGCAGCTGCAAACCTGAAATTCCTTTCAGAACCTTATGGCGGACCCTGGGTCGTTGAGGAAGTGATGCCGTATGTGGATAATGTAATGACCGAATTTTTCACAGATAATGGTGTCTTTTCTCCATATCAGTTTGAAATAACCGTTGAAGCTTTAAGAAAAGATGGTAAGAATCTTATCGAAAGTGAAGCATTTACCGGTCGTCCTCCTTACAGCAGATGGACTGAAACGCCGGCATGGTTAAAGCCTGTCGGAGATGCGGCATACTGTGCCGGATCGAACCGTTTCATTGTCCACAGATTTGTACATCAGCCCTGGGATGATAAATACAGACCGGGGGCAACAATGGGCCTGTGGGGAACCCATTTCGACCGCACACAGACATGGTGGGAACCGTCAAAAGCCATGGTAAAATACTGGCAACGGTGTCAGGCACTTCTTCAATGGGGAAATATTTCCCGGTCTGAAGATGATCTTAATACTGCAGATATGGATTCCGGACTTATTATCAAACATATTCATCGCAATCTGGGAAATACTGATATTTATTTTGTCGCCAACCTTTCTCATAATACCGGAAAAGCAACCTGCAGCTTCGGTATCACAGGGAAACAACCTGAATTATGGGATCCTGTAACCGGGAGTATGAGGGATCTCCCCGATTTCAGGGAATCCTCTGCTGAAACTTCAATTCCCTTATTTTTTGATGATGCTCAGAGCTTTTTTATTGTCTTCAGAAAGAAATCACACGGAAAATCTTCAGGAGCAGAAACTAATTTCCCATCAATAAATGAATCGATTACAATTGAAGGACCGTGGCAGGTAACGTTCGATCCGGCCTGGGGAGGACCGGAAAAACCTGTTACATTCAATAAGCTTGAAAACTGGATCAGCAGGCCGGAAGCGGGAATCAGATATTACAGCGGGACTGCAACCTACAGAACTTCATTTGATCTGCCTGCAGATACAAAAATCAGCAGAAAGCAGGAATTCAGTCTTGATGCCGGCACTGTAAAACATATAGCAAGGATAAGGCTGAACGGGAACGATCTGGGAGTCATATGGACAGCTCCATTGAAAATTAATATCCCGGGGGGTCAGCTGAAAAGGACCGGCAATAATCTGGAAATAGAAGTTACAAATGTCTGGGTTAATCGTCTTGTGGGAGATGAGCAGGAGCCTCCTGATGCGGATTGGGCTCCTTCACACTGGGGAAAGGGTACGGGTGACTACCTGAAGGAGTTCCCCGGATGGTTTGTGAATGATCAGCCAAGACCATCATCACAAAGGTATTGTTTTACAACCTGGAATTACTTCACCAGAGAATCACCACTTGTAAGCTCAGGATTGCTGGGACCGGTGAAACTATTGGAATCAACATATTAAAATACGTTTTTTAATACGTAGATTAATACGTTTTTTAATACGTAGATTTAGAGAATATCACACTTACACACTGCCTGTTTTTAAAGAATAGCATTATCCGATCTGATAATTTTGGTAATTTTAGCCCGGTGAGTGAGGATTTAATACTATAAATCATGAAACGAGTTATAAGCCTTTACATCCTGTTAATTATCATTTCAGTAACTGTTATTGGACAGGGCAGACGCAGGTCAATGACCACAAATCCCAATTCGGGATATGCAAACTTCAATGAAGCTGCAGCAGGATACGGACTGGGGACCACATCCCTTCCGAACTCAGGATATTATTACGGAGGAATAACCACACATGGTTACCAGCTTAATATATACGGGTTCAACGTTAATCAGAGCTTCTTTGCAGGATTGGGATCCGGCGCCCTCTTCCATGAAGGGGATCCGCTGATACCGCTTTACCTCGATCTGAGATTCTTCTGGAATATTAAAAACATTTCTCCATATCTTATGGGTGAAGGAGGTTTTCTTTTCAATCCGAATGATGTTGATAAGAAAACCCTTCTGATAATCAATGCGGGCGGCGGAGTTCAGTTTAACTTCTCCGATAATTTCTCGGTCAACCTTGGTCCCGGTATCGGCATCCAGATGGGAGTTGACGGAAGACGTTCATTTGCTTTTGCAAGGGTAGGTTTAAATTTTAAAGCAAGGTAATTTTACTTTTACAGATTATCCTGCTGATCTGCTTTTTTACCCCTTACCCTAAAGGGAGAAAGCAGAAATATCAACCTGCTCCCCCTGGGGCCCATAGCCGTCAACTTAAAGTTTTAGAGATCTATAGTTTCCCCTCCTTTTTTAAGGAGGGGTGGCCGGGATTGCTAATTTTGAAGCGTATACAATTGTCCTTTTCCCGGCCGGGGTGGTTAAAACGGAATTAGCAAACTTGTACTAATTTCTCCGGACAAAAAAACCACCCCGGCCAGAACATTTATATTTCAGCCTATTGGATGATCTTGTGGTCTGGCCACCCCTCCTTTGAAAGGAGGGGAAAGTTATCTAACTATAATCCAGATAATTACATAAGTTTTCGTAATTATTGCATTTCTTGAGTTGACGGCTATGCCCCTGGGGCCGGGGTAAAAGCTACATACTTCCATGATATTAATGATTTTGGAAATTTAGACAATTGTCTTATCTTTACAGACAAATTTCCACACAAACAAAATATAATGGAAAAACAATCAACCCATAGCAGTAATGACGGTAAAACAGATACTAAACAGTCAGTTACCCTCAAAGGAGAGAATCTCAAAAAGGAAGGTCTCCTGAATACACAGATCAGCAGGGAGTTAAAGAAATATATTAAGAATACAGAATTTAAGAATCTGGTCTCACCAGGTAAATCTGATCTTACATTAACAGGGTTTCTGAACAATAAGCTCCTCATTGTCTATACAATCAGGAAAGGTATCCCCTATTCTTTGTTTGCCCTTATCAAGGATTATACTCCATTTACACTCAACGACTGGGCAGAATACCTGAACATTTCGGGTAAATCACTTACAAGATACAGCCAGTCAGACAAATTCTTTAAACCGATCCATACCGAAAAGATCATTGAACTTGCTGAGGTCACAAACCTTGGCCTGGGGGTTTTTGGTTCTGAAAATAAATTTAAAATGTGGCTTGAAACTCCAAATTATGCCCTTGGCAATCAAATACCATTTGAGCTTCTGAAAGATTCATACGGTAAAGAGATGGTTATGGGAGAACTTACACGCATCGATCAGGGAATCCTTGTTTAATGGAAGTCTACAGGTTATCTAAAAAGAAGTGGGCATCCGAACTTTCGGGTAAGGGTGCTGCACTTAAGGGAGCCCGCTGGAATTCCCCCGGGACTGAAATTATTTACACTGCATCAAACAGATCACTGGCAATGGCGGAAGTTGCCGTTCATCTTACACTTGCAACATTACCGGATGATTACATGATGGTAACCATTTTAATTCCCGATGATGTTTCAATCATTACTGTGCAGGAAAAAGATCTTCCACGCTTTTGGAACTCATTTCCCTATCTGCCGGTGACTCAGACCGTGGGAGATAATTTTATCAGGGAAAACAAATATTGTCTGTTGAAAATACCATCCGCCGTTACCAAAGGTGACTTCAATATTCTAATTAATCCTTTCCACCAGGATTTCAGCAGGATCAGGATTAAAAGCATTGAACCATTTCCGTTTGACAAAAGGATCTTTAAATGAGGGAATAATTCTTCAGAAAGAAAATTCCTAAATTTTTTTGGTAAATTACATCATTATTCAGTAATTTTAGATACCTTAATATTGAAATAAGGCATTTTAAATCTGATCCGTTGCTTTTCTGTCTTCTCAACTAAAAGAATGGATGATATATATTTAAAACTCTGGAATTTCCTGAAGTCTCCTTCCGGAGATATTCCTGACAATGCTACCTTCAGCCGGAAACTCAGGTCATTTCTGATGCTTTTTTTCCTTGAATTGCTCCTGACCATAATCCTGATACTTATTTTCAAAGCACTTCATGAAGCAGGCATATTACCCACGAATGTTCAAAAAGTCCTGTTTTTAAAATCCACGCGCTCAGGATGGAAATTCCTGCTATTATTTGTTCTGATTGCCCCTGTATCCGAAGAAATTATCTTCAGACTGAATCTGCGTATTAAGGAGAAGTATCTCATATTCAATATACTTATATTTATTATTGGGTTATCAATGATATTGATAAATATTTACAGGGCAAAGTGGTTCAGGATTCTGGTTCTTGCTTCAGGCCTTGTCGTACTGATTTTCTCGTTTTTTATGAGATCCATTATAGCTCCTTCTTTATTAAACTTCTGGCACAAAAGGTTCAAATGGATCTTTTATGTAACGGCTGTCATTTTCGGTTTAGTCCATATCTTCAATTATAATCTTGATAAAACAGGCTATTTCCTGCCTGTAATACTTGTTTTTCCCCAGTTTATGATGGGCTTGTTTTTCGGATTCACCCGGCTCATTCTCGGATTTGGCTGGGCATGTTCATTTCATGTACTGCATAACTTTACATTTATTGCACCTGCCTTATTAACAGGGCTTCTTGCGGGAACCGGAAGCTATTCATTCAGTATCCGTGAATGCAATTCTGAAAAATTCTTGAATTATCACAGGGTTACACCCGATACAGTCGAATTCGACCACTTCAGACTAGATGATATATTTTCAATTCTGTTCATAGAAGATAAAAATAATTTTGTATTTGATGATCCCTCTGTTGAAGACAAAATATTGAGTGTTGAATTTAACAGAGCTCCGTCAACCGCCGGGAAGGTTCTAAAGAGTTCACGGAAAATTGTAGCTGATGAAATATTGAAAAAGTATAATCTCAATATGAAAGCTGAATTTATGACCCGGGATATACATGAACTCCGGATCGTTGATTCTGTTAAGCTTAACAATTTCCGTAAATTAGTACCTGACTCCGTTAAAACTGGAAGTTATACATCTGTCAGTACTAAAGAGATTTATATTCACAACAGCGGATTGAAATTTGTTGCCCGGATTCTGTCAGAGAACCTGGGTGAAAATGTGTATTACCGGATGAAAAACAGAAGTAGATATGACATAACACTGCCTAAATCCGGATTTGATGATCTGAATCGTTTACTTTCAGATAAATACGGATTACTGCTTACAGGAAACAAAGAAAAGGTAAGGGTATATAAAATATCATCCATGGAAAAGCCAGGAGCGGGGACGAAATAGTCCACGGGAAGGCCCAAATCTGTTTTACTTTTCGTAACCCATCCTTATCAAACTGTCAAAAAACAGAATCCGGAATACCATGTTCATTTCACAATAGTTCCGTTAATAGTTGTATTATTGAATACAAGTCCTTCAATAAGGCCCTCAAGCCTGTTGTTCTCCTTTACATTTGTCCAGGTACAATTCATAAGATTGATATTCACTACATTTTTCAGATCCTCAAAACCGGCTATATATACCCCGTATCGACTCTGCTGACACTTAACATTGTCGAGATATACATTTCTTACAACCGGCGGGAAATCCCTTGTACAGTTCTCTGCAGGTTCATACACCAGATTGATCTTCAGCACTGCTTCGCGACACTGACCAACATTTACGTTACGGACATATATATTCTCAATAACACCACCGCGGCAATTATTTGTTTTTATCCTGATAACCCTGTCAAGCGACGGGCTGTTCATTTCACAATCCTCAACAAAAAGATTTTTGTAGCCTCCGGAAATTTCACTGCCTATAACAACTCCGCCGTGTCCGTTCTGCATACGGCAGTTCCTGACAATAATATTTTCACTCGGGATATTCCATCTCCGGCCGTCAAAATTTCGTCCCGACTTTATTGCAATACAATCATCGCCCGTATTGAAGAAACAATTTTCAATAAGTACATTTTTACTTGATTCCGGGTCACAGCCATCGCCATTGGGAGCTCCTACAGTGTTCATTGTCACACCTCTGACTGTCATATTCTCACACATAAGAGGGTGGATGGTCCAGAAAGCAGGGCGTGTAAGAGTAACATCCTGTATTAAAATGTTTTTACACTTATAGAAGTTTATAAGCTGAGGCCTCATATTATCGCCTTTCCCCATTATCCTTTTTTCAACAGGGGTCCCTTTCTCATTCCAATCCATCAGAAGAGGCCTGCCTCTCATCTCCTTCCCCGGAACAGCAGCCAGCCTTCTCATCCCCCACCAGTTCTTTACGGAAGAACCGCCGTCGATCGTCCCCTTGCCGGTGATGGCTATGTTCTGCTGCTCATATGCATATATCATCGGGGAAGTATTATAACAATCCATCCCTTCCCACCGGGTCAGAACCGTGGGATACTGATCAATATCATCAGAGAAAAGTAATACAGCGCCTTCAGATATATGAAGATCCACGTTACTTTTCATGACGACCGGACCCGTATACCATGTACCTTTAGGGATCATAACAGTCCCGCCACCTTTACTGCTGCATAATGCTATGGTTGAGTTGATAACCTTATGGTTAAGAAATACGGGATCATCAGGCACTGCTCCGTAATCTGCAATGTTATATGTCGCCCCGTTAATAACCGGAGCCTTGATCTGCTTCATTATCTTCGGATAAAGTTGTTTCCATGCACTCTTCGAGTCATATGTTTTTTCGGCGGCAAAACCGAAAATCAAAAATGCTGCCAGAATCAAAGCCAAAAATCTCAAGTTTTTCATTACAGAATTATTTTAGAATGTTTAAGTCAATATGATTACAAATGTATTGTATTTGTAGCCATAAAATATTTAACAACCGGGATGTAAAGACAGTGTTAACGTATCCTATTTGAAAACCCTTGTCCCGAAGATGAACTTTTCTTTCCACCAGCTGTCATCAAGCGATGTAATTGTCACTCCGTTGGTCGATGATGTATGAATGAATTCATTATTCCCAAGATAAATACCGGAATGGGTAATAAAACGCTGTGTTTTGTATGAGCGGATAAAAAATACCAGGTCTCCTTTTTTCAGCTCATCCTTTACAGTGATGATCTTACCATATCTCGCCTGCTCCTCGGAGTTATGGGGCAAAAATATGCCGTATTTTTTAAATACTGCAACAAGCAACCCCGAACAATCCATGCATCTGGAACTTGATCCACCCATACAATGAGGCACCCCAAAATATTGTCTGGCAGTTTCAATTATCTGATCAGGGCTGGTGTTCCGGGTATCAAGTTCTTTCTCAGAGCCTGACCCGAGAAATTCCCTGAGATTAATACTTTCAGCACTGTTCTCAATATTTCCAAATACACGTTCGGGGTATGCCCTTTTAGCGCAATATGAAATAAGTAATTGAAATATGAAAACAAGCAGAATTGCACTCCGCTTTTTATATATAAGAGATAATTTCATCAATTGTTTTCTGCTATATGGCGGTATAAATATGGGAATATTTTTTATAAAATTGACAGAGGGGAAAACTATGCAAATCTATGTCCTCTTTAATTTTATTTTGAATGGTTATTTAATAATTTGGTTTTCAGTAATTTACTTCGAAACTAAAGGACTAAATAACCCTATCCCCAACCTCCCGCTGTTGCGGGACAGGCTTTCCCCTTAAGGCTAAGGGGAAGGGTGTCCACTAAAGTACCATCTTTAGTTACCCCCCTTCCCTTAGCCTTAAGAGGCTGTGTGAAAATCCTGATCTACCCCCCATCCCCCCAAGGGGGGCTTCGTAAGCATCAGTAATTCAATAAGTCCCCCCTGGGGGATTTAGGGGTAAAACAGCACCAGGAGGATTTTCACACAGTCTCTTAAGGGAAGGGGGAACAAGGGGGATGGGTTAAAATTACTATTTAGGGGAAGGGTGTCCTGGGGGATGGGTTCAGGCATTGAATATTTTTCAGGAATGCAATTGAATACCACCGGGACTTTTTCACCGTTTTAATTCATGGATCATTTTACCGGATGAAAAATATTTGGAAGTCAGCTATAATAACTGTTGTGGTCCTGATCACAATACCGCTTCTCTTTTTTATATTGGTTTATTCCGGCGCTTTCGGTCATATTCAATCCGTAGAGGAACTCCGGAACTTCAGGAATGCCGAAGCATCAGAAGTTTTATCATCAGAAGGCCTGCTGATCGGGAAGTTTTACACCGAAAACCGGACGAATATCACTTATGAACAACTGCCTTCGCATCTCATCAATGCGCTTGTAGCAACGGAAGATGCACGTTTCTTTGAACATCAGGGCGTAGATTCGAGGAGCCTTGTAAGGGTTCTGCTGAAAACGATCCTTCTGAACAGATCAGAGTCGGGAGGAGGAAGTACAATAACCCAGCAACTGGCCAAGAACATGTTTGGAAGGAAAGGTAACGGCAGGCTTTCGATTTTCGTTAACAAATACCGTGAAGCCATAATTGCCGGCAGACTTGAAAAGACATTTAGAAAAGAAGAAATACTTACCCTCTATCTGAATACTGTATCGTTCGGAGAAAATATTTATGGTATAGAAACAGCAGCATCAAGATATTTCAATAAAATCACTGAAAAGCTCCGGCTTGAGGAATCGGCTATGCTTATCGGTATGCTGAAGGCTACCACTCGCTATAATCCGGCACTGAATCCTGAAAAAGCCCTGACAAGGAGAAATGTCGTCCTGAAACAAATGGAGAAGTATAATTATCTGGAACCCGATGCAGCCGATTCCCTGTCAGGGTTACCGTTAAGCCTCAGTTACAGGAAAACTGAATCTGAAGGATCAGCTGATTATTTTCTTGTTCAGGTGAAAAGAGAAGCTGAGGAGATATTGAATAATATTGCAGCTTCCCATGGTAAGACATGGGATATTGAAAAGGATGGTCTTATTATTACAACAACACTTAATCTGACTCTCCAGAATTTTGCCAGACGATCATTCGCTGATCACCTGGCAATTATGCAGAAACATTTCCGCGATCAATACAGCAGTCCGTCAGGACGAAAACAAGTCACCGGACTGACAGAAGCCATCCTGGATGAGAAAAACCTTTCGCACAAGGCAGATGAGAAACGCCGGCAGGTGATCTTCGACTGGAAAGGTACCTATACCGATTCGGTTTCCATAAGAGATAGTATAAAGCGGGCACTGACAACACTTCATGCCGGACTGCTTGCGCTGGATCCGCAAAATGGCGCTGTAAGGGCCTGGGTCGGTGGAATCGATTTTACAACCCACCCTTATGACCAGATTCTTGCGAGAAGACAGCTTGGGTCTGTTTTCAAACCGATACTATATGCACTGGCATTTGAAGAAGGAATTGAACCCTGCCATTATCTTGATAATGATTCTCTTGTTCTTTCAGAATATAAAGACTGGAGTCCTGAGAACTTCGATCATTCATATGGAGGGAAATACTCACTTGCCGGAGCTCTGGCCCGGTCGATGAATATCCCAACCTTCAACCTGTTCCTGGAACTTGGTTTCGAAAGACTCGATTCACTATGGAGAGAGATGGGATTTTCCTTTCAACTTGACAATACTCCTTCACTTCCGCTTGGAACTGCCGAAGCGAATATGGCGGAAGTTGCAGTAGCTTATTCAGCTTTCGCCAATGGTGGATATAAAGTAAGGCCCTGGTCGGTTGCTTCAATCATAACGCCCGGTGGTGATATCATCTATCATCATGATCCTGACCTTGTTTTCCCGAAAGTGCTGACGGAAAGATCCTGCCTGCTTATCAGCGCCATACTTCAGAAAGCTGTAAATGAAGGTACGGGAAGTTCAATGAGAACAGCTTATGGCGTAAACTCTCCTTTTGCAGGTAAAACAGGAACCTCACAGAACTATGCAGATTCCTGGTTTGCTGCTTACAATCCCAAACTTGTCATTTTAGCACGGGCAGGCGCTTCCTCTCCGGCAATACACTTTAACAGTCCGGCCTTTGGTACAGGCAGCGCCCTGGCACTTCCACTTGTGGCAATGACACTCAGAAAGACCGAATCATTTCCCGAAACTGCAGGAGAGTTCATAACTCAATTTCCGGTTTTACCTGCTGAACTGGCAGAAGCGCTCGATTGCCCTGATTTCAAAGAGGATGGCTTCCTGGATAAGCTCATGGACATTCTTAAAAAGAGCGAAATTGATAATTTCTATAAAACAGAAAGAAAAAAGAGATCATTTCTCGAAAGATTATTCAGAAGAAAAATTCCCGACTAAATCATATAATCTGGTTTATTTACAGGATTTCATTATTTTAGTCTGCTTACCAAACAGTAAAGAATTGTATAATGACTTTAAAACTCTTACATACTATTGGACATAAACAAATCATCCTCAGGGTGTTGACAACTGTTGTGATTTCCTTCCTTCTTTTAAGTCCGGATCAAAATTCAGCAGCCCAGTCTCAGGATGAGTGGCCTTGTTTTCACGGACCCGACCGGACGAATAAATCAGGGGAGACTGGTCTGTTACAGAGATGGCCTTCGGGAGGTCCTCGTTTACTTCTCACTTTCGAAGGTCTGGGAGAAGGCTACAGTTCTGTATCAATAGCTGATGGTTTGCTCTATACTGCAGGTTCTGTGAATAAGCAACCTTTTGTTTATGCTTTCGACCTGAAAGGGAAACTAGTATGGAAAAAGCCGGTCGGAAAAGCCTGGACAACCACAGCGTCCTGGGCCAGTTCATATACCGGACCAAGAAGCACTCCTACTTATGACAACGGTGTGGTTTATTTTCTTGGTGAGATGGGCAGACTTGCAGCATTTGAAGCTAAAACCGGTAAAGAGATATGGCAGAGGGACCTGAGGGAGGAATTCATCGCCCCGGTTCCGGAATATGGTTATGCAGAATCGGTAATGATAGACGGGAATAATCTTTATGTCAGACCGGCAGGCAAAAAAGGGCATCAGATATGTCTTGACAAAAAGACAGGGAAACTGATCTGGGCAAACACCCGGATCCCGGGTATAGAAGGATATACATCCCCTGTAACAGGGATGATCGGTAGCTATAAACAGGTTACCGGGGCCAGCGCCGTATCCTATTACGGTGTGGACACAAAGACAGGCAACTTTCTATGGAAAGTTGATGTTATTAACCAGCAGGATTGCAATATCAGTGATGCAGTGCTGTTCAAAGATTATGTTTTCATTTCCAGCGGATATGCCCTGGGAAGCATGCTTTACAAGCTGAACGTATCAGGGAATGAGATCAAACCGGAAAAAATATGGGAATCGAAGTTAATGGACAATCACCATGGAGGTGTCATCCTTCATAACGGATACGTATATGGATCAGGAAGCAGGGGATCGAGAGGATGGCACTGCCTTGATGTAATGACCGGCAAGCTGATGTGGAAAGCCACAAACGATGAAGGATGTATTACTTATGCCGACGGGATGCTCTATACTCTCGAACAGAGAGGAACGATGAGGCTTGTTAAGGCAAGCCCCGAAAAGTATGAAGTCGCCGGGGAATTTAAAGTCCCCTCAGGCGGAACCGGAATGTACTGGGCACATCCTGTCGTCTGCGGCAAAAGACTTTATATCCGACACGCCGATAAGCTTTTTGTTTATGATGTGAGCAGGTGATGGCACAGAGCGCAGAGCACAGAGCAAAGAGCAGGGGAGAGCAATGAGGGATGAGGGATGAGGGATGAGCGGTGAACTCAGGGAGCATAACGAAGGGAACCATCATAATCACCCATAGAAACAACAGTCATGAACAGAAGCTGAGCCATATCCTCCAATATCTCCGGATTTATTATGTCTATATTATCTCCGGGGAGGTGGTAATTATTCCTGGAACCATAAGTTGCAAAACTCAGTGAAGGTACACCGGCACTAAGGAATCTTGCAGCATCAAGTCTGGGACGGCCAAGATTTGGAAAATTGTTTGTGGAGAGCGGCCGATGGATATATTTCTCATTTGCTTCTTCAACAAATTTCCATAATCCAGGAAAATTTCGGCCGGCATTTGCATTGATAGAATGGCCGATCCCGACGCCATCCATGTTGAGCAGAATGCTTTTTTCAAGCGGGAAAACCGGGTTTTCAAGATATGCTTTTGATCCTATAATCCCCTGTTCCTCGGCACCGAATGAAAGGAACAGAACCGACCGCTTAAGCTTTATTTTATGCTCAGTAAGAGCTTTTGCGACACCCATCATCACAGCGACTGCCGATGCATTATCATTTGCTCCCGGGATTATCTCATAACAACGGCCAAGATGATCGAGATGTGCCCCGATTATAATTACTTCTTTGCTCAAAACCGGATCGGTCCCTTCAAGCAGACCAATAATATTGCTTCCGTGTCCGTCGGGAAAATACTCAGTTGTCATTTTAATTGTGACAGTTTTACCGGTATTAAATGATGCCGGTTTCAGGTTTTCCCTGATGCCGGCGATCACCTTATCATGCGATTTACCCGTTCCGGCGAAAATATCATTTACCGCTTCACTGCCAATATGGACATATATAAAATCTTTGTTCCAGGCATTATTGGGATTCGCGATTGGTCCGTAATTATAAAGCATCCCCACAGCTCCATGTTTTACGGCATTATTCAGTTTTGTCTGATGAAATGAATGTCCATACCATGGATTGAATTTTTCAGCACCTGCCGCGGGACTTACGGGAGCTTCAGGTTCAATAAGGATTATCTTTCCCCTGACATCTAAATCTTTATAATCATCATAGCCCAGCTCCGGTGCAGAGATCCCGTATCCTGCATATACAACCTCAGCGGTTACCTCTCCGCTCCCTGATGTGGATCCTGGCATATAATCAGTAATATATTTATACTTTTTGAGGATAGTCCCTTCCTTCCCCTGTTTAAGATGAAGCGATACCCCACAATCAGGATAAACAAGAGTATAGGGTATATCAAACCACTGGAACCATGTTCCTTTTTCACCGGCAGGCGTTAATCCCCATTCCTTGAACATTGAAGCAAGCCATTCTGCACATTGTTGATACTCAGCTGTGCCGGTGAGCCTACCGGCATATTTCTCATCACATTGGATCTTTACATATTCAAGCAGATCATGACTCGAAATTGTATGCATTGCAGAAAGTACGGGATCCGGCTGGGTTCTTTGCTGAGCGTATGTTGTAGCAGTCAACAGGAGGGCTATAAATAGTATCAGTCTGTTATTCATAATCGGTAAGATATATTGTCCAAATATTCTTCTGATTTATGTGTTTTATTATTCCTTATCAACTCTTTTTGAAAATTTTTCGGTATATCTCGGACCCATATCAGGGTATTTTCTGAGAAGATCTTCAATATCCTTCAGATCATCCGGTGTCAGTTTAATATCAGCCGCACCGGCATTTTCCGCAAGATATTTTCTCTTTTTGGTACCTGGTATCGGAATAATATGATCTCCCTGTGCTAATATCCATGCAAGAGCCAGCTGTGCCGGAGTGCAGTTCTTATCATTAGCCAGACCTGCAAATGCTTTAGCCAGTTTCCTGTTATTCTCATAGTATTTACCTGAAAACCGGGGAAGCTCCTTCCTGAAATCCCTTTCACCTATCTGTTCCGCATCCAGCTTATCCGTTATCAGACCCCTCACAAGCGGACTGAAAGGAACGAAAGTGATTCCTTCAGCTTTGCAAAAAGGAAGTATTTCTTTTTCCACATCACGTGTAAGTAATGAATATTCACTCTGGAGGGCGGAAATCTGATGAACACTGCAGGCTTTACGTACTGAACCGGCTGATGCCTCTGACAGCCCGAGGAATCTGACTTTTCCTTCTTTTACCAGGTCACTCATTGCTCCGGTCATTTCCTCAACAGGTACCTTCGGATCGAGACGATGAGCATAATACAGATCAATTGTATCAATTTTCAGCCGCTTTAAGCTCGCCTCAACGGCTTTCCTCATATATGAAGGCGACACATCCAGAAAGAAGGGATCATCCGGAGTAGCCTGAAAACCAAATTTTGTTGCAATGAATACTTTATCCCGGTGTCTGGAAAGTACCTCCGAGATCAGAATCTCATTAACTCCACTACCATAAATATCCGCCGTATCCCAGAAATTGATCCCCAGATCAACAGCCATCTCAAGTGTGGCAATAGATTCCTTATCATCCTTTTCACCATAGGCATGGCTCATGCCCATACAACCCAGTCCAATAGCTGATAATTTGACCCCTGTCCTGCCCAGTTTCCTGTATTGCATATCGCTGTTATTTATTTTATTGATTTTGTTTTCTGTATGCAGGCTGCCTCATCGGAGCATCCTCATCGCTAAAGATCTTAAATAGTATCGGGTCCTGCAATATTTCTGTGAATAATTTTGGCTTGCCATCGATCAGAACCTGGTTATTGATAAGTCTTATACCATGACTGTAATCAACATACCAGTATATATGACCACTGTAAACCGGTTGAATTGGATTTCCGTCTTTTCTATGCCAGCCGTAGATCACCACTTTCCCGGGTTGAGTTTCAATCCGCGAAGAAAGTATTACATCTTTCTTGATCCCCGCTATCAGATTTCCGTGTCTGCCCCCTGTTTCTGAAAGCTGTTTTTCAATCCGGGCATTATGCTCGATAAATTTTCCGACTGTCTCATTTTCATGCCCGACCGGGACATAATTAAAAGGTTCAAGTCTGATATCGGCTGATCTGTAAATATTGTCACTTATTGCAGATGTGATCAATGATGCTCCAAATTTATCAGCCACTCTTTGTGCGGTATAAGGATTCATCGGTATGCGGCAAAAATCTTCATTACTGCCTACCGCAACATAATCCGGCATCGCCTCATAAATAACATTATGAGTTTTACCCTGTGAATCGCAGAATTCTCCATTCATAGTCACCGGATCTCTTAAAAAATCCGGTATATTTCCCGATGAAACAGCTTTGTAAATCTCCTCCTCACGTTCCTCAGCTGATAATGATCTGATCCTGTTCATGAATTCAGATCCGCTTTCCGATAATGGATCGCGGGCAGGAATATTGAGCATTCTTATTGGTATGATCAAAGAATCATTTATCAGATCTGAATATGCCCTTTTGCCATAATAAGCATAATTCTTTTGTTCATGTTTTGTTCCGCTGAGAATACTGTGAATGAATCCGTTGAGTTCAACCTGGGTGGTGTGGTATATTTTTCCGCCAGGATTTGGTTTCAGGATGATTTCGATACGTCTTCCAGGAGACTGGATCCATTTCAGTGAATCCCTTTCCTTTTCTCTGAAACGGAAATTTCCGGAAAGATAATTCTTCATCATTTTACTCCTGTACCATGTTCCTCCTGTCGGGGAAACCAGGGGTTTCCCATTATATATCACCACACTGTCGTTATAAGCAAGGGTGCACAGATATCTGTTTTTTCCTGACATCAGCCAGTTTGTTATTTTCTTACCATGAAGCGTATCTTCATAGCCGTATGTACTGTCAAGGAAGCCTATCCGGACAATTGAAGACGGGATCTCTTCTGCGGAATCTATATAGCTGAAAATAAATCTTCCTCCGCCGCTGTGACAATTAAGCGCCATCTCAGGTTTCCATTCATTAAAGATCCCGGTAATCCGGCCGATCATCTCTTTTATCTTTTCCCGGGGATCCGTTGTATTTGCCACCCATGAAGGCCAGCTTAAACGTGAATTTTCAAGATAAGCCACAACAATCGTCCGGTTTCTGATCACGCTCCTTAGAAATCTTGTCTGTGCTCCTATATGTTGAAGGTCATAGCGATAATCAATCCCCGGCATCGCTTTCCTTCCAAAGGTATGTTCAATTGAGCTGCCGTTCGGTAATGCATAAAAAATCAGCAATACCTTATCCTTTTTACCGAAACCTGTTAGAGGAGCATTTATCAGTATACGGGTACCGTTTTCAGTATCTTCAATCACGAGCTGTTGTTCATCAAAGCTTCCTGAATTTCTGAAACCCGGTAATTTCTGTGCCTCTGCGGCAGGAATCAGAAAACTAAACAGCAGCGCTGACAGGATGTACTTCATCTTTCTTTCGTGAGAATGATCTTTTTATCAGCAAGCCTCCAAAAATGATTGCACCCAGACCTCCGGAAACAATGATCAGCCAGTTCCCGACAAATGCAGCATTTGTCGCCATCGCCAGACCAAAGCATGCCACTATTCCGAGTAAACAATCCGTTATCTGGGAACGCAGTGACTTATCATGCCCCGGAAGAGAAGGATACTTCACTCTCAGCTTTTTCCATCCCGCAGGAGGGCGGCATCTGAGATAGAAATTCTTAAGTGTCTCATCCTGTTCTGCGGGAGTGACAAGAGTTACCAGAGTAATAACTGAAATCGCGATAAGGAAAAGCATACCTGTTCCCTGCCACACGGGCTTGCTCTGGAAATCGAGAATGAACCAGAAAAGTATCGTCAGGGGCAATCCGAGAATTGTCGCAGTCATTTCTCCCCATACATTGAAACGGGGCCAGAAAAACCTGAAATAAGCCAGTGGCAGCCAGAATATTATTACAACAGAATTTATGAAGAGAAACCAGCTGACCATATTATCCACAAACAACACAGCGATTAAGGAAGCTACGATAAAAAGTATTAAAGTAGTGACCCTGCTTATCACCACCTCCTGCTTTTTACTTATGTCGGGTCGTATCTGCTTATAAAAATCGTTGACTATGAAACTGCTTCCCCAGTTGATCAGTGCACTGAGGGTTGACATATAAGCTGCAACTTCAGTAGCAACAAGCAGCCCTCTGAATCCGACAGGAAGCTTACTGAATTTCACAATCGATCCCCATGCATATGCAGGATCTTCCAGCATCCTGAACCCTTCAGGGACCTGCCCGTATTTCGGAATAAGATCGTCGGCCCAGAACATTGTTATGCAGATTATTCCAAGCCCGACCAGTGGGACTATCCTTACGCATAATGAAATGAATGTACTGAACAGCTGCCCCCCGAGCGCATGCCCTTCATTCTTTGCAGCCATGAATCTCTGGGCTGTCATTCCTTCTCCTGCACTAGGCGAACCAGCAAAAAACAATCCGAGAATAACGAACATCATGATAGTAAGGGGTGGCGTTACATCCGAAACAGGATTTAAGGACAATGCTTCTGGTCTGAGTTCGCTTACTTTTCCGAGGATCTCAGCCCATCCCCCGTTCTGTGGTATAATGATCGCAAGGAAAACAAGGCTGCCGACTATCATTATGACCATCTGAACAACTGAAACCATTACCGATCCCATAAGTCCTCCAAGAAGAGTGTAAACAACAGTTATTGATCCGAAGATCAACAAAATTGAAACCATTGAGATCGGGAAAAGAGGACCAATGGTCTTGGCAAAAAAGCCTGTTATATAGGCCAGTGTAAGCATTGAAAAGAAGCACATCACCAGGGCATATATCCTCCTTGCAATAACAGCCGGCCTTCCTCCATATCTTATTGAAATAAGTTCAGCTGTGGTTACGATCCTCATTCTCTGCCACATTTTTGACCAGATGATCGCAACGAGCGGCATCCAGATTATCCATTGTGCCCACCACAACCAGTTACCTGAAAAACCATAGAGGAATACAAGCATTACAAATCCCCCGAGCCCCGACTGATAGGTCGCAGCATTCGAGATCCCGAGAGACCACCAGGCGAGATTCCTGTTTGCCGTGAAAAATCCTTCCTGCCCTCCTGATCCGGCAGATCTGGTGTAAACAACACCTACAAACATGGTCGCGACTGTAAGTACAATCACTACCACCCAGTCAATACTTCCCATAAACGTCTGTTATGTGTTTCATGAATTATTTAATCAACCCCCTGACAATATCCAGAGCCTCTTTTAGATAGATCTTTTCAATTTCCGGAGTGAGAGGAGACGGCATCATTTCGTAAATATATGCCTGATCAGCTTCATAACTCTTTTTGTCAAATGCTTCTTTGGTGGCAATATATGCCCCGGTCCCATGAGCATAAGTTATACAAAACAAATTGTGATCTGAGAAATGTCTCTTGAGATCAATCTGATATCTCACAAATAGCTCCCCCTGGGTAAAAAACATAACTGTATTGCCCAGCTTCAGAACATTTATATAAACAGGTAAGCTGTTCCCTGTCTCATTACGGTCTATCATCTCAAACACTTTGTTTTTCCACCTTTCGAGCATTTCCTTCCATGTAAAAAATTCTGTTACATCAGAATATTTTCTTCTGACCTCATTTTCAATATGCTCTTTGGTTATTACCTGGTCCCTGAAAGGTATATATATCGTTTTCGATATCAGTATGAGATCCGGGTCAGCCATATCCTTTGTAAGCATGGCCGATATAACCGCTCTCCCCAGCTTTTCTCCTTCCGCGTCAGTAACCTGCGGTTCGGTATGATCTGTTTCACGGGGGTTCAGATCACCTGTCGCACCGTTGACAAAAACAGCCATACCGCCATATTTTTCTTCCACAACCTCCCTGGCTCTTCCCGGATAATCTGTTGAAATATAATTGCTCCCGTATCCAAGCGTCACAGGATGACATGCATAATTGAAAAGTGTGACTTTCCTCTCCCCTGTTTTGTCTTTCAATTGAAGTACCATCACCTCCCTGTCAGTCAGTCCTTCAGGATCACCAACCCGGTAAGCCATACCCCCGTCATCAGGTTTTATATCCCGCCTTGCAATATTTATATCGCATTCCGACTTACCCAAAAAAATATCTGCTTCCCTGAATTCACCGCTTATCACCGAACATGCATTTTCAGTCACTTTCCTTTTAAAAAGATCAATATACCTGTCGTTGGCATCATACCTTCCTGTTTCAATTTCAGGTGTTGAATGAGAATGAATTGAAACAATAATAACGGAATTTTCCTCAACACCTGTTTTTCGGCAAATATCTGACTTAACCGAATTTATTATTTCAGGGTTGACATCCATCAGATCGTTGACTACCAGGCATAAGATTTTTTCTTCCTGCTTTATTACCACACATCTTGAAGTCAGTCTTCTGTGGATGTCCTTCGATAATCCTTTCCGGTTTGCATAACCCGCCAGAAGCACAGGTTCTCCGGGAGTTATATCCGCCTGACCGTAATTAAATAATAATCTGCTCATGGCTTTTATTCTTCAAAACGAAACGAAAACAGATCCGCATCCTTCATTATGATCCGCAATCTGACCGGAGTATTTTGCAATGCAGAAAGATCGGCTCCCTTCTTCCAGTCAACTACCCGCGAAATCTCATTTCCTGTCAAAGGAATACAATCATCCGCTGAATAACCATGAAGAACCTTTCCCTGATTATCCAGCAGTTCAACGATTATATATCCTGCAGCAGAGGTTGAGAAATTAACTACAAGCTTTGATCCGCCAAAGGTCAGAAGCTTTGTAGTCATCTCTCCAGGATCATAATCGGCATGTAAAGAAGAAAAACCGTCGATACGCAGGGAATATCTTCTCAGGTGGGATGTGGGCTGTGCATAATCCTGGTTAACATAAAACGACATTTCAGTCTCGCCTGTCTGAACGATATTAAGTGCAGGATAATTGGTTCTCGAAACCCAATTCTGAAGGCCGATTCCCGGTCTGAGGAAGCCCTCCATAAAGGTTCGATGATATGTGTTCCCTCCTCTTGAAGTAATCAGTACAGCGTCCGAGCAATCGCGGAAATAACCGGGATCCACTCCCAGTCTTTTAGCCTGTTCATCGGAGATGATCTGTTTACCCGGGAAAAATCTTGCAGCGGTCGCGATATAGATATGAGGAGCCCTGAAGTAAGGACCGGTCTGATTTGTATAGAGCTCTTCGGGCGCAGTATTACCGAAATCCATTGCAACAGGTGAAGACCAGTTAAAGAAATCAACTGAAGTGCTCCTTCCCACACTTCTGATCATTTTATCTCCCACTTTCACCCACTTACGAAAATAACAGACGTAACATCCTTCACTTTCCGACCAGAATGAGATATTCTGTGAATCAAAAGGCTCTCCGGTAAAAACAGGCTCATTACGTAACTTCTTCCAGTGTATTCCGTCATGGGATGAAAAAGCAATCAATCCTTTGCTGAGTCCTCCGAGAGCCTTATACCTTTCGCTGACAGGAACATCACTTTTATTATCCAGAAATGGAGAGAAATTATGAGATGCCGGTATTTCATCTTTCAGAATGACATTATTATTAAGTGTTCCCATCACGTTAAAGATCCTGAGATCAGGTTTAATCCAGTTCATCCCGTCTGACGACTCCGCATAACACGTCACTTCATCCGCTGTTCCGTCTTTTCCTGCCACTGGCCGGCCACGATAATACATCCTGTATTTATTCCCATCCTTAATGATGGTTGTATAGGCAGAAAACGGACCTTCCCACGGTTTATCAAAATAAATAACCGGTCCCTCATCAACCGGAGTATGAAGCCTTAATTCCGCATTATTGAGCGATCCGATAAGGAAATCATCGACAAATAACTCCAGCCTGTTTCGGATATTTATTGTATCAGCGGATTGCTCCTGAAAAACATAACTCCCGGAAAAACATAATAATCCTATTATCGTCAGAAACACTTTCCATTCAAACCTCGCTGAATTTTTTATTTGTAATACTCTTTTCATTATTTAAAAAATTAGTTTATCACTATGTTATTTTAATAACGAAAACTACTGTTATTAACAGGTATATACTAAAGTACGTTCCCTTCCCCTCAGGCGTATAGCCGTCAAGCGAAGGGTTGTTGGGCACAAAAGTTTCCCCTCCTTTAAAAGGAGGGGAAAGTTTTACTGTCAACATTCTGTTAAATTCATGATAGTGTCCTGCTCCTCCCTGCCATTGCGCCGCTGTGCCGTTGCGCCTTTCCCCCTGTCACCCCTTTCGACCTCCACCGACCATCCTCTCCAGACTAAGTATATTAAGCATCAGGTGTCTCGGATGATGATAATTCTCTATCCTCTTCCCCTGTCTTACAAATGTCATTTTCCTGTCACCATCAATATTCCATAACGGGAATCCGTATTTTTTAAGAGGATAATTCTCAATTACATAGCGCCACATTTTATCAAACCACTGAAAAGCCCATGGATCTCCCGTTCTCTCGAGCAGATAAAGAGCTCCAATGAGAACCTCTGATTGTTCCCAGAGGACTTTATCGACCTTCCAGACATTTTCATTAACATTGACAAGAGCTCTGAATACTCCACCATAAACATCATCCCAGGCAACTTCAACATGTCTCTTAAATTTCTCAGAAGCATTCCTGAACAACTTATCATCACCTCTCCTTACGGCTTCGTACATTATCATCCACATGGTTTCGATCACATGACCGCAGTATACAAATTGTGAAAAAGGACCTTCAGGTCTGCTCAGGTCATGATTCATCACTTCATTTATAAGGCGGTACTCATCAATGAAATGATAATTCAGAAGAGCATCAATACAGCGATTGACGATCCTTTCCAAATCAGGATCGGAACCATGCGAAAGCATACAATAGCACGTCCTCAGAAATACCATCCAGTTGCCTGTTACCCTTGGAGCAGGGACCTGAGGGGCATCGGGGCCATAGTCGACTACATACCTGAAATCTTCACGGTCATAAAGCTCAAGACATTTTAAGATTATCTCCTTTGCCTTTAGCCTGAATTGAATATCCTGTACAGCTTCAGCGAATTCCGCCAGACCTTCGGCAATAAACAGATCACCGTAAATATCCTGCGGAAAGTCATTGTTCGGACTTCCTCCCCTGTTGTAGGATGCCGGCCACAGAACTGTACTGCCGGGTTTAATCCGGGAAACAAAATCCACAGCTTTCCGGGCAATCTCCAGATGTTTTGGATCCTTCCCGAAGTTGTTATAAAGGAATGAATATACCCAGATACCTCTTCCATCGTACCATGCCCGTTTATTTGTAGTTATTATCGATCCGTCTCTGTCGATATTCCAGAAAAAACCTCCCTGTTCATGATCAATTACATATTTATTCATAAAGGGAAGAAAATCATTAAAGAGATATTCCCTGTAGAGCGAGAGCAGTTCAGCAGGTTCGTATCCGGCAATATTTGTGATTTTCTTTTTACTTTTTTTTGCAACCGGGATATTTGCATCAGGTACTCCCGGTCCCATCCTGCCAATGACAGGTGAAAGAGCCGCAGCTCCGGTAAGTCCGATAAAATTCCTTCTTTTCATCTTTATCTGTCTTTCAAATCAATAATGTGCATTTCATTGTTAGTGATTTTTGGGGAACAGGCTAAGGGCAACAAAATCACATGGATCTATTTTTATCCTGAAATTATCAGTCCCGCTTATGACATTCTTTATACCGGCTGAACCCGATCTCAGATCAATCAGTTCAAAATTCTCTTTCCAGTTCTTAACCAATGGTTTTATTGTAACCTCTACGGGTTTGTCATTATAGTTGGAGACCATAAATGAATATCTCCCTCCATTTTCTCCGCTGGCAATGTCCATATTATCTATGATGCCGTAGAAGTCAAAATGCCTTTTAATTCCCTGAAAATCCATGGCTTCATCAAAAATGTCGCGAAGCAGATCCGGGAAATTATTTACAGCATCATTCACGCTAAGAGATATTACGTATGTTTTCCCTTTTCCGTAATTATTTGAGAATACTGCAGCCGATTTGTCGTTGAAATCAGCGATCCTTTGAGGTTCAGACGGATCCCACGATGATGATACAACGGGACTGAAGGATATTGAACTGTTGGGCATTGTTCTCATGCCGGGTGATCGCCGAACCTTAACTCCGCTGAATTTCAAATTATTCTGAACAGGGCTAACTTCACCTGCACCCCAGAATTTTGTTCTGTCGAAGCGGTCACCATATGGTATTCGCGGACCAAATGCAATGACGGCACCTCCGTTACGGGCAAAAGTTTCTATCAGTTCACTGTCGGTCTCCTGCATCCCTGAAATATCGGGAAGAATTAAAACATATTTGTTATCAAGAAGATACTGAAGTTGTTCCCTGTTTAAGTTCAACGGGTAGAAAGGAAGTATCTCTTCACCTTTCTTAGGGATGAAAGGAATAATATCCGGACTGATCCCCAGCCTGCATAAAGCATCTGTTGCAGGAAGGAAACAATTTGTCCAGCGATCAATGCACCAGTCGCTGTATGGGACATATAAAGCAACATGGGCAGGTTTGCGGGCAACAGCATCTGAAATTAACCTGTAGGCTTTCAAACCATCAGAAACAGCCCTGT